>Ga0134128_10002504_pt1 | contig 22725 bp, 17 predicted proteins | sample KB31754_FD_96462 | JGI IMG/M metagenome (GOLD analysis project Ga0134128, IMG submission 96462) | Terrestrial soil microbial communities with excess Nitrogen fertilizer from Kellogg Biological Station, Michigan, USA - KB3-175-4 | ecosystem: Environmental > Terrestrial > Soil > Unclassified ... | reverse complement strand
TGCGGGAAAAGCGCATCTTCTTCATCACCGTCGGTGCGGGTCATCTGGCCGGGCCGGATGGGGTGCCGGCGCTGCTGCGGGCGGCCGGGTACAAGGTCGAAGGCCGCGGAATAGGGATATGCAGCTTTCTTTATATCCTCCTTGCCCGTGGCTCAACCCGCTGCTATGAGCGGGCCGCAATCGAGGGAATCCCCGCACATGGCCGCCAGCACCGATTACGTCGTCAAGGACATCAGCCTCGCCGAATGGGGCCGCAAGGAATTGGCGATCGCCGAAATCGAGATGCCGGGCTTGATGGCGACCCGCGCCGAATATGGCGCCAAGCAGCCCTTGAAGGGCGCGCGCATCGCGGGCTCGCTGCACATGACCATCCAAACCGCCGTCCTGATCGAGACCCTGGCGGCGCTGGGCGCCGACATTCGCTGGGCCTCCTGCAACATCTATTCGACCCAGGATCACGCCGCCGCCGCCATCGCCGCAAAAGGCATTCCGGTCTTCGCGGTCAAGGGCGAAAGCCTGGTCGATTACTGGAACTACACCCGCAAGATCCTGGAGTGGCCAGATGATGGGAAGGGGGGTGGTGGGCTTCCTAACATGATCCTGGACGATGGCGGCGACGCCACCATGCTGGTGCATGCGGGCCTGCGCGCCGAAAAAGGCGATGCCGCGTTCCTCGACAAGCCGGGCAATGAGGAAGAGGAAGTCTTCTTTGCCCTGATCAAGCGCATCCTGAAGGAAAAGCCGGGCTGGTTTGCGGCACTCGCTGCCAGCATCAAGGGCGTGTCGGAAGAGACCACCACCGGCGTACATCGGCTCTATCAGATGGAGAAGGAAGGCAAGCTCCTCTTCCCCGCCATCAACGTGAATGACAGCGTCACCAAATCGAAATTCGACAATCTCTATGGCTGCCGCGAAAGCCTGGTGGACGGCATCCGCCGCGGCACCGACGTGATGATGTCGGGCAAGGTGGCGATGGTGGCGGGTTTCGGCGATGTGGGCAAAGGCTCCGCCGCTTCGCTGCGCCAGGCCGGCTGCCGCGTGATGGTGAGCGAAATCGATCCCATCTGCGCGCTGCAGGCGGCGATGGAAGGCTATGAAGTCGTCACCATGGAAGACGCCGCGCCCAAGGCCGACATCTTCGTCACCGCCACCGGCAATGTCGATGTGATCACGGTCGATCACATGCGGGCGATGAAGGACCGCGCTATCGTCTGCAATATCGGCCATTTCGACAGCGAAATTCAGGTCGGCGCGCTCAAGAATTTCCAATGGCACAATGTCAAGCCGCAGGTCGATGAAGTCGAATTCCCCGGCGGCAAGCGCATCATCCTTCTGTCGGAAGGAAGGCTGGTGAATCTTGGCAATGCCATGGGCCACCCCAGCTTCGTGATGAGCGCGTCTTTCACCAATCAGACCTTGGCGCAGATCGAACTCTTCACCAATCCGGGCAAATATCAGAAGAAGGTCTATACCCTGCCCAAGCAACTCGACGAGAAAGTGGCGCGGCTGCATCTGGCCAAGATCGGCGTGCATTTGACCGAACTCAGCGACAAGCAGTCGGATTATATCAGTATTCCTAAGGCCGGCCCCTACAAACCGGATACCTATAGATATTGACCACTTGATCGGTGGCGAGAGGGCGCGCTAGCTAAAAGCATGCGCGCCCTTTTTGTTTCTTTCGCTTGCCTTGCCTTGGCAGGCTGCAACAGCCTGATGCGGGTTGGCGGCGACGGCTTTGAAGCGTCCCGCGTCTCTCCCACGCAATTCGAACAGGACACCAGCGCCTGCCAGATCGAGGCGGACACCTACCTCGCTTATGACGTGCGTGGCATGGAAGGCACCCGGTATCAGAAGAACCGTACCTTCAACGCGGTCTATGGCCGGTGCATGCGGGCACGGGGGTACCGGCCCAGGCCCTATTACAAGAATCTGCTGCCGGGTTGAGCGCCGAGCGCAGATAAGCAACCCTTCTGAAGCTCACAAAAACAAAATCATCGTGAGCCCAGTTACCCCGCAAGAAAGGCGACGATCCATACGACGATCGCGATGACCACCGCGCCCCCCAGCGCCCAAAAATCATAGGAACCAGCGGTCCGCGCGGCCCACGCGCCAAGAATAATGATGCAGCCCGAAATGAGCGTGCACACCCAATAGAGCCCGCTCGGATGCTTGCGCCCCATCTGCCTCCCCCCGTCGGCATAGAAATGCCCCGTCAGCATCATGACGGGGCAGTCATAATAGGATGCATGATGGGACACGCCTCTAACAAAATTGTTCTAAGGTTAGTCCCAGAGAAGCTTTGCGGCGCGCCACGGCGATGGCTGATCACCTGTCAGGTGGTTTGCGCGTTCTGGCCTGAGGCAACGGTGACCATCAGGTGGGCCGGACGCATTCGAAGGTGTCCGGCCCGTTGCCTATGGGGTTAAGAAAAATCTCGCGATCAGAGTGCCGAGTCCGATCCAGCACGCTGTGCAGAAGAGCAGCACCGCGACCATGCTTAAGCGCAGCGGCATCGTCTGTTCAGTGGAATCGTCGCCCATTGGCCCCCCAATTGGTGGGCTTGGCGGGCGTGTAGGAAACCGCCAAGCCCCGCAGAAAGCCTGTCGGCGTGTGACGCCAGGCCCCCAGCCGTTCCATTATGGGGCGACAATGAGTGGCGGCAATATACAGATTACCAATTGTACAGATGGATGGGGTATCGCGATATTCCAATGAATATCAGGGCTTATCGTCCCAGCCGCCTTACCCGCGGCGGACTTAGCCGTTACGCCTAGCGCCGGATCTCAGAGATAATATCGTTTGCCATCTGGCTCGCGAATTAACCCACAGGCCGCAAAATCTAGAGCTGGGGGCCGCATCTGGATTTTCATACTTTATTAACCACAATCCCTATGCCGGATGGCCCCCTGCCGGTATGTTGTTGATTCTACAGTGATTCGGCGACTCAGGTTGCGCCGGAGGGGATAACCAAGCATGCGTCCCATATTGGGACAGTTCGGGGGGGATAAACCGTGGCTTTGGGCTGCCTTGCTGGCGCTTGCGCCCAGCCCTGCCTGGGCGGAGGCTGTAAGCATAGCCATCGGTCCGGATACCGGCCGGCTGGTGGTCCTAAGCGCTCTTGCGGCGGGCGGCGTGGCCCTGGCGGTGGCCGCCGCGCTTTGGGCTTTAGCGGAGCAACGGAATGCTCGGCGGCTTCGCCGCAATCTCCGCTTCACCGGGGCCAGAACCCGCAGCGCCGTGGGCGAGCGCGATGCCCTTTTGGGCGCGGGGCGCGAAGCCTTGGTGGTGTGGGGCCGCGACGGCTCCGGCCCGTTCTCGTATGGTGGCGGCGAGGGAATGTTGGAGTCCTGTCTCAAAGGGCCGGACGCGCTGGCGCTCTCGACGGCGCTGGATGGGCTCTCGGACCGGGGCCAGGCCTTCAAATTGCCGGTGCGCGAGGCGACCGGCCGCAAGCTGACGGCGCGCGGCCGTGCCGTGGGCTCGATGGCGGCAGTCTGGCTTGAGGAACAGGCGGCGGAAAGCATCTCGGCGGATTTCCGCGCCATCCTGGATGCCCTGCCGGTGCCGGTCTGGTTGCGCGACAAGGGACTGGCGCTTTCCTGGGGCAATCATGCCTTTCTCTCCTCCACCGGCGCCGCCACGCTCGACGAAGCGCGCGCCCAGCAGCTTGCGATCGACAAAAGCGAGCGCGACCTGGCGGCAACGGCGCGCAGCCAGAACACGGTGATAGCGGCGCGGCGCTTCGCGGTGGTGAGCGGCGAACGCCGCGCCATGACCTTCACGGAAATTCCCCTGGGCGATGCCGGCGTCATCGGCACGGCGATGGACGTGACCGACGTGGCTGCGGCGGAAGCGCGGCTGCAACAGCATGTCGATGCCCATGTCGATACGCTGGACAAGCTTGCCACCGCGGTCGCAATTTTTGGCCGCGACCAGAAGCTCACTTTCTACAATCGCGCATTTGTGAAGCTGTGGGGGCTGCCGGACGGCTGGCTGGAACGCCATCCCAGCGACGGCGAAATCCTGGACCGGTTGCGCGAAGGCCGCAAACTTCCCGAACAGCGCGACTATCAGGCTTGGAAGCGGGGCCGTCTGGCGCTCTACCAAACCGCGCGCGACCGCACCACCGAGGAATATTGGCATCTGCCCGGCGGGCAAACTATGCGGGTGGTGAGCCAGCCGCATCCCTTCGGCGGCCTCACCTTCCTTTACGAGGATGTCAGCGAGAAGCTGACTTTGGAGTCCAACTACAACACGCTGATGAAAGTGCAATCGGCGACTTTGGACACGCTGCGCGAAGCGGTTGCCGTGTTCGGGCCTGACGGCCGGCTCAAGCTGCACAACGCCGCCTTCGCCCACTTCTGGGATCTGAAGCCGGAAGAATTGCGCGGCGAACCGCATGTCCGCGCCATCGCCGCACTTTCCACCGTCAAGTTCGGCAACGGCTCGATGTGGGACCGGCTGATCCAGGCTATCGTGTCGGAAGCCGGCGTGGCGCGCGACCTGGGCGAAGTGGAGCGCAACGACCGCACCATCCTGTCCTTAGGCCTCGCGCCCCTGCCCGATGGCGCCAGCCTCGTCACCTTTGCCGATGTCACCGACCGCTTCCGCATCGAGACGGCGCTGCGCGACCGCAACGATGCGTTGGAGGCAGCCGACCGGCTCAAATCGGACTTCATCAAGCATGTGTCTTACGAGCTGCGCACGCCGCTCAATTCCATCCTGGGCTTTGCCGAGCATATGGCGTCGCGCGTGCCGGGCGATCTCAATCCCCGCCAGACCGAATATATCGACGCCATCGTGGAAGGTTCGAACACGCTCCGCGATCTGATCAACGACATTCTGGATCTGGCGTTAATCGAGTCCGGGGCGCTGAGGTTGGAGCTGGAGCGCATCGATCTTTGCACCCTGCTGTCGGATGTGGCCGAACGTGCGCGCGACTGGGCCGCCAAGTCCGGTCTGACGCTGGAACTGGATTGCGAGCCCGGCGCGGGCGCTTTCCGTGCCGACCCCAGGCGCATCCGCCAGATCGCGTTCAATCTTCTTTCCAACGCCTTCAAATTCACGCCCCCCGGCGGCGTCATCCGGCTTTCGGGACGCATCGTGGGCGAGGATGTGCAGATCGCGGTCGCCGACAATGGCCCGGGCCTGGCGCCCGACGTGAAGGCCAATGTGTTCGAGCGCTTCTCAGCCCAAAGCCAAGCCGGCACGCGGGCGGGCGCGGGCTTGGGCCTGGCGCTGGTCAACCGCTTTATCGAATTGCACGATGGCTGGGTGGAGATTGAAAGCAACAATGGCACACTGGTCCGCTGCCATATTCCCCGCCGGATCGCGGACGAAGGCCGCATTGCGAACTTCTAACGCCGATCAATGTTGGCTGTCCGGCACCCGCACCACCAAGCCATCCATCTCCGGTGTCACGCGCAGCTGACAAGAGAGCCGGCTGGTGGGTTTGAGCTCCTGCGCGAAATCCAGCATCGCCTCCTCCATGTCGGACTTGGCCGGCAATGCCGCCACCCAGGCCGGATCGACATGAACATGACAGGTGGCGCAGGCGCAGGCCCCGCCGCAATCCGCATCGATGCCCGGCACCAGATTGCGCACCGCCCCCTCCATCACCGACCAGCCCAGCGCGATCTCCACCGTCTGGGCGCTGCCGTCCGACTGAATGAAGGTGACTTTTGGCATCAGGCGGCCATCTGTTTCATCGGAACCGACATATCGGCCAGCCTCTCCGCCGTCACCGCCACGCGGTCGGCGATCAGTTTCTTGCCGATCATATATTCCGGCGCGGCATTGACCGCCTCGACCGCCGCGACCACGTCATCGCGCAGATGGAAGACGGCGAATTTGCGCGACGCGGGATCGCCTCGCAGGACGGTTTGGTCGCTTTGCCGCGCCAGCCCCGCGATCTGGAGCTTCAAGTCATACTGGTCCGACCAGAACCAGGGCACTTCGCTGTAAGTCTTGGGTCGGCCCAGCATGGCCAGCGCGGCATGCTTGGCCTGGTCGATGGCGTTCTGCACGCATTCCAACCGGATCTCGACGCCCTCGCGGCCATGGTGCCGGGTGCAGTCGCCGGCGGCGAAAATCGCGGGGTCGGCGGTCATGGCGTTGCGATCCACAATAATACCGTCCTGGCAGGGTAGGCCGGATTCGCGTGCCAACATGTCATTGGGGACGACCCCGATCCCGACTACAACAATGTCGGCCATCGACTTCTTTCCACCGGCCATTATCGTCTCAACTTTTCCTTTTCCTTCAAATTCTTCCGCGACACTGTTGAGATTTAACTTCACACCGGCTTTGGCATGTTCCGCCGCATAAAAATCCGAAACCACGGGCGAAACCGCCCGCGCCATCAGCCGGTCGGCGGTCTCGAACACCGCCACATCCAGGCCGCGTTTGGCGCCGACCGCTGCGACCTCCAGGCCGATATAGCCGCCACCCACCACCGCCATGCGGGCGCCGGATCGGAATAAAGGCTGCAGGGCATCCACATCGGCAATGTCGCGCAGATACTGGACGCCCGGCAGATCCGCGCCGGGGCAGGACAGTTTGCGGACCCGGGTTCCGGTCGCCAGCAACAGCTTGTCATAGGGCAGTACGCGGCCGTCCCGCAGGGCGAGTGTTTTTGCCGTCCGGTCGATGGCGCTAACGCTGGCGTTCAGGATCAGGTCGCAGCCGGCCTCCTGGTAGAAGGCATCCGGCTTCAGGAACAGGCGCTCGCGGGCAAAGCTGCCCAGCAGATACGCCTTCGAGAGCGGCGGTCGCTGATAGGGCGGATAGGCTTCGTCGCCGATCATGGCGATGGCGCCGGCAAAACCTTCGGCCCGCAGCGTCTGGACCGCCTGCACGCCGGCCTGGCCCGCACCCACAATGACAATTTGTTCGGGCATGGTTTTCCCAAAAATCCGGGCGGGGCTAGCACGGGTGAGACACGGGCGCAAACCGTTGAGACGCCCACCGCGCAAAGGCTAGAACAGGATATGGCGGACAGGTTTCGCATGACGGTGGCGCTGCCCGATCTGGCGGCGACGGCTCTTTTGGGCGCGCGGATCGCAGACAGGCTGGGGGTGGGCGACGTGGTTCTGTTGAAGGGCGACCTTGGCAGCGGCAAGACCACCCTGGCGCGTGCGATCCTGACTGCTTTGGGTGTAGCGGAATCGGTGCCCAGCCCCACCTTCACCTTGGTGCAGACTTATGACACCGCCCGTCTGGCGGTCAGCCATTTCGACCTTTATCGCCTCAAGCGCGCTGCGGAGATGGACGAGCTGGGACTGGAGGAAGCCTTGGAAGACGGCGCGGCCCTGATCGAATGGCCGGAGCGGGCGGAAGACCGCTTGCCTCGGGATGCGCTCACGATACATCTGACGGCGGACGCTGAGCGCCGCGCGATTCTGGAAGGACCAGCGCGCTGGCGCAATTTGGGAAGCGCTTATGTCTGATCGTCAGGAATTCCTGCGCAAGGCCGGGTGGGACGGTGCCGAGATCGCTCCCCTGCCCGGCGATGCTTCCACCCGGCATTACGCGCGGCTTCGCCTTGGCGGTCGGAGCGCCATGCTGATGGACCAGCCCCAAGGCGCGGAAACTGCCGTGGCGGCACCGGATGCGGATGAAGTCACGCGCCGGGCGCTGGGTTACAACGCCGTGGCGCGGCTGGCGGGCGCCGATTGTCGCCGCTTTGCCGCCGTGGCGGACTATCTGCGCGCGCGCGGGCTGGGCGCGCCGGCCATCCATGCCGCGGATTTTCCGCATGGCCTGCTGCTGCTGGAGGATTTGGGCGACACGCTGTTTACCGATGTGATCCCCAAAGGTATGCCGGAAGAGCAGCTTTACAAAGCCGCCGTGGAAGTTTTGGCAAGGCTGCACAAGGAGCCAGCACCGGCTTTTTTACCCCCTCCGGCCTTCGCTAGCCCGAGGGCCAGCTACGGCCCCATTCCCCTCTTTGTCTATGACGACATCGCCCTGATCGCCGAAACCGATCTGATGCTGGAATGGTTCCTGCCACTGGCGCTGGGGCGCAAGGCTACAGAAACCGAATATCGCGAGCATCGCGCCTTATGGCGTGTGGCGCTAAAGGCCATCGGCGACGACGAACGGGTGTTCGTACACCGCGATTACCACGCTCAGAATCTGATGTGGCGGCCGGAGCGCGAAGGGCTTCAGCGCATCGGCGTGATCGATTTCCAGGACGCCGTGGCGGGAAGCCGGGCCTATGACCTGATCTCGCTGGTCGAGGACGCCCGCCGCGACGTGGCGCCGGACTTGGCCGAGATCGCGACCAACCATTATCTCGCCGCGATAGCGGCGCGCGGCACACCGCTGGACGAAGACCGCTTCCGGGCCGAGATGGCGGTCATGGCGGCGCAACGCAACACCAAGATCGTGGGCATCTTTGCCCGGCTTTACGCCCGCGACGGCAAGCGGCGTTATCTCGGCTATCTGCCGCGCGTGTGGCGCTATCTGGAGCAGGATTTGAAACACCCGCTGATGGCCGGGCTGCGCGCCTGGTATGACCGGACCATTCCCAAGACGCGACGCACTTTGCCAGAACTGGAATCGACATGATCCGTCGCGCCATGGTCATGGCCGCGGGCTTAGGTCTGCGCATGCGGCCCTTGACGCTCGACCGCCCCAAGCCCCTCATCACCGTCCATGGCAAAGCCATGATCGATCACACGCTCGACCGGCTGGTGGCGGCGGGCGTCGAGTTGGCGGTGGTCAATCTCCATTATTTCGGCGACATGCTGCGCGCCCATCTCGCCAAGCGCCATGACATCGAGATCCGCTACTCCGACGAAAGCGAGGCGGTACTGGACACCGGCGGCGGGGTGGTCAAGGCGCTGGCGCATTTCGAAGGCGAGCCCTTCTTCGTGCTCAATTCGGATTCCATCTGGGTCGAGGGCTATAGTTCGGCGCTGCCGACGCTTGCGCGATTGTGGGACGCGGAGCGGATGGACGGTCTTCTGCTTCTGGCTTCCATGGTCTCGTCGCTGGGCTATGACGGCTGGCGCGGCGATTTCCGCCTGTCGCCGACCGGTCATGTCAGCCGCGTGCCTGACCGCATTATCTCGCCTTTCGCGTTTCCCGGCATCCAGGTCGTGCATCCGCGGCTGTTCGACGATCCGCCCGCGCGCATTTTCTCCACCAATGTGATGTGGGACCGCGCCATCGCCAAAGAGCGACTTTATGGCGCACGGTTGGACGGCGTGTGGCTGCATGTCGGCAGTCCCCAAGCACGTGACGACGCCGAGGCGTTCCTCGCCCGGCTGGGACGGGCGTGAGCGGGATCTTCACGATCCATGCCACCGCGCCGTTTGGCGAAACCTTGGCGCGGGGCGTGCTGAAACGCGTGGAGCAACAAGCGCTCGCTTTGCCGCAGACCATCATCTATCTGCCGACCCGGCGCGCGGCGCGCAATTTCGGCGAAGCTTTCGCCCGGGTGCTGGGCGGCGCGGCGCTGCTGCCGCAATTCCGCGCTCTGGGCGACAGCGACGAAGACGATCTCCTCTTTGACGCCCTCGAAGAAGAGCTTGAACTACCGCCGGCGATTTCACCTATCCGGCGCCAGCTTTTGCTCGCCACCTTAATCCGGCAATGGAGCGTTAGTGGCGATGAAACCAGGGACGGCGAACCCATCGGCTTTGCTCAGGCGGCGGCATTGGCCGAGAGCCTGGCTCAAGTGATCGACGATGCCGAGCGCCAAGGCGCCGATCTTTCGCGGCTGGAAGAACTGGCGCCCATGCCTTTGGCCGCGCATTGGCAGGAGGCCAGCCGTTTTTTGATTTTGGTCCGCGATCATTGGCCGCCCTTGCTCGCGGCCGAAGGCGCCATCGATCCGGCGGTGCGGCGCAACCAAGCGCTTCAGCTGACGGCAAAGCAGCTGGAAAGAGACCCGCCGTCCGGACTGGTGATCGCGGCGGGCTCCACCGGTTCGATTCCCGCCACGGCCAATCTTCTGCGGGTGATCGCCGCCTTGCCCAATGGAGCGTTGGTGTTGCCGGGGCTCGATCGCGATCTGGAGGAAAGAAGTTGGCGCGCGCTTGATCCTGGGCATCCGCAATTCGGCCTGAAGCAATTGCTGGACTCCATCGGCGCAAATCGTAGCGCCGTCCGCGACTGGCATGGGCCCTCTCGCGATCCCGCGCGTGAGACTATGCTGCGCGAGACGCTCAGGCCCGCGCCCACCACCGACGCTTGGCGCGCGCTGGCCGACAAGAGCGACCCGCAAATAGCGGAAGGTCTGAACGGCATCACGATGGTCACCGCCGCCGATCCTGCCGAGGAAGCGCTGAGCATCGCCTTGGCGTTGCGCAAGACATTGGAAACGGAAGGCCGCACCGCCGCGCTGGTGACCCCGGACCGCATGCTGGCGCGCCGGGTCGCCAGCGAATTGCAGCGCTGGCAGATCGCCATCGACGATTCCGCCGGCCGGCCTTTGGCGCACACGGCCGCCGGAACATTCCTGTGCCTGTTGGCGGAAGCAGCCGGCGCACATTTCGCGCCGGTTCCTCTGTTGGCGCTACTCAAACATCCTTTCGCGCGCCTGGAACAAGAGTCTGCGGCGTTCCGGCATCAGGCGCGCGCGCTCGACCGCGTGGCGCTGCGCGGAGCGCGACCCGATCCGGGGCTGGACGGCATTGCCAAGGCCATTGCCCGCGCCCGCACCGACGCGCGCGACCCACAAATCGAACGCGCCTGTGATGCATTGGCGGTTTGGTGGCGACAGGTATCCGCCGTCCTGCGGCCGCTGGAAGAGGCCTTCGCGTGCAAGCAATTGCCGCTGGACGATCTCATCGCTGTGCATCTGGGCGCGGCGGAACGTCTTTCTTGCGGCGACGCGCGCGATTGCCCGATCTGGCGCGATGCCGATGGCGAAGCCGCTGCACTGTTCTTCGATCAATTTCGCGCCGGCGCGGCCGGCCTGCCGAACTTCGCGCCGGACGCCTATCCGGCCTTGCTGCACAGCCTGGCGATGAAGACGCCGGTCAGGCCGCGCTTCAACCGGCATCGCGCCATCGCCATTCTGGGCCCGCTCGAGGCGCGACTGCAAAGCTTCGATCTGGTGGTTTTGGGCGGACTGAATGAGGGCGTGTGGCCGCAAGGCGCGCCCGCCGATCCCTGGTTCTCGCGCCCCATGCGCGAGACTTTGGGCTTGGAACAGCCTGAGCGCCGTATCGGTCTTTCGGCGCAAGATTTCGCGGGCCTGGCCGCCAACCAAGATGTTCTTATGACCCGCGCCGCCAAGGCGGAGGGCGCCCCCACCATCGCGTCGCGCTGGCTGCAACGCTTGGCGCAATTGACCACAGGACTGGGCCTGTCGATCGCAGAAGGGTCTTACGCGCACGACATCAGCGCGCTTTCGGCGGTGCCGCCGGCGCTGGCGATCGCTCCACCCACACCCAGACCGCCCCTGGCCGCGCGACCGCGCAGGCTGTCCGTCACCGAGATCGAGACCTGGTTGCGCGATCCCTACGCCATCTATGCCCGGCATGTGCTGAAGCTGCGCCCGCTCGATCCGCTGGACGCGCCTGTGGGACCGCTGGAGCGGGGCACGGCGCTGCATCGGGTGCTGGAACTGTACAAGCAACGCTTTCCCGGCGTGCCGCGCGCGGATGCCTTAGTCCAATTGATCGCTATTGCAGACGAAGTTTTCGCAGGCCTCGCTATCCCGCAATCGGCGTTGGCGATATGGCGACCGCGCTTTCACAATGCCGCGCGTTGGTTTGTGGAATTCGAAAGCGAACGCGCGGCGCAAACCAGCCAAAGCGTATTGGAGATCCGCGGCAGCCTCACCTTCAACGGGCCCGGCGGTGATTTCGTGCTGAGCGGCGTTGCCGACCGCATCGATCTTTTGGCGAACGGGCACGCGGCCATTCTGGACTACAAGACCGGCCAGCCGCCCAGCAACGCACAGGTTCAGTCCTTGCTGACGCCGCAATTGCCGCTGGAAGGCGCGATGCTGAAGGCCGGCGGATTTCCCGGTCTGGGAAAATTGGACGCGGAAGAATTGCTCTATCTGCAACTCAGCGGCGGCGAGGAGGGCGGTCGCGCGCGATCCCTTCCCGATGTGCCGGTGCTGATCGAAAAAGCTCTGGCGCAATTGGCGGCGCGGATCGCCTGGTTCGACGATCCCGCCACGCCTTACCGCTCGCGCGTGCGGCCATTCAGCCGCGAGTCAGAAGGCGATTACGACCATCTGGCGCGGGTGCGCGAATGGTCGGCCGCGGGACGGGAGGAGGCATGAGCGCCGATCTCGCCTCCGACCCCACCATGTCCGCCTGGGTGGCGGCCAATGCCGGCGCGGGCAAGACCTATACGCTGGCAAATCGCGTGGCGCGCCTGCTACTCGCGGACGCTCCGCCCGAGAAAATTCTCTGCCTTACCTTCACCAAGGCGGCGGCAGCGGAGATGCAGCATCGTTTGTTCCGGCAATTGGGCGAATGGTCGATGCTGGCAGACCAGCCTTTGCGGGACCGGATCCGCGCCATCGGCGCCGAGCCGCATGACCTGCCGAAAGCGCGTCGCCTCTTCGCCAAGGCATTGGAGACCCCTGGTGGCCTCAAAGTTCTCACCCTGCATGCCTTCTGCCAGATCGTTCTGACCCGCTTTCCCGTGGAAGCGCGCGTGCCACCCGGCTTTGACGTGCTCGATGAAGCATCCGCCCGCGCCTTGATGGCCGAAGCCCGGCAATCGGTGTTGCGACGCGCCCAAGGAAAAAGCGAGCTTCGCGATGCGATCGGCTTTCTGGCGACGGAACTCAGCGAGAGCCGATTGGGCGACATCCTTGATACAGCGCTGGGCGGCGACCGGCGCAAACTGGATCGCGTCTTTGAAGGCCTGACCGACGAGACGATGGCCGATGCCGTCTGGCAGGGGCACGGGGTTCAGCGCGGCGCCGACCCGGTGCGGGATTTCTGCGCCGGCCTTGGCCGGGAGATTGAGACATTGCGCGCGGCGCGGGATTGGCTTCAGACCGGCGCCAAGACGGATGCCGGTCATGCCGAGCAGGTTTCGCAAATTCTTGCGCAGGAAACGGAAGACAGGCGTTTTCTTTTCTTGCGCGCCTGGCTGATGACCGGCGAAGGCGAGCCGCGCAAGAAGCTGGCGACCAAGGCTTTGTCTGACGCGCGGCCGGACTTGCTCACTTATCTCCTGGATCTGCAGAGCCGCTTCTGTCACGCCGAGGACCGCCGCCGCGCCAGCCATGCCGCACGCTTGGCCGAAGCCTCGCTCCTGGTGATCGATGCGGTGCGCCGGGACTATGCCCATGCCAAGCAGCGCCAGGGCGTGCTGGACTATGACGACCTGATCGCGAAGACACGCGCGCTTCTGGAACGCGCCGACATGGCGCAATGGGTGCTCTACAAACTCGACAATGGCATCGACCATATTCTGGTGGACGAGGCTCAGGACACCAGCCCAGAGCAATGGGCGATCGTGCATAAGCTCAGCGAGGAATTCTTCGCGGGCGCCGGCCGCGAGCGGCTCAACCCGCGCACCATCTTTGCCGTAGGCGACGAAAAGCAGTCCATCTTCAGCTTCCAGGGTGCCGATCCTGCCCAGTTCGATATCAACCGCCAACGCTTCGAACGCCTGGCGGCCCAAGCCGGGCAGCCTTTCGTGGATCAGCCGCTTCTCACTTCACGCCGCTCTGCGCCCGAGATCTTGGAATTTGTGGATCAGGTGTTCGCCGATCCTGGCGCGCGGGCGGGGCTTACCTCGCGCGCCCAGCCGATTACGCATGAGGCGCATCGCACGCACGCCAAAGGCGGGATCGAATTCTGGACCGCGCTACCGCCACCGCCCGCCGTCACCATCGATCCCTATCTGCCGGTCGATGCCGAACAGCCGGAAAGCCCGGTGATCCTGCTGGCCCGCCGGGTGGCCGATCAGATTCAGGGCTGGCTCGCCTCCGGCGCCGCCCTGCCCGGCCATGACAGGCCCATCGTCCCGGGCGATATCATGATCCTCCTGCCCCGGCGCGAACCTTTCGGCAGCGAAGTGATCCGCCAGCTCAAATTGCGAGACATTCCCGTGGCCGGCGCCGACCGGGTCATCCTCACCGAGCAGATCGCGGTGATGGATCTGATGGCGTTGGGCTGCTTCGTCTTGCTGAGACAAGACGATCTCAATCTCGCCGCCCTGCTGCGCTCGCCGCTCTGTGCTCTCAGCGAAGAAGAGCTGTTCGAATTGTGCCATGCGCGTTCGGGCACCGTCTGGCAAGCGCTGGATGCGCGAAAGCATGAGGCGTCCTACGCGCGCGCCCATCTCTTTCTGTCGGACATGCTGGCGCGCGCGGACTATATGCCGCCCTTCGAGTTCTACAGCCATGCCTTGACCGGGCTTGGCAAGAAGCACGACCTGATCGCCCGGCTAGGCCCGGAATCCGCCGACATGGTCGAGGAATTTCTGTCCCTGACGCTCGCCTATGAACGGGCGCATACGCCATCGCTGGAAGGTTTTCTGGATTGGCTGGCGCGCAGCAACACCGAGATCAAGCGCGACATGGAGCGCGGGCGCAACGAAATCCGCGTGATGACGGTCCATGGCGCCAAGGGCCTGGAAGCCGACATCGTGATCCTGCCCGACACCACCACCCTGCCCGGTGCCCCTTCGCGCAAAGGCAAGGGTCATCTTCTCTATCACGACGGCAGCATTCTTTTTCCCGTGAAGGACGGCGAGGCGCCTTCGCGCGTGCTGGCAGCGCGCCGCGCCGAGGAAGAGGAAGCCCTGCGCGAGCATCGGCGCCTCTTCTACGTCGCGCTGACGCGGGCGCGCGAACGGCTTTATATCTGCGGCTTCGAAAACCGGCGCGGCGTGGGCGAAGGCTCCTGGTATGCGCTGGCGGAAAAAGCGGCGCGCGCGCTGGGCCGGGAGATCCTCCGCCATGGCGCGACGGGATTGGGCTTCGGCCATGTCGAAAACCGAACCCAACCGGCAGCACCGCCCCGGATCATGGCTCCGGAAGCTCTGCCGGGATGGATGACCCGTCCGGCGCCGCCCGAGCATGTCGTGCCGCGCTTGATCCGGCCTTCAGATGCGCTGGACATGCCCGAACAGCCATCTTTGTCGCCCCTGACAGCGGGGGCCACGCGTTTCCGGCGTGGCAATGTCGTGCATGCGCTTCTCTCCCGCCTGCCCGAGATCGCTCAAGTGGAACGGGAGCAGCGGGCTATCCAATTCGCCCAGAAACAAGGTCTCGCGCCGGGCGACGCACAAAGCTTGGCGCGCGAAGTTTTGCGCGTGCTGGACGATCCGCAATTCGCGCCCGCCTTCGCGACGGGAAGCCGTGCCGAAGTCGCGTTCCTGGCCGATCTCCCAGAACTTGGTCCCGGCGCCCAGGTCAATGGCCGGGTGGACCGGCTGGCAGTGACGGACACGGAAGTTTTGATCCTGGATTTCAAGACCAACCGGCCGCCGCCCTCGCGCGAAGAAGATGTCAGCCCGGTTTACCTTGTTCAGATGGCGCTCTACCGCGCCGCCGCGGCCCGGGTCTTTCCGGGCCACCGAATCATGTGTGCCTTGATCTGGACCGACGGGCCGGCCTTGATGCGCTTGTCGGACGCCCTTCTGGACCGGCAAATGGCCTTGATGCGCCGCCGTCTTGACCCTGAAGGGGGGCATTCCTAAGTAAGGAGGCGAAATAAAGGACAGACCGCCCATGCCCCTGAAAGTATCGGACGCCTCCTTCCAGGCCGACGTGCTGGATTCCAAGAAACCCGTATTGGTGGATTTCTGGGCGGAATGGTGCGGTCCCTGCCGCATGATCGCGCCGGCTTTGGACGAATTGTCCACCGAGCTGGGCGAAAAAGTGACCATCGCCAAGATCAATATCGACGAGAATCCCCATGTGCCCACCAAGTATGGCGTGCGCGGCATTCCCACCATGATGATCTTTTCTCAGGGCCAGGTTGCAGCCACCAAGGTGGGTGCGCTGCCCAAGTCGAAAATTAAAGAGTGGATTGAGTCCTCCATCTAACGACACGTCCCTTTTTCCGGCGTGACGCCGCGGAAATCCGCCGATACGATGTTCGTCAAGAAACATCGCTTAAGGGGATTTTATGCGGCGTTCCGTTCTGTTCGGTCTGGCGAGCCTGCTGCTCGCCGGCAGCGCTTTCGCGCAATCGTCCAACGACTATGCCGGCCTGGTCACGCGCTTTGATGCCGAGATCAATCCGCATGAGCTGGACGGCTGGATGAAGCTGATGGCGGCCGAGCCCAACCAGGTCGGTTCGCCGCACGACAAAAGCAACGCCGAATGGATCCTGAAACAGCTCCAGGCTTTCGGCTGGGACGCGCATATCGAGACCTATCGCGTTCTTTATCCCACCCCGATCAGCGAAGCGCTGGAAGCCAAGAGCCTCAATGGCAAGCCCTGGAAGGCCACGTTGCAGGAGCGCCCCATTCCCGGCGACAGCTCCTCGCGCACCAAGGACCTCACCCTTCCCGCCTATGTCGCCTATCAGGGCGACGGCGACGTCACCGCGCCTCTCGTCTACGTCAATTACGGCAATGTCGATGATTACAAGCGGCTCGAACAGCTGGGCATCTCGGTCAAGGGCAAGATCGTCATCGCCCGCTATGGCCAGGGCTGGCGCGGCCTCAAACCGAAATTGGCGCAGGACCATGGCGCCATCGGGGCATTGATCTATTCCGATCCCGCCGATGATGGCTATTCGCAAGACGCCGTCTATCCCAAAGGCTCGATGCGCCCGCCCCAGGGCGTGCAGCGCGGCTCCGTCGCCGACATGACCATCTATCCCGGCGACCCGCTGACGCCGGGCGTGGCGGCGACCGAGAACGCCAAGCGGCTGACACGGGAAACCTCGCCCTCCATTCTCAAAATCCCCGCACTGCCGATATCTTATGGCGACGCGCAGGCGCTGCTCGCCGCCATGGACGGCGTAGTGGCGCCCGAAAACTGGCGCGGTCACCTGGGCATCACCTATCGGGTCACCGGCAAAGACCCGGTGCATCTGGCGGTCAAGTCGGAATGGAGCCTCAAGACTATTTATGACGTGATCGCCACCATCAAAGGCTCGCAATATCCCGACCAGTGGGTGATCCGCGGCAACCATCATGACGGCTGGGTGATGGGCGCCAGCGATCCGCTGTCGGGCCAGACCGCACTGTTGGCGGAAGCCCAAGCGATCGGCCGCCTGGTCAAAGCCGGCTGGAAGCCCAAGCGCACCATCGTTTACACAAGTTGGGACGCGGAAGAGCCGATGCTGCTGGGCTCGACCGAGTGGGCGGAAGATCACGGCGCCGAGCTGCAACAGAAGGCCATCGTCTATATCAACAGCGACGGCAATGGACGCGGCATTTTGAACGTCGGCGGCAGCGAGGATCTGGAGAAATTCGTCAGCGACACGCTGGCGGGCCTGACCGATCCGGAGACCGGCCAGCCTGTCGATGCACGCCGCCGCGCCAAGCTGCGCATGGCGGGTCCGATGGCGGAAGACCATGACAAGGCTATGGGCCGCCAGGCCGCGGATGCATCCCGCAACATGCCGCTAGAGCCGCTAGGTTCGGGTTCGGATTATTCCGCCTATCTCCAGCATCTGGGCCTGGAGACGCTGGATTATGGCTATGGCGGCGAAGGCCGCTCAACCGGCGTCTATCATTCGCGCTACGACACCTATGAGCATCACAGCAAATTCGTCGATCCCGGCTTCGTCTATGACGCACTTTTGGCCAAGACCATCGGCCGCGCCGTGATCAAAGCGGCGGATGCGGATCTGCCGGTCCAGCAGACGTCCGATTTCGCCGATGCCGTGGGCCAATATGTGGGCGAAGTGAAGCGACTGGCCGATACCCACCGCGAAGCGGCGGCCAACCAGAAGAAGATGCTGGCGGATAACGCTTATACCTTGGCCGCCGACCCCACCAAACCGCATGCCAACCCCACACCGTTGCAGGAAGTGCCGCGCTTCGATTTCGCCCCGCTCGATCAAGCGGCGGCGAAGCTCAAGACCAGCGCCAAGGCCTATGACGATGCGCTTTCGGCCAATGGTTCGCATTTGTCGGGCGCGGATCTAGCGCGCCTGCAATCCCTGATGCAGTCACTGGACCAAACGCTACTCATCAGCGAAGGCCTGCCCTTCCGCGATTGGTACAAGAATTCGATCTATGCCCCGGGGCGGTTCACCGGTTATGGCGCCAAGACCTTGCCGGGTGTGCGCGAGGCGATCGAGGAAGAGCGTTGGGCGGACGCCACCAAATATATCGGGCTGACGGCGAACACCATCAACTCGTACAGCGCGCGGCTAGATGAAGCGACGGCGGTGCTGAAGCGCTGACCGGCCGCTCGTCCGTACGCTGTCGCTACGGACAGCTCGCGGCATTGGCTTACCTTTTCTTGGCGCGCGAAAGCGAGCCTAGAAAAGCTTGTCCCTCTTCGAGCGAAGCGAGGGAGGCGCAGCTCGAAATGGTCCGTCGCTAGCGTCAGCGTAGCGCGACACCATTTCGCCCCCGCGGGTCGCTGCTCACCCATTCTCGGCTAACACGTGCCCTGCCAGGTATAGCGACCCGCAGATCAGAATGCGGGGCGGTGGTTCTTTGGGATGGGCGCGCGCCCAGGCGCCCACCTGCAGCATGGCGTCTTCGAGATCTTCGGCCGGCGCGGCGTCCAGACCGGCCTGGCGCGCGGCGTCATAGAGCGCGCCCGCGCCCAGGCTGGCGTCTGCGCCGGGGATAGAAACCGTCACAATATGTCGCGCCAAGCCCTTGAAAGCCGATAGAAAACCCACCGCGTCCTTGGTCTTCAGCATGCCGCAAATGAGATAGAGGGGCCGGTCCACTTTCTCGTCCAAATCGGCGATGGCGCGGCTGACGGCGGCGGCGCAGTGGGGATTGTGGCCGCCATCCAGCCAGATCTCCGAATCATTGGGCGCATCCGCCACCAGCGGACCGTGGCTGAGATGTTGGAGCCGCCCCGGCCATTCCACCGTGCGCAACCCCTTCTCCACCGCGGCATCCGCGCCCCAGTCGAGCACCTTGCCGTCGCGGTGCGCGTGGCGCAGTCCCGCGATGGCCACCGCGGCATTGTCGATTTGGTGCCGGCCCATGAGCTTGGGCAAGGGCAGATCAAGCAGGCCGGTCTCGTCCTCATAGACCATGCGGCCATGTTCCTGGCGGCCGAAGAAATCCTGACCGAAGACGAAGGCCGGCGCGCTGAGGGTATCGGCGCGGCGCAGGATGACTTCGCGGGCGATCTCGTCTTGCGGCCCCACGACCACGGGAATGCCGGGCTTGACGATGCCGGCTTTTTCGCCCGCGATGCCGGCGATGTCGTTGCCCAGGAATTCGAGATGGTCGAGCCCTACCGGCTGAATGACGGTCATGGCGGGCTTCGAGACCACATTGGTGGCGTCGAAGGTCCCGCCCAGCCCCACTTCCAGCACCGTCGCATCGGCCGGATGGCGGGAGAAGGCCAGGAACATGGCCGCGCCTGTGATCTCGAAGAATGTGATTGGCCGACCGCCATTGACCCGCTCTACTTCTTCCAGCGTGGCGCAAAGCTCGTCTTCGGCGATCAACTCGCCCGCGATACGGATGCGCTCATGAAAGCGCACCAAATGGGGCGAAATATGCACATGGACTTTCAAGCCCTGCGCTTCCAGCATGGCGCGGAAAAAAGCGCAGGCCGAGCCTTTGCCATTGGTGCCCCCGACATGGATCACCGGCGGCAATTTCAGTTGCGGATTCCCGAGTTCGCCCAAGAGCCGCAGCATGCGGTCGAGCGCCAGATCGATCTTCTTGGGATGCAGCGCCAGCAACCGGTCGAGAATGGCCGTGCTGCGCGGAAAGTCGATCATTCCGCCGCGACCACGCGGCCATTGCCGTTGAACGTGGGCGGCGGCAGGGTCCGGGCCTTGGGCTTGGGTTTTTTCATCAGCAGATGCAGAAGGCGCGATAGCGTGGGACGCAATTCGGGCCTGGGCGTCACCATGTCCAGCATGCCATGGGCCAACAGATATTCCGCGCGCTGAAAGCCTTCCGGCAATTTTTCCCGGATGGTCTGAGCGATGACGCGGGCGCCGGCGAAACCGATCTGCGCGCCGGGCTCCGCGATCTGGATATCGCCCAGCATGGCATAAGAGGCCGAAACACCGCCGAAAGTCGGGTCCGCGAAGACCACGATATAGGGCAAGCCCGCTTCCTTCAGCATTTGCACCGCGATGGTGGTGCGCGGCATCTGCATCAGTGAGAGCATGCTTTCCTGCATGCGCGCGCCGCCGGACGATACGTAGAGGACAAAAGCGCGCTTTTCAGCCACCGCCGCTTCCGCCGCCCGCACGAAGGCCTCGCCCACCGCCAGGCCCAGCGAACCGCCCAGGAAGTCGAACGGCTGCACCGCGATCATCACCGGCAGGCCGTCCAGCGTACCGCGCGCTGCCGTGAAGGCCTCCGGCCGCGCGGTCTTCGCCTTGGCAGCCTTCATCTCGTCGCCATAGCGTTTCTCGCCCTTGAACCGCAGTGGGTCCTGCACCACTTGCGGCGGCGGCAATTCGCTGAAGCTGTTGGGGTCGAAGGTATAAGCGAAGCGCTCGGCGGGGCCGATGCGCATGTGATGGCCGCAATTGGGGCAGACATAGAAATTCGCCAGCAGGTCGCGATGGAAAACCATCTCGCCGCAGGCCGAGCATTTCTTCCAAAGATTTTCCGGCGTGTCGCGGCCGCCATCCTTGGTCATCAATTTCTTGATGCGGGGCCGGACGAGATTGGTGATCCAGTTCATGCACCCACCTTAGCACCGGACGGGGCATGAATGGAATCCGCCAGGGACCGGCACAAATCGGTCACGGCTTTCACGATCCCGTCCCGCCCGACTTTTTCGTGGTCCGCCACGATATTGACAATGGCCGAACCGACCACAGCAGCATCGGCGATGCGGGCGATCTGCGCCGCCTGGGCCGGCGTCTTGATGCCGAAGCCCACCGCCACGGGCAGCGCGCTCGCCTTCCGGATACGCGCCAGCGCCTTCTTCACATCGTCTTCCGCGAAGCTCTTGGTGCCGGTGACGCCGGTGATGGAGACATAATAAAGATAGCCGCTTGCGCCATCGAGCACTTTGGTCAGGCGTGCATCATGGGTGGTGGGCGTCACCAGCCGGATCACATCCAGGCCCAGCGCCGCCGCCGGTTTGAGCAACACGGCATCTTCTTCCGGCGGCAGGTCCACCACCAGCAACCCATCCACGCCGGCATCAGCCGCATCGCGCGCGAAACGCTCCGCGCCGCGCCTATGGATGGGATTGTAATAACCCATCAGGACGATTGGCGTTTTGCCGTCGCTTTTGCGGAATTCGCGCACCAGATCCAATGTGCGGTTCATATTGCCGCCGGCTTTCAGCGCACGCAGGCTGGATGCCTGCACCGCCGGACCGTCGGCCATGGGGTCGGAGAAGGGCATGCCTAACTCGATCACGTCCGCGCCCGCACCAGGCAGCGCCTTCAGGATGGCCAGCGAAGTTTCGAAATCGGGATCGCCCGCGGTGACGAAAGGTACAAAGCCGGCGCGTTGCCGTGCCTTCAGATCGGCAAACCGGGCGGCGATCCGGCTCACAGCTTTACTCCCAATGCATCCGCAACCGAAAAGACATCCTTGTCGCCGCGCCCAGACAGACAAAGCGCAATGGATTGATCTTTCCGCATCTTTGGCGCGATGCGCGCGACATGCGCCAGAGCATGCGCCGACTCCAAAGCCGGAATGATGCCTTCGAGCTTGGAAAGAAGCTGAAACGCCTCCAAGGCTTCCTTGTCGGTGGCGGAGAAATATTTGACCCTGCCGACATCTTTCAGCCAGGAATGCTCCGGGCCGACGCCGGGATAGTCGAGACCGGCGGAAATAGAATGCGCCTCCAGCACTTGGCCGTCCGCATCCTGCAACAGATAGGACCGTGCACCATGCAAGACGCCCGGCGAGCCCTTGGAGATGGTGGCGGCATGACGTGGCGTGTCCACGCCCTCGCCCGCCGCTTCCACGCCATGGATCTCCACATCGGCGTCATCCACGAAAGGATGGAACATGCCGATGGCGTTGGAGCCCCCACCGACGCAGGCCACCACCAGATCGGGAAGTTTGCCCTCTTGCGCCAATATCTGCGCCCTGGCCTCGTTGCCGATCACGGTCTGAAAATCGCGCACCAGCGCGGGATAGGGATGCGGCCCCGCCGCCGAGCCGATGATGTAGAATGTGTCTTCCACATTGGCGACCCAGTCGCGCAGCGCCTCATTCATGGCATCTTTCAAGGTGCGCGATCCCGACGTGACCGGCCTGACCTCGGCTCCCAAAAGATGCATGCGAAAGACATTGGGCCTCTGCCGCTCGGTATCGACTTCGCCCATATAGACCACACAGGGCAGACCGAAACGCGCCGCCACGGTGGCGGTGGCGACGCCATGCTGGCCGGCGCCCGTCTCCGCGATGATGCGGGTCTTGCCCATACGACGCGCCAGCAGAATCTGGCCCAGGCAATTGTTGATCTTGTGCGCGCCGGTGTGGTTGAGGTCCTCGCGCTTCAAATAAATCTTCGCGCCACCGAAATGCTCGGTGAGGCGGGGCGCGAAATAGAGCGGGCTTTCACGGCCGACATAATGGGTGAGCAGGCCGTTAAGCTCTTTCTGAAATGCCGGATCCTTTTTGGCCGCTTCATAGGCTTGTTCCAGGTCCAGCAGCAGCGGCATCAAGGTCTCGGCGACAAAGCGGCCGCCGAAT
>Ga0134128_10002501_pt1 | contig 22729 bp, 14 predicted proteins | sample KB31754_FD_96462 | JGI IMG/M metagenome (GOLD analysis project Ga0134128, IMG submission 96462) | Terrestrial soil microbial communities with excess Nitrogen fertilizer from Kellogg Biological Station, Michigan, USA - KB3-175-4 | ecosystem: Environmental > Terrestrial > Soil > Unclassified ... | reverse complement strand
TATTCTCGTCGGCCCTGCGGCCGAGCCGGTCCGTGCTTCGAACTGCCGCTCGACGAAATGCAGGTAATCGGGATTCTTCGGAAGCGTCACGTACGCCGCGTTCGCGGCGCCGGACAGGTAGACGCCAGAGTACAGCCAATACCGATTCACACCGAGGCGCCGCAGCAACTTCATGGCGTCTTCGTTGTGCGCCCCGCTATAGGGCTGTCCAGCTGCCCACCAGAGCCACATCGATCCGAACAGTCCGCGGCGAAACGCGTCTTCGCGCGGAGGCACGTCAGCAATCGGCAGGGATACGGCGCGCGCGGCGTCGGGCGCGAGCCGCGGCGCGTCGGGAAGCGGGCGGCGGGGCACGGCATGAGCCTTGTCGTCGGTGTAAATCTCGAACTCCTCGATCGGCGGCGGGCCGAAGTTCGCGCCGACGTCGGCCATCGAGTCGAGTGTCCGGAAGCGGATCGCGTACGCTGGAATCGGCGGCGACACGGCGTAGGTGAACCAGCGGCCTCCATACCCGTGCTTTTCCGACGCAAGCACTCGGTCGTACTGACCGTTGCCCGTCGTGTCGGCCTCGATCAGGTATTCGGTCGAAGCTCGCCTGTCGAACGAATCCGCCTGGAAGAGTCGAATTCGCTTCACCGCATAGCGACCCGGAAACGCGAAGTCGTAACGCAGCGACGTCACGCCGATTCTCGGGCCGAGCGGCGCGGCCCGCATCAACGTGCCGTCGTCCGGCGACGCAAGGCGGCCGTCGGTCAGGTACGCAGCGGACGCTCCCATGTAGGGCTTCGAGGTGATCGCACAGAACGGCGCGATGTTCGTTTCGCTCGCCGCGCTGCCGGCTGCCACGATGGCGCAGACGACGAAGAGGAGCAGCCGCGGGCTGGTCCCCGTCGCGCGTTCCCGGTGAAGCTGTCGGTGCGTCACGATGCTACCGGATCTCGTGCCGTCAGACGGATCTTCTTCGCGCCGCGGGAGCCGTGGGTCGAAGCGGACGTTTCGCTCCCGGGCGCGCGTCGCTTCGTACGGCTTGGTATTGCGGCGGACGAGCGCCGGGCGCAGCCACCCGCGCGCCGCGTCTCGAAGGTACCGCCGTCATCGTGAACGCGAGCACGGTGCAGAACATCATGAATTCGTGCTCGTGAAGCGCGAGACCGGAGCTCGTCGTGCTGCGCACGATGATCAATGCAAGCACGCCAAGCATTTCGGCGATCGTCCCTCGATCGACGGCGTCGCCGTCGCGGCGAACACGAGCGGCGCCGATCCCCAGGCGAAGCAGCCGCAGCGATGTCCATGCGATGGCCGCCGCCCATGGAACCAGGCCGAGCAGGCCTACCCCGACGAGCACGTCGAACACCGCACCGTGCAGCGTCGACGCGCCGGTCGCCCCGAGGATATCCGCGCGTGCGGCCGCGGCGAACCCGTGGCCGAGAACGGGCGATTCCAGGAAAGCCTCCCACGCGGCCTGCCACGCGAGCGTACGCCCCGAAAGCGAGCTGAACAATTCGGGCGATTGCCCTCGCACGAAAAAGCGTTCGGCAACGTTCCCCACCCCGGTCGCGACGACCAACATGGCGACTACCCCGGCGAGCGCGAACAGCCCGAAACGTCGTGCGAAGAGAAGCTGCACGGCAACGGCGACGAAGAAGCCGACGAGCGACGTCCGCGATTGCGCGAGAATCAACATGCCGAAAGCAAAGGCGAGCACGAGTGACCATCCGGCTCTCGCTGCACCCCGTCGTCCGAGCATCCGACACCACGCGATGAATGCGACGACCGCACTGACGAATGCGACGGCGTTGCCGTTCATGATCGGAAGCACACCCTGCAACGTGAACGGGATCAGTCCCCGCGACGGCACGAATGCGGCAGCGGGGACGATCAGCGCCTCCGCCCAGTAGACGAAGACGAGCGTTGCGAAGAGCCCGAGCATGATGTCGTACGCGAGCCTTGCCGACGGCCTTGGCGCGACGCTCCCGATCACGATGCCGATCGCGAGCACGTCGATGACGAACTCGGACGCCTTCCACATCGAATACAGCGAGTAGCGCGGAATGTAGAGGGCCGAGACCATGCCGATGACGCCGTACACGAGAAGCAGGATCAGCGGGCCCCCGAACGCGCGCGAGAGGCGCCCGGCGTTCCTGAGGAGTCCGAAGGCGCACGTCGCCGCGGCGACGAGGACCAACGTGATCCGATACCAGTTGCCGGTATTGGCGAGCTGGCCGGCCCGTAGCTCGGTCGTGCCCCAGATGAGGATGCTGCACGCCATCGCGAGCCACGCGACATGGCCTGCGCCGAAGCGCGCTTTCACAACCGCCGCTGCGTCAGCGTCGCTGCGCGTCTCCGGCGTGCTGGCTGCGAAGCGACCGCGATAAGGCGGTTTCATACCACTGGCCGATGAACTCACGGCGAAGCTCCCACGAATAGCGTTCGGCGACGCGCCTGCGGGCCGCCTGCCCCATGCGCTCCCGTAGTGACGGGTCGGCGGCGAGGGTTGCAAGCGCGCTCGCTAGCAGCGAGACGGTCGCCCCCAGATTGCCGATGCGAACGGCGATGCCGCACTCGGGGGTGACCATCTCGCCCGGTCCGCCGTAGTCCAGGCATGCGATCGGAAGGCCGTGCGCCATCGCCTCGAGCACGACCATTCCGCCTCCCTCGGAACTCGGGAACAGGAAGATGTCGCCATCTGCGAAGCGCGAGAGGGCGTCCTCTCGTGGGAGCCAGCCGGTAAATCGTACGTGGTCGGTAATCGCGAGTGCTGCGGCGAGGCGTTGCAGCGCACGCTTTTCGGGCCCATCGCCGACGATCTCGAGCGTGGCGTCCGGTTGCGTTCGCAGCAACTCCGAGAACGCGCGCAACGCCAGGTGAAAGCCCTTGATCGGGATCAGCTGACCCATGCAAAGGATGCGAATGCCGCCGTGGCGCGTCGCTTGCGCCCGCCCACTCGCGACGTCGCCTTCGACGGCAATGGCGGGGTGAACCGCGAATTTCGATTCGGCGAGCACGGCGAACGGCAGGTGCCGTCCGATGCCCGCATTGATGCCGAGTACCATGCGCGCGCGGTACACGCAGAGCCAGAATAGTGGATCGGTTGCCCGCAATAGCCATTGCCACCCGTATCGCAGGCGGTCGCGCAACAACGCGCGGCGTGACGACGCGAGCGCCGCGGGCAATACCGGATTGCTTCCAAGCGGTCCCCAGACGAACGGCAGCGGCAGCAGCGCGAGGAAGGAGAAGACGTAGCTGTTCACGAACGTCACATGATGCGCGACGTCGAACCGCACGCGGCGCATGAGGCGCCATGCTGCGAGCGCGGCCGCGAACTGCCAGAGATAGTAATACGTGCGAATGCCTCTCGCGCCCCGTTTCCAGAAACGCGCCCAGCGCGGCAGATCCGCGTAATGAAAATGAAGGTCGGGATTCGGTGTCCGTCGAAGCGCGGCCTCGATCGCATCGCGATTGTTAATCCTCGTGATCACCCATGCCTGGTGGTCGCGGCTGATCGCCTGGCACACGTTCCAGCCGACTCCTGGTTCCGATCCGCCGCCGGGCTCGCACGCATACGCCGCGACGAGAACGTTTCTCCGCCCGCTGCGGCGAGTCAACGTGCCGACAGTGCACTCGATCGCATCGTTGACGAAATCGCTGACGACGCCGTACTCGGCTTCGTCTCGCATCGCGAGGCCGAGCAGATAAAGCAGCGCGTACGCGTCGACGTCGCCGCGTTGAACACCCGCTCGAGCGATGACCGCGCCTAGCAGCGGATCGTCGTAGAGCGAGTACAGACGCTCGAGGACCTTCGGCGCCGATTGCCGGAGGACCAGACGCGCCGGCATCGCCACGCGGTGGAACAGGTCATCGAGCGCCGGCGCCTGCTCTCGCGAGTGTTCCCAGTCGAAGACGTACAACGCGCCGTCCGCAAGCGTGAGCGCGTTCCACGGCGCATAGTCGCCGTGCGCGGGTGCGGTCCGGACGCGCCGCGCGCCGAATGCCCGGCACGCGCTCACCACGGCGGAACGCACGATCTCTGTGGAACGGTCGCCTGCCGCTGCGAGGCGGGCGACGAACCGCTCGATTTCCATCTTCTCCAGAACGCGTTCGGCGGTATCGCGCTCTTCGCTCGATTCGGCCAGCCGCGAAAGGAATGCGACGTCGAGGCGATCCGGTGCAACCGGTCTTTGCGCCCCCCGAGAAGGCGGCGCGGTGACGAACAACAATCGGCATTGCGCCACCGTTTCGATGCCGAGCACGTCCGGCAACACCGCAACGCCGGCGAGCCGATCGCGCATCCAGGCGATCATGCCGGCCTCGTGTTGCAGCGCGCCGGCGTCATTGGTCTCGCGCGCGACCTTCACATAAGCGAACGACGCAACGCCGATGCTCGCCTGCGCCGTGAGTCGGCGTCTCGGGTCGCGCGATCGCGCAGCGAAGCTCACGCGCACCTGCCCGCCCAGCCTGCGGCGAATGCCGGCGGCCAGGCCAGCCAACGCGTCCGCGGTATCGGTGTCGGCACGCGTCCAGTTCCACGCAAGGAACAGCGACGACGGGAACAGCCGAACCGCGCGCGCAAACATCCGGCCAAATGCCGAATAAGGACGATGGAGATCGGCGGCGCTGGCGAGCGTGTCGCCGTCCGCGACCCACAGCCGTGCACGCGCCGCCGAAGGGAACGCTCGCCAGCCCTTCATCGGCAGACGACGCTGGGTGCGCCGGACACAGGCGGCGAGGACGAGGTCGCTCACCCGCGACGCGACGGCTCGCGCATCGCCCGTCGTCTCGACGGCGGTCGCTTCGCCCCAGTGCTCCATTTCGCTCGCGTAGGCCACAAGCTGTTCAGCCACGACCGAAACGGGCAACTCGCGCTTGCGCGCATGAATCGAATCCGGCCGACCGGTCAGCAGGACGATGAGATCCGGCGACGGAACGAAACGCGCCGCCAGGCGCAACAATGCGTGCGGCACGGCGAAGCCGTAACGCGCCGGGTTCACCAGCACGTCCGGAAAATAGCGTTCGCCGACGACGAGTGTCGTCCGCGCTCTGCGCGGATAGATGCGAAGCCAGTAGCCGGCGACGAAATCGAGCCAGTAATAGACGAAGCGCAGCAGCGAAACGACGCCATGGTACGTCGATCGCTGCGGCGGCGCGGAAGCCGATTGGGTGGTCTCGTCATCCGCCGTTTTCGACCGGCGCAGCTTCGGCAATAACCCGGGACGCCAATGGAAATGCCAGGTGCGCCGGAAAGCGCGTGCGAGGTCGGACGTGACGCGTGCAGCCACCGTCGACTTCCCGGCGCCGTCGGGTCCGAGAAGCACGACGAAAAGACCTGAAGGCTGCACGAGCCTGCGCGCCTTTCGCAGCGCGTCCCATCCGAGCGACAGCAGGTACCGAGCAGGCGCGCGGCGCCTGAAGCGGCGCTCGGCGAGTGCGCGCAGACGTGCAAGCAACGCACGAAGCTCATCGCCGGGCTCGCATCGAAGCAGCCGCTCGACAAGCGCCGGCGCCTCGCCGCCGAACCACGTCCGCACGTCGGCCGCCGCTTCGCCGCGACTGCCGGCGAAGCAATCGCGCAGTACGCACAACGCCTCCGCCGATGCGTCGCCTTTCGCCGCGCGTTTCATCAGCAGGTACAGCGCGAGGCGGCGATCGCACGCGCGTGCGGCGTATCGGCCTTCGATGGCACCTTCGAGCAGGAACGGCGTCGGCAGCCGGTACCGGTTGATGCCAAGCGGATCGTACAGGCAGTCGAGATGCACGAACCGAGGTGGCGACGGCCCGACGGCAATCATGTAGTAGTAACCGAACGGGATCTCGTAATGCAGGCACTGCACGAGGCGCGCATCCATCTCCCCGCAAATGCGGTCGATGATCGGCAGCATCGCTTCGTTCGGATCACAGCCGAAGCCGATGTCGACGTCGGACGCGAGCATATCGGCCAATGGCCGTTCCGGCTGAAGCAGCGCGTACGGATGTGCCGATGCGTCGAGCGCCGCCAGCACGGCGCGCAATACGTCCTCGGTTTCGGTCGACGAAACGGCCGGCGCGCGATTGGATGCAACGCAGTCGGCGGCGAGTTCGCGCATGTGCATCGGCTATGGTCTCGCTAATCGTTGCGTAAACGCCGTTTGACGAAGATTCGCCTCGCGCGAAGATAGGTACGCTCGCTCAGCGCGCGCTTCGCGACCTCCTTCACCCAAAAGCCGGCCGGCATCCCGCGACGATAGCGTGTGTCGAGAACGTCATCGAACGCGTCGATCCCGAGGCCGTCGACGATCGCAATCCGGCGCAACACGCCGCGATCCGCCTCGCGGCCGCCATTGCTTCCCCAGTCGGATGTGTAGAAGCGTTCGTATCCCACCGCACGCGCGGCCGCGAGAACGCGCGCGTCGTATGCGCCACCGGGGAACGACAAATGCACGATGCGGGCGCCGACAATGTCCTCGAGGATTGACTTGGACGTCGCCAGATCGCGCGCCAGCTCGGCATCGCCGAGGCGCACGAGCGGCGCGTGCCGATGTGCATGCGAGCCGATGCCCATTCCGCGGCGCCACAAATCGGCGATGTCGTACCGGGTGAGGCGCCCTTCGCGATCGACGTATTCGGTGGGAACGAAAAACAGCCCGCTGTAACCCATGCACTCGAGAACGTGCGAGCACCCGATGTCGCTTCGATTCGCATCGTCGAACGTGATGCCCACGGCGCGCGTCTCGGCCGACGCCGCGCTCGCCATCTGCGTCCATGGCACGACGTTCCGGCCGGAAGCGGCAAGATGTCGGATCTGGACGCTGAAACAGCGCTCGGCGAGGCAATGCGGGTTCACAGAGCCGCCGCCGACGGCGCTCACGCCGTGGTACATGAGGATAGTCGTTGGCATCGCCAGTCAGACCCGCGGCCAGAGAGCCTGCGGGCAGGGGTGCGACACGGATTGTAGCGACGCGCCGACCCTCTCCCCCACGCCGCCGGGCGGTCGCGGCACCCGCGGACCGATCCGCCGGGATCTGCGTACAAATCGCAACACACACTGCCCTCGCCGGCCGCCGTCCCGAATTTGAACTTGACGCAAGGTATGACAACGGTATAATGACAATGTCGTAAAACGGTTCTGAAAAAGGGCAAACCCAGCCAAAGCTGGGGGCGCAAAGTTTCCGGTCTAAAGGGCGCGCGACGCCCCATGACAGCGGGATTGCCAGAGCAAAAGCGCGAAAACGGACAGCCGAGGAAGACCGGGCTGCTTCGCGTCTGCCTGCCGCTCCTATGCATGGGTTTCGCGGCCCCACTCAATAGGGAGTCGGCATGATTCGCGATGTCCTGGGCAATCGCGCAGCCCGCCAATCGAGCACCCACGGCGCCATTCCGCGGCGTGACTCCGTGTCGTTCATCTCTGCAATGGCTGTCATTCTCGCCGTTGTCGCGCTGCTCGCGATGCCGCCGGCGCACGCCGGCAAGCCAGCAACCAAGCCCGACAAGGCCGCGCCGTCGGTTTCGATTACCGCTCCGGCGAGCGGAAGCACCGTCGGTGGAACGGTTGCGGTCAAGGCCAGCGCATCCGACAACGTCGGCGTCGCGCGGGTAGATTTCACCGTGAATGGCACGGCGGTCGCAAGTTCGACAAGTGCCCCCTACGGGTTCAGTTGGGATTCGACGAAGACGACAAATGGCGCCGCGACGCTGGCAGCGACCGCATACGACCTCGCGGGAAATCGCGCGACGGCCAGCCTCACGGTCACCGTCGCCAACAATGTGCAGCCGCCGGCCGTGCAACCGCCAACGATCGGCATCAGTTCGCCGTCGGCCGGCGCCACGTTGAGCGGAACGGTGTCGGTCGCAATCACCGCGTCGAGCGCGATTGGCATCGGGCACGTCGACCTCAAGGCGAACGGCACGCTGGTCGGCAGCGACACGAGCGCACCCTACACCTTCAGTTTCGATACGACCAAGGTCGCGAACGGATCCGTCATCCTTACGGCATCCGCGTACGACTCGGCCGGCACGGCGAGCACGACCAGCGTGAACGACACCGTCTCGAACACGACGGTGTCGCCACCGCCCCCCGGCGCTTTGACCCTGTCCGTCACGTCGGCCAATCCAACGGGTGGCGTCGCCGTGAACGTCTACCCGGCTGATTCGTCGGGGCTCGCCAACGGCACGTCGTCGCTGACGCGGACGTATCAGGCCAATGCGCGAGTCTGGTTGTCGGCCGCGCTGCGGGCGGGCAACAACTACTTCATCAAGTGGCAGATGGATGGCGCCGATTACGACACGGCATCCACGACAAGCGTCGTTATGAACGCCAATCACACGTTGAACGCTATCTATGAGACGCCAAGCTGCACCGGTGTGAACGTGTATCCCGGCGTCGACAGCCTGCTCAATGCGGTTGCCGCATCTCCCGCCGGCACGACATTCTGCCTGCAACCCGGTGTGCACCGCATGACCTCGCGCATCATTGCTCGCACCAACGACAAGTACATCGGCGCGCCCGGTGCGATTCTGAATGGATCGAAGGTCGTAAGCTCTTTCGTTCAGTCCGGGAGTTACTGGGTCGCGAGCGGGCAGACGCAACAGGAAACGCCCTTCCCGTCGACCGCCGGCGGCTGGCCCGAATGCATTCCCTCGGCACCCGCGTGCATCTACCCGGAAGAAGTGTTCCTCGATGGAAAGGACTTGTGGCAAGTCGCGACCCTCGCTGATCTCGGTCCCGGCAAGTTCTATTTCGACTATGCGAACGACCAGATCTACCTCGCCGACAACCCGACGGGGCATCTCGTCGAGGCTACAACCGGCAGTGGAGGCATCGTCGGGTATTCGGGCGGCGGCTCCGATTCGGTCACCATCAAGAACCTCGTCTTCGAGAAATTCGGCGGCGGTGACTACACGGGCTACGAGCACAACTCGCTCAAGGCCGTCGACGGCTGGATCATCCAGAACAATGAGTTTCGGTTGATCAGCTACATGGCGGTCGCCAACTTCGGGACCTCGGTGCTGCGCAACAACTCCATCCATGACAACGGGCGCTACGGCGTGGTCGGAAGCGGCACGATCGAAGGCAACGTTATCACCAATACGAACACCCAGGGATGGGCCACGGGCACCGACGCGGGTTCCGCGAAGTTCCACGGAACCAACGGGCTACTGCTGCGCGGCAACATCGTCTCGAACAATCAGAGTCGCGGCCTCTGGACGGATTACGACAACATCAATGTGACGTACGAGAACAACATCGTCACCAACAACTACGAGATGGGTATCCTGCACGAGGTGGGTTGCGCCGCGGTGATTCGCAATAACGTGCTCTACGGCAACAACTACGCGTTCCCCGGCAAGCAGCTTTCGTCGGGTGCGCAGATTTACGCTCGTTCATCGGAGAACGTGCAGATCTACGGCAACGACGTGACGGCGATGCTGCCGGGCGTGAACGGAATCGGCATCTATGGCGATTTCATCGGCAGCGCGCCGCAGTCTTACACCGGCACCAACTGCGGCACGATCTTCCTGCAGAACATCCAAGTCCACGACAACGTGGTCCGACTGGACGTCGGGCAGCAGACGGGCAATATGTGGGGAGGCAGCCTTTACGGCATCTCCTTCACGAATAACACCTACTACCTGAAGGACCTTTCCGGAAGCTACTTCTGGTACAACGGCGGCCCGTGGGACAAGTCCACCTATCAGTCCGCGGGAGGCGACACGGGGGGCAAGTTCTTGCAGTGGTGATCCGCACCCGGTCCTGATTGGGGCGCGCGCAAACGGCCCCGACGCGTCGCGACTGTGTTCAAGCGAGCGCCGGGGCCGAGTTCCATGTGGGATAGTGGTCGCAGTACCGCGCCGCATCGGCCCTGATTCACGGTCGTGCAGGGGCCCCTCGCCGCCGGCATGCCGAAAGGCTTTGCTCGAGGCTCACCGAACGATTTTCGGCGCCAGCCCGAGCATCCCGAAGTCTGGCAGGCATGTATCGACGCCAATCGGAAGCGGGCGGCCGTTCGATTCCGGCTAGACTTGCACGCCGTGGCCTTCTCAAACCTACGCGCCCGTGCAATCGGCGAGCCTCGACGCGTGAGCGTCGAATTGCCCGATCTCGCCCGTGTTCGTTGCGCGTGGGTGACACCGGTTCTCGGCGTCGACGGAAACCTGTTGTACCTCGGGCCGCTGCTCCGTCGTCTGGCGAAGGGTTTCGGCAGCTTCGTCGTCGTGACCGGCGAATTCATCGGCGATGCTCATACGGCCGGTTTTGCCGTGGAGCGATGCGGCGGCTTTTGGCGTATGTACCGAAACGAACGCGCAACCGTCCGGCAAGTCGCCGGTTATCGAAGAGGCGTAGGCTTTGCGACGCCGGCCGTCCTTCTGCGGTTCCTGCGGGAACCCGTGGATCTTCTGATCATCACCGAGTTCTCGCTTTACGCGTGCTACGCGGCGCTCGCCACGCTGATCGTTTCAGGAACCCGCATCCTGTGGGTAGTCGAAGCGCGTCCCCGCCCTGATCCGTCGCGTGTCCTGGCGGCGCTGCGGCGCCTGACGAGACGCTTGCTGGCAAAGCTCGCCGATGCATTCATCACCAACAACGAGGAGGGAGGCCGTTATCTCGCAAGCGAGCTCCGCGTCGATGCGAGGCGCATCGTCGTCAGTCCCTTTCTCGTTTCGGACACGAGCACGGGACGTCGACGATCGCCGAGGCGCGTTGCGCTCGGGGAGCCGATCCGCTTCCTGTACGTCGGCCAGCTCATCCATCGCAAAGGGGTACGTGTCGCGCTCGAAGCGCTGCGGGAAGTCAGCGATCGGACTCGCGCGCCGTTTTCGCTCGAAATCGTCGGCGACGGGCCGGAGCGCGTAGATCTCGAAGGGTTCGCGATGCGCCACGGCATCGCGCATCTCGTCACGTTTCGCGGTCGTGTCCCTTATGACGAGATCGACGCGTCCTACGCGTCGGCGCACGTGTTCATCTTCCCCACCCTTTCCGATTACAGGGCGCTGGCACCCTTCGAGGCCCTGTCCTCCGGTCTTCCCATCATCGCTTCGCATAACGACGGTGGTATCGCGGAAACCGTTGACCCGGGTCGAAACGGCTTCAGTTTCGACCCGAGGCATCCGGTCGAGCTCGCGAACCACATCGAATATTTCATCCGCAATCCGCACGCAATTGCCGCTTTTTCAGCGCGCTCGCTCGAAATGGCGAAGGCCTACACGTTGGAGTCGGCGATGAAGGCAATGCAAACCGCGGCTTCAGCGGCGCTGAGCCAGAGATGCAGCAGCAGTCGCTGAAAAGACAGTTCGTCGCCGGGTCGATTTATGCGTTCAGCGCGCAAGTCGTCAGCACGGTCGCTTCCGTCGCGGCGACCGCGCTGCTCGCCCGGCTCCTGTCGCCGGCCGACCTCGGGATGTACTTCATCGCGTTCAGTATCGTGTCGCTCGCGTCCGTCGTCGCCCAGTTCGGCCTCGGCCGTACGGTCGTACGGATGACGGCCGAGTCGCGAGCGCTCTCGACGGCGCGCACGCGTGAGGTGATCGTGAAGAGCCTCTGGGTGCTGGCAATCAGCACGATCGCGGTGTCAATTTTAATGTACGCGTACGGCATCGACGTCCTCGCCGGCCCGGTGTTCCACGCCCCGGTCATTGCGCAACTCACCGATGTGATCGTGCTCTGGATCGCGTTGCTGGCCGTAAGGTCCATCGTTGCCGAAGCCTTTCGCGGACTGCACGATTTGCGCGGCGCCAACCTCTTCGGCGACATGATGACCCGTTGCCTTTTCCTGCTGTTCCTGCTCGCGTCGTGGGCATGTTGTACGCAGGTCACGCTGCGCGGCGCGATTGCGCTCAACGTCTCAGCGCTGGGGGCTACCGCCGCAGCGGGCGTCTTCGTGCTGCACCGCAGGACGAGGACGCGTTCGCCGCTGATCGGTGTGTCGATGCGAAGCCTCGTTTCCGCGTCGTGGCCCGTCCTCGTGACCGACCTCGCGAACGCCGCTCGCAGCCAGGCCGACGTATGGCTACTCGGCATCCTCTCGGGCGCGCATTCGGTAGCGCTGTACGGCGCCGCATCCCGCCTCGCGCTCCTCGTTCCGATGCCGATCATCGTCCTCAGCACCGTGACTGCGCCGTACATCGCGAGCCTTTACGGCGCCGGCAGGCGGCGTGAGCTGCAAGCGATGGTGACGCGCACGACCGCGTTCGCCGCGCTTCTCGCGGCGTTCGGTGTCGTCGCATTCCTCGTGGCCGGCGCGCCGCTTCTGCGGCTGCTCTACGGAGATCCGTACACGCCATCCTATTGGCCGCTCGTGATCCTCGCGATCGGCCAGTTCGTTGCGGTGGTGATCGGACCGTGCGCGCTGACGTTGACGATGACCGGCCATCAGAAGGACGTCATGATTCTGACCGCGATGGGGTTTGCCATGCTCGCGCTCGCGGGCGTGGCGCTGATTCCGTCGTTCGGCGCCGTCGGAATGGCGTTCGCGAACTCGGTCGTGGTGTCGATCACAGCGGTAATCGGCGCCATGATTACCGTTCGCCGTACCGGGGTGGTGACGTGCGTCACGACGGACGCCCTCGCTCCCTCGGCAGCGATCGCAGGTGCGAGGGAGCTTCTGCGCGTAGTGCGCAGACGTGGCGCAAGCAATGACACCTAGAGTGAACCGCGGGTGGTCCCGACGCGCGAATCGGCCATGGCAGCGAAGCGGTTGAGCACGACGCACCCCTCGGAGGCCACGCCCACGTGGGCGAAGCGCGAGAGTCGTGCGGCCGACGGCGAGCGTGCCGCATCGGAGCCGCACGTGAGCATCGTCATCAACAACTATAACTATGGCCGTTACCTGGGCTCGGCAATCGATAGTGCGCTCGGGCAGGATTACGGCCACGTCGAGGTCGTGGTCGTCGACGATGGATCGAGTGACGAGTCGCGCACCGTGATCGCCTCGTATGGCAACCGGATCGTGGCGGTCGAGAAGCTCAACGGCGGCCAGGCGTCGGCGGTCAATGCAGGCTTTGCCGCGTCGCGCGGCGACATCCTGATGTTTCTCGATTCGGACGACTTTCTCGCCCCGTGCGCCGCGACCCGCGTGGCCCACACGTTTCGTCAATCCCCGGGATTGTCTAAGGTTCACTTCCGGTTAACGGTTGTCGATGAAGCGGCGGCTCCGACGGGACGCGTGCTGCCGCCGCGACGTTTGGGGTTGCCGTCGGGAGATCTGCGCGACGCACTTGCCGGAACCAGGACTTACGTAACGCCTCCCATGTCCGGAAACGCGTACCGGCGTTCCGCGATTGCCGGGCAAATGCCGATCCCCGAGGAGACTTACCGCAAAGGCGCCGACGAATGGCTGATTTGCACCGCGCCGCTCTTCGGGGAGGTTGCGGCGATCGACGAGGAACTCGGCTCGTATCGAATCCACTCGTCCAATGTGACGCACCGCGACGAGATCGGCGACGGAGAGCGCTTCGCAGCACACGTCGAAGAAGGCGCGTGCCTGCGGCGTCGGCAGATGGAGCTTTTCGACACGCTCCTGCACAGGCGCATCACGGCGATCGCAATGCGCGACCTGCCGCACATTCGGCAGCTGCTTGCGCTTCGCAAGCTGCATCCGGAGCATTGCCGATACGATTGGAGCATCCTTGCGCTGCTCGTGTCCGGCCTCCGCGCGGCTGCGCTTGCGCGGAACGTGCGCTTCGCAGACCGTGTACTGTGGGCGCTATGGTTCGTCGCGGTTGCGACGTTGCCGACTTGGAGCGTACGGCCCCTGATCCGCGCCGCCTTCGGCGGCGCGCGCCGGCCGCTGCTGCTGTGGCTCGCACGCGGACGACGGGGTCGACGGTAGATTGCTCGTGCGAAACCGGGAAACGGCTGCATGCTGAAGAAAGCCTACAGGGCCATCGTGCCCGAGCGAATCCGGGCGCGCATAGCGCCTTTCCTGCAGGAGGGTAGAAACATCGATGCGCTGCTGCGCCGATACGCGCAGTTCGCGTCGATCTGGCGCCGGAGCTGCATCGACGCGTCGGGAGAAGCGATCCCGTGGTACACATACCCGGCGATCGAGTTTCTCCTGAACCTGCACACGGTGCGCCTCAGCCTTTTCGAATATGGATCGGGGAATTCCACGATCTGGTGGACGAGGCGTGTCGCGGATGTCGTGTCGGTCGAGCACGATGCGCAGTGGCATGCGCGCGTCGAGTCGCGGACACGCGGTGCCGCGAACCTCGAGTACATTCTGTCGGACACGGAAGCTTACGAAGCCCAGATCACGAGGCATGCGAAGGCATTCGACATCATCGCAATCGACGGAATCTGCCGGCCAGGCTGCGCCGAAAACGCGCTCGCGCACATCGCTCGATTCGGTGGCACCATCATGATCCTGGACAACTCCGACTGGTACCCCGCACTGACCGCCTTCATTACGAGACAGCTGCGGTGGTCGCGTGTCGACATGAGCGGTTTCGGGCCCATCAACGATTACACCTGGACGACGTCGATCTGGATCAATCAGGACAACGTCGCGAGACTCTATCGGGAGCCGCTGGGCTACTCGATTGGGGCCGTCCGGCAACAATACGACGAAGATCGCGAATTCGCCGAGCGGATCGAACGGCGGCACCTCGAGGCGCGCGCCGTGCCAATCGACGAACGGACCTGATGAAGCATCGTACCTCGAAGCCGGACGCGATCGAAATCGCGAGTCTCGGAGGCGGTCTTACTTGCCGCTTCTGACGCGGTTGCGTTGAGCAGAAGTGCCGAGAGGTCGCTCACCATCGCCGTCTGCCGAGTAGAGCTTCTGGTCACGCGCGGCGGCCGGCTCGGGCACCAGCGGCTTCGTCGCGGCGACGCCCGAATTGCCGTCCTTCTGCTGCGATGGAAAGATTCCGCCCTTGCGCTTGTCGGCCGCGACCTCGTGGACCGTGCGCGCATCAATCGAGCGTTTTTGCTCGGCGAAACCGTAGACGAGTGCAGTGTCGCAAAGAAGGTTGATGAGCCGCGGCACGCCGCGACTGTGCTCGTAGATCGCGGCACATGCGGGGCCGTCGAATATTCGGGTTCCTTCACCGCCCACGACCTTGATCCGATGGTAGACGTATGCGCGCGTCTCCTGAACATCGAGCGGCTGAAGGTGATAGTCGACGGCGATTCGCTGCGCGAACTGCTCGAGCTCGGGCCGGCGTAACGTGGCGCGAAGTCCGGCCTGCCCGACAAGAACGACCTGCAACACCTGGTCCTTGTCGGCATTGACGTTCGAGAGCATGCGCAGCTCCTCGAGCGTGTCGACCGACATGTTCTGCGCCTCGTCGACGATCAGCAACGTTCGCCGGCTCTGCCCGTATTGCTCGATCAGGAAGTCGAGGAAGTCCTGGAACATCTCGACCTTTTCCTTGCCGCGATGCTCGAGCCTGAAGGCGAACAGGATCCACTGCAGAAGCTCGCCGAACGATCGATGCGTGTTCGAAATGAGGCCGACCGTGACGTCGCGTTCAAGTTGGTTCAGCACGTGACGCACCAGCGTCGTCTTGCCCGTGCCGATCTCGCCGGTGATCACGTTGAAGCCGGCCTGGTTCATCATGCCGTACTCGAGCAGGTCGAGCGCCATCCGATGTTTGCGGCTCAGGAACAGGAAGCTGGGGTCCGGCAGAATGGAGAACGGTTTCTCGCGAAACCCGTAAAAACGCTCGTACACGTCAGTCGCGCCGGCCGTTCGACCAGCCCTTCGGGGGGTCGATCAGACGGTACTCCTTGTCGGCAGGCACCCGCAGTCCCGCCGATTTGTTCAGCACCGTGCCAATCAGGTTGGTTCCGGGAAAGAACTGGACCGAGTTGACGACATCTTCGGTCTGCGTCCTGCCCTCCTCGACGACCAGCAGCGCGGCGTCGACGTAGGGCGAGAAGGCAAGCACGTCCGCAGCGGACAGCACGGGCGGCAGGTCGAATACGACGATGCGCGAGCGATAGCGATTCTTCAACTCGCGTACCAGGTGCGCCATTTGGCGGCTTCCGAGAAGCTCGGACGAATTGAGCAGCGGCGCACCACCGGGAAGGACGACGAAGCCGTCGATGCCCGGGTTGACGAGCAGTTCCTCGACCGGCACTTGTGCAAGCAGGTGGTCGCTCAGTCCGGGACCGGCCGGCAATTGCAGCGTGCTGCGTACTGTCGGACGCCTGAGATCGGCATCGACGAGCAGCGCAGTTTGATGCGATTCGGCGGCAAGGCTGATCGCGAGATTCACGGCGACGAGCGTCTTGCCCTCGTGTTCGTTGGGACTCGTGATTGCCAGAGTGCTCCAGTTGTTGTCGGCAAGCCGCTGCGATACGTGCGTCGCCAGAATCTTGAATGCATCGGTGTACATGCACGGGTCGAATCCCGTCACGACGCGTTGCCGCGCAAGCGCCTCACGCGAAATTTCGACGCAGCGGGTCTGCGTGTACGTGATCCGTGCACTCGCGCGCTCCGACGCCGCGGGTGCAGACGATGGCCCTTCCGCGAATGCCGGTCTGTTGACGTTGCGTTCCTGACGCGCCCGTTGCAGAGCCTCGCTTATGCGTTCCATGAAAGCCTCGTGGACGCCAGGAAGCTCGGGTGAGCGCTGCCCACCATGCCAGGCGCCAACATCTCGAGCTTGCGCAACGCCCAGTACCAAAGCACGTCCAAAGGCATCCAGAAGAAATGCACGAGCAGCAGCGCCGCAACGAGCACACCGCAGGCGATCAGGGCGCCGAGTCCCAATATCCTGCGCCGCTCCCGCCTTTCACGACCGGTCTCCATGTACGGAATGACAGCCAGGAGCGGCACGTCGAGCAGTCCGGACAGCGTCCTGAAGTTGCGCACCGAATGGTCGACGTTCTCGAGCACGGCCGCCGACGTGACGCCCCCCGCCATCGACAACACGACGCCGAGCAGCAGGATCGCGGGCCGATTGGGACTGGTCGGCTGTTCGGGCACCTGCGGTGGATCAATCAGGGCGAAGCGCTCGCCCTTCCGATCCTTCTCCAGTTCCTGACTGATCTGCGCCTGTGCCTGCTTCGCCTTGATTTCACGATATCGGGCCAGGGACGTGTCGTGGTCCCGCGTCAGGTCCAGATATTCGCGCTCGACCTGCGGCGTTTCGACCAGCCGGCGCTCGTACGATGCGATCTTGCCCTTGAGGTCCGCTTGCTTGGCCCGCAGACTCTTCATGCTGCTCACCGTCGCTTCCAGCTGCGACTGCAGGGCGATGTACGCGGGATTCTCGGGCTTCACGTCCGTCGGCGCCGCCTTGGCGGGCGTCGTTTGTTGCGCTTCAAGCGCGGCAATTGATTTCCTGAGCTTGACGACGTCAGGATGGTCGTCGGAGTACTTTTCACGCGCCGCCACGAGTTCGGCGCGCAGTCCGATCAGCTTTTTCGCCGATTCATCGGACGCGCCGCTGCTACCGGTCGCCTTACGCAACGCGGCGATCTCGCGGCGCATCTTCACGATGTCCGGATGATCGGGCGAGTAGACGCCGGACAAGCTCGCATACTGCGCCTCGAGTGACTTGAGCCGTTCCTCCGAATCCAGTATGCGCTGGCCGTTCGTCGCGATGATGGGCGTGTTCGGCTTGATCTGCGCAAGCTGGCTTTCGAGATAGAACTTTCGCTCGTCGAGGGACATCAGCTCCCGCTCGACTTCCTTGATCTCGCTGTCCGTGCGGTCGCGTAATTGCATGTTCAGCGTGACGAGCTCCGGCAGGCGGCCCATGTTCTTCGCCTTGAACACGGCAAGCTTTTTTTCGGCGTCCGTGATGTGGTCGCTCAGCTTTGCCGCTTCGTCGGCGAGAAAAGTGGATGTCTCGGCTGCCTTCTGCTCGCGATTCTTCAGGTTCTCGTTGAGATAGAGCGACACGAGCTCGTTCGCGACCTTCTGCGCGCCGTCAGGCGTCTCGCCGTCATATGAAAGAGTGAATGCGATCGTCGCCGTCGTCTTGCTGCCGCTGCGCGGATCGACGACGTCCGCTTTGAGGATGTCGAGCTTGATGTCACGGCGCAGGCGATCGAGCGTCTCCTCGGTGGTGTGCGCGCGTCTATAGCCCTCGTAGAGCCGATACTTGTCGACGATCTGCGTGAGGTTCGCCCGCGTCATTACCTGCTGGCTGATCACCTGGATGCGCTGGTCCGCATAGCTCGAGATCGTCGAGCGCACGAGGTCCGGCGGGATCTCCTGTTCCTCGATCAGGATCGTCGCCGTCGACCGGTAGGTGGGTGGCCAGACGACGGCAACAATGGCCGCCACGAGAAGCAGAATTGCCATCGTGGCGAAAATGGGTTTCTTCCGGCGCTTGAAAGCAGCGACGTAGTCGCTCAGATCCCTTGTCTGCTCTTCCATATCACGTCCTGACATTGGCGCGCCGCGGCGAGGCCCGACAGCACCGATTGGTCATCCGCTGGGAAGCGGCGAGCGTCGCGTCGCTCATCGTGAAACCGAGAGCTTCGGCCACGTGTAACTGACGACGAGATACACCACGTTCGCGGTCGCGGATGGGCTGCTTTGCTGGTATTGCACGTGCCCATAGCTGTAGCCGCCTAGCAGCGTCCAGTTGTCGGTGAATCTCCAGGTCAACCTCGGCTCAATTCTGTAGTAGCGGCTGTCACTGCCGGTGACGAAGCTGCCCACATATCGGGTCTGATAGATCGATGCGTCGACGAAGAAGTCGAGCGTCGGGGACAACTGCTGCTGCCAGGTCGCGCCCAGCCGGTCAGTCTGCACGAGCGCTCCGATGCCTGTCGGATAGATTTCGCGGCTCAACTGCGCGCCCACCTGCGCGGTCTCGAACTTCTTGTCGATGCCCGCCAGAAAGGTGTACCCGGTCGATCGGTCGCTTTCGACGACCGTGAGGCGCTCCAAACTGCCGACGCACAGACCGAACAGAACGGGCCCGCTGCATACCAGCGCGTTCGATGATTGCGTGCTGTTCGCGTTGCGCGCTCCGATCGCGAGCGTTCCGCGCAACGTCTCCGAGAATGCCCGGTCATACTTCGCCTGAAGGCCGTAGGTTTTCGCGTCGAACGTCCTCGGAATCGTCTCGTACCAGTCGTAATAGCCGCTCACGGCCAGGGTATCGCGCTCGCTCAAATTCGTCAGGACGCCCACCGACGCCTGCTGCTCGCGATAGTCGATGAGGCTCGTGTCGCGTGTATCGGCATATCTCACGTCCGTGTAGCCATAGCTCGCCGTCAACGCCGTATTTTCGGTTACGTAGTGACTCCACGACGGCGCTGCGGTGAGGCGGTTTCGCTCGCGCCGCGCCTGCACCACGCCGGTCTGGAGCAGCTCGCTTACGAGCGTCGAGTCGCGAACGGACTCGACGTCCGCGCCAAACAGGTCCCGCTCAGCCTTGTAGGTGGTATGCACGCTCACGGCGTGATCGACGCTGTCCAATCCGGATTGGCCGAAATAGCGGTTGAAGCTCGCGCGCAGCCCTCCGGTCACCTTAAGGGCTTCAGTCGCGCCGCTGAACTTGACTTCCGGCGCCAGCAGTAGGCCCCATACCGCCGAATGCGGCTCGGCCGTGAGGTTGATGTTGTCGTCGTATTCGGTGCGCAAAGCCACCGACGACTCCATCGACCACTCGGCCGCGTGCGCAGCACCGGCCATGATCGCTACCGCGATCAGACAAGCCCACGCGCAAGCGCGTCTCGCCCCTGCTGACGATAGCATCGTCCTCCCCTACGGTACGACGACGACATCCCCTGGCTTCAGCAGGATGTTCTGCTCGAGATTGACGCCCTTCTTGATATCCGAATAGCGGAACGGAAACACCACTTCCTTGCCGTTCTCCTTGCGCATCACCTTGATGTCGTTTTCGGCTGCAAACGGCGTAAGCCCACCCGCCATCGTCAGCCCTTGCAGAACGTCGACGTAACGACCGGTGACGTACTCGCCCGGCTTGTTCACGCGCCCAATGACGAAAATCTTGTTGGCAGCGACTTTCGTGACAGCAACCGATACGACCGGATCCGCCATGAATTTCGAAAGGCGCTGCGTGATTTCCTGCTGCAACTGCTCTGCAGTCTTGCCTGCCGCCTCCATGTCTCCTGCGAGCGGAAACGCGATGCCGCCGTCCGGCCGGACCAGGACTTCCTTCTTGAGACCTTCCTCTTTCCAAACCGAGATCTCCAGAACGTCCTCGGGGCCGATGCGGTAATCCGGTCCTATATCGTTCGTCGCGGGCGCCGGCCGAGCGCCGGCAGCCTGCCCGAAGGCCGGTAGCGCGATGAAGCAGCTCGCGCACACGATCAAGAGGACCCATCGACTCATGGCCGTTCTCCGTTCCCTGCGTGCATGGCAAGCGACGTAGCGGCCGAAGAGCCTCAGCGAAGCGCCATTTGTGGCAGACATGATAGTGCAACGGTGATCGTCGGCACCGTCATGCAGCACTTCGGGAGGATATCGCAATGAGGGCCGCCAAAGCGGCCGCCGGTCGGGTCGCAACGGCGCAGCAACCTTGAACGCCGGTACAGCACTGTGCCCTGGCGGCAGGGCGGCCTATGTCACGGCAATGCTACGCGGCGCACTCGACGACATCCCCCACGCGCTCCTCGCCGTCCCACGTCTCGAGCCGCACGGAGAAGCCCCACAGCCGCCGCAGGTGCTTCACGACTTCGCTCGCCGCTTCGGTCAGCGGCCGCCCGCGCCGGCAGTGATGCCGCAGCGTGAGCGATCGGTCGCCGTCGCGCTCGTAGCGAACGACCTGCACGTCGGGAATGCGGATGTGCTGCGCATGCTGCTGCGACAGCAGTTTGCGCACGCGCTTGTAGCCACGCTCGTCGTGGATGCTGTCGACCACCAGATCGCGCTCGTCCTCGTGATCGGCGATCGCGAACAGGTGGAAATCGCGGATGAGCCGCGGCGACATGTACTGGCCGATGAACGATTCGTCCTTGAAGTTGCGCATCGCGAAGTCGAGCACCTTGTGCCAGTCGGCGCCCGCGATGTCGGGAAACCACGCGCGATCCTCGGCGTCGGGCGTCTCGCAGATCCGCCGCAGATCCGAGAAGAGCGCGAAGCCGAGCGCGTAGGGATTGAGCCCGCTGTAGGCCTTCGAGTCGTAGGCCGGCTGCGCGATCACGTTCGTGTGGCTCTTCAGGAACTCGAGCATGAAGCCGTCGTCGACGAGCCCCTTCTCGTGCAGCCGGTTGAGGATTGTGTAGTGCCAGAACGTCGCCCAGCCCTCGTTCATCACCTTCGTCTGCGCCTGCGGATCGAAGTACTGCGCGAGCTTGCGCACGATGCGCACGAGCTCGCGCTGCCACGGCTCGAGCTTCGGCGAATGCTTCTCGACGAAGTAGAGAATGTTTTCCTGCGGCTCCGCGGGAAAGCGGTCGCTCGCGTGCTTCTGCTTGTCGGCGCTCTTCGTCGGCAGCGTGCGCCACAGGTCGTTGAACTCGCGCTCGCGGTTCGCTTCGCGCGCCTTGAGCCGCTCCGTTTCCGCCTTGAGCGTCGGCGCCGCCGGACGCCGGTAGCGGTCGACGCCGTGGGGCATCAGCGCATGGCAGGCATCGAGCACCTCCTCGACCGCCTCGGCGCCATGGCGCTCCTCGCAATCCATCACGTAGCGCCGCGCGAACACGAGGTAGTCGAGGATCGCCTCCGCATCGGTCCACTGGCGGAACAGGTGGTTGCCCTTGAAGAACGAGTTGTGCCCGTAGCAGGCGTGCGCGATGACGAGCGCCTGCGTCGTCATCGTGTTCTCTTCCATCAGGTACGCGATGCACGGGCTCGAGTTGATGACGATCTCGTAGGCGAGCCCCTGCATGCCGCGCCGGTAGGCCTGCTCGTTGCGGATGAACTCCTTGCCGTACGACCAGTGCGGATAGCCGATCGGCAAGCCGCTGGACGCATACGCGTCGAGCATCTGCTCCGACGTGATGATCTCGACCTGGTTCGGATAGGTGTCGAGGCCGAACTCCGCAGCGATCTTGCCGATTTCGACGTCGTAGCGCTCGATCAGGTCGAAGTCCCAGTCGGCACCGTGAGAGATTGCGGTCATCGTCGAATTCCCATCGATCGAAGTACGGTCTCTGACCCTGGTTCGGTTCTCATGCCTGCGATTCCTTGCGGAAAAGCTCGCGGAACACCGGGTAGATCTGGTCGCGCTCCGAAGCCTTGCGCATCGCGAGGTTGTCCGTCGCATCGGCGACGCGCTGGTATTCGGACCACAGCGCCGATGCATGATCGCCCGAATGCGGCGAGGCGAGCTCGAGGTACGCGTAGTAGCGCGTGGCCGGCAGCAGCTTCTCGCGCAGGAACCGCGCGCTTCGCGCCGGATCGGCGCCGAACGCGTCGCCGTCGGAGGCCTGCGCGACATAGACGTTCCAGCCGCGCGCGTAACGCTCGCTCCGGATCTTGTCGGCGAGATCGAGCGCGGAGAACACGACGGTGCCGCCCGAGCGGGTGTCGTGGAAGAACGTGTCCTCGTCGACCTCCTCGGCGTCGTCGGTGTGGCGGATGAACACGAGGTCGACGTGGCCGTACTTGCGTGTCAGGAACAGGTAGAGCAGCGTGAAGAAGCGCTTCGCGAGATCCTTCTTCTCCTCGTCCATCGACGCCGAGACGTCCATCAGGCAGAACATCACCGCGCGGGCGATCGGCTCGGGACGGAGCACACGGTTGCGGTAGCGCAGGTCGGGCTCGTCGATGAACGGCAGCTCGCCGCGACGGCGTCCGATCCGCTCGAGCTCGGCGTAGATTTCGGCGGCGCGCTCCGCCTGTCCGGCGGCGGTCGCGATCGCGAATTCGGCCTCGAGCGC
>Ga0134128_10002500_pt1 | contig 22734 bp, 19 predicted proteins | sample KB31754_FD_96462 | JGI IMG/M metagenome (GOLD analysis project Ga0134128, IMG submission 96462) | Terrestrial soil microbial communities with excess Nitrogen fertilizer from Kellogg Biological Station, Michigan, USA - KB3-175-4 | ecosystem: Environmental > Terrestrial > Soil > Unclassified ... | reverse complement strand
TAAAATCGCCCAATTCGCGCCTACCAAAACTAATTACGAATATTCATACGCACTGGCGCAACATCCGGATTTGCAGAAAGGTTTTCGGCAACTGGCGGAACTCGTCGAAGTGATCTGGTTTGGAAACAAAGAAGCGGACAAAACGGATTTTCAGCAATCGATGAGCTGGCTTGTCGAGCTGAACGGTGAAATTGAAACGGACAATAAACCCTCGCCATGAACAGCGTATCCGAATCCCCAAAGCAAATTGTGTTGCCGGGTCGGTATGGGCGCCACCATTTATGGTGGCTCGTCGGACTGCTGGCGCTGTCCGTGCTTGCCGTCATTGTCGGTGATAAGTTCAAACAATCGTTAGGACAGTGGCTTCCGGAGACACTTCCTAATCCCTCCACCTACAACGAGAAGCAAAGCGGCTACTCCGGCTTTTACGAGCTGGCGGAAAAGATACATATTCCGGTGAAACGTTGGCAGAAGCCCTACCGCATGATCGACCAGGATAAAGTGCGCGGAACGCTGGTCATGATCGCGCCGTGGGAGATGCCGACTACCGGCGAGTCTGATTTGCTCCTGCGTTGGCTGGAAGACGGCAACGATCTGGTATTGATGGATGATCTTTCCATGCACTCGAGCCGCAAGCTCATCGGCGAACTTGGATTGAGCGCCCACAGCTTTAAAATTCAGCACGATCTAACCGCGCCGGTTGAGCGCGTATTTCCCGAATCAGCTATGGTGCCCGATTTAAAAATTACTTCCGAGGCACGAATCGACGGCGGCAATCCGGTGGCATCCAACAAGTGGGGCACGTTGATTTCCGAACTCAAAGTAGGAAAGGGGCGCTGCCTGGTCGCGAGCACGCCTGATATGTGCGCCAATGAAAATCTCGCTGATCCGGCATATAAAGGCAACTTCCAGTTTTTGATCAACTGGTTGTCGACCTCGCATCAACCAATTTATTTTGACGAGAAATGCCATGGTTACTCGAGCGGCAATAACGTCTTTTTCTTTTTGTTGCGCGGCCCGGTCGGATTCGTTATCTTGCAATTGCTGATTCTTCTGGCTGTTGCCTTGTGGAGTTTGAATCAGCGCTTCGGCCCGCTGGTACCGGTACCGGTAAGCCGGAAAATATCCAATTTGGAATTCATCAATGGATTGGCGACAAGCTATCAAAAAGCCAGAGCACGCGACACGGCATGGGCGATGATTTACCAGCCATTCAAAGGCAGGCTGTGCAAACTGTTGGGAGTCGCTCCGCACGAAAGCCCGGAACAGCTTGCGCAGGCGTGGGCCGAAGCATCAGGCCAAAATAGAACCAAATGTGAGGAGTTTTTGCGCAAAGCACAGGCGGCAATGGAAAAACGTCACCTCGACGAAAAGGAACTCGTCGAATTGGTTGCCGCTTGCGACGAACTTTCCGCCGGCTCACGCGAACTGCAAGCGCATGGAAAAATCCTCGGCGCATAAAGCGGGCTTCCGCCCGCCGGTACAAGAATCGAAGGCTGCGCCGGTTTCCGCCGCCGGTACAAGAATCGAAGGCTGCGCCGGTTTCCGCCGCCGGTACGCTGCCTTATGCTGCCCTATGCTTCCTTACGCTGCCCTATGCTTCCTTACGCTGCCCTATGCCGCCCTATGCTGCCCTATGCCGCGCCGGTCTTCGTTCACCTTTAGGGCTGCTCTTGGCAATAATGTCAGCCTCCAGGGGGCATCTCAGCCCGATCAGAAAATTTCGTGGGACGAACCTTGGCTTATCAGTGACCTTTGGGCACCACTGATGGTTTTGAACGAATTCGAACTACGAACCGCATTTCGTCTGACGAAATTTTCCGATCGCGCTCCAGGCATCCAAGGACTGACCACCTGATTAGACCTGCGTAACAATTTGAACTTTTTACGGCGCGCGTTCGTTTTATAAATGGTGACGACAGGTGGTGCCAAATATGCAAGCTAAACAACTCCTGCCAAAAATCATTGTTTCTAAGGCTCAATGCAATCGAATCTTACAAGCAAGGTCGCAATTGGTATGGGCGAAAAAACATTTTGAGCGACATGTGGAGTTTCACGCCGGCCCATTAACTCACGCACGCGAAGCCGCTTTGGAATCAGAGATTGCCGAGTTCGGTTTGCGCATTGACGCTTACAAATGCTCCTACATGTACGAACCCAAGCAGCTCAAACTCAGTCGGCAACCCGCAGAACAACCGGCTCAGCGTAAATTGACCGTCTTGGACTTCGATTCAATTGATGACTTGGGGGCTGCACTGTGTCGAACCCGAATCCAGCTCGGGCTACCACGCGCAGCGCTTGCCAGGGCCGTTGGAATCAGCAACTGCCAGCTTGGACGACACGAGCAAGCTTTGTACGCCCATGCAAGCCTGACCTTAATTCAGAAAGTACAAAGAGAACTCGCAAAATCGTGGCGCGGCGAACCGACGCTTGCCAAGCCGCCCATTCCCTAAAGTCTGCCCCGGGGGTGAATTACTAAAGATTCGTCAGGCGCGCCAGTCCTTACAGTTGCACAGGCGCGCCATGCCTTACAGTTGGCCGCGCGCTTTGATTTCGAGGTACCGATCGACGAGTTTTTCGGAGAGCTCTTGCGGCGGGCAATCGAGCACCAGACAGCCGCGCCGTTGCAGTTGCGAGAAGGCAAGTTCGCGCTGGGCGATTAGATCCGTGGCGACGGCGCGGCGATAAATGGCGTCAGTTTTGAAAGACGGTTCGCGCGCCACATTTTCCACCTGGCGATCGCGCAGAGTTACGCAAAAAGGCAAGTGTCGCGGGCTAAGGCTGGACAAGCCGGCAAGCAGAGTTTGGGAGCCCATTGGGTCGGTAAGATCGGTGAGCACCACCATCAGCGAGCGCGACTTTTGCGCCGAAGCGAAAAATGAGAGAGCGCCTGCATAGTCAGGTTCAACCATGCGCGGTTGCACGTCACAAGCCGCCTCCAGCACGCGCGTCAAGTAGGCCTTGCCTCTGCGCGGAGGCAAAAATAACAATGGTTTGTCGGCAAAGACACCAAATCCAACCTGGTCGCCTTTGTACAATCCAGTCAGTACGAGAGACAAGGCAGCGTTCAGCGCGTGATCGAAGCGCGTCAACCCTTCTAGATCGGAGACCATCATGCGCCCGGCATCAACAAGCACCATGAGAGTTTGTTCTTGCTCGACTTCATAGACGCGGACCACAGGACGTTCGCGCCGCGCGGTCGCTTTCCAATCGATGTTGCGGGAATCGTCTCCCGAAACGTACTCCCGCAAGCTGGCGAACTCAGTGCCATGACCGCGTTTGCGCATGCGCAGATCGCCGAGTTCCGTGGAATGGCTTAGCCGCACAGACAGCTCACGCAGTGCCAGCAAATCGCTGTAAACTTTCACCTCGCGCTGCGCTTGCATCGTCACTTCACGCCAGAACAGTCCGAGTTTGCTGGCATATCGGATCTTGATCGCGCCGAAAGTGTACGCCCCGCGTTTACGCGGCACCAACATATAGTTCAAAGAGGCCCGCGAATTAGCTGTCATCGAAAACGCGAATTCACGCACATCGGATTCGATGCCTGCCGGAAAATGATCGCGTAGTTTCACTGACAGGCGGCTTGCTCCCTGGTTAAAAACCTCGATGTTAACTTCATTTTGCCGCCCGATTGAAAGCCGATCCGAGACGGCACGCGTCGCGCTCAGCTTGCTCGGTTTTTGTGTAATCAGAAAGTCAAAGGCCCCTAGTGCCGCCAACAGGACATCGTAAATCAAACCGTAGCCAGCGAAAGCGGGATCGTGATATATCAGCAAGAACAGCACCACGCCGGCCGCCACAAGCGCATAGAGCCGGCCGCTTGCCACCATTAGCGGGGCACCGGTACCAGAGCCAGTAGCTTGGTGATTACCTGATCGGTATTGATGCCCTCGAGTTCGGATTCAGGCGTGAGGATTAGACGATGCCTCAACACCGGATGAGCAACAAACTTGATGTTGTCCGGCGTCACGAAGTCGCGACCCTCGATTGCCGCATGGGCCTTGGCGGCGGCCAGCCAATATATGGCCGCGCGTGGCGAGGCACCGAGTTGCACGTCGGACAGCGAACGCGACTTTTGCACCAATTGCATTAAGTAGTCGAATAAACTGTCTTCCACTTTCACATCTTTCAAGCGCGCGCGACAGCTTGAGATTTCTTGCGGTGATACTACCGGCTCACCACTCAAACCGCGCTCATACTTGCCTTGCTGCCAATTGCTCAACATCAGCCGTTCGCTGTCGCCGCCCGGATACTTGATGATTATCTTCAGCATGAAACGATCAAGCTGCGCTTCCGGCAGGGGGTAAGTGCCTTCGAATTCAATCGGGTTTTGGGTGGCGACCACCATGAATAAATCGGGAAGTTTTTCGCTGCGTCCGTCGAGGGTGACTTGACGCTCTTCCATAGCCTCGAGCAATGCTGATTGCGTTTTAGGCGCCGTGCGATTGATTTCGTCGGCAAGCAAAAGGCTGGTGAAAATCGGACCCTTCTTCAGAGCAAATGTTTTTGTCGTGAGGTCGTAAATGCTCGTGCCCAGAATATCTGACGGCAGCATGTCCGGCGTCAGTTGAATTCTGCCGAAGTCAGCAGCAATCGAGCGGGCCAGCGTTTTCACGAGCATAGTCTTGGCGGTACCGGGCACTCCTTCCAACAGCACGTGCCCTTCGGCAAGCAGAGCCACAAGAAGTTGATCGACCACCATTTCCTGTCCGACAACGACGCGATTCAACGCCTCGCGCAGTCTTGAAAAGACTTGGGTGATCTCCTGCGTTAGTAAAGTGCTCAAGGAAGCCTCCTGCCATCGCCCGTGTACCAGCAGTAGCAGTAATCTTAGCGCAATTGCCTCGGGCTGTCCGTGCGTGTGTGCCCGGTGCCGCGCGCCATGCGTGGTGGTGGGGTCGGGTTGGCGCAGCCGGTGCCGGGGTCGGGTTGGCGCAACTGGTGGTGGGTCGGGTTGGCGCAACTGGTGGTGGGTCGGGTTGGCGCAGCCGCTGCCGGGAGCAATCGGAAAATTTCGCGACACGCAACTGCAACTATCGGTGACCTTTCCACGCCGGTGGCGGTTTCGAACGAAATCTGGTCGCAGAGAGCGTTTCGTCAGACGAAACTTTCGTATCGGCCACGAAGGGGTCCCTGACCGGTCGAGGCTGCAAAGAGATTGCACCCACGGTCTAATTCGTCGTCCCATGTTCTATGGAATCCGCGCAGCGCCTAGAGCCCGGTAGTTAGACCAGGTGATTGTCGCAAGCGTATTTGACGAGCGCCGTGCGGCTCTTGAGCTTGAGCTTCTTGCGAATACGCGAGGCGTGCAGCTCGACTGTCGACTCGGTGAGGAAAAGCTTCTGCGCGATTTCGCGGTTGGCCAGTCCTGAGGCGATAAGCTTGAGCACTTCCAATTCGCGCGAGGAAAGCGGCGTCACTGAAGCCTCGGAGGCGGCGATTTCGGCCGGGCGCTCGTTGCGCGTGGTTCTGCCGGCCATGTCGAGCGCATTAGTCAATTGCTGCGTGAGATTGCTTATCAAGTTCATGTTGAACAGCTGATCTTTCACTAGCGCGTACGCCTGCGCATTGGAAAGCGCCAGAGCCGCCTGCTGCGCGATCGTTTCCAGCATCTCGATTTCTTGCTGCGACCATTCGCGTGCGTCGTTGCTCTGGACGACGATGATACCGTATACGATACCGTGGTAGGAAATCGGCGTGGACATCATGGCGCCGACACCGTTTTCCAATAAGGAGTTTACGTCCTCCCGCGACAGTCCGGACGGCTTAGTGGTGCTGGATAGATCGTTTATTGCCATCGGACGCTGTTTGAGATTGGCGATTGCTCCGGAGGGCCACTGACCGCTTCTGCCCAAGCCTAAAGGCGACAAGTTGGGATCGGCGTATTCGTGTGTGACCAACGACGCCGCCGGACTATCCGTACGAATAATCAAGCAAGCGCTGGCGCGCAAGCCGCGTCCGACCGAATCGGCGGCCGTCTGCAATACGGTGTCGCGGTCGAGACTGCTGTGCATTTTGGCAACGATCTGGCGAGCCATGCGCTCCCATGTCAGCTGGCGGGACAAGGACGCCACCAGTTCTTCCACGCGTCCGCCGCCGGCAGCGGCGTCGTGGTCACCGGCATGAGCGGCTGCACCCGAGTGTCCATTGCTGGCCGTCGGGTAGAGTGCCACCACAATTTCGGTTTTTCCGTCGGCCGTCAAATTGGAAACGGCTGCGTCGAGAGTCACCGTTTGTCCACCGACTGTCGGTGCCAGAAGTCCTGGAACATTGACGATCGGAACATTCGTACTGAGCTTGGATGCGGCTTCTTTGATGCGGGCCGCGTCAGTTTCTCCGAATAATTCGAGGAAAGGCAAACCGCGCATTTCTGCTTCTTCGCCGTCCAAAAGGCGGGCGGCAGCGGCGTTGGTCTGGGCAATGCGCAGACTGCCCGGCTCCAAAACCACAAGCGGCAATGCCGATTTGGCAAAGACGCGCCCATCCACTACCTTTTCGTTGATGCGGTTGGCTTGTTGCAATACTGCCGCCAGTTCTTCGGCAAACGCTTCGCCAACCTCGAGCATGTCTTCGGAGAAGCTGCGATCTTCCTGGCAATGATGCACCGTCAGGCAACCCACCAAAGTCCCCTGATGCAACAACGGAAAAGCGACGACGGATTTGCTGCCGGAGTCCTTTATAAATTGATGGAGTTCGGGCTGGACGGCAGCCATGCTGGCGTCCGCCTGGATCTCCGATAGGGGCACGGGCCGTCCCTGAGACAGAAGTCGATACATTTCGGAGCCGGAAAGCAGTTGATATTGACGCTTGCCGACAGGCGGCAGCTGGTCTTTGCGGTACTCGGCTTTGATTTTCAGCTCGTGCTCACCTTCGTCCATGACGAGGGCGACGGCACGATCCAGGCTGAATTGCCAGCCCAGCGCGTCCACCGCGCTCTGTAGGACTTGATCGGGGCTGGTGCCGCTGCGAATCGATCTTCCTATCTGCTGAAACAGCTTGAGGGGAGACGTATGTTCTGTCCGTGTGTACATGGTTGAGTAGACCTGATCTTTAACGAAGCTCGAGCTCATCGGGGTTTCCTTAGCGTCTGCTACGGGGTTAACCCTGCTAGTTCAAGGATAACTGAATTTCCGACACGAGCTAGTGCGGGTTTCCGTGAGGTTCCTGGGGTTTTTCCTAGTATCACGTAAAACTCTGCAAGTCCACGTGCAGCGGAGGTTTTGGGATTCTCATCCGCCCAGCTTGGCGGAACCAGCATGACCATCGTTTAGTCCTTCCCTTATACAACTTCATTCAATGTCCGTTGGTTCACTGGCCATGTGAAAAACGGGCGAAAACCGCTTTTGGCCGATAACCGTATGGGCAAAAAATTGGTATTTCAGAATTAATCTTTGGCTGGGATCTCGTGGCGATCCCGGCGTCCGAAGAAATGGACAGCGTTTCGCCATTCTTGACGATTGAGCTTGTCAAGCAATTTTGATAAAATTAATGTACTTCACGATAGGAGTCCCTGGCTTGCTCGCTAGTCAACATATTCGCAACCTAAGGCGTCAATTCGGCAAGCGTTTAGTCGAATCGGCGTTGAAATCGCCCACGCTCGTCGCCGATATGAAACGTATCCGCGAGGAGGGTGTGCGCATCCGCCTTGTTGACGGACCATGCCGTGCCTACTACGACCGCAAGAAACGCACGATTTACATCGGACGTTGGTGCCCGCGCAATTACAAACTCATTAGTATTGCCCACGAGTTCGTGCACGCGCTTGTTAAACCGACCATCGATCCTGTTCCCGGGAAAACAGGTCGGCAGGAGTTTATTGAGCGCTGCTTGAGCGAGGAAACGGAAGCCATTGTTCACGAGATCAACATCGTAAAAGAGTTGCTCAAAGCGGGCGTTGCAGTCGATCCGAAAGAGCTCGAATGGCTCAATCGGTACAAGCGCGGCGGCCGCAAGGCCATCCGTAAGGCGCTGGAAAAGACGATCACCTCGACCACGGGCGAGGGGTATCCCGAATACTATGGCAGTTGGTACGACGAGATGATCCCCGTCAGTAAACGATTGCCATAGCGGCGGCGCATCGCGCCGTCCGTCGGAAACACATAACGCATCAAGGGCGGCCGTGCATGCCGCCCTTTTATTTTGTCAATGCACTATAGCGGCCGGATGGAGACTCTACTCCTGATACGCCAACAAACCGCTGTTATCTTCTTCCTGCACACTGAACGGCTCGCTCGTAAGCGCCCGCGCGTGCGGGATCATCATGCGCACTTGCTCGGCCACCGCTTTCGCTTGCGGCATCTTCGGATGCAAGTGAATGGTTTGGAAATCGATCTTCACTTGCGTTCCTTCATTCGATTGCACTGTGCCGTTGCGAACCAGATTGGTCGCCTGTTTGATAATGTCGCTAGGGTTTTTCATAACGGCGCGACTATGGGTATGCGGCAGCAAATGTCCTTGCGCATCGTACATGCGATCGATCCACGCTTCGCCGGCCACCCGAATTCCGGCACGTTCGCCGGCGGTCAAAAGATTTTGTCCGGCTGGACCAACCAGGACCAGCCATTTGTCGAACTCGGCAATCGCACGAGCCACAGTTACGGCAATCCTGAGATCGCTAGAGATTTGCCGATAGAGGAATCCATGCGGTCGCACTTGCGAAATATCGAAACCCAGTGTTCTGGCTAGCCCGGCCAGGGCGCCCAGTTGGTACAGAATCGAAGCCCGCAGCTCACTGGGCGGCAAGTGGAGTTCGCGACGTCCGAAGCCGGCCAGATCGGGATAGCCGATGTGCGCGCCCAGGGAAAGCCCGTAGTATCGTGTTTCCTCGAGTGCGGCTTCCATCAGTACGGGATCGCCCGCATGCGCGCCGCAGGCAATGTTGGCGGAAGTCACATACGGCAGAATGTCCGCTTCGCCTTCCATGCGGTAAGGACCATAACCCTCGCCGATGTTGGTGTTGATGTCGATACCTTGCTGCAGAATCTTGGCCGTCGGCGGCTGCGGAGCCGCGCTCGTGCCTGATTCTCTGGGTCCGCGCGAGCGGTGATGTCTTGATCTGCGCATTTTTGCTTCCCGAGCTTTGTTTAGGATTAGTCATTCTAGCAGGTGCCTTCCCGGCAGAGTTCAGCACCGGGTGAGACTTTCAGCACTTTTTCACGAGATCGGCAATTTTCTTCTTGATTACCGCAAGGATGCCCCTACAATATAGGCAGGGGTCTTTAAATAATGCTCAGACGAATTTTTGTTGGGCTCGCATCAATCCAATTACTAATCGGAAGCCCGGTGCTGGCGGATTCAGACGCCGCCAACATCAGGTCGCTGCGTGCCAGTGCGCTTCAACATGTTGCCCAAGGACAAGTCGAAATCGGCATGCGGTCTTTCGGCGACGCTATCCGGCTAGCCGAAAAATCGTTCGGCAAGGACTCGACATATGTCGCCGACCTTTGCTTCGACGCCGGCGTCGCCGCTTTGCGCAAAGATCAATATAAAGACGCGGAAAGTTTTCTGACCAAAGCCGTCGGACTGAATCCCAATGCGGCCGAGGCCCGCCTGAAGCTGGCGGAATACTACAAGATGAAAGGCCGGCTCAGCGACGCCAAAAGTCAGCTCAACAAAGTGCTCGCCCACGATCAAAACAACGTCGAGGCACGCGAGCTTCTCGCTTTGACCTATCAGAAAGAGGGCAATGCCGCGCGTTCCACGGAAGAATTCTGGCGCCTGGGGCAAATCGCCTCTGGGCATCCCAGTCAAGCTGAGTTGAGCCCTGGCGGAGATGCGACCCCGCCGCCGCCGATGCCCGTGACTGCGGTGGTACCACCTGTGACTTCGGGAAGCCTCGGTGGATTCGTGCGCAGCGCACCGGCTGCGGCTCCCAAACCAGCAGAACCGGCGACGGCTCCCAAGCCCGAGGAAAAGCCGAAAGAAGCGCCGCCGCCTGCCGCTAAGACGCCGCCGCCCCCGGCAGCGCGCTCCACAGCGAAAGCACCGTCACAGCAAGAACAGCTCTTGCGGCTGCAGCAGCAAGAACGCGAGCTCCAACGAGCCCTGGCAAAACATTCGAAGAAAGAACACTCGAGGAAAGAGTCGAAGCGGGATCGCAAACACAGAGGTCATCAGTACGAGGCTCCGGCCGTCGAGGAAACGGGCGCTTTCGGCGCAACTGCTCGCTTGCATTCCAAGGCGAAGATTCTTAATGCCGGCAAAAACATAAAGGGTGCCTCGTCGGATTCCGACAGCTCCGCTGCCGTCTCAGCTCCGCCACCACAGCCGGTGCAGTCCGCCTCGCGCCACACCCGCAGGCGCGCGCCGAAAGGCATGGTGCCACCGCCACCACCAGTGGTGCCGGTCTTCCAGCCGCCGATGCCGATAGCACCACCGCGGCCGGTGGCCGCGCCGCAACCCAAGCCGGCAGCGCCGGCGCCAAAACTAATACAAGGGACGCCGAAAGAAGATCCAGGCGAAGAAACGCACAGCGGCCCATTCGCACGTTCATCCGGCGCAGGCTCCAGCGCTTCGTCCGGCTCGTCGTCCGCAGACGACGATGGCGATTTCCTGCTCGATTGGGCAGGCAAGAAGAAAAAGAAAAAATAGTATGTCAGACGAGCACATCAATCTTCCCATTCAGTCCGCTCGCGACGAACGCGATCTCAAGGCTCTGGTACTGGGACACTACATCCTTGCCGCTTTCTTCGCCATCCTCACGGCTGCCCTCGTCCTTATGGCGGGCGCCGCCGTGTTCAGTCCGTACCTCAGTGGCGGCTGGGTGACTGCAGCCTCCAGCTTATTTGCCGCACTCGGTTCGGCATTGTTCGCGTACGCAAACGTGCACTCGGGGAAAGCAATATCGGCACGCGAAGATCCCCAGCTTTCCACATATGTGGCTGGGCTGAATACAATGGCGTGTTTTCCCGTAGGAACGTTTTTCGGAATCTATAGCTGGCGCGTGCTATCCCGTCCAACCGTACGAGATTTGTACAACGCGCCGTTGCGCGGCGCGCCTGCAATTGCCAAATCCGCGCCGAGCAAGCCCAAGGCGAAAGACAAGATTAAACTGGTGACCACGCCCACACCGCCTGCAGCCGAGCCCATGCAGTTCCACGAAGCGATGGCTTATGCCGACGAAAAGGAAGAGGCCATGTGGAAGAAGCTCGAGGAAGAGCATCGCAACAGTAATCCCGACGGCGGCAAGTAGTTGCGCCATAGCCGTAATCTCACCATGGCAGAAACCAAATACTGCCCATAGGATATCGTTACCATAAGCGGTCTTTCCCGCCCGCTGCTTCTATCGGTACGCGATATGTCCGGCACAGATGCCAATGACAATCTGAAAAACGACAAGCCGTCGCCTGCCGACTCCCAGAAAACCGGCGCGCTCATTAATCGCCTTCGCGACGAACAAATTACCAATCAGCAACCGAATCGAAGCTGGCTTAATCAAGCAGTGCATTCCGCTGTCGGTACATTCGTCCACAACGAATCGGCGACACGCAACCAGAGCGAGAAGTATGCTGTCGAATTTATCAAAGCGGTGCCGCTGTTCGTTGGCGGTGTTTGGGGCAAAGCGCTGAGCACGGTTGCCTTCGGCGCCGACGAAGTTAAGTGCAACGACTCGGGATCGATGCAAGCATTGGAATTGGTCACTGGAGCAGGCAAAGGCTTTCTAACCAAGACGGCGTTCGATTACATCGGCGCACGCGATTTGAACTTTGCGGTCAAAGGAATGGCAATGGGCAGCGGCTCGCGTCTAATCGACACGGCGCTAACGCCGGGAAATTATTTCGGTGCCAATGGCAACGTTGATTTCTCACGCGGTGTAGAAAAGGCCGCCGTAAATGCCGGCGATGCCAAAGCACTGGGCGTCGATGTTCTAACATTCGGCGCGGCCCACCTGGTTCCCGGCGCCTTTGCAAGAACGGCCCTGCAGCGCAGCACAGCCCTCACGACCTCGCTTACAGGAGCGTCATTCGGATTCGCTTCCGGTTCGCTGGGAGAATTGCAACGTCAATGGCACGACGGCAAGATTACCGATTGGGGCGGCATACTGAAAAGTGGTGGCATAGAAGCAGGGCTCATGGCGGCCGCAGCGGCAACCGGCCACACGCTGACCCAAGGCATGAGGCCTATTGAAGAGCGACGCACCGCCGGCGCCACCGCCTCAGGCGAAGCCGAGGAACGCCGGACTCCAGCCGCTACCAAGGCCGAGAAAGCCGAACCGAAAGCCGAACCGAAAGCCGAAGCGACCGCAAAACCAGATCGCTTCGGATATACCGGCTTCTTCCTCGACGACGCAGCGATGAATAAAGTCCGCGGTAGTCTTCAGATCAACGGCGCCGAGGTTGCTCCCAAATGGACAGCGCCCGACCAATTGCATATCACAGAGAAATTTGGCGTGCGCGAAAGTGCCGGTTTGCCTGCCAATAAATCGGTAAAGGTCGTCGGACATGCGCTGGACGAAAAGGGCATCGAAGCATTAGTCGTCAGTGTAGACGGGCAAACAACCCGTGCCGACAAGCGGCCTTATCACCTCACGAGATCTCTGGGCGAAGGGCGCAAAGCAAACGAGAGTATGGCGACTGTCGAAAAGGCCATAGCAATCGACAAAGCGCGCACCGAGGGCGATCTCTCGAAGTTCAGCGCCGAAGACATTGCCCGCTATCGCTACACTGCGCTTCGCCCCGAAGAGCAGTTCGAGCTCAGCGTACAACCGAAGTTTGAACCTACGGCAGAAACCAAAGCAAAAGAAAAACCGAAGAAGGTGGAAGTAGCCTTCGAGGATATGCCACCACGGCAACAAGCCGCGACGGCTCTGAAGTCAACGCCTCGTGATTATCTGGATAAGAACATCAGCACACGCACGCCCGAGAATCGCATGGGCTCCTACTGGGAGATGACGGCGGACGAACTGAAGCGAGCAATTCACACCGCCGATTGGAAACCATTCGAGGACAAAGACGGGGTTATCGCCGCTCCGGCGCGCGCGTACCAGTCCACGATTCCTGGTGGCAGGCTTGGCATGACCACGTTAGAGTCCGTTCCCCAAGACGCGAAGCTGTACCTGGTCGATCCGAAAGGCACCGGAAAATGGTCTTTGGCAACAAGCGGCGCAATGGAGCCGGTTACCGATAAAGCGACACTGATTGTCGGTCCAGGCGACGACGGCAAAATGATTTCCTGGACTTTCCATCCAGGCGATCCAGTACGGCCCTCAAATCTCGACAGTGCTAAGTTGCAATCTATCCTGGGAGATATGGGTATCAGTGCTGATACCACTAGAATCAAAATCACGCGAGCACAGCTCGACAAAATCAACAGTCAACTGCCGCCCGATCAACAGATGACCATGGTGAAGCTGGAAAGCCCAGCCAATGAACTTTCGGATCGCACGAATCTGGCAACGTCCGGAATTGAAAACAAATCCGATGCGGAGCAATTCCAGAAGCTGGTAAGCGCATTGCCGGAAGGCATGCGCGAGCGTTTCGTGGGCGATCTCGAGGGCGTGCTCAAGCGCAACGGCGACGTGATCCGCGCCACCAGAATTCGCGGCATCAATTTCGAAATGTCGCGGATGCAGCGGACACTTAGCCAAGGGTTGGAAACGATTTCCGACCAACAAACCACTGCGGGCAAAGTGAAATATCACGGCTACAACAAAGCCGACACCGAGTTTATTGCAGACCCGCACGAAGTGAAGTCCAGCAATATACAACTCGACGTGCCTCTCATTCGTGAGAATGGCAAACCGTACGTTTATGAAGTTAAAACTTCACCGCGCATGTTATTCGGCAGCGCCGCCGATCAGCGCAATCAGATTCTCAAATATCAGGCGGCTATTGATCAGGGCACCATCGACGGTGCATCTATTGAGGTGACCGGGCGAGTCAACCCCGAGTTGCTCACCTGGCTGAACGGTAAAGCTGTCGGCGACCCGGCGGCGGCCCCCGATGTTGAGCTTCTATATTCAATGCCATTGCCCAGCGGCGCGGACTACACGTTCGTTTTGAAACGCGCTGAAAACAATCGCGGACTCCGTTTTTTCAACGACGACAAAACGTATACTCCGGAAGACAAGAAAATTATCACGGGTGTCTATAAAGCGATCCAAGATCGCTCCATAGGCAATATCATCTCCGGCACCCACGTTGATGATCCGAGACTGCAAGAGCAAGTCGGCGATCCGATGAGCATAGACAGCGCCGATCTGTTCTATCGATATGATCAAGCCCGTCTGCAATCTATCTGGGGACAGCTGACAGCCAAGGCAACCAGCGATCGCATCAACAGCGAAAACCCACGCAATGCCACAAGCGATTACAACAATCGCGACTATATAGAAGAAGCGACGCGATGGTATCAAGACCACCTGCGGCAAAATCCCGACTCATCCAAAGCGAAACAAGCTTATCTGCTGAAATCGGACGAATCCGTCAACGGCGTCGTCAATCGCGCTTATGATCGCGCGCAAGTCGTCCGCGCGTACGAGACGAATCGCACGAATTCGACGGAAGAAGCGCAGCGCCGCGCCGAGCGAGCGAGACTAGGCTATACAGGACGCCCCGAGGGCGTATCGCTGGACATCGAACACTTTATCATGGACGCGACTCAGGAAGAGAATAAGAGCGCCACCAGACGCGGCCGCTCTTACGATAATCCCGAACGATTCATGAAGGCGGATCAACTTACCGACTACTTGAACAGCCAAGATCGGCGAACTATCAATATCAAAGTGTTCGATCCCGTGAGCAAAACGGAAAAAGTTCAGTCCAATGCTCCGGAAAAAGAAGTTGAAAAAACGCGGCGAGCTGTAGACGTCGAAAATATCAATCGAGCCGGACAAGCGATAGATAACAACGAGACTCGGTACGGTGAGTTGCGATCCATACCGAAGGAGCAACGAACGCCCGAACAAAATGCCGAGCTGCGGTCGCTAATCTCTCGACACGCCGGATTCGCCATGAACAAGCCCGGAATCGAAAAATTGCAACAGCAAATTCAATCGCTCACAAGCGAGCGCATCGAGTCGGCACGCGCACTCAACAAGTCCTTGCAAGGTCTGTCGGGGGAAGAAAAAGCTGCTCGCATCGAAGCGATCCGGCAGCAAGGTACGAAATACGACAGGAGCATCGATGCCGCTCGCACTGGTCTGCGGAATATCTACAAGCAAGCGCTCGGCGGACAAGCCGAATGGGAGAAGCTGGAAAAAACGGTAAACGTCGAGGACAACAACATGATCAAGTTCATGTATGTTGTGACACCGGAAGGGACTATTCCCCTCTCTGAAGAAGTGATTCGCGGCGAATCTTCCGGGCGCGCTTCGCACTCGGAGCTGGCGGGCGGACGCAATGTGTACGGCGCCGGCGAGCTTGTGTTCAAGAAGGACGCTGCTACCGGTAAGTGGGTTCTCACCGAAATCAACAATGCTTCAGGACACTATCGTCCGCCGGGCGACGGGACGCTCGAGTATGTTCGCAATCTGGTGCAGAACGCCGGCATCGATACGTCACAAACCGATCTCTTCGACGCATTGCAACGTGGCACACGCCTGCGTGACCAACACCTCTTCGCACCCGGCTACGTCGACGACAAAGATGCGGAGACAAAGCCGGCAGCCTAGTCGCAAATCTTGCGGACCAGTATATACTTGTCGGTCCACGTCGGGGAGGAGTTGGCATGAGCAAATGTCGTACCGCAATCGGAATCCTGGTAGGTCTCGTCGTCCTTGGATCCGCGAGCGCAATCGCTGACGAAAGCTTCGATCAGCTCGTGCAAAAGGGAATGCAACTGTACCAGGTGCACGATAATGTGCAGTCGGTTGCGACATTCGAGGAAGCGTTGAAGGTCGCCAAGCCCGGTAGCGAAGAGGAGTTCACCGCAGCCAGGAACATACTCATGCCTCTGGCAGATATGGGCGACCGCGACCGCTTGTGGCAAGCAAAGCGACGAGTGGCGCTGCTCGATCACCAGTTGCATGGCACTGCGATTCCGGATGAATTCAAAGCGGACGCTCAGACTGCGGCAACTGGTTCCAAAGCTCCGACACCGCCGCCATCGGTGTCAGCAAGCCCGGCTGGGCAGGATGAAGCAATCAAACTCTATAGTGCAGGAAAGTATGCACCGGCAATGCAGAAACTGGAGAGCATCAAAAGGGCTGGCAATGCCGATGCCCAAACACATTTATATTTGGGCAGTTGCTGTCAGGCTCTCAAAAAATACAAACTTGCCCTGGTTGAATACGACTGGCTGGCTAAAAACTCACCGTTGATCAGCCTGAAAAGAAAAGGCACCGATTCGGCTCGCCACTTGCGCGACGCCATGGCCGGTGTTTGCCCGGGTGATTGCTTGAGACTCTCGATGCCAGGTTGGCGACACGAGCAGGGCGATCCTCCGAATGTTTTGCGATTGCGATTTCCATACCAAAATGGAACGCGCGGGTATATGGCGTTTAGCTCGAATCACTTGGGAGACGTCGTCAAATACAAGAATGGAGTTCCCGAGGATATAGGCAAGTGCCCCATATGTGGTGGCACAGGTCACGTTGAACCATTGAAGTAACTTACGGTGCATCAGGACATTATCGTCCACCAGCTGACGGGCGCAGCTCAACCACTGCCAAGCCCGCGACTTGATGCCGCCACTGCTTTTACGCGGTTACAGGATCGGATAGTTGCGCATATTCATAATAGTTGCGCAAAAGCCAAAATGGCCGCGCACAACGGCCAGCGCCCATTTAATGTTCGATAATTGCGCTAAATTTTAAGATAATTGCGCAAACTCGGATAGTAATTGCGTATAATGAGAAATAGTTGCGTATAACGCTTGCGGATAGTTGCGCAAAAAGTAGCTGAGCATGCCCAGACCAATACCGGAAAGAGAACTAAAAGCCATCGAGGAAGTCCTGAACGCCCATCCGGAAGGCATCACGTTCAGCTTCATTGCCGAGGCATTGGGAAATAAGGTCCCGCAACGAACCCTGCAATATCGCTTGCGTTATCTGGTCGATACAAAACGAGCGGTCTCGGAAGGTCAACGCCGTACCGTGAAGTATTGGCCAGCAAAGTCGCGCAGATCTTCTGCTCCAGCCTCACTCGAGACTGCACTCGTGCGGTTGTCAGACCAGGCAAACGCGGTTCGCAAGCTCGTCTCGCGACCGCTGAACCAACGTAAGATTGTTGGCTATAAAAGAGAATTTCTCGACTCTTACAGACCGAACAAGACTGCCTACCTGACCAATGCCGAGAGATCGCGCCTACACGAAATCGGCACTGTTCCGATTGGCAATCAGCCTGCGGGTACATATGCCCGCAAAATTTTGGACCGCTTGCTCATTGACCTGTCTTGGAACTCAAGTCGTCTCGAAGGCAACACCTACACTAAGCTCGATACCAAACAACTCATCGAATTCGGCAAAGTAGCAGAAGGCAAAGATCACGTTGAAGCGCAAATGATCCTGAATCACAAGGACGCAATTGAATTCCTGGTGGGCGCAGCCGATGAAATCGGTTTCAATAGATATACTCTTTTGAACTTACATGCCCTGCTCGCAAATAACTTATTGTCGAACTCTCAAGCCGAGGGCAGACTGCGATCTATTGAAGTCGGTATTGAGCAATCAACTTTCCAGCCCCTAGCAATACCGCAACTCGTCGACGAATACTTCCAGCAAGTCTTGAACACAGCACAAGCTATCAAGGACCCGTTCGAACAATCGTTGTTTGTTATGGTTCAACTTCCGTATCTTCAGCCATTTGATGACGTGAACAAGCGAGTGTCTCGTCTCGCAGCAAACATACCGCTAATCAAGTCTAATCTAATTCCCCTCACTTTCTTAGATGTGCCAAGAGACTTGTACACGCAAGCGATTTTGGGCGTGTATGAATTGAACCGCGTCGAAATGCTCAAGGATATTTATCTTTGGGCGTATGAACGCTCGGCGGAGCGCTATGTGGCCGCCCAGCAATCACTTGGCGAGCCCGATCCTTTTCGTCTGAAGCGCCGAGAAGAGTTGCGTCAAGTCATCGGAGAAATCGTGCGAATCAAGTACAAGCGGCAAGACGCAGTTCAATATCTAGAAAACTGGGCTGCAAAAAATCTGCCTGTTGACGAACGCGCGAAATTCATTGACGTGTCCCAAGATGAACTCCTTGCCTTGCATGAGGGTAACTTTGCTCGCTATAAAGTGCGCCCCTCGGAATTTGAAGCATGGCAAAAGGTTTGGAACAAGAGAACTAAGTGAGCAGAATTCGCTCAGGAAGCTTGCCTGATGCAGTCATTCAGCGTTGAGATTACGTTGGCGAAAGCGGCCCTGTCCGAAGCCGCCGTTGTTGCCACCGAATCCGGCGCCCTGTCCGAAGCCCGCGCCGGGACGCTGTCCAAGGGTTGGTCCGCCGCGTGGTCCGAGTGCAGTACCCGGCGCCGGTGGCGCCAGTCCGGGCAACTTCTGCCGCTGTTCGGCTGTCAGCACGCGTCTGATACCAAGCAGGTTTTCCATATTGATGTCATCCATCGCCTCTTGCGCCTGGCGAAGTTGGTGACGCGTCTGGCGAATTTTGGCATCAGGGGCATCGGCACTAAATAGTAATTCGTGCAGCTCTCGTTGTCTTTGCAAGACGAGCTGCCTGGCGTCGTGGGCGCGTTCTTTGCTGGCTTGCCGCATGTCTCTGATGCGCTGCTTTTGCTCTTCGCTGAGATTGAGCGACGTCAGATCGAGCGGGCGACGACTGCCGGGAATTCCCATTTGCATTCCGCCGCGCATGCCGCCGGCACGGCCGCCCAAAGCGCCAAAACCTTGGCCGCCACCAAATCCGCCACCAGCTGTCCCACCAGCGAAGCCCGGGCCGCCTCCTCGTGCGCCGCCACCGGCGAAGCCGTTTTCCGATCCGCCCGGCGCCTGTCCTCCGAACTGCCCGGAATTACGCAATTGGCGGCGACGTTGTAGTAACTCGCGAAGACGTTCTTGACGCGAACCGTCATCACCGCCTTGCGCTCCAGCCTGAAATCCCTCGCCTTTGAGCGGTGATTGAAAATCAGCATCGGGAGCGGGGGCGCTGCGCCTTTTCAGAGATGGCGGCTGTGGCACAGAAGTTCCGTCGTCTTGAGCCATGACCAGCGGCGTGGAAATCAGCAATGTTGCTGCTAGTAATGCCACCGCAAGCTCACATCTTAATGTCATACAATCCGTCCTCATCGGTGGCGATTCCAACTGCTTCGTTAAAACTGTTTGTGCCGTTAGGCAGCTCAGCAACCTGAACTTCCGGAGCCTGTGTATTGTCGTTGACCGCGACTTGCTGCGGCTGTTGCACTGCAGCGACAGGCTTCGCGTGCATCTTCGGGTGCTCCGGCGCCAGCAAGGCAACTACGCTGCCCGCGCGCACCGCATGCGGTGCCGGCGTCGGCCGCAGCGGGCTTTCGGCCGCCGCTACCATGTTAGCCTTCGGCTTCAGCGGCTTTTCGCCGGACGCCACCACGGTAGCCTGCGGCTTGATCTGCTCGGCTGCTGGTTGATTGGCAACCTGAGGCGCATTGATCTTTTCGATGTGGGCCGTCACCGGCGGCCGGTTGCTGGGGACTAAGAACTTGACGCCGACGACAAGTGCCACCACGGCGGCGGCCGCTGTCAACGGCAAGAACAACCGTGAACGCATCGGCAATACATTTGCGCCGCCGGCGGCAGCACCACTTGCGGTGCCTGCCGTCGCCGAATCAATCATGCTGTCGAGCTTGGCGGACAAGCCCTGCGGCATCGCACCCCGCGGCATTGTCTTTAGACTGTGCACAACGCGATCGATTTCCGCCAGTTTGCTCACGCAGTAAGCACACGTGGCAAGGTGCTTCTCGACACTTTCCTTTTCTTCCGCGCCCAGCTCGCCATCGTGAAACGAATCGAGCTGCGGTGCAATTTGTTGGCAAATAATGTCAGGCTGCATAACGATCACCTTGAGGCGGGGGCAATGTCGCGAGATTCAAAATAAGGCTCAAGCAGCTCGCGCAGCTTCAGCCGTCCATAGTGCAAGCGCGAGCGAACGGTGCCGATGCTACCGCCGACGATTTCCGCTATCTCCTGGTACGAAAATCCCTCGAGGTCGTGCAAGACGACTACGGTGCGCTGTGCTTCCGGCAATGCACGCAAAGAGCGCTCGATCACTTCCTCTTGCTCATTGGCTGCTAGCTGCTCGGACGGGTTGGGGCTGGTGTCGGCTACATTCACGGCTACGTGCATACCTTCTTCGCCGGCTTCTCTGCTGCCTGCCGATGAAGGATCGAAAGACCACATTTGAAAAACCTTACGCCGCTGCCGTGAGCGCAGCTTGTCCATGCACACGTTGTGCATAATGCGGAAAAGCCAGGCAGCCAATGATGACCGCAGTTTGAAACTGGCAATGTTCTGGTGCATCTTCATAAAGGTGTCCTGAACCACTTCCTCAGCCTCTTCGGCTGTCCCGACTATGCGCAGAGCTGCACTATAAACGCGGTTTTCATAGCGCCGAACCACGCTCTTGAAATAAGCGGGGTCCTTCGTCTGGCGGAAATTTTGTATCAGGGCCTCGTCACTAAGGTCCACGTTGTATCTCCACCCTCAGAACCCTTCTGATTCGGTTTACTGGTTTAACGTCGGAAGTGCCAAAAAAGTTCAATCCAAGACGCCTCTATTAACAAAGGTTAATCTTATCGCTCCTAAGCAACGAGAGCCATAGGCGGTGTCGCCACTGTCAATATAATGCGAATGTCGGCTGCTTGACACTGTCCTTGAGGTAAATTCGGTGCCAATCCTTTATATCTGCATCGCGGTCACTTTGCTGCTGAGCAGCGCACCGGTCGCCCTGGCGGCCGAAACAGACGCCTCCGCCCAAAAAACCGACTCAGTAACTACCGTGCAACCGCCGGCGGCTACCAACAAAGCGGCCTTCGACCACGACCGCTTCCGCAAAGAGGTGCTCGAACACAAGGACTGGCCGAATCTGCACGAAGTTCATCCGTTTCTCCTGCGCAGCGGCAGCCCGACACAAGCCGGCATGCAGGAGCTGAAGGCCAAAGGCGTGACGACGATACTCGATTTGCGCAATCCCGGCGAGAAGAAGTTCGACGAGGGCGCAGCGGCAAAACAACTCGGCATTAGTTACATAGCCATGCCGATGAGCTCAGCACCGCCAACAAAAAAACAAGTCGACACATTCTTGTCGACTGTGAAAACGGCTGAGGCTCATCCCAACGACGGCAAGGTACTGGTTCACTGCACACACGGCTCCGATCGCACCGGTTGCCTCGTCGGCATCTGGCGGGTCACGCAAGATGGTTGGGACTATGATCGCGCCTACAAAGAAATGCGCCATTACTGGTTTACGCCCAAGTTCACGAATCTGTCCGGTGCCGTCGAGCAATACTGGCACAAGGCTGCCCGCTAGAATTTCTTGTCCTCAGTTGCACAGCTCACGGTGACATGGCAAAGCAAGGCCACCGAGCCACTCGGAAACGGCAGCGTGGAGAATCCTGATGCGCTGTGTCCTGCAGCGTTGACCAGGTAAATGCCAGGCGCAATCTTCTGGTCCTGCGCGCTCAGCTGTTTACCGGCGTTCTCCTCCCATGAGTGCCACTCATCGGCCAAATTGCCGGAAAGCTCTCGATGCGGCACTCCACATAGCGGGTTGAGATTGTTCTTTCCTGCCTTGATGCAGCAGTCGGCTATGTGCACAATGACGGCGCCGGTGCAGTTGCAGGACGGATCGTTTTTAGGCACGCCCGGCCGCACCATGATGAGGGACGTTCCAGCCGGCGCGAAAACCCCATCTTGCATGACGCCCTTGAATTGCATCGTGTTCTCGGATTGCATCGTGTTCTCGGATTGCATCGTGTTGTCGGCTACTCGCTGCTCATCCTCGGTCGCAGCGCCACGCAATTCGCCTTCCTCCACTCCTGTGCGCATTTGATTTTCCGGCAAACCATCCGCGCCGCGCGTGTGATTTTCCGCCGCAGTCGCGCCTGCATACATCGCACTTTCGTCCGCGCTCTCTGCCGCTCGAATTGCATTTTCGGCGGCTCGCTCCGCCGCTTGAATTGAATTCGCGGCTCTACCCCAGCCAAATCGCATGTCATCTAAGAATGCGCTTGCAGCATGGCGCGCCCCTTGTTGCTGGAGGTCGAGGTCATACGCGCCCGGGTCTACGTCAGTTTCGCGGATTTGCAGCTGCGTGCGATAAAGAATGGCCGTGCCAGGCCGTAGCAAACGAACATGCGCATCGTCGATAACACGACCATTAAGGGTTCGTGCGGAGCCAGGATAACACTGGCATACCGCGAGTACCGCAACGCAAACAGTAAAAACGCCGGCGAACTTGCAGCGCATATTACTTACCCCAAGCCCAATATAGTCGGAATTTGTGAGGAGTGGGTGAGTAAAGGAATTACGAACGAAGTGTAAGGGGATCGCGAAAGAAGCGCGCTTCCGCCCGCCGGTGCAGAGGAGCGCAGCTGCCAGCCTGCATTAGCGGGCTAAAGCCCGCCGGTACCATATGACCGTTCTATGGATGAAGAGGCGGACTCGGTGGGGCGACGTTGATGCCGGCCGGGTTTTGCTGGACGCCTGTACCAGGCGTGGCTCCGGGCAAAAGCGCGGCTCCTTGATACGCGCCACCTGGCGGCAGCGCCGAAGGCGCACCCTGGGTGCCCAAAGGCATACCCGGCGTGCCCGGCACCGCCTGCGGTGCCGATAGTTCTGCCAGTTTTGATTGCGCTACTTTCGAC
>Ga0134128_10002498_pt1 | contig 22740 bp, 18 predicted proteins | sample KB31754_FD_96462 | JGI IMG/M metagenome (GOLD analysis project Ga0134128, IMG submission 96462) | Terrestrial soil microbial communities with excess Nitrogen fertilizer from Kellogg Biological Station, Michigan, USA - KB3-175-4 | ecosystem: Environmental > Terrestrial > Soil > Unclassified ... | reverse complement strand
CTCGAAGAACGCCAGATAGCGCTCGCGGATCTCGTCGGAGGTCATCATGTCGGTGATCTTAGGTCGCGCTTGGGTCACGGCGCGCGGCAGACGCGCGCGGCCGCCGTCAGGAGGCGATGGTGCCGTAGCCGACGACCAGCTCGCCGGCGTACAGGCAGGCGATCTGGCCCGGCGCGGTGCGCTCGGCCGGCTGGGCCAGCTCGATGTGCGCGCGCGCGTGGCGTCCGGGCGCCAGCCCGCGCGCCAGCCTGCAGTCCAGGCGTCTGCCGTGCGAGCGCACGCGCACGCCGTCGACGCACTCGCCGTGGCGATGCAGCGTCAGCTCGCGCACCGGCAGGCCGCTGGCCAGCAGCGCGCTGCGCGGCCCGACGGTGACGGTGTTGGCCTGCGCGTCTGTCTCCAGCACGTACAGCGGCTCGCTCGCGCCGATGCGCAGGCCGTGGCGCTGGCCGACGGTGTAGGAGTGCGCGCCGCGGTGCTCGCCCAGCACGGCGCCCCGCCTGTCCAGGATCGCGCCCGGTCGCTCGCCGAGGCCCCCATGGCGCTTTAGGAAATCGCTGTGGCGCGTGCCGGCGAGGAAGCACAGGTCCTGCGAGTCGGGCTTGCGCGCGACGGCCAGGCCGGCCTGCTCGGCGAGCTGGCGCACCTGCGCCTTGCGCAGCGCGCCGAGCGGGAAGCGCAGGCGGGCGAGCGACGCCGGCGAGAGCGCCGACAGCACGTAGCTCTGGTCCTTGGCGACGTCGCTGGCCATGCGCAGCAGCCGCCCGTCCTGCACGCGCGCGTAGTGCCCCGTGGCCAGCGTGTCGGCGCCGAGCCGCGCGCCGAGCTCGAGCATGGCGTCCAGGCGCACGCTGCCGTTGCAGCGCACGCAGGGGTTGGGCGTCAGGCCGGCGCGATGGTCAGACAGCCAGCCGTCGACGACGCCGGCGCGAAACTCCGTGCGCAGGTCGATCGACAGGTGCGCCATGCCGAGGCCGTGCGCGAGTGCGCGCGCGCCGCGCACGGCCTGCGCCGAGCAGCAGCTTGACTCGCCGTCGTTCTCCGGGTCAGACCACAGCTCGAGCGTCACGGCGACGGCCTCGCGGCCTTCGCGCGCGACGAGCAGCGCCGCGACGGCGCTGTCGACGCCGCCGCTCATGGCGACGAGCGTGCGCGAGGGCGACGGCGCCACGCGCGCCTGCTCGCGAGCGGCCTGTCCGAGCGCGCGGTGAAGCGCGTCGGCGGCCAGCTCGGCGGCATGGCGCTTGGCCGGGCTCAGGCCGCCCAGCTCGTCGGCGATCTCGCGCGCGCCGATGCGCGCGGCGTCCAGCATGGAGGCGTCGCGTACGAGGCCGACGACGGCGCTTCCCGCCGCGAGCGTCGCGCCGCAGCCGCTGGCGTCGAAGCCGGCGTCGGCGACCTTGGCGTCGTCGCTTGCGCGGTCCAGGCACAGCGAGATGCGGATCAGGTCGCCGCAGGCGGCGCCGCCGGCCGCGCCCGTGCACGCGTCGACTGGCACGTGGCCGCGGTGCAGCGGTCGTTCGAGATGCTGGCGCAGATGGTCGTCGGCGGCGTGTTGCACGCGACCGAGTCTAGGGCCAGCGGTGCGGCGCTAGGGGTGGCGCGAGGGGTGGCGCACTTCGCGGATGGCCTGCTGGATGGTGTAGGCGTCGACGAGGCCGGTGAGCGTCTTGGCGTCGCCGCTGGGGCCGATGACGAGCGTGGTCGGCGTCTGCAGGACCTGCAGCGAGTGCGTGATGGAGCCGAACTGCCCGACTTCGCCGGCGTGCGCGTAGTGAATTGCGAGCTTGCGGTCTTGGGGAAGCAGCCGCTTGCCGACGATCTGAAGCAGCCGCAGCTCGACGTGCACGGCGGCGTCGTCTGAGCCCTTGGGATTCCAGAACAGGACGATGACGGTCTGACCGCGCTTGAGCTCGGACTGCACGATGGCCTGTTTTGCCGGAACGCCGGCCGTCCGCGACGGAGCGCCTGCGCTCGGCGCGGCTTTGCCGGACGAGCCCTTTGCGCCGCCGGACGGCGCGGCGGCCGTCGCGCCGGCGGAGGAGCCGGCGTGCGAGCCGGCCCTGGAAGCGTGCGTGGCGGCGCTGGAGGGGGAGCTGGAGGCGTGCTTGGCGCCCGACTGCGCGGCGGCTTGCTTCTGTGACTGCGCGACGGCGCCGCGGGCTTTGGCGATCGCTCGCGTCAGGCCGGCGACTCCCGGAGCAGAGCCGTGATAGGTCGAGCCGCCGGAAGGCGAGGAGCCCGCGGACCCGGACGAGCCCGAGCCCGATGAGGCGGAGCGCGAAGAAGCCGCGCCGGAGCTCGATGGCGAAGCCGGCGCGGACGGCGCCGGCCGGGCGCTGGAGGAGGCGGGCGAGGAGGAGCTTTCACCGCCGGAGGAGTGGCCGCGCAGGGCGACGAACCACACGGCGGCGAACAGGACGATCGCGGCGAGCGCGATCTGGAGAGGGCGCGAGATCTGCGTCATTGCCCCCTCCTTCGGCAGATATGCGGCGGGAGTTGAACGGCGCAATGGCGGTTGGACCGCTCAGCCCTCGCCGCAAACGCGCGGTCATGCGGGGCCGGCCCGCCGCACGGGCCGCTCAGAGCGTGCGCAGGCCGCGCAAGACGGCGTGCACGACGGTGTCGGTGGCGATGCGCTCCTGGCCGCCGTCCTGCATGTCCTTGAGCGTCGTAGCGCCGTCGTCGACGATCGCCACATAGCGCGCGCCCAGCGCGTCGGCGTGGCCGAGCTGGCCTTTGAGCGAGCGCCCGGCGAGCTCCATCTGCGCGCTCAGGCCGGCTGAGCGGGCGGCCTCGAGCAGGCCGAAGGCGATGCGGCGCGCGCGGGGCGACTCCAGCGCGACGAATAGGTCGACGGGCTGCGCGGCGGCGGCGTGATCCTCGCCGGCGAGCATCATGCGCTCGACGCCGGCCGCCCAGCCGATGCCGGGCGTCGGGTTGCCGCCGAGCAGCTCGACGAGGCCGTCGTAGCGTCCGCCGCCGCCGACTCCGCTCTGCGCGCCGAGCGCGTCGGAGGTGAACTCGAAGACGGTGCGCGTGTAGTAGTCCAGGCCGCGCACGAGCGTGGAGTCGATCTCATAGCCGACGGAGGCCTCGTCGAGCAGCGCGCGGACCTGCGCGAAGTGCTCGGCGTCGTCGGCGTCGAGGTGGTCGAGCAGCCGCGGCGCGTCGGCCATGACGCGCCGCGTGCCCTCGTGGTCGGTGTCGAAGGCGCGCAGCGGGTTGAGCTCGATTCGGCTGCGCACGTCCTCGGAGAGCTCGGACTCGTGCGCGCGCAGGTGGTCCTGCAGGCGCTGGCGGTACTCGGCGCGGCTGTCGGCGCTGCCGAGGCTGGACAGGCGCAGGCGCACTTCGCGCACGCCCATCTCGCCGAGCAGCGCGGACAGCAGCGCGATGGACTCGGCGTCGACGGCGGGATCGTCGGAGCCGAGCGCCTCGGCGCCGACCTGCCAGAACTGGCGAAAGCGACCGGCCTGCGCGCGCTCGTGGCGGAAGAAGCTGGACAGGTACCACAGCTTGACCGGCAGGCGGCGCTTGTGCATGCCGTGCTCGACGTAGGCGCGGCAGACCGGCGCGGTGCCCTCCGGGCGCAATGTGAGCGAGCGATCGCCGCTGTCGGTGAACGTGAACATCTCCTTGCGCACGATGTCGGTGGACTCGCCGACGCCGCGCGAGAACAGCTCGGTGGCCTCGAAGGCGGGCGTCTCGATGCGCTCGTAGCCGGCGCCCTCCAGCAGCGCCCTGGCGCGCGCCTCGAGCGTCGCGCGCGCGGCGGCCTGCTCGCCGAGCACGTCGTAGGTGCCGCGCGGGGCTTTGAGCTTGGGCGCGCTCAACTGCCGGCGGCCGCCGCGTCGGGCGTCGCCGTCTGGCGCGGCACGCGCTCACGCAGCTCTGTGAGGAAGGGGTTGGTGTCGCGCTCGCGCCCCAGCGTGGTGACGCCCATGTGGCCGGGGTAGACGACGGTCTGCGGCGAATAGGCGCCCAGCAGCCCGCCGATCGAGCGCTGCAGCGTCGCCCAGTCGCCGCCGGGCAAATCGACGCGCCCGACGGAGCCCTGGAAGAGCACGTCGCCGGACAGCAGCGCGCGCTCGGCGGCGTCGGCGGCGGGCGGCGGCGTCGCCGTGCCGGAGTGCGCGCCGCCGGCGGCGGCGATCGCGTAGGTGACGTGGCCGGGGCTGTGGCCGGGCGTGAACAGCACGTCGATGTCCAGGCCGGCGAGCGCCAAGTGGTCGCCGCCGCCGACGGTGTGCTCGGCCTGGTAGCTGTCGAACGGGCCGAAGCCGGGCGGCACCCAGCTCATTATGTCGGCGAGCACCGGGCGCTCGATCTCGGGGCAGTAGACGGGCGCGCCGGTGGCGTGCGCGACGGGCGCGACGGCGCCGATGTGGTCGAAGTGGCAGTGCGTGATGAGGATCGCGTCGATGCGCACGCCGAGCGCGTCGATCGCCTGCAGCAGCCGCTGGGCCTCGTCGCCGGGGTCGACGATGACGGCGGGCCGCAGGCCGTCCTGGCCGGTCTTGGCGTCGGCGGCGCTGACGACGTAGCAGTTCTCCTGCACGGGCCCGACGGTGAACGAGCGCACGTCCAGAGCGCTCATGGCCGCTGGCCCTCCGCCGGCGGGCGCGCGCTCATCGTGGCGCGGACTTGCCTGCGCGCTTTGCCTTGTTGCGCTGGCGGCGGTTGAAGATCCACTGGTCGCTGTAGTAGCTGATGGGCGTGTAGAAGAGGAGACCGACGCAGAAGTAGGCGACGGTCTGCCCGGCCTTGGCGTTGAGAATGAGCCCGGAGAGCAGCGCCAGGACGCCGGCGGCGAGCAGCCCGCGATAGAAGGCGCCGCGCCACGTCGGCGGGCGATCGGCGCGGGCGACGCGCTGCTCCTTGGCGCGCGCGGCCTGCGCGGCGTTGCCGCTCTTCTCGGCGGCGGTGGGCTTGCGTCCGGTGCGCCCGCGCGACTCGACCATGCCGGCGGCGTTGCCGCGGTGCTTGGTCTGGCGTTTGCGCCGGGTCTGGGCCATTGCAGGAGCGTAGTGCGTTCTCGCCGAGCGCGTGGGAGCGCACAGGCCGTGAATCTATTTATTTATATGGATGGGATATCGATGCGGCGCCGCCGAGCACGTTCTCGATGACATGGCGCGCCGGATCGAATCCGGGCATGGGCAGGTCGGCCGGGAAGCCGTCAAGCGCCGCGCGCGGCGCCAGGCCCACGAGCTCTGCGCCGGCGACGGGCGCGTGACGCGCGACGGTGCTGACGACGTCGGCGAGCGCGAGCTCCAGCGGGCGCTCGACGTTGAGGGACACCTGCGCCACGCCGCCGCTCAGCTGCACGCCGATGGCGCGCAACCCCGGCAGGCCGTGCGGGCCGCCCTCGCGCACCAGCGACGCGATGCGCCGCGCGTCGGCGACGGTGGCGGGCGCGCGCAGCTGCAGGTTGAACGCGACGAGCGGCTCGCGCGCGGCGACGAGCGTGGCGCCGGCGCTCGCGTGCGGTGCGCGCGGGCCGAAGTCAGGCGCGAGCGCGCCGTCGGCGCCGTCACCGTTGCCGTCGCCGGCGCGCGCGGACATGCGCGCGGCGAGCGCGGCGACGCCGCCGCGGCGCAGCTCGGCGCGGCTGCGCCCCGGCCGGTCGCCGGCAAGCTCGCCGTAGAGGAAAACCGGCACCTCGAGCTCGCTGCCGATGCGGTCGCCGACGACGAGCGCGGCAGCGCACGCGGCGCCGCGCGCGTCGGCGTCGAGGTAGACGAGCGGCACGACGTCGACGGCGCCGACGTGCGGGTGCGCGCCGCTCCCCGCCGGATCGCCTGCCGAGCGCGAGACGACGTGGATCGACTCGACGGCCCTGCGCGCGAGGCGCAGCAGCGAGTCCGCGAGCGGGCGCTGGGCGCCGGCGAGCGTGAAGACCGAGCGGTGGTGGTCGCGGTCGCTGTGCACGTCCAGCAGGCGGACCTGCGCCGAGCTCTCCTGCGGCGCGGGCGGCGCGGCGGCCGCCGCAAGCTCGTCGAGCAGCTTCGCGTCCCGGCCCTCGGAGACGTTGGGCACGGCCAGCAGGATCGGCGGCGTCATCGACACGAGGCTAAACTGCGCGGCCCCGCCGGAGTAGCTCAGCTGGTTAGAGCAGCGGAATCATAATCCGCGTGTCGGGGGTTCGAGTCCCTCCTCCGGCACTCCAAAACGCCTGCAAAGCAAGGACTTTCCCCGCAGGCGATCGGTGTCCAATCGGCAACTTGGTACCAAGTTGGTCCCAAGCAAAGAACCTAGCCACGGCCGAAGCGGCCAGACGCGGTCGGCCCGACCTCGTCTAGCCGCGGTCGGGCCGGCTCGTCGTAGCCCTTCAGCGCTCGGCTGTGCGGGGCGTGCCCCGCACCTGACCGCGCGACGCGAGTGAGAGCGCGACGCTCTCGCGGCTGCGCAGCGCACCACCGATCGACAGGATCGCGAAGCCGACGCCGCTCAGCAGCAGCGCGACCCCGACTACGATGCCGAACAGCGAGATCTGCTCTGCCATGTAGCTCGTGTTCAGAGCCGTCGAGAGCGCCGTCTCCTGGACCCACACTTCGCGGGCCGGGTTGTTTACGGGCTGGCCCTTGGGATCTTTGAGCGCCTTGCCTTCTTCGTTGGTACCGGCGCCGTTCGCCGTCGCGTAGTGAGGCATCTGCGAGTACAGCGCGCCGTTGGTCGCCTCAAGCGCATGGATTTTCATGTACTGAGCGAAGCACCGCGCCCGAGAGCCGTTGTCAACCGCCTGTCCCGCCACCGAGCAGCGCGGTATCGGGACGCCCGTGAGCCCTGCCTTCGCGGCCTCGCCCTTGATCGCCGCTGGCGTCATATCCGGGGTGCCGACAATCTTCTGTTCGATCAGGTTGTCGCGGACGGTGGTCCTGCCGTTGGCGCCGATCACGATCGCGGCGACGCCGAAGGCAATCAGCACGACAGCGGCGACGGCGCCCCCTATCTCAAATGCTTTTCTCATGTTCAACCCCCAGTTTGTTGTCCCGACATTTGACTGATCGCCAGTCTGCATGGCCAGGGCGCTCGCTCCATCCGTAGAGGCACCGCGAGCCGTTCTGTAGAAATCCGCAGCAATCTGGGCGAGTGCCCGTCGCCACGACGCGCATCCGGCGCCTAAGGTCTCGATCACCGTGACCTGTTGGACGGGGCAGGTACCCAGACGCCCACGATCCTCTCCTCCGCTGGTCGTGCAACGGTGCAACACCCGTCGGCTAGCTGCCCTACGTCAGGCAGAAGGGGCTGCTCATGGGACAGCACCTTCTGCCCTGCGGAGCCAACTCCAAGTGTCCAGTAGCGGCGAAACCACCTCGAGGCGTGCTCATCGGTCGTCGCGGTGCGCATCGTCGCCCAGAGAAGCGCTTTCTCTCCTTGTCGACCCGCTGACCTAACATCTACGCCATGATCAACGTCGGCTACCTCCCTGCCGTGACCGCCGTAGAGGTCATCGGCGAGCACGAACTGCGACTGAGCTTCGACGACGGAACCGTTGGCGACGTCGCGTTCGCTGACCGTGAGTGGTTTGGCGTCTTCGAGCCGCTGCGCGATCCGGCGCGTTTCGCGAAGGTCCAGGTCGACCCGCAGTTCGCCACGATCGTCTGGCCCGAGGACGGCCTCGACATGGCGCCCGAGCCGCTGTACGCCGAGGCGAAGCGGCATCCCTTGGCTCGACAGCGCTAGACGCACCCCGTCGTCTCCGCGCTCCGCCGCTTTGAGACCAAGACGCCTGCTCGTATCGGGCTGCCCAGCAGCTCGTCCATGTAGCGCGCCGCGCGGGAGGGCTCCGACTAGTTCGCCGCAGACGTTGACCAGGCCGACGGCGTGCAGGTTGCCAATCGCGTCGTCCAGGTGCGGTGGCTCGGCGCCGGGGCGACGCACAAGCTCGCGTTGCAGCTCTGAGCGCGAGAGCATGTGCGGCTCGCTTGCGATCAGCGAGAGCATCACAAGCCACTCACCGCCGCTGTGTATGTCCGGCAGGGGCACTCGCTAGGTTTCGTACACATGGGAAGACTTGCTCACGCCGTCGTGTGAACGCGCGATCGCACCGCACGTACCACCTTTTGGCCGCGTTGCGTTAGCTGCCACGCATTTGGCGCGCCCTTCTCCTGCCCCAATCCGTGGTTCTCGATGAGCTCCAGTCGCGCAAGCCGGCTAAGCAGCTTTGAGATCTGGCCCTGGTCGACGATGCCCGAAGCATTCGCGACCTCGCGATTGCTCGCACCTGTCAGCTCGCCAACTGCGACCAACACCCGGACGGTACGGTAGGTCAGGCGAATTTTCAGACCCCCGAGCGGGTCGTTGCTGCGCAAAGGCGATCGCGCCGTGTTGTCAGGTGCGACATGAGGTGTCGGGTTGGTAAGTTCACTTCGAGCGACGTTCTCGCCGAGGTAGGGGAGAACGATCATGTACATCAAGGGTCCGAGAAGATCGGTCAACGGCTCCTCTGTCGCTCTCAACAGGCGCGAGTGCAACACCGCGATAACCCCTCCAACGACCGCCTCATCAACGACACCGGGTGGATCGCCACCGGAGCTGTTGGCGTGGCTTCCCTCGCCAATCACCTGCGCGAGACCGTCGAGCACCCGAGCACGCCGCTCCAGCACCCGCTCGTCACCTCGAAGGGCCTCAACGACCCAGAGCCTGGCAAGAGTCGGCTCGCTCTCCATCAGCACGAGGAGCGTGCACAGGGCTGAGCGAACCCCCGCCCGCCAATGTTGCTTATCCAGGTACGCTCGACGCGCGAGGAAGGCCGCGCGATCAAGTGTCTCCTCGAGCAAGGCTAGGAAGCAGTCGTCGCGATCGGCGAAGGCATCGTAGAACGTCTTGCGCGAGACCCTTGCCCTGCTGATGATCTCGGCTACGGTCATGCGTGCGTAGCCGACCGTCTCGATGGCCTCGCATGCCCCCGCGAGAATGCGCGCCCGCTGGATCGCGGTCAACCCAGCCCGAGGCGATCGACCCGGACGACCCGGGACCATCGAGTTCACCGACGGCGAATGGTAGGAAGAGGTCATGTTGCTTGGTGATTAACAGGGGGCAATCATCGTGGGCCCGCCGACGCGTTTGTCGCATGCCCACGTAGTCGGGGCGCCACGGCTCGAATACAGCCGTGGCGCCCGCTTAGGCCGGCCGGAGAGATATCCACAGACCGGGCTGCTTGTGTGCCCGTGTCGGGGGAACGACACTGAGGCGCTGTGACGGACGGGAGAGGGAACCCGGCACCGGGGTGCGAAGAACCCGCCACGGGAGTGATAATCGCTCCGGCCACAGCGCTCGGTAAGTCACGGCGTAAAACGTTCTAGGTCTTGAGTGTGCGGAGTGCAACGCCTCACTCAGACGAATCAGATGAGCCACGCGCCCGGTGCTGTTCGAGTCGCTCGACGTCTCGCCGCGCATCTTGGAGCCAGGAGAGCTTTGCCCCGACGGTTAACCGGTTCTCGTCGGATAGCATCCGGGTGACGAAGGCCGCGCGCGCTTCATCGTCGGCCTCTTCGATGCTCGAGAGAGGCGTTCGGCCTGCCTGCGCAAGCCACGCCTGCTCGTAGCGATCAAGGATCTCGAGCACGAGCGTCGGTGTTGCGCTCAGCACCGACAACTGAAGCACCAACAGGAGCTGGCGCCGGCGATCCTCGTGCACCTGGCCTACGAGCCAGTCTCCGTAGCTCTGAACGCCATCGGGCGTAGCCCGATAGCAAGGCCTGGGCTGGCGCCCCACGCGTGTGCCCGGAACCTCCTCGATCAGTGACCTGTCCTCGAGCGCTCCGAGTGCGGTATAGATGTGCGACTTACTGCTGAGCGATAGGACAGCGCCGTAGGTACGCTCGAAACGCCGCGCGAGCTCGTATGCGTAGCTCGGGCGTTCGATCACGAGGCCCAGCAGCGCCCAGTTCACTGGCGAGCGCATTGGTGCTGCCGACTGGTCGCTCACGACAGGTCGTCACTCAGAAGGCAGGCAGTGAGAGCAGGCTGTCCGTCCACACGCCGTTCGCGCGGGTTCGGAGGTACGGCGGTTGACTCGGGCGTCGGACGATCACGACCTGAACGTACGTCGAGCCATCCGCGACCACCGCCTGGTTCTCGTTGCCTTCGCTCAGCCAGTCCACGATCGCCTGCCGCGAGCTGCACGCAAGAGACGTGGCCGCGCTTCTCCACAGCACGTCGCTGATGTGCTCGTGGCCCTGACCGCCTTCGAGTCTTATCCCTGTGATCTGGATCATGTCTCAGCCCGCCGCTCGCGCCAATCAACGGCGTGCGTCCAGCCCGGTCGCGGCGGAAACTGAAACGCCGCGCCTCCGCGCAAGCGGGCGCGGCCCCCAAGCATCGCTGTGCGGAGGAAACACGTCGGGTTCTCTTCGGGCGCGCCGCATGGAGGGCCCGCACACTCGAACACACCAAAGCCGGACGAGCCCTGACGCAAGTGTCGTCCCCCTCACAGCGCAGAGAATGCGTCGGAGACGACCTCCTGCCTAGTCACAGGCTGTAACGTTCTATATCTTGACTGTGAGCACCGGCTTCACTTGGCGAGGAAGCGCCGTGACTTGGCCGACACGCCACTCGCGCGCAGACTCGCACCAGGCCTGCGCTCATCTCACGGGAGAGCGTGCTTGAGCGATCAGACGGTCGGCCGGCGCCCAGAACGAGCGGCGCGGCGCGGCGCTGACCGGGAAGGGTCCTGAGGACCGCTGGTAAGGGGCGCTCACGAGGCTGCGCCAGCGCGACGAAACCCGCGTCGCGCCGGCTAGGAGGGCGTCGGCTTGAGCGTTGCCGGCTGGAATCGGGTCGCCGGGACCGGCGATGACCTCGAGCCGCGTAGAGGGCGGGATGGCCGAGAGGTCGGCGGTCGGGATCTCGCCGCCGGGCGGGTTGCGGCCGGGGTAGACCGCGAGCACCGCGCGCGGCCCCACAAGGCCCCTGCTACCGGCCAGGGCAGCGTAGTCAAAAGCGATCACGCCGCCGGTGCTGTGGCCAATCGACACGACGGCGCTCGGGTCGGCGTGGGCGGCGCGCAGGCCGGCGGCGATCCCAGCCAGCGCGATATCGAGCACCTGATGCGGTCGCGTAGCGGCGCCCTGACAGACCGGATAGACGATTGTGTTGCCCTCTGCGGCCAGATGGCGCAGCCAGTCGCCGTAGACGTACGGCGGCAAGGCCTGCCAGCCGTGCAGGAAGACCACGACGTTGCGCGGCAGGGGATGTCCGGCGCTCCACAGCAACATGGCTCCGCGGACGGCACTCCCGACGAAGCGCTGGCTGACTCCCGCGATCGGCCGCGGCGGGACCAACCATTTCACCGTTTTGATCTCATGTGCGCTGGCTTGGACCGCTGCGCCCGGACTACGCACACCAGCGCCTCCGCAGCCGGCAAGCAGCCCTCCCGCGAGAGCCAGCATCGTCAAGGAAAGAGCCGCTCCGCGGGCAGCGATCGAGGTGCTCGAGGTGGGGTTCAAGGGTTCACGTCTTCACGCCCGCACGGGTCAGGGGGGCCACCAACACAAGGGGGCCCCCCTGAACGGTCAGTAGGCCTAGTAGGCCGTCTTCTGTACGCCTAGTTGATGATTTTGAATCCGCCGCTGAGTGCGTACGTGGCCTCGAACTGGGCCGGGCCGGGCACGGGGGACGTGCAGGCTTCTCCTGCCGGGGCCGACGAGAAGTCCATTTGACCATCGACTACGGCGCGACTCGTCGCGTTGGTGTAGCCCGAGTCGACAGAGGAGGCCTCTTCCGGCGAGACGGTATAGGTGCATGTCCCAGCAACAACCATTGAGAAGGCGCTCGGCGGCAGGGCAATGGCAAGCGCCCCGCCCGACGTCGATCCAGAGGAGTTGTTGGTCGCCGCCACCGTCCAGTGGCCGCTGGCCGTCGTCACGGTTTTGGATGGGCCTTCGACCCATGCGTTCCCGATCCAGTTGTAGACCGCGCATTCCGAAAACGTCTCTTGGGTCGTTTTCATAGTCACGGAGCCCGAGCCAGTCGAGCGGATTCCGACTCCTATTTGGTTGGTGTTGTCGACGCTGCCGGCCGCTTCAGTCGGCGTCGTGAATTTAAGTGTGGATTTCTTACATTGGATCGATGCTTCAACGTATGCATTCCCCCAGATGAACGCTGTATTGCCGACGTTGGTGGCCGTGATTTCGGTCGCGGCCGGCGTGACCTTGGTCGCCGACGCCGTCGCCGGCACCACCGCCAACGAAACCGCAAGCAACGGCACGAATGCTGCGAGGAGCTTCTTGGGCATTGGTATCATTCCTTTGGTCGTACTGATTGATGGCCTTGGGGCGGCTGGACTAGAATATGGCCGCCCCAAGGTCGTTTGCTTGCACGTCGCTTTGAACAAGTTCGTTGTACGTCGTTGAGCAAATCCCAGGCTCACTCGATTACGCATGGCTATCCGCCATCGTCACCGGTGAGCGTGCCTCCCCCGCCCACGCGCTAGTCCATGCTCCACGGATTTGCAAGGTGACGCTCGGCGAACTGGCACGAGACGCTAGCGGCCGCTCCCCGCGTGACGCCCGGCCCTCGCCTTCGCCTTGCCTCTCTTCTTCTTGGCCTTGTTCTTCTTCTTGGCCTTGGTCTTGGGACAGCCGGTGATCCCGATCTTGGTGCTCTGGTGCACGACAGCCCCGTTCTGACCCGTCATCGCTACCCGCATCAGGAGCGGTTCCGAGACGATCCTTTTTACCTTCACCGTGACACGTTTGGTCTGTCCGTGGACGCGCCTGGTGGCTTTCTTGGATACCGTCACCGTCCTGGTCGGCACGCACAGCTTCTTCGTCGCCGCCAGCAGCGCGCCCGGACCCCCTGGCAGCTTCAGCTCGAATGAGCTGATCGGGGCATCCGGGACCGTGTCGAAGTTCGAGAAGGTGATGCCCTTTTTGATGTCCGTGGTCCCGACGAGATCGATCGTGATGCCTTCGCCCTGCAGCACGATGTCCAAGTCCGGGAACGCGGCGCCGCCGTGCGACACGAGATATGCCGGCCCGGTCAGCGGCGCGTTCAGGATTGGAGTGATCGCCTTCGCGGTGCCGACGAGTGAGCCGGCCGGGCAGCCTGCCGGGTTGGCGGCAAACTGGGCCTGGAGGCATGCCTTCTGGAGCGTGACCAGTCGCGAGGGCAGCGCCAGCGGCAGCTGCGTGTCGACTTTGCGGATGTTGGCTTCGCCGGGCTTCTGCGCGACCTTGACGTCCAGCGACGCGCCGTGAAAGTTGCCGTTGCCCGCCGTGGAGGCGGCGAAGCTCGGATTGAACGACAGGCCGCGGCACTGACCGACCTGGAAGCGATCTGAAAGCAATGCGCTCTGGTTGAGCGCCGAGAGGTCGCTGCCGGCGATGCTCATCGGTTCGCAGCTGGTCGGGTTGAGGGTGAACCCCGGCCGGTCCACGTTGACGTTCACCGAGCGGATGTCCAGCGGGATGCCCTGCAGAATCGTCGGGATCGGGTCGGACTTGACCGTCACCTGCGCCGTCTTCGGATCGATGAGCAGCACGGAGCGCACAACTACCGTGCCCAGATCGAACGGGCCAGCGACGGCCGGGGTGACGATCGCCAAGCTGAACGGGGCGCCCTTGTAGGGGCCCGCGAGGTAGATCTTGCCCTGCACGTGGAGTGGGTCTGGGCCAGCACCCGCGCCGACGTCGACGCTGCCGAGCAGGCTGGCGACAGGGCAGGAGGCCGCTTCGCGCTCGGCGACGCCGGTCTTCAGCCTGGCCGCCGCGAGGTCGGCGTCGGGACAATATGGGATGCCGGCCAGCTTGCCGATCAGGCCAGGCGGCAGGGTGAGGTCGAGGCCGGCGATCGGCTGGGAGCCGTCCTTCCGGGACAGGCGCAGGACGAACGGCGAATATTCGCCGGCGGCAGGGTTGACGGTACCGGCTTCGAAGGCGGGGGCGTTGGGCTCTTCGGCTTCGCTGTTAGCGCAGGGCAAGCCGTTCGGGCCGGAGTTGATGTCGAAGCTGTCGGTGGAGGTGACGGGGGCCGTGTAGGGGGCCGACCACGGCGTCAGCACCGAGCTTGTGGTCTTGGCGCCGCAGGTCGGCGGGTTGATCAGCGGGGCGCCGGGCCCGCCGAAGAAGTGCAGGTCCAGTTCGGTGAAGGGCAACTGCGGGTTGTCGGTGAAGGTCGTCCTCAGGCGTCCGGTGGTCGAGTCGGCTTCGACCTTGCCGGCGAGCTTGACGACGATTCCGGTCTCGGGGTCGTTGATGGCGATGTAGATGGCGAGCAGCGAGCCGAAGGGGTTATCGCCCTGCTTGGCCAGGTAGACATCGCCCGAAAGCGGGTGGTCGAGCAGTGGCGTGTGGACTTCGACGGTGCCGAGCTTGGATGCGTCGGGACATTGCGCGGGTTCGCCGCTGAAGCGGAGGGGGCGCGGCTCGGGGAATCCGCCGCCGATGAAGCCGATCTGTTGGGTCGTGCAGGCATCGAGTCCGTTGGCGCTGGAGGGATTGACCACAACCCCTTCGGGCAGGGTGACGGTGGTGTCGCGCAAGGTGGGGTTGGCGAGGCCGTTGGGGTTTTCGCTGTAAGGGAGCGTGAGCTTGGCGTCGTATCCGGAAGGCGTGTCCGCGGTGTGGACGACAGGTTGGAGGCTGAGCCCGACCGGCGCGGCAGAGCCGCCGAAGCGCAGTCGTTCGCAGCCCGTCGGCGCCGGCGAGGAGGAGTGGTAGTCGGGGTCGGCCGAATCGGTGGGCAGCCAACGGGTGGGTTCCTGCCACGAGCGAATACTGATCGGAGTGTCGAGTGTTCCGGAGTCACACCAGGTCGAGCTGGAGAGAAAGGGCTTCGGTTCCGCGCCCGCCGAGGCGCCCCATTCGCCTTCTGGAAAGCCGAAGATAGAATTGAGTTCACCGCCGGCGGCGTTCCAGCGTTCATCGTCGTGGACCGGGTCGGCGGGGACGCCCCAAAAGGTCAGCGTCGAGGAGAACACACCGAAGAAGTCCGAGATGTTTTGGGCGCTCACGCTAAGCCCATAGTCGCCGTCGCTGCGGAGCCGGGGGACGAGGAGGATCTTCTTGCCGAACACGCCGAAGCCGAAGGAGGCTGGCTGTCCGAAGGCGGTGGTGAGCCGGTAGACGGGGGCAGTGCGGAACGGTTCGCCGCCGCCATAGCTGGCAAAGACGGTGACGACGCCAACCTGGGTGGCGGGCGGACAGTTCGTCAGTCCGTGTTCTGCATTGAACGCCGCCCGACTGCAGGCCGGCACCGCTTCGGGGTTGCCGACGAAGCCAGTCGGCAGGTCGACGACGACTTCCTTGACGTCGTCTTCTGCCCGGAAGGGGGTGTGGTTAAAGGCGAAGCTGGCGGTGGCGTCAGGATGGGCGCCGGCTTGACTGAGGGCCGGGGAGGCCTCGATCGCCGTGGTGTCGACCTGGCGCCTCGACTGCCCGCCGATGCCGCCCAGATTCTGCAGCAACGGGACGGTGGCGTGGGTCTTGGCGAAGAAGCTGCCAGGGGTGATGCCAAAATCGGCGAGGGCTGGGCTCGCAGCAAGGGCCAGGGCCGTGACCGTGAGGGCGGCGACCGCGATCGCCATCGTCCCCAAGGCCTTCGGCCCAAAGAGGAACCGACCGTTGGCCTCTTGTCCCTTCGTCGCGGCAGAGCGCTCGTTCAGGGAGTTATCCAGTGATGATTGGTTGAGGAAACTGGAAACGAGGGGGGAATTGAAAAAGAGCGGCATTACCTACCCCCCTGTGAGTGATGGTGATATGTCGAACTCTTATGGGCTTTGGATTTGGTAGGCCCGTAGCGTTTGCGGGCTCGGCGTTCGCATGCCGTGCGCTTGTGCCTGTCATGTTTGGTGCGGCATGCCTTCAGCGCTTTCGCGAGCTTCTGTGCCCTGATCTGGGCAGCCGTCGTTGGCTTGGGCGTCGTCGCCGGCGGTGGTGTGAGGTTCCCGAGCCCGTTGAACGTCGCGCTCGCGGGCGGGTCGAAGGTCGGAGCTCCCGGGGACGCCCCGCGACAGTCGGCTTCAGTGCAGGGCTGCGCCGGGGTCGATGATTCCGGCACAGGACCGACCCGGGCGGCGTAGATGTGCGGGATGCCCGCTTGGGCGGCGGGAACGAGGCTGTCGGCGGATTGAAAGAAGACGGTCGAACCGTCCGTGGAGGCGCTGGCGAGCCGCGAGGTCTGGGTTCCGACGCCAGCGGAGATCAGGGCGAGCTTGCCCCCGCGCCATTCATAGACGTCCCTGGCGCCGTTGACGTCAGCCGACAGGAGGCCTGTGGCGGTGTCGAAGAAGACCGAGCCGTCGTTGCTGACGTTGCGCGCGTGAGGCGCCGCCGGGTTGGTTTCGGTGTTTTGGTTCTGGGTCAAGTTGGCTTGCGAGGTGGGTGCGGCGCCATCGGGGGGGCAAGATGCGCAGCTAAGTTCATCGCGGGCGGCGTCGTAGACGAACACCTGCGAGAAGCCGGCAGAGAGCGCCGCGCCGCTGACGGTTGCGTCGACCACTCCATGAACCGTGATGGTGTGGGCGCTTGGGTCGACCGCCGCGATCGTCGCCGCTTCGTTAGCGAGATGGGCATGGAGACCGGGGCCGACGATCTTCTCGCCCACGGCGAAGGAGCCGGTCGCGGCAGTGACGTTGGTGATGGTGCTGGAGCCTTCAGCGTTGGACCCTTCGGTGAGGTCACCGCTGCCGGTCGCATACCCGGTCGAGCGGCCGGGTACGACCGGCAAGTAGTCGCGAAAGGCGAGGAGCGAACCGTCAGGGCTCGCCGCCACTTCGCGCCAGGCCAGGCGTTCGTTGACGCCACCGCTAGGATCGCCTGGCGAGTCCTCGTTCGGGTCAATGGTGGCGATGAAGGTGAGCTTCGCCGCCGAGCCTTCGAGTTCGGCGAGGTAGAGGTTGGGGCCGCCGGGAGCGCCCTCGAGCACTTCTCCCGGCGCGGCCGATTCGGTCAGGTCGCCGGCTTCACCGAGACGCTTGGTGTCTGTGAAGTAGACGCGGCGGCCATCCGCTGAGATGGCGTAGACGCGCTCGACGCCTGCGCCTCCGGCAGACGGCGTCAGATCGCGCAGCGAGCGGGCGCCGACATCGTAAAGGTAGAGATCCGCGGGTCCGAATTGGGTGTCGGGCGCCGTCGAGTCTTCGGTCAGCGGCGAGGGGCTGGTGAAGAAGACGTCTTCGCCGTTTTCGTCAGCGCCGCCGTAGTTGACCGACCACGGGTAGGCGACCGGCGGGGCGCCGGGAGCGCTGGCCGAAGCCTCGACGGTTCGCTGGCCGTCGAGGCGGACATAGAGGCGATGTCCATCCGTGAATCCGCCTTCTGAGCCGCTCTGGAAGACCACGCGGGAACCGTCGCGGGAGACACTGCCATAGGTGGTTTCGTGGCTGCCTCCGGCACCGGAGCCCAACCTGGATTCCTCTTCACCAGGGGGAGCGCCCACACACGCTGGACCGGTGACGTCGTCGCAGAACGAGCCGGACGAAGGGACGCGGCTGACGAGGCTGAGGGCGCCTTCGTCCCATTCGTAAAGGCTTCGCCTGCTGGGCGCTGACCCATCATCACCGGGCAGGAGGCGACGTCGGGAGCTGAAGATCACCCGGCTGCCGTCCGGAGAGATGTATTCGGGTTCGGCAGCTCCGGGTTCGAGCTGGGGACCTGCGAGCGAGGGGTCGCGGGAGAGCCAGGTGAGGGAGCTGCTCCCGAGGCTCTGGAGGTAGGTATCTTCTGAATTGTTCTGGTCGTTGGGGTCTAGGAGGTTCGTGCCAGTGCCAAAGGCGATCTTGGCGAGGTCGGCCGAGAAGAAGTCAGCGACGGTGCCGTTGTCTTCGGAGCCTGGCGGAGGGGCTGGAGCGCCGACGGCTGTCTGAGACCAGGAGCCGTCCGGCTGTCGGGAGGAGACGTAGATCGACTTCTTGCCAGTGACCGGGTTTGGGGGGGTGGGCAGGAAGGTGACGTAGGCGTAGCGGTCACCGTCAGTGGCGGCGACGTCGGGTAGCGCTTCGAAGCCATTGGTGTCAATGGCGCTGACCAGCTCGTAGTGGCGTTGGGGAAGGACGATCTGCGGACGGGTCGTGAACGTCGCGGCCCCGCCGGTCGCGGTTCCGCAGCCTTTGGCGCAGTCGTTCGTCGCGACGACGCGGAAATGGTAGGTAGTGGACGGCTGGAAGCCGTCGACATTGGGGGTCATCAGCACGGCAGCGCCGCCGGAGCCGGCGCTGAACGTGGGCGTGGAGGTAGCGTCGGCGAAGCCGTTGGCCTGGTACTCGGCCTCGTCTACATACTCGAAGCTGAAGCTGGTGGGCGAGTTGTTGGGGTTGACGGTTGCGGTCAGCGTTGCCGTGGCGTCCGAGACTGAGAACGCGCCGCCCGTGGTGGCTGTGGGGGGAAGGGCGAGGGTGGTGAAAGGGGCCGCCTCGGCGGTCGCCGTGGGGGGTTCGCTGTTTTCGTTTTCGGCCAGGAGGCGGACGCGGTAGGTCTCGTTGGGCTGGAGGCCGGCGGTGGCCTGGACGTCGACGAAGGCTTCGCCTTGGCCGATCTCTGCGGGAGTCAGGTCGCAGGGCACGCTCTGCATCTGCGGGCTGGCGAAACCATCAGGGTTGAATTGAGCGACGTATTGGAAGCGGCACGCGCTAAGCTCGCTGCCCTTTGGATTGACGCGGCCGTGGAAGGTTGCTTCGGTGGCGCCGATGTCCGCCTCGGCGACGTCATCGATGGCAACTTCGGGGGTCAGCGCGACGAGACTGAAGTTAGCCGTCATCGACGGCGATTCGAGGCCAGTGAAAAACGTGCACGGATTGCTCGGGGTGCCGTCGGGTTCCCGGCATTCGGGTTGGCCGTTCTTTGTCCAGCCCTTGAAACGGGCTTCGGGGCCGGGGCTGGCGGTGAGGGTGACCTGATCGAAAAGGGAAAATTCGCTGCTGCAGACCGGCCCGGCAACACCGCCACCAGTGTTGTCGCAGTCAATTTTTTCGGGTTCGGCGGCATCCCCCCCTCTCACGGCACCGGTGGCGGTGCCGATCAGTTCGACGCTGACCGTGCCCGCGACCGCCTGGCCCGCGACTGCGAGAAAAAGCGCGCTGGTGATTACGGCTAGGATGACGAGCCGGCGAGCTCGATGACCAGGCTCGAAAACGGCGCGAAACGACGGCGAGCGTGCCGTCGTCGCGCCGGGAAGGTTTTGGTGCCTTTCGTTCTCCATAGCTGCGATCATGCCTGCTTGACAGCGCCCCGGCTAGCTATGGCGTAGAAGGTTCTATGTCTTGAGTGTCAGCGGGGCTCCCGCAGCCTGCGACTAGAGCCGACAGAACTCGCGGCGGCTCCATGCAAAAACGCGCCTCCTCCAGCGTCGCGATCGCGGGCACAGTCAAGGCATGCAACGTTCTATCTCTTGACTGTCCGAGCGTCTCCAGCGGCGCTCACACTGGCATCGACCTGAGCTACGCTACGGCCCATGGGAGCGGCGAGGGGAGCGGGCAGGGCTGGAGATTCGCAGACAACCTCGATGCAGTCGCCGGTCAGCTGGGCCCTCCTCGGGCTCGTGATCGAACGGCCGAGCTACGCCTACGAGCTCGCGCAGCGCTTCGACCGCACCTACGAGGGCGCGCTGTCGCTCAGCAGCACCTCTCACGTTTACACGGCGCTCGGCACACTGACGAGCAGAGGGCTGATCGAGGAGGTCGCTGGCTCACGCACCGGGCGCCAGCCCAAGCCGCGCTACCGTGCCACGGCCAAGGGTCTCGAGGACTACCGCGAGTGGCTCGTGCGACAGCTGGCCGAGGACCGCCGCCGTCAGCGGCTGTTCGTATTGCAGCTTGCGGCCCTGACGCGCGATCCAGAGGCGGCGCTCGCAACGCTCGACCGCTACGAGAAGGCGTGCCTGCAGGAGGCCGGCGGGACGCCGCTGAACGGCGCGAATGGCGTTCCGGCGGACGAGGCCTCGGGACTCGCCGCTCGGCTGCTGTGCGAGGAGAGCCGCCTCGCGATGGGCGCGAAGCTCGAATGGACGCAGTACGCCCGGGCACAGCTGAAGTCGCTCGCGAGCGCTCGGGCGCTGGGACGATGACGCTGCTCGCGCTCGAGCACGTCGGCAAGCGCTATGTCGACGGACCGCACGAGCGGCCGCTGCTGAACGATGTGTCACTCGATCTGGCGCCCGGGGAACTCGCAGCTGTATGGGGCCTGCGGCGCTCGGGCCGTTCTACGCTGCTGCGTGTCGCCGCCGGGATCGAGCGCCCGGACACCGGCGTCGTGCGCTTCGATGGGCGCGACCTGGTCGATCATGGCGAGGACGTGCTCGGCGAGGGCATCGGGTACGTCCAGAAGGCTCTGCGCGGCGCCGAAGCGCAAAGCGTGCTGGAGGAGGTCATGGTGTGTCTGCTGGCACGCGGCATCTCGCGGGCGGCGGCGCATGCCCGCGCGTGCACGGCCCTCGAGCGGACCGGCTCGGCGCAGTGCGCCGCGTTGGCGCCCAGGCAGCTCGACAAGGCGGAGTCGGTGCGCGTGGCACTCGCCCGCACGCTTGTGCTGAGCCCCCGCGTGCTGGTCGTCGACGAGCCGGTCAACGGAGTTGACCTACACGAGCGCGACGGGATCCTGCTGCTGCTGCGCTCGCTCGCCGACGAGGGCGTCGCGGTGCTCGCCAGCACCGGACAGTCCACTGGCCTGTCGGGGGCGGACCGCGCCCTGGCGCTGAGCGACGGTGAGCTGCGCGGGAGCCCGAGCCAGCAGCTCGCGCCCGTGCTCGCACTGCGCCGCTCGGCCTGAGCATGCTCGAGCTCGACGGTGTCGTGAAGCACTACCGCAGCGCCGGCGAGGAGGTGCGCGCGATCGACGGCGTGAGCCTCACGATCGAGCCGGGCAAGATGGTCGCCGTGCACGGCCCAAGCGGGTCGGGCAAGTCCACGTTGCTGCTGTTGATCGCGGCGCTGCTGAGAGCAGAAGCGGGCACGATCCGCTACGACGGCCGAGACCTGGCGTCTCTCTCCGAAGGGCAAGCGTCGGATTATCTGCTGCGCGACGTTGGCTTCATCTACCAGGGCTTTCATCTGATGCCTCGCGTGTCGGCGCTCGAGAACGCATCGCTCAAGCTGCTGCTCGCCGGCGTCGGCGCGCGCGAAGCACAGGCGCGCGCGCGGCCATGGCTCGAGCGCGTCGGCCTGGGCGACCGTCTCGAGCAGACGACCGAGCGACTATCGGGCGGCGAGCGTCAGCGCGTCGCGATCGCCGGCGCGCTTGTCGCCGAGCCGCGTCTGATCCTCGCCGACGAGCCGACCGGGAGCCTCGACAGTGCCCGCAGCAGGGACATCGTCGAGCTGCTCCACGACATCTCCCGCGAGCAAGGCGCGGGCGTGCTCCTCGTAACCCACGACACCGAGGCCGCGCAGCTCGCCGACGCGCGCTTGACGCTGCGCGACGGCCGGCTGCTCGAGGCCGACAGCGCCGGACAGCAGTTCGAGCAATCCGAGCAGCCCGGATCGCGTTCGGGGTCAGTTGCCTGATGCGGCTTCGCGGACTCGCCTACTTCTACCGCAGGCGCCTGCGCGTGCATGCCCTGCAGGAGCTGCTCGCGGGGATCGGGATCGCCGTCGCCGTCGCGCTCGTGTTCGCGGCGAGCGTCGCCGAGAGCAGCATCACAGGCTCCGCTGGCGAAGTCGTCCACGCAGTTGTCGGGCGCGCGAGCCTGCAGCTGCGCGCGCGCGGAAACGAAGGCTTCGACGAACGAATGCTCCCGCGCGTCGAACGCCTTGCGGGTGTCAAGCAGGCCGCGCCGCTGCTTGAGGCAAACGCGACCGTCCTGGCTGCAAACGGTCGCAGGGTAACGGTCGACGTCGCCGGCGCTGTCACAAGTCTCGCGGTGCTCGACGGGCTCGCGCGCACGCTGCCGATCGCCACCCTTTCCCCGGGCGCGATCGGCCTCAGCCGGGCTACCGCACAAGCGCTCGGGATAAGCGGCTCGAGCGCGCGGACGGGTGAGATGGTGACACTGGAGCTGCGCGGACAGGCCCATCCGCTACGAGTGTCTGCAGTGCTCGGACCGGAAGCGGTCGGTGCGCTCTCGCACGCGTCGGTCGCCGTGATGCCATTGGACGCAATGCAGAAGCTCGCTGGCCTGCAGAGACGGATCACACGCATCCTCGTGCAGACCAGGCCAGGAGCGCAAGCGGCTGTGCGTGGCGAGCTCGAGCGGCTCGCAGGGGGTCGTCTGACGGTGGCGCCCGCCGACCAGGACGTCGCGCTGCTGCGCCAAGCGCTCGGCCCGAGCGACCTCGCCAGCGGTCTGTTCGCGGCGATCGGTGCGCTGTTGGGCTTCCTGTTCGTGTTCAACGCGATCCTGCTGACGGTGCCCGAGCGCCGCCAAGGCATTGCCGAGCTGCGCCTCGCCGGTGCCACGCGCAAGGCGATCGTGCAGATGGTGCTCTTTCAAGCCGTGTGCCTCGGTGTCACCGCCTCTCTCGTGGGGCTGCTCGCCGGCTACGCGCTGTCGGTGGGGGTCTTCCATCTGTCCTCCAGCTATCTCGCCGGGGCTTTCCCCCTCGGCGGGGGGACCGTCGTGCCGGCACGCGCAATCGCCTTCTCGCTGCTCGGTGGCGTCCTGGCCACCTGTTTCGCGTCGATGGTGCCGCTGCTGGATCTGCGGCGCGGGCGCCCGCGCGACGCCGTCTATCTCGACGCCGGCGTGCCGGGAAACACGCTGCAGGGAATCGCACGACGGCGGCTGTTCGCGGCCACGATCGCGCTCGTGGCGCTGGCGAGCGCGCTGTTCGCGCTGGCGCCGTCCGCCGCGATCCTCGCAACT
>Ga0134128_10002496_pt1 | contig 22755 bp, 26 predicted proteins | sample KB31754_FD_96462 | JGI IMG/M metagenome (GOLD analysis project Ga0134128, IMG submission 96462) | Terrestrial soil microbial communities with excess Nitrogen fertilizer from Kellogg Biological Station, Michigan, USA - KB3-175-4 | ecosystem: Environmental > Terrestrial > Soil > Unclassified ... | reverse complement strand
GCCGGCAGTGGCTTCCGCTACCGTCGCGACGTCTTCACCTTTCAGTCACGCGATGAGTTCACGCCTGAATCCGTGCTCGGTCTTTCCCGGCGTTTCCGCTTCCGGCGCGCGGCGTCGTGCGCGCAAAGATCGGACGCTGCGCGCATCCGCGAGTCCGGTGATCGCGGGCGATCGGGAATCGATCCATTGATCGGCGCGACGCGCTGGTGGTTGCGGATTTCGATGCCGAGCCTGGCACTCCTGCTCGGCGCCTGCGCCACCACGCCGCCTCCGCCCATGCATGCGGCCAACGATGTGCTGTTCCGCGCGATCGGCCTGGTCGGTACGCCTTATCGTTACGGCGGCAACACCCCATCCAGCGGTTTCGATTGCAGCGGGCTGGTGGATTATGTGTTCCGCACCTCGGCCGGGGTGGTGCTGCCGCGCCGCGCCAACGAAATTGCCGACGTGGATGCGCCCAAAGTCAATTCCGATTCACTCGCGCCGGGCGACCTGTTGTTCTTCGGCAGCCGCCATCGCGTCAGCCACGTAGCCATTTACGTCGGACAGGGCCGCTTCGTGCACGCGCCCAATCGCGGCGGCACCGTGCGCCTGGATCAACTCGACGACAATTACTGGCGCTCGCATTTCCTGTATGCCAAGCGCGTGTTGGAGCGTACGCCCGACGCGACTGCGGCGATGGCGTCCAACTGATCATCCGAGGTTTCATCATGCGGAATTTCGTTCTCCTGCTCGGCCGTATCGGCCTCGCCCAGATCTTCCTCTATTCGGGCTTGCAGAAGCTGGCCGGATATGACGCAACCGCGGCATACATGGTCGCCCACAACCTGCCCGCCGGGCTGCTGCCGCTGGTGATCTTTGCCGAACTCGGCGGCGGGCTGGCGGTGTTGTTCGGCTTTCTCACACGGGTGGCGGCGGTCGGGCTTTTCATTTACACCCTGCTCGCCGCGGCGTTTTTCCACGACAATTTTGCCGATGCGATGCAGCTGATCAATTTCCAGAAGAACGTCGCCATCGCCGGCGGCTTTCTGGTGCTGGCCGCGTGCGGGCCGGGCGCCCTCGCCATCGACGCGTTCTGGCAGCGTCGCCGCCGTCGGCGCAACAAGCTGACGTTTTAGCGCTGTCACCGGGCGTGAAAGCGGCCGCCCTGGGGACACTTCTCACAGGAGCGCTGCCGGGGATGTCAGGGTGCGCAAAGCCCGGCTTCGATCGCGTAACCACGCGCCCTCACCCTTCGCCGGGGTGAGCATGCCCGTGCTCCAGTTCTTCCGGCGTGGCCGCGCGCACCCCGGTGATTTCGAGCTCGAAGTGCAGGGTCTTGCCGGCCAGCGGATGATTATGATTCACGTCGATCGCACTCATGCCGATCTTGTGCACGGTCACCACGCGCTGCTCGCCCTCGCGGGTCTGCAACACCGTCTGCATGCCTGGCTTCAGCTTGTCGGCGTGCTGGAAATATTTTTTCGGCACGCGCTGGATCATGCCTTCGCGATGCTCGCCGTAGGCATCCGCCGGCGCCACGTCAACTTCAAAACGTTCGCCGGCCTCGTGCCCTTCCAGCGCACGCTCTATCCCCGGAACCAGTTGGTGATAGCCCAGCAACGCCGACATCGGCTGGCCGCGCTCGCGTGAATTGTCCAGCGGTTGCCCGGCGCCGGCGCCGCTCTCGCTGACAACATAATGGAAACTCACCACCGTGTTCTTTGCGGCTTTCATCTGCCTGCGCTCCGAAGTAAACGCGCATGCTAGCGAGCCGCGCGGCGTGCGTCATGTCTGCTTGGGCGGCGCTCCGAATGCCACCCCGCGCGCTTCCGGCCCGAACCAGGCCAGCAGCGCCAACACGATTGCCACCCCGCCGATCCACACGCTTTGCGCGAAGGCGAAATCGCCGCCGCGCGAATGCGCCAACCACGCAAGTATCGTCGCGGTGGCCGCGGCGATCAGGTTGCCGAGCTGATAGGCGAAGCCCGGCAGCGTGCCGCGCACGTCATCGGGCGAGAGTTCGTTCAAATAGCTCGGCACCACGCCCCACGCGCCCTGCACCGCGAACTGGATCAGGAACGCACCAAGGCCCAGCAGGATGATCGAACCACCATATGTCCATAGCGGGATCACCGGCAGCGCCAGCAGTGCCGCGATCACCATCGCTCGCCGACGGCCGATGCGTTCGGACCACGCGCCGAACACAAGCCCGCCGACCAGCGCGCCGAGATTCAGCACGATGGTGAGGATACTCACCAGATGCGTGTCGAAGTGTTTCTGGGTTTTCAGAAAGGTTGGATACACGTCCTGCGAGCCGTGGCTGAACATGTTGAACGCGGCCATCAGCAAGATCAGATAGGCGAACAGACCCCAATGTCCGCGCATTGCGGTCCACACGTTGCGTCGCGCGCCGCGTTCGCGCTGCGCGAATACCGGCGATTCAGGCACCTTGCTGCGGATGTACAAAACCAGCAAGGCGGGCGCGGCGCCCAGCACGAACATGCCGCGCCAGCCGATACTGTTGAACAGCAGGCCATAAAGCAGCGCGCCGATCAGATAGCCGCAGGGATAGCCGCTTTGCAGCAGGCCGGAGACAATACCGCGAGATTTCGGCGGTATCGATTCCATCGCCAGCGATGCACCGATGCCCCACTCGCCGCCCATGGCGATGCCGAACAGTGCGCGCAACACCAGCAACACGATCAAGGATGGCGCGAATGCGCAGGCCAGTTCCAGGGCCGAATACAGGATCACGTCCAGCATCAGCACCGGGCGCCGGCCGAAACGATCCGCCAGTCGTCCGAAAATCAGCGCGCCCAGCGGGCGGAACGCCAGTGTCAGCAACAACGCGAAGGTGACCTCGGTGATGCCGACATGGAAATCGCGCGCGATTTCCGGCATCACGAACACCAGCAGGAAGTAATCGAAGGCGTCCAGCGTCCAGCCGAGGAAGCTCGCCAGCACCGTGTGACGCTGCGTCGAATCGAGTTCGCGCAAGATCGAGAACATCCCCATTGCGACGGCTCCCTGGACTTGTACCTGCGCGATCCCAACACAGACGTGCGATGGGCGCAACGAAAAATCTCGATCGTGCGCGGGCGCGCTCCTACAATAACCGGATGGACGCATTCACCCTGATCCCACCCTACGCGGGTAGCGCCGGTGTCGGCCGGTGATGATCATTTTTGCGATCAGCGTGGCGCTCGCGTTGCTTGTGCTGGCGTGCATCGCGGCCCTTCGCCAATCCCGACCGCGGTCGGCAAGCGGGGTCGAACAACTCGCCGCGCGCATTGACGCGCTGCTGCCGCAAACGCAATGCCAGCGCTGCGGCTATCCCGCCTGCAAACCGTATGCGGAAGCGATCGCGCGCGGTGAAGCGCCGATCAACCGCTGTCCGCCGGGCGGCGCGGCCGGCATCCGCGCGTTGGCAACGCTCACCGGCCAAGCCGTGCGGCCGCTCGATCCGGAATGCGGCGTCGCGACGCCGCCGCGCGTGGCCCTGATCGATGAAGGGGTGTGCATCGGTTGCACCAAGTGCATCCAGGCGTGTCCCGTGGACGCCATCATCGGCGCAGCGAAGCTCATGCACACCGTAGTCCCGTCGTTGTGCACCGGCTGCGAACTGTGCATCCCGCCCTGCCCGGTCGATTGCATTGCAATGGTCGCGACGCGCGATGACACAGTCCGCTGGCCGCGGCCACGCCTGCCACACGCCGCATGATCTCCTGGCTGTCACGCTGGTATGTGCGGCTTGCACTCTGGCTGATCGCGATCGGCATCTTCGGCGCATGGTGGCCGGCGTGGGAGCTGCCGCACTTCATCATCGAACCGCAGAACCGGTTGAAGGCATTCCTGCAGCTGGCAATGTTGCATGGCGCGTGGCTGCTGTTCCCGGCAATGCTGGAAGCCACGCTGATCATGGTGAATCGCGCGCGCCGGCGCCATTACCGGCGGGCCGCGGGCGGCGCACTGGTGCTGCTTGCGTGCCTGCTTGGCGCGTGGGCGCGCTTCGTCGAGCCGAACATCCTGGTCGTGCGGACCACCATGGTTCCCGCGCCGATCGATTTGAACATCGCGCTGGTCGCCGACGTGCACGTGGGCCTGTTCACGCGTCCGGACAAGCTGCGCCAGATGGTGCGGAAGTTGAACGCGATGCACGTGGATCTGGTCTTGTTCGCCGGCGACCTGACATACGACCCGCCGCGCGATCTGCGCGCCGCGCTGTCGCCGCTGCGCGAGTTGAACAAGCCGATGTACGCGGTGCTCGGCAACCATGATGTGCAGTTGCCGGGGCCACCGCTGGAACAGCGCATCCGTGCGGCACTGGCAGGCGCGCCGGTGATCTTCACCGAGCATCGCGTGCTGGATTTCCCGAACTTCCGGCTGGCGGGCCTGTATGACTACTGGACCGGACTGGACAATGCGGATTTCCTGCGCGCGCTTCCCGGCGACAAACCGCTGTTGGTACTGATGCACCAGCCGCACAGCCTGCGCAAATTGCGCGGCGTGCATTTCGCGCTGGCAATGGCCGGACACACGCACGGCGGTCAGGTGTCGCTGCCATGGATCACTGCCTATGTATTCCGCAAGGATCGCGACGAGATTTATATCGACGGGCTTTACGACACACCCGCCGGCATGCTGTTCGTGACGCGCGGCGTGGGCATCACCGGCTCGCCGGTGCGTCTCGACTGTCCATCCACGATTGATTTGCTGGAGCTGCGCCGCACGGCGGCGCGCTAGGTGCCCCACACTGGAATCCGGCGCATGACCCTTTCCCGCTTCGTTCTCTGGTTGCGCACCCGCGGCGACGTGCTGGTGAACCGCTGCACGGCGGTGATCCAACGCCGCCGCATGCGGCTGGCGGAAGCGCAGCTCGCGCCTGAGGCGCGCGCGCAAGCTTCGTTTTGGCGCGCGCGTTATCTCGCCCGCAACTTGCGGCTGCAACGCGAGCGTGAAGCACGCAGCGCGCAACGCGAGTCGCGCGTTCCCTCGCCCGACCACTTGCCGGCGCCCTCCATCAGCAAGGCCGAGGTACTGGCGGCGATCGCGCGTAGCCGGGCGAGGCGGGAAGCGCGCTTCCATCCCGCGCGCGACGATGATGGAAAAGACGCATCGTGACGGCGCTCCCGCGACTGCGAACACGCGCAGAGAAACAAACATGAAACGTACCGATATCGCGGAACTTTTTCGCCGTCTGCGTGAACTCGATCCGGAGCCGACCACGGAACTCGATTACCACACGCCTTTCGAATTGCTGGTTTCGGTGATCCTTTCCGCGCAGGCGACGGACGTCGGCGTCAACAAAGCGACCGGGAAATTGTTTCCGGTCGCGAATACGCCGCGGAAAATTCTCGAGCTCGGCGAGGCGGACCTCAAGAAATACATCTCCAGCATCGGGCTGTACAACGCCAAGGCGAAGAACATCATCGCGATGTGCGCGTTGCTGCTGGAGCGGCATCAAGGTGAAGTCCCGCGCACGCGCGAGGAGCTGGAAGCGTTGCCGGGCGTGGGCCGCAAGACCGCCAACGTGGTGTTGAACACCGTATTCGGCGAACCGGCGATCGCGGTGGATACGCACATCTTCCGCGTCTGCAACCGCACCGGGCTCGCGCCCGGGCGCAACGTGCGCGAGGTCGAGAACGAGCTGCTGCGCGTGGTGCCGGAGGAATACAAGCTCGGCGCGCATCACTGGTTGATCCTGCACGGGCGGTACGTGTGCGTTGCGCGCAAGCCGAAATGCCCGCAATGCCCGATTCGCGATCTGTGCGCGTACCGCCACAAGACGCGAGCGGCCGATCTTGCGCTCTGAAGCTCGCTCGCGTGCTCGTCAATTCAGCCTCAATCGGCAGCAACTATCCTTAGCGGTGGTTAATCCACACGAACCTAAGCTTGCTACTCGAACTTGAAAGGCGCCGCACGACGCCATACGGACACCTGCCTCACGGCGGGCGCTCAAACGGAGGAGAAATTCATGCAAACCACAAAACTCACCATCGCACTCGGCACCGCGCTGCTTGCCGGCGCGGCCTTTGCTCCGGCTGCTTTCGCGCAAAGCAGCACGGCCCAGCAAAACAGCATGGCCCGGCAAAGCATGGAGCGGCAGGACATGCAGCAGAACAGGAACATGGATCAGCAGCAGGACATCCAGCAGCAATGGCAGCAGATGGACGCCAACCACGACGGCCACGTCTCGCGCAGCGAGTTCGATAACTACTGGACCCAGCAGTTCCAGTCCGCCGACACCAACCACGACGGCAAGCTCAGCCGGCAGGAAGCGAAAGCCGCCACGGAAAACATGAACGGCGGGCAGATGGTAAGCCAGGCCCGCTTCAACATGATGTGGAAGATGGCCGATGCCAACAATGACGGTTCGATTTCCAGGAGCGAGGATCTGGCCTACCACAACAAGATGTTTCGCAAGGCCGATACCAACAACGACGGTCGGCTCAGCAAGACCGAGGTGAAAAGAGCCATGCAGATGCACAACGAAAACGTCGCTACGCTTTGACAGGTACGCTTTGACAAGCACGTAGCCTTTCGAGCGGCGGATCATACGATCCGCCGCTTTTTTCTGCGTGGAACTTCGCGCCTCCTTCAGGACGCACAGGAAGCGTCACGAGCGAAGGCAGCCGGACTGCTATGCTCACACGATGAATGAAGAACAACCCCGCGCCCCGCGCATGGCGGCGCGTTTCCGCGGTTTCCTGCCGGTGGTGGTGGATGTGGAAACCGGTGGTTTCGATCCCATGCGCGACGCGCTGCTGGAAATCGCGATCGTGTGCATCCGCATGGAAGCCGATGGCGTGGTGCATCCGGAGCCTTACGTCTCCACGCATGTGCAGGCGTTCCCGGGCGCGAACATCGAACCAAAGTCGCTGGAGATCACCGGCATCGATCCGGATCACCCGTTTCGTGCCGCGCTACCCGAGCGCGAAGCGCTGGAACATGTATTCAAACCGATACGCGCGGCCATGAAAAGCGCCGGCTGCCAACGCGCGGTTTTGGTCGGCCATAACGCCGCTTTCGACCTGGCCTTCCTCAATGCGGCGGTACGACGCACCGGCCACAAGCGCAATCCATTCCATCCATTCTCGTGCTTCGATACCGCAACGCTCGGCGGCCTTGCCTACGGGCAGACCGTGCTCTCGCGCGCGGTGCAGGCCGCGGGCTTTGAATGGAATCCCAATGAAGCCCATTCGGCGGTATACGACGCCGAACGCACCGCGGCGCTGTTCTGCGCGATCGTCAATCGCTGGAAATACCTGGAGGATTGCGAGAGAGAGCGGGTCGGCCTCTCGTAAGCGCCGACCTGCCGGGCAAGGCCGAGCGTTTGCGCGATGTGTTGAATCACATCACGCGCGCGTGGTTCAGCGACCGCCGGGGAGAGGGACGGGCCGGCGTTCGCACCACGGATGCTCGCTTGCAGCATCGGCCGCGCGGGGGCGTTGCCGGTTACAGCATCACCAATCCATCAGTTGCACCAGCAGAACGAGCCCCCATGCGATCAAGGCCGTGATCGGCAGCGTCAGGATCCACGACCACACCATGCGCTCGACCACCGTCCAGCGCACCGCGTTGAAGCGCTTGGCCGCGCCCACGCCCATGATCGCGGCGGAAACATTGTGGGTAGTGGAAACCGGCAGTCCATAAAACGACGCGGTGATGATCACCGCGGCGGAGCTGGTTTCAGCGGCGAACCCGTTGATCGGATGCAGCTTCACCATCTTGTGGCCGAGCGTCTTGATGATGCGCCAGCCGCCGCCGGCGGTGCCGGCCGCCATCACCAGCGCGCACAGCACCTTTACCCAGACCGGTATCGCGAAAGTTTGCGCGGTGCCGGATACGCGCAGGAACGACAACCACCAGGGCAAGCCGTCGAGTTGATGCGCGGCGGTGGCGCCGGCCAGCGCCAGCGCAATGATGCCCATCGTCTTCTGCGCGTCATTCATGCCGTGCGACACGCCCATCGCAGTGGCCGAGAACAATTGCGCCTTGCCGAAGAACGCATTGACGAACGGGGTGCGGCCGAACCGGTGCAGCCAGCCCTTGCGATGGGCCAGGAACGCGAACAGCCAGAACAGCGCGCCCATCACCAGAATCCCGAGCACGAATCCGATCGCGGGCGACACCACCATGGGAATCACCACTTTCGGTATCACGCCGCTGCCTTCCCACCAGTGCGCGCCGCCCTGGCTCCAGATGATCGCGTCGAAGTGGCCGCCAGCCGCCGCGATCGCCGCGCCGCACAGTCCGCCGATCAGCGCGTGCGAGGACGAAGACGGCAATCCCAGCCACCAGGTGATCAGGTTCCACACCGTCGCGCCGAGCAGGGCGCAGATCAGCAATTCCGCGCTGACATTGACCACGCCCGCATCGATCAGGCCGGAGGCAATGGTCTTGGCCACCGCGGTGCCTATCAGCGCGCCGATCAGATTGGTGACGGCCGCGAGCAGCACTGCTTTCCCCGGCGTCAATACCTTGGTTGCGACCACGGTCGCGATCGAGTTGGCGGTGTCATGGAATCCGTTGATGTAATTGAACACCAACGCGATCAACACCGTGGCGACGAGCAGGCCGAGGGTCATTTCGGGACTCGGTGCCCGGGACTCATGAGTTCTTCAACACGATCGAATAAATCACGTTGCCCACATCGCGGCAGCGATCGATCGCCTTTTCCATCAACTCGAACAGATCCTTGGCCAGCAGCACGCGAATCGGATCGCCGCCGGCGGTGTACAGCCCCCGATAGGCTTCCAGCAACATGCGGTCCGCTTCCGATTCGATCGCCTGCAGACGATCCTGCAATGCGCGCATGCGATCGATGCGCAGGCCGTTGCGCAATTCGCCGACCATTTCCGCCAGCACTTCGGTGGCGCGCATCAGCAGTGTCGCGCGCGAGGCGAAATCCACGTCGTCCAGCCGGCCGGAAACGATCGCGTAGCGCTCGGCGAATTTCTCGATGGTCTTGGGAATGCGGTACAGCGCCGAGGACATCGCCTCGATGTCCTCGCGATCCAGCGCGGTCACGAAGGTATTGACCAGCGCCTGGCTGATTTGCGAGGCGAGCTGCTTCTCGCGCCGGCGAGCGGCACGGAAGCTGTCCAGCATCGGCGCTTCACCGCGGTGGCGCAACAGCGTCTGCAACGCGGTGGCGCCTTCCCGCGCGGCTTCCGCGCTGGCTTCCAGCAGATCGTAGAACTTGTCGCCTTTGCCGAACATCGTTTGCAGGGAAAACACGGGCGCACTCCTGTCGAACGGCGGCGAAGATATTGCGCTGATGTTACACGAGCATGACAGCGACCCGCATCGGCGATCGCTGCGGGTGCCTTGCTACACTTCCCGGATGGACGAACCCGAATGGCGAACACCCGCTTTTTGCCTTGTTGAGCCGTGGACAGGGCGAAGGATTGCAACGCGGACATTCCCGCGGGTTGTGAAAGCACGCGTGCGTGCAGCAAACCCCGTGCCGCCCACGGATGCGTTGCCGTGATCCCCGAACTCGGGCTGGTGCTGCTGCTGGCGTTGTGCAACGCGTTCTTCGCGCTTTCCGAAATCGCCCTGATCGCCTCGCGCAAGAGCCGCCTGAAACACATGGCACGCAGCAGCGCGCAGGCACAGATCGCGTTGCGGCTGGCCGAACACCCGGAACGTTTCCTCTCGACCGTGCAGGTGGGCATCACCCTGATCACGTTGATCACCGGCGCCGCCACCGGCGCGGCGGTCAGTGATGACGTACGGAGATGGTTGCTGCATTTCGACCTGCATGGACTGGCCGCCTACTCGACCATCATCGGGCTGGTGATCGGCTTCATCCTCGTCACCACCATCAACATCACCGTGGGCGAGCTGGTGCCCAAGCGCGCGGCGCTGGCGGCGCCGGAGCGGATCGCCAGCGCGATCGCCACCCCGATGCTGGTGCTGTCCTGGCTCACCGCGCCGTTTGTATGGGTGCTGAATCGCCTGAGCGGCCTGGCGCTCGCCGTGCTGCGACTGAACAGGGTGCGCCGCGAGAAAGTCACCGAGGAAGAAATCCGGCTGCTGGTGGCCGAAGGCGCCGAGCAGGGCGTGCTCGACCCTGACGAGCGCAACATGGTCAATCGCGTGCTGCGGCTGGGCGACCGCAGCGTGGACAGCGTGATGACACCGCGCCCGCGGATCGCCTGGCTGGATGCCGCCGCGCCGCTCGCGGAAAACCTTGCGGTGCTGCGCGCCACGCCGTTTTCGCGTTATCCGGTTTATCGCCAAAGCGAAGACGAAGTGCTGGGCGTGCTCGAGGTGAAGCGCCTGCTGCAAGGGCTGTCGGTGGAAACGCGTTTGCCGGAACTGTTCCGCAAATTGGCCAAGCCGCTGTTTGTGCCGGCGACCGCGCGCGCGCTGGATCTGCTGGAGGAGTTTCGCGATGCGGAAACCCCGTTCGCGCTGGTGGTGGACGAATACGGCGGTATCGAAGGCCTGGTCACGCTGAACGATCTGCTGAGCGCGGTGGTCGGCCGCGCGGCGCCGGCGGAAGGCGAAGCGCCGCGCGATGCGCCGGTGGTGCGCCGCGACGACGGCAGCCTGCTGGTGGACGGCGCACTCTCCACTGACGATCTGCGCGAGTTGTTGCAACACCTGGAATTGCCCAATGAAGAAGAGGGCGATTTCCGCACCGTTGCCGGCATGATGATGGCCGCGTTCGGCCACATTCCCGAAGCCGGCGAATTCTTCGAGTGGCGCGGCCTGCGTTTCGAAGTGATGGATCTGGACGGCGCGCGCATCGACAAGGTGCTGATTACCCCGCTGGCCGGCGGGGACGCGGATGAAGCGGAAATGGGGGGCGGGTAACAGGCGCAAAAAAGCGGGACGCCGAGGCGAAGAAGTTTCGTGTTTACTCCTCCCGAATATCGCCCGCAATTCGCGCCATCCTTTCCGCATCCGCCAGAATCCCGTGCAACACACGCAGTTCGCGCAGGTCCGGCCGCGCACGCTGGAACAGCCAGCGCAGGCGGCGCTCGATCGTCGCGGCCGAACGCCCCTTGTGGAAATCGATGGCGTGCAGCGTGCGGAACAGGTGGGCGAAAAACTGTTCCATCTCCCGCGAACTCGCCGGCGTGGTGGGTGCTTCCGGCATCTCGGGCCCTGGCGTCGAAGTTTCATCGAGCATCGCCATACGCAATTCATAGGCCATCACCTGCACGGCTTGCGCGAGGTTGAGTGAAGAAAAATCCTCGACGCTCGGGATGCGCACCATCGCGTGACACAGCGCCAGCTCATCGTTGTCCAGTCCGGATTGCTCATTGCCGAACAGCAGCGCCACTTCGGAACCCTGCGCGACCGCGGCGCGGATTTCCGCCGCGGCGGCGCGCGGCGCCAGTTCGCGCAAGGCGATGCCGCGCCGGCGCGCGCTGAGGCCCAGCACGAAACGACAGTCGGCGATCGCGCCGGGCAAATCGCCGCAAACGACCAACTTCGCAAGCACGTCGTCGGCACCCGCCGCCATCGCGGTGACTTGCGGGTCCGGATAACGATGTGGCGCAACCAGCACAAGCCGGCCGAATCCCATGGTGCGGATCGCCCGGGCGGCCGACCCGATGTTGCCCGGATGCGAGGTGCGTGCGAGGACGAAGCGGAGGTATTTCGCGGGTGTTTGCGGGTGCAATGTAGGAGCGCGCCTGCGCGCGACCGTAGCGGCGATCTGCGGAAGCATAACAACCTCGTCATTCCGGGGCTGCGCGTCAGCGCAGAACCCGCGATCCGCTTCACCGCATGACCAGCAGATTCCCGACCCGTTTGCGATAAAGCCGCGACCAGTCCGCAATGACGATGAGTATTTTTTTAGCTTTGCCCTTCGAATGCCGAATACCGAATACCGAGTCCCGTTATACTTGGCGTTCGCCGCCTCGAGCGGCGCGTTCTTTACCAGCGGAAGATCATCATGGCCAGACCCGCCGTCACCGTCGCGGTGCGCGCCGCGCGCGCCGCAGGCAATATCATCCTGCGCTACATGAATCGGGCCGGCAACCTGATCGTGACGGAAAAGCAGCATCTGGATTTCGCCACCGAAGTCGATCGCCAGGCCGAAGCGGAGATCGTGCGCGAACTGCGCCGCGCCTATCCGGATCATGCGATTCTCGGTGAGGAATCCGGCGCCTCGGGCAAGAAGAATGCGCGCTTCACCTGGGTGATCGATCCGCTGGACGGCACCCATAATTACCTGCGCGGTATCCCGCAATTCGCCGTCTCGATCGCGCAACTGGATCGCGGCGAGCCACAGCATGGGGTGATCTTCGATCCGCTGCGCGATGAGATATTCAGCGCCAGCAAGGGCGATGGCGCATTTCTCAACGACCGCCGCATACGCGTGAGCAAGCGCGAAGAACTGGATGGCGCGCTGTTGGCGACCGGCTTCCCGTATCGCCAGCGCGAGCACCTGGACGCGCAACTCGACATGACCCGCGCGCTCCTCGGCAAGGCGGAGGATCTGCGCCGCGCCGGCTCCGCCGCGCTGGATCTGGCGTGGACCGCGAATGGCCGTCTGGACGGCTATTTCGAAATCGGCCTGAAGCCGTGGGACATGGCCGCCGGCGTGCTGCTGGTGCGTGAAGCCGGCGGCCGCTATTGCGATTTCGCCGGACGCGACGGCATTCCCGCATCAGGCAATCTGCTCGCCGGCAACATGCACGTGGTTGCGTCGATGATCGAGGCGATCGCGCCGGTTTTGCCGCCGGCATTATTGAAGCCCTGATCGCCGGCAAGCCGGCTCCCGCGACAGCTGCTTTGTAGGAGCCTGCTTGCAGGCGACCCCGGCGTTGGCAACGACAGCAGCACTGCCTTCAGCGGAACAGGGTCCACCGCGGCTTGATGGGCAATTTGCCGCGCCAGTATTGCAGCAGCGCGAAGCCGCCCAGCGCGCCGCCAAGATGCGCAAAATGCGCGACACCCGCCTGGGTGCCGGTAATGCCGAGAAACAGTTCCAGCAGCATGTAACCGATGACCGCAAGCCACGCCGGCATCGGAATCGGCAGGATCAAGACGATGATCTTGGCGTGTGGATACAGCATGCCGAACGCCAGCAGCAGGCCGAAGATGGCGCCGGACGCTCCCAGCGTCGGGTAAAAGCCGCCAGTGAAGAAATGCACCACGGCCAGATGCGCGAGCGCGGCGATCACCGCGCAGAACAGATAGTAGAAAAGAAAGTGCCGCGCGCCGAACAGGCTTTCCACAGGGCCACCGAACATGTACAGCGCCAGCATATTGAAGCCGATGTGTGCCCAGCCGCCGTGCAGAAACGCGTAGGTGAGCAATTGCCAAACATGGAAGCCGACCATGAACGGCGTACCGTCCGCTGCGTAACCGGCCAGCCGCTCCGGACCGAGCGGCCACAGCGCCGCATGAGCGATCAGCCATTCATTGCCGCCGGCCATCATCAGCAAGAAGATCGCGACATTGGCGATCAGCAGCGTCAGCGTGACCGGCGGCAGATTGAAGCGCATCAGCGGCCCTCCAACGGCTTCACGAACACCGCCTGGCGTTTCTTCTCGACATAACCTTCGCGCAGATAGAAGCGGTGCGCGCGTGCGCGGATCACATTGGAGTTCAGCCGCATGGCGCAGAACCCGTGTTCGCGCGCCCAATCTTCCGCCGAGCGCAGGAGTGCCGCGCCGATGCCTTCGCCGCGAAACGATTCCTCGACCACCAGCTCGGCAAGATAACCCTTCGGCTCATCCACCACGCAGTATTCCGACAGCACGTGCGCAAAACCCGCGATCGTTCCGTCGTCCGCTGCGGCCACCAGCACCACCCCGGCGTGATGCGCCTCGATCTCATGCAGACGCCGCGCGGCCGCGTCCGCACAGGCGTGATAGCCAAGTTGGCCCGACAGGCGCGCCAGCGCCACGGCATCGGCCGCGGTCGCTTGGCGTATGCGCAGGGATGGTGTCATGCCGATCAGGAAGGAACGGAAGGGCTTCAGCGCGCGCCGCTCACGTCAGTCCCTGGCCGCTGGCCTTGCCGTGGTCGGCGACGACTCTTGCCACCACCATCGAGACGCGCTTGCCGGTGGGAATGTGCAGAAATTCGTTGGGGCCGTGCGCGTTGGAGTGCGGACCCAGCACGCCGGTGATCAGGAACTGCGCCTGCGGGAATTTATCGCCGAGCATACCCATGAACGGGATGCTGCCGCCCTCGCCCATGTAGACCGGCGGCGCGCCGAACGCGTCCTGCGACGCACACGCCACGGCCTTTTCCAGCCATGGCGACAACGCCGGAGCATTCCAGCCGCTGGAAGCTTTCTCCAGTTTCAGTTCCACCTTGCAGCCATAGGGCGGATCGCGCTCCAGCAGGCACTTCAAGGTCTCACCCGCACGCGCGCCGTCCAGCGTCGGCGGTAGCCGCAGCGACAACTTCACCGCGGTGAATGGGCGCAACACGTTGCCGGCATTCTGCAGCGGCGGCAGGCCATTCATCCCGGTGATGGCCAGTTGCGGGCGCCAAGTGCGGTTCAAGATCAATTCGGAGAGATCGTCCGCCACCGGCTGCATGCCCGGCAACAGCGGAAACTTGTCGTACACCGCCGTGCCCAGCACCTCGGCGCACAAGCGCACCTGCTCGAGTCGCTGCGCAGGAATCTCGACATAAAGATCGCGCGGCAGGATCGCGCCGGTTCTGGAATCTTCCAGCCGCGACAGCAGTTCGCGGAGAATGCGGAAGCTCGAGGGCACCACGCCCGAGGCGTCGCCCGAGTGCACGCCTTCGCTCAGCACGCTGATCGTGAAATTGCCGCCGGTCATGCCGCGCAAGGACGTCGTCAACCACAGTTGATCGTAATTGCCACAGCCGGAATCCAGACACACCACGAGCGATGGCCGACCGATGCGCGCGGCGAGATGATCCACATAGAACGGCAGGTCGTAGCTGCCCGATTCCTCGCATGCCTCGATCATGATGACGCAGCGCGCGTGCGGCAGGCCCTGGTCGCGCAGCGCCAGCAGCGCGGAAAGCGAACCAAAAATCGCGTAGCCGTCGTCCGCGCCGCCGCGCCCGAACAGCTTGTCGCCCTTCAGCACAGGCGTCCACGGCCCCAGGCCTTCGTTCCAGCCGGTCATCTCCGGCTGCTTGTCCAGGTGGCCGTACAGCAGCACGCAATCGTCCGCGCGCGCTTCGCAGCCGAAAGCGGGCACGTCGATGAAGATCAGCGGTGTGCGCTGGTCCAGGCGCACCACGTCGAGGGTCGCGCCGGGCAGCGAGGTCAGCTTGTCGCGCGCCCAGCTCTCCATCAGCTTGACCGCATCCTCCATGTAGCCATGTTCGATCCATTGCGGATCGAACAGCGGCGACTTGTTGGGGATGCGTATGTATTCGGTGATGCGCGGCACGACCTCGTCATCCCACATGCCGCCGACGAAGGCCTCGAGCTTGCTGGCATCCATGAGCTTCTCCGCTGACACAAGGCCGCTCAGTGTACCAGCGCGTCCGCAATCCCAAGCCTTGTGAGGCATTTCCGACAAGCCGGCGGAGCAAGCGCGGACGCCCCGCGCAGCGGGGCGCCGGCAGACCGCAGCCCTCGCGCGGCCCATCCTTGCCACCACGCGATGCCGCGACCGCGGCGCGTGATTTCATCACACAAGGAGACTTTCCATGATCCGCAATACTCTCGCCGCGCTCGTACTCTCGATGGCCTGCGCGCTGTCCGCATTCGCCGCCACGCCGGTGGATATCAACCATGCCGACGCCACCACGATCGCCACTTCGCTGGACGGTATCGGCATGAGCAAGGCCAACGCCATCGTTGCCTGGCGCACCGCGCACGGCGCGTTCAAGTCGGCCGACGATCTGCGCCATATCAAGGGCATCGGCGACAAGACGCTGGCGCGCAATCGTGATGCGATCCGGCTCACCGGCGGCAGCGCGGTTGCCGCCAATGCCAAGCCGGCGAAGTCCGCCAAGGCCGCCGGAACTGCGCATCCGCGCAAACGGTGATCGGCCATGTTCCGGGACGGCGACGCGCGCTACACTCGCGCGCCGTCGCTCCCGGAACCAAAGCCTGTGATCCTGCCGCGTTATCGCATCGGTGCATCCACCATTCCCGGCGCGGGACTCGGCTTGTTCATGGAAGAACCGGTACGGCGCGCACGCGTGGTGATCGCGCCGGATGGCATCGGCGATACCTTCAACTTCGAGGATCTGCAAGCCGATCCCAAGCTCGCTGCGCAGATGCACACCTCGGTGCGGTGGTTCGAGGATCGCTACACCCTGTCACCCGACTGGCCCGACGAGTGCTATGTCAATCACGATTTCGAGCCGAATGGCTTGTGGCATCTGGGCTTTGTGTTCGCCGCACGCAATCTCGCCGCCGGCGAGGAGTTGACGATCGACTACCGTCATCTGCTGGCACCCGGCCAGGAAGAAACCTTCCGCGACGCCCGCAGCGGCAATGCGATCGTGGGCCTGCCCTGGCGCGAAAGCCTGCTGGCCACGAGCCGCGCATTGGCAAAGCTGCTCGCATAAGTCTTCGAATGGCCCGTGGTTTACCATCGGGATGTGTGCCCCAGGATTCGGCGATGCTCCAGTTCTTCATCAAGACCCTTATCTCCGCGCTGCTGATCGCCGGCGCCTCGGAGCTTGGCAAGCGCTCCACCCTCGCCGGCGCGTTGCTGGTCTCGCTGCCGCTGACCTCGCTGCTGGCAATGGTGTGGCTCTGGCATGACAGCCACGATCCGGCGCGTCTGGCCAGTTTCTCGCTCGATATCCTGTGGCTGGTGATTCCGTCGCTGGTGTTGTTCATCGCGCTCGCATGGCTGCTGCGCGCGGGCTGGGGATTCTGGTTCAGCCTCGCCGTCGCGATCGCCGCGACACTGCTCGCCTACGCCGCAAGTGTGCTGGTACTGGCGCGTCTGAAATGAGCGAGCCCGCATCCGCCACAACCACGTTGCACGCCCTGCCCGTGGCCTCGCGTCACAGCGAAGCCTGGGCCAATGGCACGGGCAGCACCACGCTGCTGCTGCGCGAGCCGGACAATGAAAGCTGGCGGATACGCGCGAGCATCGCGCAGGTCGAGCATGACGGGCCTTTTTCGGAATTGCCGAATACGCGGCGGCTGCTGGTACCGCTGGACGCCGCGATGGAGCTGCTTTTCCCGCAAGGCCGCGTGCTGCACACGAACCGCTTCGGCGTGCTGAATTTCGAGGGCGCGCCCGCGCCTTCCGGCACGTTGCCGGAAGGACCGACCCGTGATTTCAATCTGATGCTGCGCGGCGACGCACGCGGCGAGCTGTTCGCGCGCACGCTGGTGGATTCGATGGTGCTGCCGCCCGAGCCGGGTACGCGCTGGCTCGTGTATCTCAATCGCGGATACGCCACGCTCAGCGCGGGTGAAGCAACGCTTGCGCTGGAACCCGATGACGCGACGCTGCTGATTTTCCCGGCCGGGATACCCGGCGAACGCGCGGTGATCGAAGGTGCTGGCGAACTGGTGCTCGCGAAGTTGTACCCTGACCTTGCGATCTTCCATGATCGCCGCTCGATGTTTTGAGTCGCAAGTTTTTGTTCTCCCGCATAATGAACACCAAAGGCAGCCATCCGTGGCCGTACTTTCCAATTAAGCCCGCTCCGGTTCCCGGTTCCTTTTTCCATGCGCATCCTGGTAGTCGAAGATGACGCGGCAATCGCCAATGCAGTCTGCGATGCACTGAAGCGCGCGGGTCATGCGGTGGATCATCTGACGGACGGGCGGCAGGCCCTGAATGCGCTGCGCGAACACGGTTTCGCGCTGGTGGTGCTGGATCTGGGCCTGCCCGGCGCCGAAGGCGGTGAAATCCTGCGCAAGTTGCGCAGCGACGACGACAGCGTGCCGGTGCTGGTGATCACTGCACGCGACGAACTTGATCAGCGCGTACGCGCGCTGGATCTGGGCGCCGACGATTACCTGGTGAAGCCGTTCGCGCTGGCGGAATTCAACGCGCGAGTGCGCGCGCTACTGCGTCGGCGCGCTTCGCAAGGCGTGCCGACGTTGCGGATCGGCAAGCTGTCGGTGGATCTCGCCGGCCGGCGCGCCCTGCTCGACGAGATGCCACTGGAACTCACCGCGCGCGAGTTCGGCCTGCTGGAAGCGCTGCTGCTGCGGCGCGGCCGCGTCACCGGCCGCGAGCAACTGATCGAGACGCTTTGCAAATGGGACGAGACCCTCTCCGACAACGGTCTCGATATCGCGGTGTATCGCCTGCGCCGCAAGCTCGCCGGCAGCGGCGTGCAATTGCGCACGGTGCGCGGCCTGGGCTACCTGATCGAGGAAGGGGCTGCCGATGCGCAGCAGCCCTAGCCTCAAGCGCCGGCTGCTGCTGTTCGTCGGCCTGCCGCTGTGCGCGGTGCTGGTGTGCGGCGCGGCGCTGACCTATGGCCTTGCGCTGTACTACGCCAATCGCGTCTACGACCGCTGGTTGCTGGATTCCGCGCGCGCGCTGGGACAACTGGTGAACAGCGATGCCGGGCACAACGAGCTTTCCGACCAGGCGCGCATCCTGCTGCAATATGATCCGTTCGATCGCGTGGTGTATGCGGTGCGCAGCACGCGCTATGGCCTGCTGGCCGGCGATCCAGGCCTGCCGCAACCGCGCGCGGACAAGCCCAGTCCCGATCCACTGTACGCAAGCTTTCGCGTGGGCGATCACAGCATGCGCATGGTCTCGGTGCTGATCGCCAATCGCGACGCACCGCGCGACACGCTGGTGATTTCCGCCGCTGAAACAGTGCGCAAGCGGCATCTGCTGGCGCGCGAACTGCTGACCGCGACGGTGCCGATCGAATTCGCGCTGATCATCCTGGCGATGCTGCTGGTCTGGTCCGGAGTAAACCGCGGCCTGCGCGTGCTGGATCCGCTGACGCGCGAAATCCGCCTGCGCCACGCCGGTGATCTGTCGCCATTGCAGGCGAACGATGTACCACTGGAAGTGCAACCGCTGGTCGCGACCATCGACGCCTTGCTGGCGCGTCTGGACCGCATGCTCGCGCAGCAGCAGCGCTTCATCGCCGATGCCGCGCACCAGCTGCGCACCCCGCTGGCCGGCTTGCGTCTGCAGGCCGAGCGCGCGCTGGCCGATCCACGCCCGGAGTCGGTGCGCGAGGCATTGACGCATGTCGAGCGGTTGTCCGCCGGCACGGCGCGTGCCGCGGGCCAGCTGCTGGCGCTGGCGCGCGCGCAGGCGCCCGATGAGGTGATCGGTACAATCGCGCCGCTGGATCTGGCCGTGCTGGTGCGCGATGAAGTGGCCGCGCGCGTGCCCGCCGCGCTGGCGCAACATGCGGACCTCGGCTACAGCGGGCCGACGAGTGGCATGCGCGTGATCGGCGATGCGCTGCTGTTGCGCGAGCTGCTCGGCAATCTGATCGACAACGCGCTGCGCTACGGCCGGCGCGATGGCATGGTGACCGTCGCGCTGGAATCGGGCGGGGATGCAGGCGTGGTGCTGGCAATCAGCGATGACGGCATCGGCGTGCCGGAACATCTGTGGCCGCGGCTGGGCGAACGCTTCTTCCGGGTGGATGGCAACCGTCGCGAGGGCAGCGGCCTGGGTCTGGCCATCGTTCGCGAAATTGCCGAGCGCCACGGCGCGACCGTGGATTTCGGAGTCGGCCTGAATGGGCGCGGATTACGGGTCGAGGTGCGCTTCCCGCCGCCCGCGCAAATCTGATCAAGCTCATCGTCATTTCCGGCCGGGGCGAGATGCCTGACGGGGCAGATTGCGCGGGCCGAGCGCCCGGAACAAGGAAGCGCGGCCGGAGAACACGACGACATCAGGATGTCGAGTCGCTGCTGGGCAGGGATCAGAACTATCTGTCGTCGCGCGTGAACACTTCGCCATTTTCGACGTGCACCGGAAAACTCGCGATCGGCACCACCGCCGGCGGCGCGGTCACCGAGCCGTCGCGCAGATCGAAGCGCGCACCATGGCGCGGGCACTCGACCTCGAACCCGTGCAGTTCGCCGCCGGCCAGCTCGCCGCCGTCATGCGTGCAGGTATCCTCGACCGCGTAGTACTCGCCGTCGAGGTTGTACACCGCGATCGGTGTGTCGCCATCCCACGCAATGCGGTACTCGCCGGGCAGCAACTCGGCGATGGTGCACACGCGAATCCAGTTGATCATAGTTGCTCTTCGCAGGAGCGCGCCCGCGCGCGGCTGGTTGAAAAAAAGACGGCACTTCGCGCAAGCGCGCTGCTACGGCAATGCTTTCATCAGCCACTCGAAGCGCAGGTCGTCGCGCCTGGGGATACCGAAACGCGCATCGCCATAGGGAAACGGTTTGTGCTCGCCGGTGCGCCGATAGCCGCGCCGCTCATACCAGGCGATCAATTCATCCCGGATATCGATCACGCTCATGCGCATCTCGCGACAATGCCACTCGCCGCGCGCGACGCGCTCCGCTTCGGCGAGCAACGCGCGGCCGATGCCTGCACCCTGCAGATCCGGCCGCACCGAGAACATCCCGAAATAGCAACTCGGCGCACCGGCACCGGCCTGCTTTTCAAGCAGACACGAGGCCAGCAATGCGCCATTGCGCTCGGCCAGCAGCAACCGCGCATCCCCGCGCGCGATGATGCCCGCCACCTCGGCGAGATCGGTGCGCTGGCCGTCGAGGAAATCGGCTTCCGTGGTCCAGCCCGCGCGGCTCGCGTCACCGCGATAGGCAGATTCGGTCAATGCAACAATTGCCGCGGCGTTGTTGGACGTCGCGGCCCGGAACTGCAATGTCCTCGGCTCGACCACGCTCACCTTTCCATTCCCCACTCCCGCTTCACGCCAATAACTTGCGCACCCGCGCGATCGCCGCGACCAGCGCGTCGATTTCTTCCGTGGTGTTCCAGAACGCCAGCGACGCACGCGCCGTGGCCGGCACGCCATAGAACTGCATCAGCGGATGCGCGCAGTGGTGACCGGAGCGCAACGCAATGCCTTCCTGATCCAGCAGCGTAGCCAGGTCGTGCGCGTGCACGCCTTCGATCAGGAACGAGATCACCGCGGCCTTTTCCGGCGCGGTGCCGATGATGCGCAGCCCGGCAACCTTCTTCAGCGCATCGGTCGCATAGGCGAGCAGTTCGCGTTCGCGCGCGGCGATGTTGGCCATGCCGATGTCTTGCAGATAATCGATCGCGGCGCCCAGGCCGGCGAAGCCGGCGATGTTGGGCGTGCCGGCCTCGAACCTGTGCGGTGGATCGGCGAACGTGGTACCGGAGAACTTCACTTCGCGGATCATCTCGCCGCCACCAAGGAACGGCGGCATCGCTTGCAGATGCTCGCGCTTCGCCCACAGTGCACCAGTGCCGGTGGGACCACACATCTTGTGTCCGGTGATCGCGTAGAAATCGCAACCAATCGACGAAATATCCAGCGGCAGATGCGGCGCGGCCTGCGAGCCATCGACCAACAACGGAATGCCTCGCTTGCGGCATTCGCGGGCCAGTTCCCTTACCGGGTTGATGGTGCCGAGCACGTTGGAGACGTGTGTCACGCAGGCGAGCCGCACTTCCGGTGTCAACGCCGCGACAAATTCCTCGACGATCAGCTCGCCCGATTCGGTGATCGGCGCAACCTTCAACTGCGCGCCGGTGCGTTCGCACACCAGTTGCCAGGGCACGATGTTGGCGTGGTGCTCCATGGTGGTAACCAGGATCGAGTCGCCTGCTTTCAACCGTGGCAACGCATGGCTGTAGGCGACCAGATTGATGGCCTGGGTGGTGCCGGAGGTCAGCACGATCTGTTCGCGGGCCACGCCTAGAAAGCTGGCCAGCTTGTTGCGCGCGCCTTCGTACAGCGCAGTGGACTCGGCGCCGAGTTGATGCACCGCGCGTGAGACGTTGGCGTTGGATACACGATAGAAGCGATCCACCGCTTCGATCACACTGGCAGGTTTCTGCGAGGTGTTGGCGCTGTCCAGGTACACCAGCGGCTTGTCATGCACGCTGCGCGCGAGCAGCGGAAAGTCGGCGCGGACGCGCTGCCAGTCAATGCGCGCCCCATCGCCCGCGCGAGCCACGGTGGGGGCGGCGGTGCTCATGCCTCCTCGCCCCGCGGCAAATGCGCCAGCAGCAACGCATCGCAATGTTCGCGCAAGGCCGGCGGTTGCACGCCGGCCAGTGCCAGCGCGCAGAACGCGCGCACCAGCAACATGCGCGCGGGTTCCGCGCCGATGCCGCGCGAGCGCAGGTAGAACAGCGCGCGTTCGTCCAGTTGGCCTACCGTGGCACCGTGCGCGGCTTTCACTTCGTCGGCATGAATTTCCAGCGCCGGGCGCGTATCGATCTCGGCATCCGGCGACAGCAGCAGGTTCTTGTTGGACAATTTCGCGTCCGCGCCATCCGCGCCTGGATGCACGGTGATCGCACCATGGAACACTCCGCGCGCGCGGCCATCCGCCACGCCGCGCCACAGCGAGTTGCTGGCGGTATCGCGGCCACGATGCTCGATCAGCAATTCGGTGTCGGCGTGCTGGCGCCCGCGCAAGGCAAACGCGCCGTTTGTTTCCGCGCGCGCGCGATCGCCGTCCAGCGAAAGATGCAATTCGTGCCGAGAGAGCGCACCGCCCAGTTCCAGCGCATGCAGCGCGACGCGCGCGTCCTCGTGCATGCGCAACTGGCTGTACCGCAGCAGGCTGCCGCCAAAAGCCGCGTCCTGCAGCAGTACCAAGTCGAGCTCCGCACCCTTGCGCAAAACGAAATCGCTGACAAGATTTGAAAGATGCGCATGGTCGCCAGCGGTTGCGTGATGCTCGATCAGCCGCAGGCGCGCACCTTCGCCGAG
>Ga0134128_10002495_pt1 | contig 22756 bp, 19 predicted proteins | sample KB31754_FD_96462 | JGI IMG/M metagenome (GOLD analysis project Ga0134128, IMG submission 96462) | Terrestrial soil microbial communities with excess Nitrogen fertilizer from Kellogg Biological Station, Michigan, USA - KB3-175-4 | ecosystem: Environmental > Terrestrial > Soil > Unclassified ... | reverse complement strand
GATCATGCTGATATCCGCGGATTGGTTACCGCATTTCATCTGTCCGTCGCGGGGCTGCCTGCTGTCTAGCAAACGGAGATCATCCAAGGGATGCTCACATATCCTGCTCGAGGATTCCCCTCATCGGACCTGCGCATCGCGTTGCTCTTCTGTCCGCAGTTGTTAGCGATTTGAGGGTAAGGACGTAGGGCACCTCCTGCCTGCAAGGATGGCAACTCAAGCGGATATGGACACTTGGCGCGCGATGTCCCAGACGAACCCTGAGAGCTCGCGGGCGATGGCGACGCAGACCTTGTTTACGTGCAATTTGCGCGACAGAAGTCGTCGATATCGGTGGCCGAGACGCAGCTGCGCCCGCCAGGCGATGTCGCGCACGATCTTTGGCTGACCTTCCTGACGGCGCGTGATGGGCAGGCTCATGCGGGCGGGGAAGCGGTAGTTCCAGGCAGCCTCAACCAGGACTCGACGGGCGTGCGCGTTGCCGGTCTTGGTGATATCTCCGCGATGATATCGGTTGCCGGTGGAGTACTCCGAGGGGACCAGACCCAAGTACCCCATGAGCTCCTTGGGATGGGCGAAGCGGGTGAAGTCACCGATCTCGGCGACCAGGGTCGTTGCGGCGAGGAAGTCCACTCCGCGCAGACAGGAGAATGCCGCCACCAGAGGCTTCATGCGCCAGCTCTCACACTGAGACCGTAACGCCTCGGTGAGCCGCTCGACCCTCTCGTGCGTATCGTGAACGGCTTGCCGATACTCGGCGAAGGCAATCGTCTGTGCCGGATGAAGGAAGCAGATTTTAGAGAGGGTTCGGTCACTGGCCGCCGTCCAAGGCCGCCGTCCGCGATATCGATGTCCATGACGCAGCAACATGGCTTTCAGCTGCTGACGTGCCTTGAGGCAAGCCTTCACTGCATCCTCGCGCGCTCGGGTGAGATCGCGGATCGCTTCATCGCGATCGTCTGGAATGCTCACGTGCACCAGATCCCCGGAGCGAGCCAGCCGTGCCAAGGTCATCGCATCGCGACGATCGGTCTTGATCCGCTCGGTGGGGGAGCGTGTCATCCGGCTGGCCGCGATCACCTCACAGTGGATGCCCGCCGAGCGCATCAGGCGCGCAAGTCCGAAGCCGCAGGGGCCCGCCTCGTAAAAGACCTTCAGGCTCTGCGGCGCGCCCAGATTCCCGAGTGCCTTGCGCAAGTGCTTGTAATCCGGCCCCACCGTGCCAACGAAGCGGGGCGCTTCGCGATCACTCTGCGCTGCAGCGATGGCGATGGAGTCTTTGTGCACATCCAATCCGATGTATGTGGTGCTACCCTCGTGCATGGTCTGCCTCCTTTTTGCGGATGATGCGCCTTGCGGCGTCTCCGCATGTGGCTCGGCGCAGTTCACTGCGCAACCCACGGTACGGGAGGCAGACCTCTTCGGTTTGATTGTTCTCATGAGCCAGACTCCTGCGAGTCAGGCCATGATGACTAGCTTATCGGCGGCTGTTTGATTCACTACGCTCCACGGTCCCTGTGTCATTGTAATATTGCAGCATTTGCAATATTATCGAGTCATGACGGGCGAGCAACTGAGGGCAGGGCGACTGGAAGCGGGGCTGACGCAGGTCCAGGCCGCGCGGCGCCTGGGCGTGTCGCAACCCTACCTCTCGCAGCTGGAGAAGGGGGAGCGCCCCGTAACGGCGGAGCTCGCCCGAGCGGCCGCCACTCTCTACCGCCTTCCGGCCACCGCCCTGCCCATGCCGGAATCGACCCGGGAGGGTGCGGACCCACAGCGGCTCGCCCGCCAGCTCGCCGGCCTCGGGTACCCCGGCTTCGCACACCTGCGGTCCCTAAAGGAGAATCCGGCGGCCGTCGTGCTCGAATGCCTCGTGCAGAAGGACCTGGAAGTTCGGCTGGCCGAGGCGCTCCCGTGGGTCTTGCTCACCTACTCGGACATGGATTGGTCTTGGTTGGTGCGTCAGGCAAAGCTGCATGATGTTCAAAATCGCTTGGGCTTCATGGTCGCCCTCGCGAAGGTCGTCGCGACGGCTCAGCCGCAGTTTCGCGGCGCCCTGGAGCCGCTATCTTCCGTCGAAGTGCAACTGGAACGGGCGCGGCTTGCGAGGGAAGACACACTGTGTCGCGACTCGATGCCGGCCGCTGAGCGGCGCTGGCTCGAGGAGCGCCGCTCGCTGGTTGCGCGGCACTGGAACCTGCTCACCGGACTGACTGCAGATCAGCTGTCGTATGCCGCCTGAGAGGACCGAGGTCGCCGCCGCAGAGCCTGCGGAGCCCTGGCGCTCCTTTCTCAGGGACCTGGATGCGGGGCTCAAGGGACCCGTCGAGCTGCGCTGCCTGGGCGGGGTTCGTTGTCGCGCAGCACTACGGAATCGGCCGTGAAACGGCGGACATCGACTTTCTCGTAGCGACCGCACAGTCCCCGGAAGACGACGCTGAAGCCCTCGCCGGGCTCGGGTCCGCGCTCCATCGCCGGTACCGCCTCTATGTGCAACGGGTCGCAGTCGCAACGCCTCCGTCAGGCTACGCGGACCGATTGGCCCGTATGTTTCCCTCAGCGCCCTGGAAGCGGCTCAGCCTATTCGCGCTGGATGCGACCGATCTCGCCCTCACGAAGCTCGAGCGAAACGCCGAGCGCGACCGCGAGGACGTTTTGCGCCTCGCGCAGGCCGGCCACCTCGATCCTCGCGCTTTGAGGGATCGATACTTGAAGGAACTGCGCCCGTACCTGCTGAGCAGGCTCTCCTGGCACGACAAGACTCTCGACCTGTGGACCGAAATGGCTTGGCCACGGAAAGGTTGAAGTGCGCTGGCGCTCCGTGCAAATTCAGTGCAGTGACGTACTCGTTGACACGCGTCGGCACACGTCTCGCCGCTATCTTCGCGGGGGGCTGTATACAGCCGAATCAAGTACTTGCGGCGGCTCGCGGTGCGTGTTTGAGTCGCGGCGAGCAGTGACCGCGACTCTTAATCCGTTGGTTGAAGGTTCGAGTCCTTCATGGCCCACCAATAAATCCGTGTAAAGCAGTTTGATGACGCTAATCAGCAAGCTGAGTCCTTTCCTTCGCGACTGATTTTGTCCACGCATGCGGCAGGTGGGTGCACGGTGCAACCGCTCCATCGCAACGCTCTCGCACCTGTTCTCTTTCCGAGCGGCGGCGTGGATCGGAACGCCGTGGGCGACATCAGCCGCAAGAAAGAGCCCCGCGGCCGTGCCCGCTTCCTGTCCGAAGAGGAGCGGACCGCGCTGCTCGACGCGTGCGCCAGATCGGAATGGCCGGCGCTGCGTACGCTTGTTCTGCTGGCGATTACGACTGACTATCGGCATTACAGGTAGTCACTAGCGCGCTGGAATGCGGGAACGAACCAGTCCACTCCATCCTCCGGGCAGGATGAGACATATCAGGAGGCATCTGCAGCGTATGCGCCGGCGCTCAGCCGTCTTGTCCGCGCATATGGGGCGAAGCCGACAAACCAGCGGATCTTCTCGAAGAGATCCATATCGCGCTCTGGAAAAGTGCGTTATCGAGGGTTGGCGAAGAACCCGCTCGCCAGTTTGAGGCGAGCGCTGCGCTTGCCAATCTGTACTATGGTGCGGCTCAGATTGCTTAGAGCGTAGAGGGCGCGTCGATGAAGAGACGGAAAGAGACCAATGCGAAGGCAAGTTCGAGCCAATCGGCTTCGAAATGTCCCTCTGCATCGCCGTTGCCTCAAATTCTCGGCCTACGCTCCTCATTTATTACCCGTTTTTCAGAGTTTCTCTAGGGCATCCACGCCTCCGGTGGCAGCTCCAGATGCGGAAAGTGCCCGCAATCGACCAAATCGATCGTGGCCGACGGGAACAATGCGCGCCAAGCACCTACGTCCGCCTTTTCTGCCAGGAGGTCATGCGTGCCAATGAGCACCCGTACCGGTATCTCCATGGTCGCGCACGCGTCCTCCTCTGGGCCATCACCGCTGGGCATACGCGCAGGCGATGGTCGGGCTGGTGACAGCATGTCGTTCATCACCGCGCGGAACGTCGCTAGATCGAACATGGGACCCTCGGCAGCCAGCGCTCGCATCGCGGCGCGCTGCTGCAGCGACTCGGGTCCCCAGTAGTCATCGAAGAAATCGGGCATCGCCACGATGTGGCCGATCAATTTCCAGAACACATCGGGATCATTCGACACGGCGGCTGCCTGACTCGCGGTTTCCAGCGCAGGGTCCGCGAGCCGCTTTGCGCGCCACCGTCCCCAGCGTACGAAGGGCAGCCGAATATCAAGGAGACCTGCGCTGAAGGTGACTGACTCGATGCGCTCCGGGATGGCGGCGAGAAGTTCGCGAGCGATAAATGTGCCGAAAGAACTCGCCAGCACGGTTACTGGCGCACCGCGGCGCTCGGACAGCCCCACCAACTGCTCGCGCGCGGCCTCAACCAGAGCGTCGAACGGTCGGACCGCATCGCTTGCCAGGCGTGGCTGATCCCACCAGTGTACGGGCAGTCGCTCAGCGTAGCGGCGCCTCTCCAGCTCCGCGCTGAAGCCCGGTCCGCCGTGCAGGAATATCGCTCGAGAACATTGAGAAGCGTCTCTCATCCGCGCTCCCCTTTACTGTTTCACCATGATTACTCGCCGTACACTCGAGTGCCGGCATGAGCGCCCGTAACAACAAACGCCAGCTTAGCTCACAAGAGGTAACGGACCCATGTGTCGAGCCTTTGCAGCTATGGATTCTGGAGTTGTATGGGGCGGCACTGGACACCCCGCTGGGGGAATTCTCTCTGTGGGCCGCGGCGATGATGCAGTTTGGATCGACATCTGTGCTGTCGCAGAAAAAATCCTTGCTGATGGCCCATGTTCGTGAGGCAACCCGCCTTAACGCGCGCATCTGTCCGGGACCCGCGCGCTATTCGCCTGTCCGGGTGGGGCGCGCGCTGGTGGGCTCGCGGCGCGAACTATTGCACACCACCGAAGATTTTCTAGCTCTAATTCCGAGAAGCTCCGGAGCGCTCCGTGACGGAGTCGTTCCCCGCGCTTGGCTCAGGAACCGGACGCGGCGGGGTATCATCGCGGGAGTGCAATTGCATACGATCCGCGTCGGAGCGCTCTGGTCGCTGCGTGCCGCACAGTTGAACGGCTGCGAGCGCCTGACAGTTCGGGAGCGTTCAATCGCGCACGCATTCGGGGACGGCAAATCCTACCGCGAGGTCGCTCGGGACACGGGACTGACGCTAGCGGGAGTGCGCAACGGGCTGCGGCGGGTCTATGCGAAGCTGGGGATCCGCAACAAGGTTCAGCTGGCCGCCATGGCACCTTCCTTGACGTGTGAATACTGCGTTTCCAGCCGATCACCATGAATGCGTTGTCCGCCGACGTCCTGCATCTCTATCGGGCCGCCTTGCACCATTCACCTGCCGAGTTCGAGAGCATCCTGTTCCGCTTCGTCGGTGCACGCATTCCGATGTCCTCAGCCATTCTCGCCGAAATGCAGCACGGCCCCTCAGGGCTCTGTGTGTACGGCATCCAGCTGCACAATGAGCCCGAGCGTCTCGCGGATGAGCTGCCGCGGCTCAACCGCCGACACGACTCGGTGATCCAGCTCGTCATCCACCGACCTCGCAGGGCCCACGCTGTTGTTCAGAGACAACTGTTCGGAGAGCCGGACCAGCGCGAGATGCTCGAGTACGTCCGACGCTACGGCCATGCGAATGTGATGGCGATTGCAGATATCTCGGACTCACGGGCGCGCGGAGCGTGGCTGTCTCTTTATCGCGCACGCGATGAACACGTCTTCTCCGATGCAGAGCAGCAGCTGCTCGCTCTGCTGATGCCGCACTTCGCTCAGGCACACGCGATCAATCGCGAGATCAATGAGATGCCCAAGCTGGTCGGCGGCCTCGGAGGCATGCGAGCTCTGGTCACATACTCGGGTGTCATGATCGTCGCCGGCAGCGGCTTTCGGCTGGCGCTGCAGCGGCGCCGCCCGGACTGGTGCAGCGCTCGGCTCCCCGCTGACCTCGTCGAGGCCCTGCGCTCGTCGCGCACACCGCAACACGCCCCGAGCGGCATCACGATCGTCCAGCGGCCGTTCGACGGGTACCTGCTCCTTGAAGCACGTCCCCCGCCGCCTGCAGCGGACCTGCTCACGGCACGGCAGCGGCAGATTGCCGCGCTGTTCGCACGCGGTCTCAGCCACAAGCACATCGCCCGCATGCTCGAGCTGTCCCCTGCGACCGTACGCAACGTGATCCCGCGCGTCTACCGCAAGCTGCACATCAACAATAAGATCGCACTTGCACGACTACTGTCGATTGAGAGCCAATAGCTTCTGGCTGGCCTTTTCTTCGTCCGCTCAGCGGATCCGCGAAGCCGGCATGCCCGTCGGTGCCGTGATGCATTTGCATCCTTACGCGAGCCCGCGAAACGCCGGGCGATTCACAGAACCTCCGTCGGGTGATTCCCTACGATGCAGCCGCATGGAACCCGCAGGGTTCCCGGGTTGGGCGCCGATTCTGAGGCGTGCCGATCCCGAATCAAGCGACAGAGAGACGACCATCATGAACAAACGACTTCATCGCCGGGCGACGCACACTTCCTCATTCATGAACTACCGAAGCCTCGGCACGCTCGCAATTGGTGTGTCGGCAGCGATTGCTTTAGCTGCATGCGGCGGTGGCAATAGCGGCGGAACCGCAGGCAACGGCAGCTCGGGTTCGAACACGAGTTCGAGCGCAAGTTCGAGCTCCAGTAGTTCCAGTAGTTCCAGTAACTCTGGCAGCTCGAGCAGCTCTTCGGCGACGGCCTATTCGGGCCAGTTCATTGATGCGCCGGCCAAGGGTCTGACTTACACCGCAAGCCCGTCCGGCTTAACTGGTACGACCGACGCCAACGGCACATTCATGTTCGACGCGGGCGATAACGTCGCCTTCACGTTAAGCGTCGGTAGCTCAAACTCGCTTAACTTCGGCAGCATCACCCCCCCGGCTCCGGCAACCGGTTCGGCAACGGTGTTCGTCCTCTCACTGCCGAATGGCCTGCAGGTAGCGCAGGTATTGCAGTCGCTGAACCACGGAACCGCCAGCGCTATGGATGTGAGCGGGTTGACCCTGCCGGCTGCAGATGTGACGAATCTCAATGACTATATCGCCTCTGGTGGCACGGAGCTTCCGGCGAATACCACAGATGTGCAGATGCTGGGCCAAGCGCAGACAGACTCCGGTATATCGCCATCACAATTCATCTACGTCGGCGGGTCCACGATCACCCAGGTGATGCTCGGCCTGCAGCAGACCCTGTTGGGTCTACCCGCTGTTGGGCCGATGAACCTGGCCTCTGCCGTATCGGGCAGAGTTGCTTTCCACCAAGGATTCTTCACGAACTCCGGCGCAACTAGTGAGGACTTTGGCATCGATTACTTCAATGCAAACGGAACGATCTCCGCCGTTACGTCGAACGCGAGCGACGCGCTGAATCAGGGGACATCGACCTATTCAGCGAGTGGCAACGTCCTGACATTTTCGGACAGCGGCGCTGCGACGGATGTGATCACGTTGTCCTACATCGACTCGGTGGAGGGTCTCTGGAGCGATGAAGCCACCGGCTCTACGGGAGCCGGCTCCTATGTCTTCTTGCAGAGCCTTACCCCAAGCGGCATCGCTGGTAAAACGCTGACAATTACCGGCGCGCTGGGGATTGGATGTGGTGCCGTTCCTCTTCAGATCACTATCGATAGCTCCGGGTCCAGTTTCGCGGCGAACTGTCAGGGGAGCTCTCAGTCTCAGGGCACCGGAACCGTCGGAACCATGGCCTCGATTCCGGGCGTGATCACGCTCAAGGACACAGGTGGTGGCACCTACCTCGTCGGCTTACTCGCGGGAAGCACGCTGGCTTCCGGGGCGATTGCGGTCGTCGAGGAGCCAAACACCGTCCCCAGCGGCGACACAGCGATAGATGGCATCTTTGGGCTGAAGGCGCAGTAACCTAGCTGGCGGACAAAATGGGTGTCCGTCGGCCGGACCACCGCTGGGCGCCGACCACCCCTTTAGGTTGCTCAAACAGCTGCTTCGAATAGGGGGCTGTCGCTACACGATGAGCACATTAGCGGCGAGCTTGAGACACGCTTTGGGCTCGCGAAGGCGAGCGGCGATCCACCTCCGGGAGGGTGAGTCAGAGATATCGATCGGATGGCGCTCTCGGGCCGGCAGCACACGTCCAAATCGTATGGGATAACCAACGGCGGCCCACGGTACTCGGATACAGCGTGAGCCGAGGCGCCGGGACTCGGGGGCTTCCGGTACCGCGGACCGGCAGAAGTTCTGGCGTCGTCGGATTAGGCAGCCGCAGCCGACGCTGGAGTCATACGTGCCGGTTGCAAAATCGACCCGCACCGACGCCGTGATCGGCTCCGGTCGGACTTCGCGCCCGACCCGTGCCGTATTGATCATCGCGAGCACCATCTGGCGCTGACCCTTGCCGGCATGCGCCAGAGCGTTTCTCAGGAAATGAACTTTGCAGCGCTGCCAGGTGGCCTTCAGCACCTTCGCCGCAGCCGCTTTGAGCCGCTCGTGGGCATCGGAGATCACCAGCTTCACGCCTCGCAAACCGGCGGCGCATCAGGGAACGCAGGAAGCTCGTCCAGAACGGCACAGCCGCGAGACCTGGCTTTTGCTGATGCCGCTCATCCCCGTCGCGCGCACGAGCTCATCTACCGAGCGGGTGGAGACGCCCTGGATGTACTGGAATGAACAGCTCCCCCGACTTCTGCGACAGTGTGCTTCCACCTTGGGGAGGAGAACGACAATGGCTGACGTGCAGTTCGTAGGCCTCGCATAATTGCTGGTAGTCCGGGAAATTGTTTATTGTCCGTCGGACGAGGCGCACGACTTATATCATATGCGGCAAGGGGCGGACCCTCGTATGACTCATGCGCCGTGATTAACGGGAGAGGCGGCGTAGTCGAGTACATCCGCGCGCATTGGCGCAACAGAAAGACACAGCTGGAATGAGTGAGCGAGACTCGCGACCGCCACGGCGCTTCGCGCCGGCGGTCCTTCAGGAGATGCACGATGAAATCAAGAATAGCTTTCGCTCTTGTGCTTCTGCTGGCCGCCGCGCTCGGGAAGGCGCCGCCCGCCGCAGCTCAGAGCCCGTGCGGTTGGTCGCAGGACCTGCGCCTCGTGAACGGCAAGATCCATACGATGGACCCGCAGGACCGCATCGTCGACGAGGTGACGATTCAGGAAGGCCGGTTCGCGTACATCGGATCGGCCCCGAGAAATCTCGATCCCTGCACGAAGCTCATCGACCTGCATGGGCGTACGGTGATTCCAGGTCTGATCGATGATCACAACCACTTCGTGTTATTCAGCCGCCGTCCCGGCTATGACGCCATGGTCGAGACGGCGACGAGCATCCCCGAGGCCATGGCCATGCTCAGGCAGCGGTCGCGGACGGCTCCGGCGGGCGCCTGGATCACGGCTATCGGCGACTGGACGCCGCGGCTGTTTGCCGAAAAGCGTGCACCGACGCTCGCGGAGCTCGATGGGGCCGTGCCGAATCATCCGGTCCTGTTCGCCGCCTTCGGCCCGGCGGTCACGAACAGCCTCGGCAAGCAATTCTTCGAGAGCAAAGGCATTCAGGTCAGCGCGGCGGGCGGCCTCAACGGCGCTGCCGCCACGGCCGCCCTGAATCTGTTGCGCGGCATGCAGACGGACGAGGACCGGATTCGTAGCGCCAGGTACGCGCAGGCCTATGTGCTGCGCTACGGACTCACGACGAGCGTGGACATGGGCGTCTTCGCCCGGCCCGGCAGCCCGGACCTGCAGGACAGCACCACGCTCGACGGCATCGCGAGCGCGAACCCCTGGACCGCTTACGATCAGCTGGTGGCGCTGGATCACCGACACGAGCTCGACGAGCGCGTGCGCGTGTTCCTGCTTTCCATGGACAAGACACAAGACCTGCCGATTTTGAAAGCCCGTCTAAATAATGTCTTTCCCAATTTCGGCGACGATATGCTGCGAGTCTCAGGCATCGGAGAGTTCGCGACGCCGTGGATTTTCGCGTACGACTGGAAGGCCGGGCAGCACCCGGCCAATTACGAGGCGGCGCTGCGCCTCATCGCCAAGCGCGGCTGGAGCTATCAGCAGCACACCCTGTCGCTGCCCGAAGTGCAGTTCACCGCGACGACCTACGAGAAGGTGAACGCTGTGACCCCGCTCGCCGGCCTGCATTGGTCCATCGCTCACGTGCCGAGCATCGACCCTGACACGCTGAAGGCCATGAAAGACATCGGCGTCGGCATGGCCCTGCACGGCTGGAAGTATCTTCAGGGCGCCGAAGGCACGCCGGCCGGGCAGCCCGCGGGCCCGCCCTATCGCACGATCCTCGCGAGCGGTATCCACGTGGGTGCCGGCTCGGACGCGGGCGATATCGCGTTGCTCGATCCGTGGTTCGATATCTACTACATGGTCACGGGGAAGGACTGCACGGGTGCCCTCATCAATGCTGGCGAGCAGGTCACGCGCGAACAGGCCCTGCGCATGTACACCGCGGACAACGGCTGGTTCTTCCGCGAGGGCGATCGGCTCGGCTCGATGGAGACCGGCAAGCTCGGCGACCTGGTGGTCCTGAGCGATGATTTTTTCGATCCTAAGAAAGTCACGGACGAGGCTATAAAGCGGCTCAAGTCCGTTTTGACCGTCGTGGGCGGCCGCGTTGTTTATGACGCGAGGGGGGATTGACCGGCGGAAGCCGTTTATTGCGTGCTGGCAGATGAAGGCGTCTGCGCCTGTTCTTCGTGGGACGTGGTGGACTGCTGCGTCAACAGCGAATTTATCTCTTTCTCGAAGATCGGGATCTCGGTCTCGCTGTATCCGACATGAATAGCGGCAATCCGACCGTCGCGGCCAATAATGATCATGTGGGGGATCGCATCCACGTCGTAGTCCCGGCCAACGTAGTTGCTCGGGTCGAAAATGAGTTTGATATCGACGCCCTGCTGGCGTAAGTACTTCTTGACGTCTCTGAACCTCTCCTCGGTGTCACGCCAGTTCACGACGAACACTGCGAGCCTGTCCCGGGTCGCCGCCTTCTGGATCGCGGCCAGAACCGGCAGCTCCTTGCGGCAAGGCGGGCACCATGATGCCCAGAAGCTGATGATCACGATCTTGCCGCGGTAGTCGCCGAGGTGCACGTCCAACAGGGTGGAAGGAGGCAAATCGCCAACTTTGAGTCTTCGCGCCAGAGCCGGCGTCGGACTCGCGATCATCATGCCAACTGCAAGGAGCGCTGAAAGCAGCAGCTGCCCGGAGCGTCTAGACATGTCGGCAACTCCCCTTTTTAGGATTCTTTTCCCCTGAATCCTACTCCTTCCTTCTTGCGGATAGCTACGTCGATTCCGAGTTGACGTTGCCGGCGCTCCCGTCGGCGGACGGGCTGTCCCAACAACAAAGCGATGCGTAACGTTGCATTCTGACGATTCGCCGCCGAAAACGAGCGCGTGTATTGCTGGCCAGACGGTCGGGGCGCACGCTGCGGCATACGGCTGAAACCCACTTTGCGAAACTCGAAGGAAAGGACAGGCATGCCCGAGACAAGCCCATCGGTTTATTCGCGTCGGCGGATTCTTACCTCGCTGCCGGCAATGCCGCTCTGTGCGCTCGCCATCGGCCGAGCCGCAGCGCAGACCGAGACGCCGACGCCGACCGCATCAGAGATCCAGGCAGCGCTGAAAGACGCTCGTGGCACTAAGCTCGTGTTGTTGGGCACGGGCGCAGGCCCGGTACCGATGGTGCCGAGCCGCCGGCGTTTCATGACTTCGCATGTGATGCTGTCGAACGGAGCGGCGTATGTCCTCGATTTCGGACTCGGCGTCACCAATGAGTTCGCCCGCACGGGTATCGAGTTCGGTGCGGTGCGGTCGATTTTCGTGACCCATCATCACCCGGACCACAACGTCGAATACGGACCGTTTCTTGTGATCGGCTGGGTCAACGGGCTGAAGCACGCTGTCAAAGCCTACGGACCGCCACCGCTCAAACAGATGACCGCGGACATTTTTGCGGCCTACCGCACCACCATCGATTTCTGGGCGGAAGATTTCAAGATCGCGCCGCTGCATAGCCTCGATGTGAGCGAGGTCTCAGCTGCCGGTGCCGTGATGCAGGACGAGAACGTCAAAGTCTCGGCGGTCATCGTCAACCACCCGCCTGTGAAGCCGGCGTTGGGTTACCGCTTCGATTTCCATGATCGTTCGATTGCGTTTTCGGGTGACACCACACCGCTCGAGGCCGTGGCGCACTTGGCCAAGGGCGCCGACGTGCTGGTGCATGAGGCCATGTACGCTCCGGCGGTGCAGTCCTTCGTGCGGGCGGAGATTGCGCACGGCCAGCCGGTCCGATTCGACGCGTTCATGGCGCATATGAACGCCGATCATTCGGATGTTGAGGCCGTTGGCCGCATTGCCCAGGAGGCCGGCGTCAAGACGCTGGTGCTTTCGCACTTGACACCCGAGCATGGCGTAACGGATGCGACCTGGCGCCGCGAAGCCTCGAAGGGCTTCAGCGGGAAGATCATCGTTGGCCGAGATCTGATGGTGATCTAGAGCTTCCGCTAGACCGTATCGTGCCGTTGCCGGAGAAAGCTGAAGAATTCCGCGCCCTCACGCAAGCGGCGCTTCATCATTTGAGGGCTTGCGATCATCTCGGCCAGGATCGATGCGATCTTGGATGGACGGAAATAGAACTGCTTGTAGAAGTCTGCCACGGAATCGAAGATTTCGGTGTGGCTCAGATGCGGATAGCTGAGCGGCGCGATCTGGGTGCCTTCCTGCGTTAGCAGGTCGATTTCCTCATTGTAGAGCCAGCCGTTCTCTTTGGCCTGACGGTAGAGAAATGTACCGGGGTAGGGGGCCGCGAGGGAGACCTGAATCGTGTGAGGATTGATTTCCTTGGCGAAATCCAGGGTCTCCTGAATGGTCTCTTTGGTCTCGCCGGGCAGTCCTAGAATGAACGTACCGTGGATGACGATGCCGAGTTCGTGGCAGTCCTTGGTGAAGCGGCGGGCGAATTCCACCCGCATGCCCTTTTTGATGTTGAACAGGATCTGCTGATTGCCTGACTCATAGCCAACCAGCAGCAGTCGCAGCCCATTCTCCTTCATCACTTCGAGTGTCTTGCGCGGAACATTGGCCTTGGCGTTGCAGGACCAAGTGACCCCGATTTTGCCCAGTTCCTTTGCGAGCGCTTCGACGCGCGGCAGGTTGTCGGTCAGCGTGTCGTCATCGAAGAAGAACTCCTTGTTCTGGGGGAATGCTTCCTTGGCCCATTTCACTTCTTCCACGACGTTTGCGACCGAGCGCACGCGGTACCGATGCCCGCCGACGGTTTGCGGCCAAAGGCAGAATGTACAACGCGATTTGCAGCCGCGTCCCGTATAGAACGAGATGTAGGGATGCTTCAGATAGCCGCCGAAGTAATTCTCGATCGTGAGGTCCCGTTTGTAGACCGGGGTCACCCATGGAAGGGCGTCCATGTCCTGCAGAACCACGCGCTCGTCATTGTGAACGATGGTTCCGTCCTGGTTGCGGTATGAGAGCCCTTTGATATCGCTCCAGGGCTTCCCGTCGGCGACTTCCTTGATGGTGAAATCGAACTCGTTGCGGGCCACGAAATCGACGCAGCGTCCGGCGATGAGGCTCTTCTCGGGCTCGACGGCGACCTTCGCGCCGATGAAACCGATTTTGACGTGCGGATTGACTGCCTTGATCATCTCGGCCGTCTTCACGTCCGACTTGAAGGAAGGGGTAGAGGTGTGCATCACCACCAGGTCCCGATTCTTCAGCTCGGGAACGATATCGTCGAATTTCAGGCGGTGGGGCGGCGCATCGATCAGCTTGGATCCTTCCACCAGAGCGGCTGGCTGTGCGAGCCAGGTCGGATACCAGAAGGAGCGCACCTCACGCTTCATTTGATAGCGGGCGCCGGCGCCGCCGTCGAAGCCGTCGAAGGATGGCGCTTGTAAAAATAGCGTCTTCATGCAGGTTGTCTCCGCAGCGGCATGGAATCACCGCTCGGCCGAGCCGGGGTCGCGTCGCACTGGCCAGCCAGTGCCGCAGGGTCCATGAGGCGGTGAAATCTAGCACGAGACGGGCCGCGACGCCTCTTCTCGGCGGCTGCCGAGCGGCTCCGCTGCCTTATGGCGCCCTGACCAGAATCGAGTCTATGGCGGATGTGGCGTTGCGCCCGAAAAAGTCCGTGTAACGGGTGTCGACCAGGTAGCGGTCGGGGCGCTCCGCGAGGAAGGCGCTCAGCGCCTCATGTTTATCGATGCTGTCCTCGACGAAGAGGTAGTCGCCCTTCTCGAGGAAACCGTCGAGATAGAGCAAGACGTTCCGGACGTTCTCGTGGGCGTCTTCGACGACCAGATAGGGATGCGGGGCCGACCGCAGCAGTTTGGCTCCGAAAAGCGTCTCGGGCGACATGCAGTCTCCCGTCACGAAACGAACGTTCGGATGGGACTCGCCGATCGGCTTGATGTCGACGGAGTGGACCAAGGCCTCGAGGCCGAAGCCGGCAATAGTGTCGGCCATCCAGCAGGCGCTCGTACCCGTACCCGAGCCGATCTCGAAAACAGTCGCGGGTTTCAGCTCCCAGATCAGAGTCGGAAATATCGCGAAGTCGAATACGCTCTTAAAGAGCGGCATGCCTTTCCAGCTGAGACACTCGCTCTTGCCTTGGCTCATCATTCTCTCCGGAGACCTGATGTCCGACTGGTCGCCTCTGCGGCGCTGGCGAGACTGATACGGGACGAGACGTTCGTGATCTCGATCGCGGAGATAGCGTACGAACCACTGCAATTCGGCGAGGTATCTTCGTTTGCGCGCACGGCGCCGGCTGCGAAAGGGACTCCAGCGCGGCGCAGGAGGATTCAAGTTCCAGCCGTGCTCGGATTCCGAGGCCTTCAGAGCGTCCAAGAATTCGAAGAGAAAAAGGTCGAAATAGGTCGGCACGCCGCCTTGGTTGCCCTTGACGCGCGACTCGACTCTCTGCCTCTCCGCTGCGGCTGCTCTCTTCAGGTCATCGGGCGCAGGGGACATGACTCAACCGACGAACGCGCGAGCGGGCTGAAGGGGCATTACGGGCACTAACGGGCACTAAACGGCACCTATAAAGGGCACTAAAGGGCACCAAGGGGCGCAGCGAGCTCGGAGGCTTCGCGCGAGGAGGTCGCCGTCGCCTCGGAGCTCGCGACATGCGATTCGTCGAATGCCAGCAGAGAATGGATCTCGCCGAACACTCTGTAGAAATGGGGAGCGCGTCGCGCAAGCAGCGCATCCGCGGCACGGCCGAGCAGGACGTCCGAGGATTCCCCGTCGACGGGCCAGGCGATGACGATTTCATTCAGGCCATCGGTCACGCGATCGCCTGGAATGCTGATCGCGAGCGTCTGCCAAGTCGAAGCGGCCGGCGCTTGCGTGAGCTGAGCACCGTTCACGTCGATCCTGACCGTCCCCTCGAGGCCGCGCTGGCCCGGCACACGAAACGTGAGCTTGAGCCCGACACGCTGTGCCCGCTCACCGAAAAACACGAATTTCGATATTTCCGAGAAGGCCGAGGCATAGATGCAATGCGACGCGCGGTTCGTGGAAAATGATTTGCTCGTCCATGCAGCTTCCGAGGGGCGAAGCATCGTGGAGCTGTAGTAGAAATCGGTCAACTCCTTCGGACCGGCTCTGAGTGAATGCTCCGCCGCGCGCAGCGTGGCGATCTGGCTCCGGATATCCGTGCCGGTGGAGGCGAGGGCCTTCACCATTGCGTCGATGAGCGAGAGGTCCAGACGCTTTCTGCCGCCCCGAAGCAGAGTGACGAGCTCTCGACTGCCGAATAGATCGATCGCCGAGCGGCACGCCATGGTATCCCCGCGGCGTGTTTGAAAGTCGGCGAAGCGCTTCATGATCTCGGCGGATTTGGGCCAGAAGCGAATGGCGCGCTCGCACCAGTAGGACGAGAGCTCATCGCCCTGAAAATAGTGGGCATTGTGAATTGCCGCAAGCAGCGATGCCTTGCCCTCCACGATTCCGGTCGGGGAAGAGGAGTGGCTCTGTAGCGCCTCGATCGAGACGGGCTCTCCAGCGATCGATTGCACGACCGCAGACCCGACCGCGGCCATGGCGAGGTTGATGCCCTCGGCCGTGAGGTGGCAGTAGTCGAGGAACAACCGCCGGTTCGGCGGGGAGTCCTCGAGATGCCGGCTGAATATCGCCGGCAGATCGACGATGAGATGCTGGTGAGCGGCGGCCGACTCGCGCAGCGCGTTTTGCGCGGCGACCGAGGTGCGTGGGGTATAGGCGAACGCCGGGTTCCAGCCCTCGGCGTCGCGGCACAACTCGAGGTATCGTTTGGCTTCTCGAAGCTCCGACTTGCAGCGGCTGCACTCGGCGAGAATCCGCAGCGGCACGGAATTCGTGCCACCGTCCAGAGCGATCATTTCGTTGGCCAGGCGTTCGGCGATGACGAGATCACGCTGCTCGAGCGCGATGCTCGCCCTTACATGCAGGTCGCGCCATCTCCGATTGCCCTCACTCGGAAGAAGCGGCGCGGGGGAAATCGGGTCGCACCAATCGTCCAGGTTGGACTCGGGTACGACCCAGATGAGGCTGACGTTTCTTCCGCTCACCAGCCGGTGCAATTGATCGGTGAGCTGCCGGACGGAGTGGCCGACGGTGCTGTCGATATACGATTTGAGGCGGGGCACCCCGTGCTCCCGCAAGGGACCTTCGACATAGGGGATGTCCGAATCCCTCAATTGCATGTGCCAGTTGTTGCCGGCGAACACCACGATCACGTCGGGCGACAATGCCAAGGATTGGCCGATCAGCGTCTTGAGCGGCTGCATGGTCAGACTGTTCATCGCGAGATCGACGACTTCGATGTCGGCAGTACCTAGATGCGCTCTGAGCATCTGCTCGAGCACGGCCGCCGGCGTGAATTCCGGGTCGTACAGATAGCCTCTCGCGACGGATTCCCCGATGAATGCGACTCTCCATTTCCGCCGCTTCGGCTCGATCGTTTCCTTCTTCGCCCAGGAGAACCAGTCCGCATCCGGCATGCGAACGAAAGGAGCATCCTTGGCCCGGCTCTGTTTGCGCCAGATGCCGACCTGCATGGTGTCGGCATTCCCGATCTCGATGCGGCTGACCTCGGCGGGCTGCTGCTCCCGCAGGATGCCGGACAGATGCAGATCCCGGATGGCGCGACTTTGCTCGGGGGAGGCTGAGAATCGAGCCACCCGGTCTGCAAAGCTTCTCAAAGCGAGCAGGTCGGAATCCGGCGCCATGGTGTCGTAGAAGACCGCATGGCCGGGGGCTGGCGCGACGCGGCGTATTTCGAGCCCGCAGCGCCGTGCGAGCGATTTCAAGAGATGCTTCATCGTGCCGCTCGGTATTGCATTCGCCAGCCGCCTAGAGCATCGCGTAAACGACATAGTCGTGCGCCGCGACGGAGCGCTTCTGGGGCAGGTGCTCCCAGGCGGGCGGGATATCGGCTCGATCGACGACGAAATCTTCGAGGACGAGCGTCTCGATTTTCGAGCGGCCGAAGGTGGATATCGCGTCCATCGCCGAACAAACGATCGGCTCTCCGCGCAAGTTGAAAGACGTATTCAGCAGGATCGGACAGCCGGTGCGCGTGTAGAAGTGCTCGAGCAGGTCGGCGAACCGAGGGTTGGTCGCCCGGGAGACGGTCTGCACCCGTGCCGAGCCATCGACATGCGTGATGGCCGGAAGCGGGATCGGTGAGATCACCCGGCAAGTCTCCAGCATGAAAGGCGAGGGGTGGTTCAGCGAGAAGTGCTCGTGAGCGTGCGATTCCAGGACCGCAGGCGCGAAGGGCCGAAATTCCTCCCGCTGCTTGACGAGCGCATTGATTCGGTCCTTCATTTCCGCGCGTCGCGGATCGGCGAGAATGGATCTCGCACCGAGCGCGCGGGGGCCGAATTCCATCCGGCCGGATACCCAACCGATGACTTCGCCTGCCGCGAGCCTGCCGGCGACGCAATCGAGCAAGCCCGGCTGATTGCCGCGGTAGTCGAGAAACTTGACCCCGGAGGCGTTCAGCAAACCCCACACCTCATCGGCTGCATTGCCCGGGCCGAGATAGACATGTTCAAGTCGCTCCTGTGCGGGGCGTGCGCCCGTGCATCTGGCATGCGCGACGGCCGCCGCACCGAGGCAGGTGCCCGCATCCCCGGCCGCGGGTTGCACGAAGAGCCGCTTGAATGGACCTTCTCTCAAGCAACGGCCATTGGCGACGACATTGAGCGCGACTCCGCCTGCCATGCAGAGGTTTTCGCTCGGTGCGCGATCGTGCAGATGGCGCACTTTGGAGAGCAGGACTTCTTCGAGCACCAGCTGCGTGCTGCGCGCAACGTCCATGTGGAACTGCGTGATCCGTGATCCGGGCGCACGCGCCGGCGCTCCCAGCAGCTCGCACAGCGCATCCGAAAACATCCTGTCTTCCTGAAGGAAGGAGAAATACTCGAAGTTGAGCCGGTAATCGCCGCTGGGGCCGTTCTCGATCAGCCGACCGATCTCATCTGCGTATTTCGGCTGTCCGTAGGGCGCGAGTCCCATCACCTTGTACTCGCCCTCGTTGACCTCGAATCCCAGGTAGCCGGTCAGCGCGCTGTAAAACAGACCGAGGGAATTCGGAAAATCCACTTGCTCCAGCCGTTCGATTGCGAACCCGCGGGCGGTGTTGTAGGTCGTCGTCGGCCACTCGCCTACGCCATCGACGGTGAGAATTGCCGCCTCCTCGAAGCCCGAAAAAAGGTAGGCACTTGCGGCATGCGAGAGATGATGATCGACGATCTCTATCGGCCCCTCGTAACCGGTGAGCAGGCGAATATCCTCTTCCGGCCGCGTCCAGAGTGCCCTGCGCAGGATTTGAGAGCGCCGCTCCTGCGTGAGGCCGGGAAGCATCCCCATCCATATCTGACGCCCGAGTTTCGACGGCGGGTCCTCATAGAAGGCCACGCAATCGATATCGGCGATTGTGAGGCCTGCGCGATCCAGGCAGTAACGAAAGGCGGCGCGGGGGAAGGCTTTGTCGTTCTTCAGCCGGGAAAACCGCTCCTCCTGAGCGGCCGCGACGAGGCGACCGTCGCGCATCAGGCAGCAGGCGGAGTCGTGGTAGCCGGCAGATATGCCGATGACGTTCACGGGCTCCGATCCAGAATGCGAACGACGAGGCCCTCCCGCATGAGACGCTCGATGAAGACAATTCTTTCCTCGTCTTGCAGCTCACCCGGAAGGTCGCGCACGCGGTAAGCAGGCGTCTCCAGGGAGAAGCTCAAGGCCTCTTGGAAGAAGCCGGGGAACACGATCGTTCGGGCCCCATAGTTGAGGCGGACCGAGTCGCCGTCGGAGCGCACTCGATAAACTATGCCGCGACGCGGTCCCACGCGATCGTCGAGGCCAATCGGTACCGGCTGGAAGAAATCCGCGACCTGCCCCGAGACATCGAGGGGAAACGTCTCGACCGATCGTTCTCTGAACCGATCGACCACGGCGCTGAGGAATGCCTCGTCGGTGATGTCGCGCAGTGCCGCCATCGCGCGCCGAACGACCTGTTCGCGCTGCCCACGCATGAAGCCGAGCGGCAGTGCGGCTCGCCAGCGCTCATCGCGCTGAACCGCCGCCCTGATCGCCTCGGCGAGAACTTCCTCCAGGAGAAACGGACGTATTCCAAAGGTGATGTGCAGGGAGGGAACCTCACCGCATTCGGCCGCGTGGACGAATCCTCGCGGGATATAGACGAGATCGCCCTGTTCGAGCGTAAAGGAGTGGACACTTCCCCGCAGCTCGCGTCCGTCATCGCCCATTCTGTCGCCCGAACCCGGGAAGGCGCGCCGCGTCTTCTCGATCTTCCAACGCTTCGAGCCCATGACCTGCAGGATGAATACGTCGTGGTTGTCCCAATGCGGGAAATAGCCTTGGCCGTGGGCGGGCGTCAGATAAAGATTCGTCTGGGAGCTGCTTCCGAGCTCCGACCCGAGCAACCGGCAGAACAATCCGAGCTTCGGATCGGCCTCGTTCAGGCGATCGAGCATCAGGGTGTGGCCCTCCCGCATGTCGGCCAACACGCTCTCGATACCTCTGACCGTCGTGCTTCGATAGGTCACTGCCTTCTTGTTCGCCGCGGCGTTGGCTGTGTTCACATGATCGGGCGCGCGAGCGATGGCCGCATCGAAATCTTTGAGGGTGTAAAAATCTCCGTAAAAATCGGGATTGCCCCGCAGAACGATCAGCGGCTTCTGCTCCCAGTATTGTGTCCGGAACTCCTCTTCCGGAAACGGCGCCAATAGAGAGCCGAGCGTGAGATTTTCGAGGAACCGGCAGGTCGTCACCGAACGGTCTCCATCTTCGTTGTTTATGGCGGAAGCCGCGCTCTCATGACCCCGAGGCTAGATTGCACGCCCAGGATGGCCTCGAGCAAGCGCGGCGTTCAATCACGAGCGTTCATCCAAACTTTGGTACCGGTGCCGGTTCGGATCGGCCCGCCCTAAGCCGTTGATTTGACATGGTGTAGCTTCAAATGTATTGGCGCGGGTGCCACGCCTGCGACGCATGTCACAAACGTTGTCCCCGGCGCAAGGCTAGGCTTGCCGTTCATCGCTTGAGTGGAGGTCTTCCATGCGTCGTCTCGTTCCGTTCATCGTTGCCGCGCTCGCCGCAGGCGCCGCGAGCGCGTCGTTTGCCGGCGACATCCAATTCGGTGTCGCGATCACCGGGCAGGTCGTCCCGGGCGTGTACGGCCATGTAGTGCTCGGTAATGCGCCGCCGCCGCCGGTGCTCTATACCCGCCCGATGGTTGTCGAGGCGCCTCCGCCCGGCGTCGTGGTGCGGCCGATCTATCTGCACGTTCCGCCCGAGCATGCGCGCCACTGGCGCGAGCATTGCCACGAGTATCACGCGTGCAACCGGCCGGTCTATTTCGTGCGCTCGGCCGAGTATGCGCCGGGATTCAACATGGAGCGGTGGCGCCGCGAGCACCGGGAGTACTACCGCGCTCACGAGATGCACGAGCACGTCGACCACGAGCACTTCGAGCACGAGCATTTCGATCGCGGACACCACGGCGATCGGGATTGGGATCGCGGTCACGACCACGACGGCCACCACGATCACGACTACGACCACGACCGTCGCTGATTGCATCGCGGGCCGCGCGCCTCTCGCAGGAGAGCGAGCGGCCTGATGCTCCCTCGGACGCCCCGCAGCGACCCGTGGGCGCTGCGGGGCGTGTTGAGCGCCCGCGGGGATGAGATCTCGCCGCCGCCGCCCCCCGCTGGGGCTAAGATCCCCCCCTACGCCGGCATCACCGGCCGACAGGGGATGCAACCTTGAGCTGGGTAGTGCTGGTCGTTCTTCTCGCGCTGATCGAGTATTTCGCGTTGGGCGCTCTCACGGGCCGTGCGCGCGTCAAGTACCGCATCGCCGCACCCGCGGTGACCGGCCATCCGATGTTCGAGCGCTACTTCCGCGTGCATCAGAACTCGCTCGAGCAGCTGATCGTATTCCTCCCCGCGGTGTGGCTGTTCGGACTCTATGTAAGCGCCCCGTGGGCGGCAATCGTCGGCGCGGCCTTTCTCGTCGCCCGCATCCTCTATGCGATCGGCTACGTCGCGGCACCGGAGCGGCGGGAGGTGGGTGCGGTGCTGACCTTCCTGATCGAGGCCATCCTCGTCATCGGTGCGCTCGGCGGAGTGATCCGATCGATCGCTTTGGCGCGCTGAATGGCGCGGATGACGGGCGGCGAAGCGATCGTCGCGGGGCTGCTCGCGCACGGCATCGAGACGGTCTTCGGGCTGCCCGGCGCTCAGATCTACGGCCTCTTCGATGCGCTTCACAGAGTACAGCCGCGCCTGAAAGTCATAGGCGCGCGCCATGAGCAGGCGTGCAGCTACATGGCGCTCGGACACTCGCGGGCGACCGGCCGGCCGTCGGTGTTCGTCGTCGTTCCGGGTCCGGGTGTGCTCAATGCAGGTGCAGGGCTTCTCACGGCCTTCGGGGGCAACCAACCGGTTCTCTGCGTGACCGGGCAGGTGCCACGCGGATTCCTGGATCGAGGCCGCGGGCACCTGCACGAGATGCCCGATCAGCTCGCGACGCTGCGCAGCTTCACGAAATGGGCGGAGCGGATCGAGTATCCGGCACTCGCGCCGGTGCGCGTTGCGGAGGCGTTCCAGCAAATGACCTCGGGCCGCCCGGGGCCGGCGGCGATCGAGATGCCGTGGGATGTGTTCACGGAGAGCGTCGAGGTGCAGCCGTGCGCTCCGTTCGCACGCCTCGCACCGCCGCCGCCCGACCCCGAGCGCATCGAGCGGGCGGCGCGGCTGATTGGGGAGAGCCGGTCGCCGATCATTTTTGTCGGAGGTGGCGCGATCGAGGCGGGCGGCGAGGTGCTCGAGCTTGCAGAATCGATCGATGCGCCGGTCGTTGCGTTTCGAACGGGCCGCGGCATCGTGAGCAATGCGCATGAGCTCGGGCTCACGATCGCGGAGGCCTACCGGCTTTGGCCGCGCACGGATCTCATGATCGGCATCGGCACGCGCCTCGAGGTGCCGTTCTGGCGATGGCCGTTCCGTCCGCGCGGTCTCAAGTCGATACGCATCGACATCGACCCGGCGGAGATGCGGCGGTTCGCGCCCGATGCGGCGGTCATCGCCGATGCATCGGAGGGAACGCGCGCACTCTCGGCGGCGGTGCGGCGT
>Ga0134128_10002494_pt1 | contig 22759 bp, 20 predicted proteins | sample KB31754_FD_96462 | JGI IMG/M metagenome (GOLD analysis project Ga0134128, IMG submission 96462) | Terrestrial soil microbial communities with excess Nitrogen fertilizer from Kellogg Biological Station, Michigan, USA - KB3-175-4 | ecosystem: Environmental > Terrestrial > Soil > Unclassified ... | reverse complement strand
CCCCCAAATCAAAATCGATCCCTCGATCCTGAACTGTAAAGGATGTCCTGATAACGACCTGTAAAGCATGTACTGATACTGAACAGCATGCGGCGAGAGGGTGGGAATAGGGGACCACAAATGCCAATGGGCGCCGGCGAGCGAGCCCGAAGTGTGGAACACGCTGGTTTTGAGGAAAACGAGCGGCAGCAATCCCGCGACGATCACCGCAAGTTGAAAGACCTCGTTGTAGATGGTGGCGCGTAGCCCTCCGAGCAACACATACATCAGTACGACCGCTGCGGCGAGTAGCGCGCCAGCGGAAAACGGCCAGCCGAAGACTACCTCAAGCACTTCGGCCATGGCATAAAGGCCGATACCGGACAGCGCCGTTCCAGTGGCCAGCACCAGGGAGGCATTGGCCAGGCGCACACGGCTGTCAAAGCGCAGTTGCAGATACTCGGGAAGGCTTTTCACTCCGCTGCGCATGTACACAGGGATGATTACCCCGGAGAGAAAGACGAGACCGGGGATTGCGCCGATCCAGTAGAAATGGAATGCGGCGGCCCCGTATTGCGCGGCCACCGCGCTCAAGCCGACGATCTCCAGGGCCCCGCAATTCGCTGATAGAAAGGCCGCGGCGACGATCCAGATGGGGAGCGACCGACTGGCATTCAGGAAGTCGTTCGCCCGGCCAGCGCGACGGCGCGACACCCATCCGATGGCCAGGGTGGCGAGAATATAGAGTGGAAGAACCGCGAGGCCGCAGGTTCTAGCCCAATGTCCTTGCACGTATTCCCGCCCCAATCATTTTGCAGTGCCGAATGTGTTGATGCAGACGACTTCCCCCCTCACAAGCACGTCTCATGAGCAATTCAAATCTCGCGAGAGCACATTTGAATATCACCGCATGCCGGGATCATACCGTCCAATGTCTGAACTCTGAAAGGGAATACAGCGGAATTCGGTATTGTCGGGCAGTGGAACAGAGAACGCGATTCTCTGAGAAGATTGCCAGCGGCTACGCCATTGACTGTGCAGTCCTGGCCTATGGTTTCTCGGACCCAGCGCTAGAGCGAAACGATTGCGAGGAACCTATTGACCCCGGCGAGTTCGGCAACCAGGTTCATGTCGATGTGCGACTGCCGCCCGCGCAGCGTGAGCCGGAGGGGGCGGGGTTTGAGCTATCAACTGAGGTCCCAAGGGGTCGATCAACCTGCATGTGCGGTGGGGGTGCGGGCGGACTGGCGAGGGGCCAGCGGAATGGCTAGAACCACTTTCGCACCTCCGTCTTCATTGTTCTCGGCAGTGATGGCGCCCGCATGGGCGCGCACGACGGCGTCTACAAACGCGAGGCCGAGTCCATGGCCGGAGGAGTGCCTTCCTTTCACAGGCTTGGTAAACAACTGCGCGCGTACGTCGGGATCAAAGCCGGTTCCGTTATCTCGCAATATCAACCGAACCACGTCGTCTGCCTCCTTAAGGCTCACGCTTACGGTGCAGCCCGGAGGGAGATGTTTCAGCTCGTTATCGAACAGATTGGCCACCATACGGTGGATCAGTCCTTCATCGCCCACGATGTGAATGGGCCCAGCGCTGTGTAGTCGGATATCAATACCCCTGTCGTTCATCGAAGGCTCGTAGAGATCGATCATGGCATGCAGCAGTTCATTCAAATCGATGGTGCTGCGGTGCAGCCGAAGTGCATCGGCCTTGGCCTCGGCCACATCCAGGGACTTGTTGAGGAAGTCCGTCAGGCGGTCAAGCTCTTCGATAGCCGAAACAATTGGCTCAGCCTGATCTGTTTCGCGCACCGCAAGTGAAGTCTCCAGCTTGCCGCGGATGGCGGTGAGCGGGCTGCGCAAATCGTGCGCCAGCGAATCGGTAATCGTGTGTAACTGGTGCACGCTGTTTTCGATGCGGTCAAGCATGCGATTCAGGGTCAGCGCCAGTTGGGCGATTTCATCGTTGCCGCGCGTTGTGGGCACCCGCATCTTCAGGTCTGACTCGCCGATGTGCGATGCCGCTTCCGCAATGTTCCTGACATGGCTCAGCGTGCGCCGCGAGGTGAAAAAAACGATTGCGAACCCGAGCAATACCAGCGAAAGCCACAGTGCAAAGAAGCGCATGCGCAGATTGAATACCACGCGCCGCTGATCTCGCTCCGAAAGTCCGAGGTATACGCGGCCGCCGTCGTTCACCGTGTCAGTGGCAACGCGAAATGGAATGGCATACCCGCGCACGCGGATGCTCAATGGTCTGCCGACATCAAACGTGTGCGCCTGGATGGCCTGCAGGTGCGCCTGCCCGTCGCCATCGCCCACCCACAATTTGAGGGCGCCGTCGCCCCCGGTCTGGATGAAGAATACCGAGTCATTCGAGGCTTCGTGCGAAACCGTTCTGTTCGGCACTTCGCGGGAGGCCAGCTCGGCTACTTCGCCCACCACGCGGTTATAAAGCGCATCATTGGGGGTGCGTTCGGCCACATCGCCCAGCACTCCTACTTCCCCGCTGAGCCAGGCATCACTTCGGCGCTGGATATCGCTGGCCACAAAACGATCGAGAAAAATGAACACCACGATAGTTCCGCACGTGAATGCCAGGGTTGCCCACAACGAAATGCGCCAGGCCGCGCTGCGAACCGCCGGCTTACCTGTCCTGAAGGACATAGCCTACTCCCCGCAAAGTCCGAATCAAGGGCCACTGCCCATTGCCGTCCACCTTGCCCCGAAGCCGGTAGATGTGGACGTCCACCACGTTTGTGTCGGGCTGAATGCGCATGCCCCACACCTTGTCGAGGATCATGGACCGCGTGACCACCCGGCCGGCATTGCGGCACAGGTATTCGAGCAGCACGAATTCCTGCGGCGTAAGTTGCAGCGGCTGGCCGGATCGCGTGGCTTCGCGCCGCAGTAAATCCAATTCCAGATCCTGCACGCGCAGTCTCGTCAATTCGCTACCCTGCGGCGCGTTGCGTTTCAACAGATTCCGTAATCGTGCGAGTAGCTCGGCGAGGGCAAACGGCTTCGTCAGGTAATCGTCACCTCCCTGTTCGAGCCCGCGCACACGATCATCGACGGACCGCCTCGCCGACAGGATAAGCACCGGCGCATGCACGCCGATCTGTCGCAAACGCGTGATGAGGTTTATGCCGTCCTGGTCGGGCAGCCCCAGATCGACAATCAGAATGTCATAAGCGTTGCCCTTGGCAAGCCCTTCTGCAGTTTTCCCATCCCGAGCGAGGTCCACGGCATATCCGGCCTCAAAAAGTGCCTGCTGCAGGAAGGACTGAATATCGTACTCGTCCTCAACCACCAGGAGCCGCATGCACAAGATATTAGTCGAACTGGAACGGGCATGCGTGTGGGTATTCTCATTCCGCCTAAATGAACGAGTTGTCATTGCGCTGGTCAATTAGTTTTACCTCACGCCGTTTTGCGATTTACAGTGAATGGCGCTGCGAAGGCAAATTTCTGCGATGAACAAATTGTCATGGTCGCCGTCATGTATTTCGCTGCCTCGGCGACGCTGGAGCCGGCCTTTGTGGCGCAGGGGATTGCGTGTGTGCTTCTGCAGAACCCCGCGTTCGTACTTAGCGCATCCTCGTTCTATTCCCTCGTCGCCTATCCTTCATTCCTGTTATGCACAGGCTCAACCGCGGCCCGCGGCAAACAGGCCGGATGGATTCTATGCGATCGCCGGATGGGTCGGGTCTACCTTGGGCATCGGGATGGGCCAGTACCTTGGGCGGGTTCCTCTTGCGTTCGTAGCGGTTGCCGGAGTAGTCCTCCTTGAGCCCGCGTGCGTCTCTCTGGTGAAAGCACGGCCCCGCGAAATCACGCTCGTCCTGGCTGCACTCGCGGCAACATTCCTGGTATATCGAGCATTCCCGACGATGGGGCGAGCGCAGAGCATTGCTGACCAGTTTCGTCAATACGGCCCAACCGAGATGTTCCTCCCAACGAACTGACAGGAGACGATAGATGAAGACGATGGCGACAATTACCGGATTTGCAATTGTGCTCTCCCTCGGGGTGGCCGCCTCTGCCCAGCAGCAGACCTTTACCGTAAATCCCGGCGCAAGCAACATCGGCTTCGCCCTGGCCGGAACCGGCCACGAGGTCCACGGCATCTTTCACGTCACCAGCGGAACCATCCAGTTCGACCACAACGCACCCAAGATGTCGGGAACCGTCCTCGTTTCAGCCTCCAGCGGCAGCAGCGGTGACAAGAGTCGCGATAAGAATATGAACCAGAAGGTGCTCCAATCCGATCGCTTCGCAGACATTACCTTCCAACCGCAGAGTTACACCGGCAGCCTCGCGCCGACCGGTGATTCCACTATTCAGGTGTCCGGAATCTTCACCCTGCACGGCACGCCACGACATCACCGTTCCCATGCAGATACACATCGACGGCCAGAATCTCACCGCCAGGGGCAGCTTCATCGTTCCTTATGTGAAGTGGGGACTAAAGGACCCCAGCGTGTTCGTCCTCAGGGTTGCCAAAGAGGTGCACATCGACCTGAACCTGGCAGGTACAGTCTCCCGCGCAACCTAAGGCACCTTAACGTTTTTAGTACACACAGATCGTCTGGATCGAGGCGTAGGAGAAAGGGAGAGAGAGCCCGTTCCACAAGGCGGAAAATATCTTTGCAGGGTCAGTTGGCATTCTGTTTGTCCTATGCGGGAGACTCCGACAATACCGGCGCACCTCATTATTCGAGATGCGCCCTGAAATTGTGACCGCCCAATCGCGGCATGCCTCACCAGCGACGTGCCGCGCCCGCGATCAGTGATGCGAATACGGTGGAATGAGCGGGGTTACTTCGACGACTGTCATCATGCCGCGATCTTCATGCGCCAGGATGTGGCAGTGGATGACGAACCATCCGGGGTAGTCGACGAAACGGCTGCGCATCTTGAAATAGCCGGGAATGGTAACCGAACAGGTGGACGCGCCATTGGTGGTTGTGCAGGCCGTGTAACGCTGGATGGCGGTGGGACATTTATCCAGTTCTGTGCAAACATCGGCTGCCAGCGTAACGGAATGCCCAGACGGAATGGGAAAGACATCCCACCAGATCCTGTGCGTGGCCGGCTCGGTTTGATAGCACGGCTTCCATGTGGTTGGATCGAGCGGATTCACACTGCATTGTCCTGGCTGAACCGGGGTATTATCGAAGACATATCTCGGTATCGAGGTGCCAGGGAGCGTCGAATTGGGAGAAAAATTTTCGCTGATCTGGAACGGGTTGATGTGAATGTGGAATGGGTGCGAGATGAAGGTCGAGTTATTGGAGATCTTCCACTCCTCGACTTTGTTCAGCAACACCGATACACCCACTTCGCCATCGAACTTCTTGCCGTTTATGGTGTGCACCGCCGCCATCGAGTGCGGCGGCGGACCGTTGTTGAACTGCTGCGGAACCGTTCCGAAATCGACGGTTTGCGTTCCCTGGATGTCGCCGTCGGCGATGTCTTTCAGGTCGTCCGGAAACGTCTTTGCCGGCGATGCATCCGGGAACGGCATATTCACCGGATTCCCCGCGACCTTCACGGTGGCCAGATGGATTTGGAACGGCCCGGCATGCGGAGTGTCTTTCGGCTGGATGTCGCTCGGATCGACTGTGTTTTCCACCAGTACCGGGTCGACGCATCCGCTCGCATTGGAGCATTCAGCCTGGACGAGGAGATCGATGCGGTTGCCCGACGCAAGCAGGAACGGCTGGTCAGTGCTTGACGAGTAGTTATCGGTATAGAACTGGACGCCGTCCCGGGCGAGTATCTTCCAATGCAGGCCTTGAGGAGGCGCGAGGAATTGCGCACCTGCGCGGCCTGAGGCGTTGAGAATACGCCACATCTGAACTTCGCCGGGCTTCATGCTGATGATGGGGTCCGTTCGCCCATTGACTGAGAAATCCGGCCCTTTGTCCTGTGAGGCGCCGCCCTTCAGGTTGGGCGAGGTGCCGAACTGGTTGATCACCAGCACGGGTTGGGTGCGAGTCCATTCCGGCCCGTATGCTTTGTAGACTTGGTTGATCTCGTCGTCGTACTGACCTTCGATGATGAGAGCCCCGATGAAGCCGTTGGAGACATCAATGGAGGTCGAGCCGTGCTTGTGGGCGTGATACCAGTGCGTGCCTGGAGATTGACCCATCTTCAGGGTTCCGCCTTGCTCCAACATCGCCGACGATTCCATGCCCTGGTGGGCCTGCATCTCTGCAGAGCCTGCTCCCTTGTCGGCTGCCTGTGCCGGAGTTGTTTCGGGATATTTCGGCAGCCGGAAGCAGTAGGGATAACTGCCGATGTAGTACTGCGGCCATTGATGATGGTCGAGAGCCTCCTGGTTCACTGGCCAGAGCGGCTTGCCGCTGTTCGGTTGCTTGTCGAACCGTTCCAGCAGCTCTTTCTGCATGTCAGTGTAGGCTTTCGGCAGGTCATACCAGTTCACCGGCCACTCAACGTGCGAGCCCTTGGACAGCTCTTCCTCGCACTGATCAAAAAACTTGTCGAAGCTCGGCGGCACGGGCGCGGGACCGCCAATGAGCCGCTTGGAGGAGAGGATCTCCAGGAAGACGTTATCGCCGGTCGAGGTCGGATTGGTGTGCGTGCCGTGGAAGTGGATGTTCGCGGTGGTCGAGCCGTGAAAACAATCTGGGAAAGTATCGCCGGAATGGCCCGGATAACCGGCTGATGTGCTGTCGCACGCACCGACGTCTCCAAGGTCGATGGACTGGCCGAACTTGGAGGGATCGATCTCGTTCACAAATGTCAGCTCGATGAAATCGCCGACGCGAGCACGGAGCGTTGGTCCGGGCATCGGGTCATTGAGGCCGTTCACGGGCGGCGGATAGGGCGTGGTCACGTTTGGGCTGCGAAACGTGCGGACCCACTCCGGAAAACATGCTTGAAAGGTGTCGGGATCACCCGGCTGAGATACCTGCGGTCGCGGTGTGGTCGGAAACGTCAGCGGATAACGCATTGGCATGCGGACCTGTTCGGTTCCCGTAACGAGGGTTGCGCGCAATCTCCCGTCCTTGGAAACGACCTCCGGAATCCTGAGAAGCGCCTGCTGAGCGGGGAGGCACTGAATCTGACTGGCGGGCGTGGCTTGCGCTTTCTGCCCCGCGTGAGAGCCCGCGTTTTGCGCGCGCGCCAGGTGTCCCGACAGTCCGCCAAGGATGAGGGCGATCAACAGAACGGCTACAGGTGGCAGGGGCACGACGTCCTGTATGGCGATCTGCCCGGTCTCACCCTCGTGTTTGGTGCAGTGATAACTGACCGTACCTGTGGTTGATGGGGCGATGTAGTCGGTCTTCGATGAGAAGGATGGGAGGATATCGTTGGAGGTGTACGTGCCATCATCCATCGCCACCTGGTGCGTCTCGCCTGTGTGGTTGTTCCAGGAAACCAGAGCGCTCGGAGGGGCATTCAGCGGGTCACCGGGGTTGGAGCCGGGCAGATCTGGTTGGAACGTCGCCAGGTTGCCGGCGCCGGGAACGATCTTGACTGAAAAATCAGGCATGGTGCTTGTCCTCCTTGTTGCTGGGTGCATGCGCCTCGAAGGTGCGAAGTGGGACCGATGTAATGGAATTGAGAACCGCGCGCGTCACCCTTATCTGGCTGGCCACGGCGCCTGCAGTTTCCACCAGTACCGCATCGACGATGTCGTCGTACGATTTGCCGCCTGAAATGACGAGGCTGACCACGGCCGCTTCTAGCGGCGACATGCTCGGATTGAACGCCGCGTTCTCCGCGACGGAACCCGCGAAGACGCCGCCGTCACGGGTCTTGAGGGCCACGCCGGTATAACTGGATGTGTACGGAGCGTAGGAGGCGTTTGCAGCTGCCAGCGCCGCCTTCACGACGGGATCTTCAGGTGCATCTGCCACCGTCATACCGTGAGCCTGAGGCGACATCAAGGCTGCCGTCACGCCGAGATCTTGCGGTCCGAATGCATCCGGCAGCAGCGACGTCAAGAGCGTGGGTGGCGTATTCGGCAACAGGATCTGGAGGCTCGATGCCGTTGCCAGTTCGTAGAGGAATTGGCGGCAGTAGCCACACGGTGCCGCGGAAACGGCGAGCATCTGCATGCCGGACTCGCCGCGCGAGATGGCATGCGCTGTCGCGGCCTGTTCGCCGTGCACCGTAAAGCTGACGGCCTGGCCCACGAACTCGTAATTCGCGCCGAAATAGATGCCGCCGCTGGCACCCAGGGCGACAGCGCCAACGAAGAAGTTGGAGATTGGTGGGCGGGCGAACTTTTGAGCTTCCGGAATCAAATTGAGCATCAACTGCTCGATGGTCATGCCCGAGGATTTAAGAAACTGCTCCACCACCGGAGCCGCGATGACGCCGTGAGTTACGGACGGCAGTTGCGAGTTGCTCATCCGACGAATGCCTCCGGGCGAAGGAAGCCTGCGATCCGCTTAAGCACCGATGTGGTCATGTAGGGATGGGTAGTGGACCCGCGGACCGCCTGAACGAACAGATCGCCGTGCGCCTTAAGAAAGTCCTGGTACACTGGTTCTTTGGTGTGAGCGACAAAGGCGTCGTGGTTCTTCCATGCCGAGTTATAAGTCACCTGGTCGAGTTGCATGGGTGGAATGGCGAGTGAGTCGGGTGAGGCGTCCGCAAGATTCACGGTGTACATGTAAGTCTCCGGTTCGATTTGCTTCACCGCCTTGACGTAATCAACCAGGGCCGCCGCGACCTTCTCCCGGTTGCCCGGCTTCATTACCCATCGCGCCTCCACCTGGAACACATTCGGGTCTACTTCCTGCGGGCGGATAAAACCCACTGACAGTTCCATGGTCTGCACGATGACGAACGGCGAGGTGCTTCCGTACATGTTGAGAAAGAGACTGCCGAAGTTAGCGATGAACTTGGCCAGGATCGGGCCATGGTGATGCGCAACGAACGCGCTGCGGTCCTTGTAGCCTTCCACGAACGCGACTTGCACGGGCGCGGGCGGCGGGAAGATGTTGATGCCCGGATCGAAGTTTGGCTTGTGAATCAGGTAAAGCCAGGTGTCGGGCTCGGAGCTCTGGATTTGAGCGGCAAGATCCGTAAGCGCCGTATACGCCTTGGCTTCGTTGCCGGGGATGATGGACCAGAACGCGTTCACGATGTACATAACATTGCTCCTCAGTAAGCGAGTGCAGCCAGGATGCTTTTTGCCGACTTAAACGCCAGCCCCATTAACGTCAGCGTCGGATTTGCTGTACATGCCGTGGGGAAACTGCCGCTTCCGACTACCCAAAGATTGGGCACGTCGTGCGAGCGCTGGCTGGCATCGACTACAGACTTGTCCGGATCGGTGCCCATGCGGTGAGTTCCCATGACGTGACCGGCGCCGTAGTAGTGGTAGTCCTTCCCCTTGTAGGTGAAGTCGCCGGTTTGGCCGACACTAGTCCTGGTGAATTCAGTCGCTCCCATTCGCTCATAGATCTTGGAGCACACGTCGGCGGCCACGCGGAAGCCTTCCATCGTGTACGGGTCGAGGCCATAGTCGATATGCGGGCGCGGGATACCGAGCGCATCCGTGTATTTCTCATCGAGAGTCACGCGGTTTTGCGGCAGAGCTGCCTGGTCAAACATAACGCCGATGCGGAACTGCCGTGTCAACACCGAGTTGAGTTGTTGAACCAGAGCCAGGCCTCCCAGCCGCTGGTTCTTTCCGTTCAGCTGGGCGTTGTTAGTTCCCTGGATGAAATCCATCGTGGTGGTGTATGGATCGCCGGACGGGAAATTCCATCCCTCATTGCCGATTTCCATACGGAAGGACGAGCGGTGTTTGCGGAATGCGCCATCGCGCAGCGATTCAATGCCTGCGGTGGCTAACGGCCCGCGATATCCCCAGATGGGATTGTCGTTGGGATCGATGAGAGCCCACGTCAGGTAAAGCACGTGGTCCATCAGATTGCAGCCTACCTGCTTGCTGGTATTGCAGATGCCATCCTTGTTGTTGGACAACAGCAGGAGCTTGGCGTTCTCAATGGCATGCGCCGCAAGGACATAGATTTTTGCGCTGACGAATTTCTGCTCTTTCGTGATGTTCCCGTTGGCATCGCTGGACCATACGAGATAGTCGATGCGCGTGGCGTTCAGGCCTTCGACCGCAACATTAACGGCTACCGACTGATAACTTACGGTGACGTTGCCGGTGTCGAGCGCCTGGCCCAGGGTGACGGTCGGATCCCACTTGGCCTGAATGGGACAAATGGGAATGCAGTTGGTGTTGCCTGCACAGACGCGGCGATCCTGGTAGGGCTCAGAGTTACGACCCTGTGGAGTGGGCGTAACGAATACGTCATACATGGTCGGATCGCCATCACCATCGAGCATGCCCGGCACCTGCATGCCGGCGATCGCAGTACTGATGGTCTGGTCAACCAAGCTTATGGGAATGGGCCCCATGGGGTACTGATAGCCCGGAGGAAACTTCAGACCCACCCCTTCGAGCGGCTCCTGTTGCACCGTGCTGGCCGCCACGCCGATGGCCTGCTCTGCCTGCGCCCACAACCCCTGCATTTCGGGATAGGTCACAGGCCAGTCTTCGAAGACGCCGTACTTGGTCTTCATCTGGAGGTCGTTCTCGAGTTCGCGGAGAGAAGTCCCCAGCCAATGCCAGGACGTTCCGCCGCCGATCCTCTCATAGGTGCTGGAGAACTGGAGGCCGCGCACATTGCCATTCTGATCCGGAGCGGCGTTTTTGCCGGTAGGCAGCAACTGTACTAGGTAACTCTGGTCCGGTCCCTTGCCGAGGCCCAGAACCGTGGCCCTGGGAGTGGGAAGTTTGGCGGGATCGGCTATGGTGATGTCGCCCTTTGGCGTCGACTTCCGCTCGGCGATTGACGGGTACGGAGACTCGGGCGTCTTTGCCAGCGCCAGATAGAAGTTCTCCATGTAGTCTTCGCGGCTGTCAGGGACGGCTACACCGGCTTCGAGAATCAATACTTTCTTGCCGGCTTTTCCGAGTTGCCAGGCGATGGTGTTGCCGGAAACGCCGGCGCCGACGATTACGACATCGTATTGCTGCGGCGTGTCTGCGCTCATTGGCCGCCTCCATTGCCGGTGTTTACGCCGAATGTGGAAAGCGGCCCAGGCTCCTGGCTCCAATAGCCAAACGTCAACGGACTGAAACCCATGGGGTGCGATTGCATGACTTTCCAGACCAGTCCGTTTGTGTAGGCCTGAGAGGAAACAACCTGCAACGGAGTGGGACCGAACCCGCCACTCCCTTTCACGCCCGGCCTGTACCAGGCGCCCAGATACCACATGGCCACAATGCTCTGCACGATGTTTGCCTGCGGGGATGGATCGGATTTGTTGACTTCCAGAAGGGTATCCGCGATGGTCTGGGGCGGTTGCGTCTTGATCACGCGGAATGCACTCAGAACGTTAGACATGTTCGTCTCGCCGACCTGCTTCAAAGCAAACTCGTAATAAATGCGAGCCAGTCCGACGGGATCGAGACTTGGTTTGAGGACGCTGGACAAGAAGCCTGTAAGGGCTGCCGACATATCGGCAAAGTCCTGAACGACGGCTTCGGGTGCGCTGCCTGGTGTAGGTGTCATGGTCTCAGCCTTCCTCCTCTATTGCGCGCGCTGCAGGATGTAGGTGAAGTCGCTCGGCCTTGCCGCGGTGGTGGTGGCGTTGTTGTGGCACTCGATGCATTGCGACGAAACGTTGGGTTGCGGCGGGTTGCTTTTCTGGAGGTAGGTCTCAAGCGTAGTGTTCGCCATAAATGTGGGGGCGGGGTTGCAGAGCGGGTCGCCCGGAACGGCGGCACAATTGCCGGGATTAGTGGGCCACATGGTGCTGATCAATTCGTAGTTCTTCCACACCGAGTTGGGATTGACGCTGCCGAGTAATGCCCAGGCGTCAGCGTTCCGCGCCTTTGCGCTCGATTCATAAATGGGGAGATTGAACATGTCATTGCGCACGACCTGGCTGTGGAATGAGCTGACGGCAGCAGGAACCCAGGGCCGCGGCGGAATTTGATTGGCCGGGCAATCTTTGGCGTCGCACTTGGGGTTGTAGTAGTTGTATCTGGCCTTGAGATTGCCGCTTTTTACATCAGCGTCGGTCGGAGCGTTATCGATGTGCTCGAACGTTGACCAAAGCCATTGCGAGGCCGATGTAGTCTTATGCGCGATGTGCAGCCCGACCAAGCCCATCGTCTTCAGTTCGCAGATCGGCTTTTCGCCTTCTTTTTCCGGCGGAGAGCAAACCACTACTTCTTCTGAGTGGAAGTGCGACTTTTCCGACGGATCGATCACCTTCCAGGAGGATTTGACCATGATGGCGCCTTCGACCTCCGGCTTCTTACTCGAGGCAAGCGAGCCGCAAGTGAAGTTCACCGGAGTCGTAAAGACCTTTTGTCCTGCCTTGGAATAGAGAGAGTTGTTGAGGATGTAATCGAACATCGACTTGTTGATGAGGATCTGGAAGCGCGTGTAATACCCGTTCTGGTCAATCAGAGGGCCCGTATTGAACGGCTGGCTCGCGTCGGTGAGCAGAGTCGGAGTCTTGCCAATCTGCGTGATCACCGGCATGCCTTTCTTGTACCCTTTCACCGGAACCGGCGGCGCCTCGGAGGGGCCGTTCCACGTTGGCCGCTTGCCACCGGGCAGAAAGACGTCGCGGACGTCGCGATAGTGTTCCCAGACCGTGTCGTTGTCACTCTTGGCGCCAATTTTCTGGTTCAGGTCGGCGTTGCCGTTCGGTTCTGCCGGCCAGTTCAGTGCGATGAAGGTGTTCCACGAGTACACGTCAAAGTCGGGCTGGAACGCATCGATCGACACCGTCTTAGCCGTGACTTTCACGTCACTCGGTATGGCGGGACTGAGAACGATCGGCGGCGGCGACGATTGCGAGCGCGCACTGCCGTGCAATACGAAGGCCGCGAGAACGAGAATCAGCTTTTTCATGGCTCCTCTAGGTCGACTTAGGCGACGAACGTCCGGAAAAGTGGCGCAAAGTTACCGGGTGTTGGCTCGAACGACGAACCGATTGCTTGCTGGAAGGTGAAGTTCCCGGAGGGATCCCACTCCTTCTTGATACGAACCAATTCGTCGTAATTGTCTCCGTAGTACTCCTTCTTCCAGTTGGTGAGTAACGGATCGATGTAGTTGACGTATGCGCCTACGTCATGTGACTTCAAGGCCTCGCCGAGCTGGTAGCCCCAATTCACGTTTTGTAGCAAAGCGTCGTCGTTGGCCCAGATCGCCTTTACTTCCCAGAGGAAGCGCGCCTTGCGGTGCCAGAACGATGTTCCTGTAGGCGAAACCTTTTCGATCTTTCCGCCCATGTGGGTCCAAACGAGAAGGCTATTCACCGACGGAGAATTGGCCATCGCATCCGTGAGAGTGCTGATAGCCGGCGGTGTAAACGCCTTCGGAGGCATGAAGCCCGAACGGATATAAGCCTGCTTGCCGCCAACGTTCGTCAAGAGTCCGTTGTAGATCTCGAAATCGGGCAAGGACATGTTGTAGAGATTGATGAAAATGTTGGGGAATTTCAGAATCGGCGCAATCAGGTCCATTCCCACGCGCGGATCGCCGTTAAAGATTGGCGTGAGCCCGATGGAGTCTACGAGTAAATCAGGGTGCGCCGGCACCGGCACCTTCCCAATGAAACCGTAGACCGCTAACTCATCCGGAACAGTTTCGATCCACTCGTTGTAGAACCCGTAAACTTCCTGGGCCGCTTCCGCGGGGTAGCGTATCTGGCCCACGAGCATGGTGGGTGTTAGTGGCTTGTGCACACGCATTTCGAACGCGACTGCGATTCCGAAGTTGCCGCCACCGCCGCCGCGGCACGCCCACCACAGGTCTTGCTCTTCCTTCGATTTGGAATCTGCAGAGATGGTGCGCAGTTCGCCATCCGGAGTGACTATGTCGATGGAGACCAGGTTATCGACGCTCAGACCGTAGGAACGGGAAACGAAACTCAACCCGCCACCTAACATGAACCCCGGAATACCTACAGTAGGGCAGCCTCCGCCTATCGGAATGACGCCAGTGTTGGTGCTCTGCAGATAGATATAGATGTCGTGCCAGCGGTTTCCGGTCTGAGCCCAGCAGACCTGGCGATCGTTATCTAGGCGCTTTGCAGTCATGTTGGTAAGGTCAATGACCATCCCGCCCTGATTCAGACAATAACCCGCTGCGCTGTGCCCTCCTCCGCGTACTGTGAATGGCACTTTGTTCTTTACGGCAAATTTGTAAGAAGTGATTACATCCTGGACATTCGCGCACCTCGCCACTACACCCGGGCGGAAGTCGATGCGGCCATTGTCGATGACCAGCGACTGGTCGTAACCGGGATCGCCCGCCTGAAGCAACCTGCCCGTGAGTTGGCCGCGGAGTTTCTCTACATCACTTTGAAGAAATGCCATTATTGAGTCCCCAACCCTCTTCCCGTCCCGATGCCAGCGGACGGGAACGTCTTAGAGCACACGCCCACCGTGCGCGCGGCGTTGACATCGCGCGCGATGCGTCTACGCGAGATATGACTCATGCCTGAATGCAATTCAGGAAACGGCAATCGCGCGTGTTCAATTCAAAACTGACGAGCTAGAGCGAGATCTGGACAGGGAAGGCAAGGGAACGAGTTACATGGGGATGTTTCGTAAGGCCTGATTCTCACGCATGGAGATAACCTTGTCAAGAACTTTATATTGACACGACTTTCAGACCCGTAATATCTTCAAGACGACTTCACAATGAATGCGCGCCGCGGACGTAAAATCGGGCAAAGCGTCGAATCTCAGTGTCCGGTTTTCTTGAGTGACTCAGCCAGGAACCAGTTTGTGATACTCGTGTTGGCGAAGGTCAGCTGAAAAAGGGACCTCATGCCCCGGTACCAGTTACTGCGTATTTGCTAATGCCTCGAGTCACTCCAGACGTTCAAGGCCGGATTCCCGGGCATGCGAGGGAATGCTATCGATAACCGCTCTATCGCGCTTCAGCGCGGATTGGAATTTGACGTCTTGATGCGATCCAGAAGTTCCGCCTTCGACGTAACTGCCTCGACATTTGAATCCTACCGGGTGTTGCCCCAAGGCGTGCCCGAGGCGATTCGCACCTCCATTTGGTCGGTTGCAGGTCTCTCTGGCCCGGCGCGAGTGCTCGATATCGGCGCCGGTACAGGACGCGTCGGAAGAGCCTTCCTTGACGCAGGCGATTCCTATGTCGGGCTCGACGCATCCGATGCCATGTTGCGGGAATTCTTCACACAATTTCCTAGAGCCACTCTGGTCCACGCGGATGGGACGAATCTCCCTTTCGCCGAAGACTCCTTCGATGTCGTACTGTTGATGCAGGTTTTGAGCGGAGCGGAGTATTACTGCGGTATTCTCGACGAGGCATGTCGGGTCGTGCGTCCGGGCGGCTGCATCGTCGTCGGTCAAACCGTGAGTCCGGAATCTGGAATCGATACACAGCTCAAGCGCCGGCTGAAGGTCATTCTGGATGAGATGGAGGTAAAGGCCGATCGTCCGGAGGAAAGGCGAGACCGCGGGCTCGCGAGGTTGAGGTCCCATGCCAAGCAGTCCGCTCATCGTGTCGCAGCTTCGTGGACCATCCAGGTCGCAGTAGAGGGCTTCTTTCAGCGGCATCGCACCGGAGCCCGATTCGCGAAACTGCCCTCCACTGTGCAAGAGCAGGCGCTTACAAGGTTACGCGAGTGGGCAAATGGCTGCTTCGGCTCGCTGGGTGCAGCGTCTTCAGAGACACGCAACTTTGAGTTAGACATCTTTGAATTCTGACGGCTGGAACCGGGAGTTCCTGGAGCAAATACAATGAAATCCGCAACACAAGCGACTAACCGTCCGCTGACTACCCTTGACAAGCGGCTCTTATCCGATTCCCTGACTGATGAATCCGTGCTTCAGGCAACGAACAATGTCCCCGATTTCGCCATTCTGCCGTGGGTCAATGTGGTAAAGATCGGTGGCCAAAGCATCATGGATCGTGGTCGCAGTGCTGTCTATCCCCTGGTGCAGGAAATCGTCGAGAATCTCGGCAAGCACAAAATGATTCTTGGAACCGGAGCCGGCACACGAGCGCGCCATATCTACAGCCTTGCCATTGACCTGGGTTTACCCACTGGGGTGCTTACCGTCCTGGGCACGGCCGTGGCCTGGCAGAACGCGCAAATGCTCCACTACCTGCTGGCTCAGTACGGCGTTCCTTTCGTGGAGCCGGAAGGGTTCAGCACAATGCCGCACTATCTCATGGAACGCAATGCAGTGGTGTGTCAGGGTATGCCTCCATACAAGCTTTGGGAGCAGAATCCCGCAACCGGTCGTATCCCCCCGCAACGGACTGATACAGGATGCTTTCTCATGGCGGAAGTCTTCGGTGCACGCAAAATGATTTATGTAAAGGATGAGGATGGGCTTCATACTGCAGATCCGAAGAAAGACAGTTCTGCAAAGTTCATTCCCCGGATCAGCGTCGAAGAACTGCTGGCGCTCGACCTGGGAGATCTCATCGTTGAGCGGGCGGTACTTGATTTTCTTCTCCGGACGCGTAACATTCACGAGATTCAATTTGTCAATGGTCTCGTTCCCGGCCAGCTCACGGCAGCCCTGCGCGGCGAACCAGTGGGAACAATCATTTACAAGGATGGATACAAGGGATGAGTGGTCAGAGCTCCAGCGCGAATCATGTCGAATCGATTCTGATGCGCGAATCGTTAATGGATAAGAATGTGATCGCGCGAACCGACGGGCCGGTCGTTTCCATCTTGCCGGACGTAAACGTGATTCAGATCGGCGGCCGTTCGATTATGGACCGCGGACGTTCCGCGTTGTTGCCGTTGCTCGACGAAATCGTTTCCAACCTGCCTCAACATCGAATAATCATCGGTGTGGGAGCTGGGGTACGCACTCGTCACATCTTTTCAGTGGGCCTCGATTTGGGCCTTCCTACCGGCGCTCTCGCGGCTCTGAGCGCGAAGGATGCCGCGCAAAACGCCTACATGGTATCGTGCCTGCTTGCCCGGCACGGGTTCGTTTACCTGGAAGCTCCCTTTGTGGTGCAGTTACTTCCCGCCATGCTTGCCGCAGCCCGCGGCGCAGTGTTTAACGGAATTCCTCCTTATTCCTTATGGGAACACCCACCCTCACTGGGTAAGTTGCCGCCTCATGGCAGCGATGCCGGGTCATATCTTGTCGGTGAAGTATTCGGAGCGCGCAGCGTGATCTTCGTCAAAGACGTCGATGGACTCTATCTCGCAGATCCCCATGTGGACTCCGCGGCGGAATTCATCCCGGAAATATGCGCTCATCATCTGATTGACAAGAGATTGGCAACGCTTCCGGTGGAGCCGGCAGTGCTGACTCTGCTGACCAAGGCAAAGCTCATGAAACAGATTCGTATCGTGAATGGACTGAAGCCAGGCAATTTGACACGCGCCCTCGCGGGAGAACCGGTTGGTACGTTGATAAAGCAATGATCGGAATGCAGCCGACGGCCTGTGGCTCGACCAAATTCCGCCCAGCCTGGTTTTTCAACGATATAAAGCTCGAGGTCCGCGACCAGCCGCTTCAGCTTGCCGTTCTCTTCTCGAATTTGCCGTAACTCGCGCAACTCGCTCAATCCCAGGCCTGCATTCTTCTTCTTCCAGAGATGGAAACTCTGTTGGCTGATGCCGTGTTGCGAAGGACCTCGACCGCCGTATCGCCAGACTCTGCTTCTCTCAGAACGCGAAGAATCTCCTCCTCCGTGTGACCCGTCTTGCTCATATCTCGGCTCTCCTCTCCCTGTTCAGAGATACACGCAGGCAGGAAACACTCAATTTCAAAACGGAGGAGTTTTTGGTTTTGGGTCAAATGTGCGATGAAGTTCGTCGGCCGAAGAAATTGAGACGAACCGCTCTGGGGACAGCCGGAAGGTCGGGGCGCTCCTGCCAGACCACAGTGGAAGAATACCCGCCGCGGAGTGGCGGACAATTTAGAATCGCTACAGAGGCCGAGAGTGAATGCGGCACAGCACGGTACGGCGCTGTCAGATCCGGCATTTCCCACGGTCTGGCATCAAAATAGTGATCTCATTTCGCAGAGCAGCAAGAATTCCTGGATTTACTCTCTTCTTCCGCAGGTCGGGGCTCATGCTTTTGGACAACTTCATCTCTAGTTCTTCTCCCACTTTGTGAATTCTCGGGTTCTGCAGTTGTCTTTGCGGTCCGAGTATGACACAACGAAATCTCACCCTTGGGAAGGTCGAATGAGCGGATATCTTTCTAGTCTTGAATCGGAGTCGATAGAAATTCTACGGGAGGCCATAGCGCTGGCGGACAAGCCAGTGATGATGTACTCGATCGGGAAGGACTCCTCGGTGATGCTTCATCTTGCGCGTAAGGCGTTTTATCCGGCGGTTCCGCCGTTCCCGCTTCTTCATGTGGACACGAAGTGGAAGTTCCGGGAGATGATCGCGTTCCGTGATCGGATTGCGGTGGAAACGGGGATGAAGCTGATCGTGCACACCAACTGGGAAGGGGTGAAGAACAACGTCACGCCGTTCACCATGGATTCGGATCGCTATACGGGGATCATGAAGACCGAGGCTCTGAAGCAGGCGTTGAACGAGGGGGGCTTCGACGTGATCATCGGGGGGGCGCGGCGCGATGAGGAAAAATCGCGGGCCAAGGAACGAATTTTTTCGTTCCGTTCGGCGGGGCATCGCTGGGATCCGAAGATCCAGCGGCCGGAGTTGTGGAATCTCTATAACGCGCGCATCAACCCCGGCGAGTCGATCCGGGTGTTTCCTCTTTCCAACTGGACCGAGGCTGACATCTGGGCCTACATCATGCAGGAAGAGATCCCCATCGTTCCGCTCTACTTCGCTCAGCCGCGCCCCTGCGTTCGCCGCAACGGTCAGATTCTGATGGTGGACGACGATCGTTTCCCGCTTCAGCCGGGCGAGAAGCCTGAGATGATCTCGGTCCGCTTCCGCACCCTGGGCTGCTATCCGCTCACGGCCGGCGTCGAAAGCACGGCCTCCACGCTGGAGGAGATCGTAGCCGAGACGCTGGCGGCGCGTACCTCCGAGCGCCACGGCCGGCTGATCGACCACGATCAGGCCGCATCGATGGAAAAGAAGAAGCAGGAGGGCTATTTCTAAATGAAGGAGACGTTACGGTTTATCACCTGCGGCAGCGTCGACGACGGTAAATCGACGCTCATCGGGCGCCTGCTCTGGGACTCGAAGCTGGTTTTTGAAGACCAGCTCTCGGCCCTCGCCAGGGACTCCTCGCGCTGGGGGACTCAGGGCGACAAGATGGATTACGCCCTGCTGCTCGATGGCCTGCAGGCGGAGCGCGAACAGGGTATCACCATCGACGTGGCCTATCGCTTCTTCGCCACGCCCAACCGGCGCTTTATCGTGGCCGATACGCCGGGTCACGAGCAGTACACGCGCAACATGGCGACGGGGGCCTCGACGTCGGACCTTGCGGTGCTGGTCATCAACGCCAAAAAGGGTCTGATGGTGCAGACCCATCGCCATGCGCGCATCGTGGCTTTGCTGGGCATCCGCCACCTGGTGATGGCGGTCAACAAGATGGATCTGGTGAACTGGGATCAGTCGGTGTTCCAGCAGATCGTGAGCGACTTCGAGCCCACGGTCAAGGAATTAGGCTTCGAGAGCTTCCAGGCCGTGCCCATCTCGGCGCTCGACGGTGACAACATCATCGAGAAGTCCAATGTCGCTCCCTGGTACACGGGTCCGGCGCTGCTCTCGTATCTTGAAAACGTGGATGTGACGCGGCATGAGGGCGAGCAGCCTTTTCGCATGCCGGTGCAGTATGTCAACCGCCCCAACCAGGACTTCCGCGGCTTCGCGGGCCGAGTGGCCAGCGGGGTGATCTGTCCCGGCGACCGCGTCCGCGTCGTACCCGGGGGGATGGAGACTGCCATCAAGTCCATCGTGGTCTGGCAGGGCGAACTGGCTCAGGCGCGCGCCGAGCAGTCCATCACCCTGTGCCTGGAAGACGAGGTGGACGTGACCCGGGGTTGCGTGATCTCCGCCGCCTCCGAGCCGGTGGCGCAGAGCGATCAGTTCGAAGCCCGGCTGCTTGGTCTGTCCGATCACGCACTGGTGCCTGGCCGGTCCTACCTGCTCAAGCTGCACACCAGCCAGGCCGTGGCTACCATCACCGCCATCAAGCACGTGGTGGATCCCAGAGACGGCCACCATCTGGCGGCCAGGCAGCTGTCGATGAACGACATCGGGGTGGTCAACATCTCCACCGACCGTCTGCTGCCTTTTGAGAATTACGACAAGAACCGCCGCCTCGGCTCCTTCATCCTGGTCGACCGCCACACCAACCAGACGGTGGGCGCCGGCATGATCGACTTCTCGCTTCGCCGCGCCGCCAACATCCACTGGCAAGCCTTCAAAGTGGACAAGTCGGTACGCGCCAACCAGAAGCTGCAGGTTCCGGCCTGCCTCTGGTTCACCGGCCTGTCGGGGTCCGGCAAGTCCACCATCGCCAACCTGCTCGAGCAACGGCTGGTCAGCGAGGGCAAGCACACCTATCTGCTGGATGGCGACAATGTTCGCCACGGGTTGAACCGCGACCTGGGCTTTACGGAAGCCGATCGTGTGGAAAACCTGCGCCGCGTCTCTGAGGTGGCCCGCCTGTTCGTCGATGCCGGGCTCATCGTGCTGGTCTCCTTCATCAGTCCGTTCCGCGGCGAGCGCGAACTGGCCCGCTCCCACTTCGAACAGGGGGAATTCCTCGAAGTGTTCGTCGATACCCCCATCGAAGAATGCGAACGGCGCGACACCAAGGGACTTTATGCCAAGGCCCATCGCGGCGAACTGGTCAACTTCACCGGCGTCGACAGCCCCTACGAGCCGCCCCAGTCCCCCGAAGTACACCTCCACACCACAAAGCAAACTCCCGAGGAATGCGTCAACCGCATCCTCAAGATCCTCAAGGCAAGGGAAAATAGTACCGCATGATCGACCCAAGCGCATGAGCGCTCAGATGGCCGATCACGCCGTTTCGCCGTCGTCGCATTCCGGTCCAACGACTGCTCGCGTCGGTTGGGCGATCACACGCTCTGGGCTAACCAGCCCTCGTTCTTGGCCAGCGCGTCCAGCCGGTTCTTGATCTCCATCCGCATCCGCACCAGCTGGCTGGATTCAACGTGCTGACCGACAGCATAGAGCGAGCTACGCAGGTCCATCTCCCTTCCAGCTGCGCTCCCTGCCGCCGCTCTGGCTCTTCACCTGCTTATGTGAGTACCTGCTACCAACCCACGAACCAGCATGAACATTGCACACCTGCACTACAACGGTGTAAACACCTCAAAAATAACGCTCAACTTGATGAATTCCTCGCGCTGGCCAAATACGCTTGCTTGCATTTATCGCCGTGGTTGCGTACATTCGATAGCAAGCAATGTAACTCACCAAGGTGCCCCCTACGATCCCCGGAACGGTCCCTGCAACTCACTGGAGCCTGCTTTTCAGGAGCGAAGCTGCGGCAGTCCCCACGTGCTGCACGGGTCAGTTTGCGAAGTGGCGGCTAGAACTGTTGAACAGAGGTATGTCCCCGCCAAATGCAGACGCCGAATTCCCGGTACGCTACGCAATGCCTGCGCCCTGGATTGAATTGTCAGGAGGCTCAAATGCGTCAGACGCTCCAGTCCCATATTTCTCAAGAGTCCGTGAAGCCCGGGTTTCTTCACGCCGCCCCTTGTGACGGACCGGCGGCTCGCAACTGGTATGCGGTCTACACCCACACTCGCCACGAGAAAGCCTGTGAAAAGCAGCTCGCCCAAAGAGGGGTCGAGGTCTTCCTCCCCACCTATTCCCAGGAGCGCACTTGGAAGAACCGCCAACACGTGAACATCCGGCTCCCGCTCTTTACTTCCTACTTGTTTGTTCGCATTGCCGATCGCGAGCGTTCGAAGGTCCTCGGCGCGCCGAGGGTGCTGCGCGTGCTGGGAAATGCCCACGGCCCCGAGCCTGTCCCCGAAGCCGCCATCGAACTGCTGCGCGGCGCGCAGTTCCGGGATCGCATCGTGCCCTCCAGTGAAATGGATGTTGGCCAGAAAGTTCGTATCCATAGCGGCGCGCTGCAGGGTCTTCAAGGAGTGCTCGTACGGAAGAAAAACAGGCTCTGGTTTGTCCTGTCAATCGAACTCATCAACCAGCGCGCCATGGTCGAAGTGCAGGCGCACGAGATTGAGGCGGTCCCCGCGTAGGCCATCGAAGGTAACGATCAGACCGATTGGATCGTTTCGCTCTTTTACATGATTTTCTTTTTCTGATCGGAAAGAAGTCTTGAAAAGTTGACAGCATTCACTTACACTCTTGCCTAACGACAATGCACAAAACGGGCCTGAAGACTTGGAGTTTCAAAGGAACCGACGCTTATCTTTGCTTGCTTAAACTTTGAATAGTTTCGCAGTTTGCCGTTTTGTGTTTGCCGCACTTGGACCGCGATGAAACCCCCTTTGGGCCAACACTTACAGCTGACTTGGCAGAATGATCCTGCTAAGTCACTATGGCGAAGCCTTGTCGCAAACAGCATGAGTCCGCTACTGATCGGCAGCGCGTACACTTCGCGGCGCCATAGCTGAATCGGGTAAGGCAAGATGAGAGCAGATGCTCCTAATACGGGAAAGATTTTCTCCTCTCTGAACGCAATCGGCTGAACCACCGCAACCCTGGCCGGGGGCCCGATTTATGGTTTCGGATCCCGGGCTGATGCGCCGCTTGGTCGACACGCCAATCATCTTGACCTTGGGT
>Ga0134128_10002493_pt1 | contig 22767 bp, 19 predicted proteins | sample KB31754_FD_96462 | JGI IMG/M metagenome (GOLD analysis project Ga0134128, IMG submission 96462) | Terrestrial soil microbial communities with excess Nitrogen fertilizer from Kellogg Biological Station, Michigan, USA - KB3-175-4 | ecosystem: Environmental > Terrestrial > Soil > Unclassified ... | reverse complement strand
TGGCCGCCCACCGGCCGTTGCCGTCCATGATGATGGCGACGTGGCGTGGCACCCTGTTCTCGCCGGAGACTCCGGCTGCGCCCTTGGGGGCGGGAGCGGCGCTCACTTGCCGAGGATTTCCTTTTCCTTGGCCTGGGCGAGCTCGTCGATCTCCTTGATCGTGTCGTCGGTCAGCTTCTGCACCTCGTGCTCGAGGCGCTTGCGCTCATCCTCGCTGATGTCGTGCTTCTTCTCGTCCTGTTTCAAATGGTCCATGCCGTCGCGGCGGACGTTGCGCGCGGCGATGCGCGCCTTTTCCGCATATTGGCCGACAAGCTTGGCAAGCTCCTTGCGGCGCTCCTCGGTCAGCTCGGGGATCGGAAGGCGGATCACCTGCCCGTCGACGATCGGATTGATCCCGAGCCCGGCGTTGCGGATCGCCTTTTCGACCGGCTGAACGTTGGACCGGTCCCACACCTGGACCGAAAGCATGCGCGGCTCCGGCACCGAGACAGTCGCGACCTGGTTGAGCGGCATGTTGGTGCCGTAAACTTCGACATGGACTGGATCGAGCAGCGCCGTCGACGCGCGGCCCGTGCGAAGCCCGCCGAGGTCGTGCCTGAACGCCTCGACGGCGCCGTGCATCCGGCGCTTGAGATCGTCGGTGCTGACGGTGGTGGTCATTGTCTATTCTCCATTCTGCACGATCGTCGCGGTTCCGCTTCCCGCAAGCACTCGGGCGAGGTTGCCCGGCTGACGGATGTTGAACACGACGATCGGAATATTGTTGTCGCGGCAAAGCGCCACGGCCGCGGCGTCCATGACCTTGAGGTCGTCACTCAGCACCTTTCCGAAGCTCACGCTGTCGTAGCGTGTCGCTCCGGTGACCTTCTTTGGGTCCGCGGTGTAGATGCCGTCGACGCTGGTGCCCTTGAACAAGGCGTCGCAACCCATTTCAGCGGCCCGAAGGGCGGCTGCGGTGTCGGTCGTGAAGAACGGGTTGCCCGTTCCCGCCGCGAACAGGACGATGCGTCCCTTCTCGAGGTGTCGAAGGGCGCGGCGCCGGATGTAGGGTTCCGACACGCTCGCCATCGGGATCGCCGAGAGCACCCGCGTATCAACGCCGATTTTTTCCAGCGCCATCTGGAGCGCGAGCGCATTCATCACCGTCGCGAGCATGCCCATATAATCGGCGGTCGCCCGGTCGAAGCCCTTCGCTGCAGCGGCCATTCCGCGAAAGATGTTGCCGCCGCCGACGACCAGGCACAGCTCGTGTCCCTGTGTCTTGGCTTCGGCGATTTCGCCTGCGAGGCCGGCGACGGCGTCTGGATCGATCCCGAACTGCCCCTGGCCCATCAGCGCTTCGCCGGAGAGCTTGAGGAGGATCCGGTTGAAGCGCGGGCGGGTCATTCGGGCAGCTGTCCTCACGGGTCGCAGGGCGGCGATGCTCTTATGGCGCAGTCGGCTGCTTGCCAACTACAATAAGGGGCGCGCCTCTGGACATTGGCGGCGGCTCTCCGACACAAGCCGGGCCATGACCACCGACTCGCTCATTGCCGAGACGATCGCCGATCCACGCTGGTTTCCGCTTTATTTCGATGCACGTACCGGCAATCTGCACTTCGCCTTCGTCCCCGCCGAAGTGCACCGCGAGCTGGCATTTCTGAAGGACTTGAAACCGGCCGCGTCCGAGATTCGGATCATCCCGCGCGCGGCGATCGCGCAATATCCCGTTCAACGCGCTCCGCTCCACCTGATCCTGCACTCTGGCCTTGGGGGATCGACCCTCGTCGCCCGAGCTTTGGCGCAACCCGAAGTCGCGGTCGCGTTGCAGGAGCCGCCGATCCTCACGGACGTGATCTTGTCTGGACGAGATCCATCCTCGGGCGAGGCGCTGTTGGCCGAGGTCACGCGACTGCTCGCGCGACCGTTCTCGCCGGGCGAAGCGGTTGTGTGCAAGCTCAGCGGCATCGGAAATGGGATGGCGCAGGCCATCGCCGCGATGGACGAGCGCTCCCAGCTTCTCTGCCTTCAGAACCCGCTCGATCAGTTGCTCTCGGCCTTCGCGGCGCGCGGAGCGAGCGGGAGAATGGCGGGCCGCCAGCTCGCGATCGGAATCCGCAATTCAGGTCGGTTCGCTTTTCCGATGAGCGATGCGGAACTGCTGAACCATACCGATTTCCAGCTGGCGGCTTTTGCCTGGCTGTCGATCCAGAAAATGATGATCGACGCGGCGAACGCGCTGGGCGCCACGCGGGTCGCATCGGTCACGAGCGATAAACTCATGCGAGACACGCCGGCGACGCTGGCAGCGATCGCCGCGCATTTCCGGCTCAAGTGCGACGTCGACCTATGGGCGGCGAGCGGGACTTTCACGCGCCATGCCAAGTCCGGAGAACCGTTCGACCAGAAAGCTCGTGCCGAACGCCTTGCCGAATCGCTCCGGGTCCATGCCCAAGAGATCGAGCCGGTGATCGGCTGGGCGAAGGAAGTTGCCGAAAAGGCCGGGATTCCCTGGGAACTTCCCAGCCCGCTGCTCGAGCAAACGGCCTAGGCGACCGGCTCGGGCTTATTGGTGCCGGCGGCAGCCGCGACTTCCGCGGCGAAGTCGCTCTGCTCTTTCTCGATGCCTTCGCCGAGCTGGAAGCGGACGAAGCCGATCAGCGCAATGGCGGCACCAGCCTCCTTAGCCGCGGCGGCAACCACCTCGCCGACGGGGGTCTTGTTGTCGCGGACGAACAGCTGGCTGAGCAGCGCGTTCTCCTTGCGGAACTTGGCGAGGCCGCCCTCGACCATCTTCTCGATGATATTGTCCGGCTTGCCGCTTTCGCGCGCCTTTTCCAAGGCAATCGAGCGCTCGCGCTCGACCACGGCGGGGTCGATCGAATCGGCGTCGAGCGCCTGCGGGTGCGCCGCGGCGACGTGCTGTGCGATCTGGCGGCCGAGCTCATTCAGCGCGTCGGCTGGAGCGGCGCTTTCGAGCGCGACGAGCACGCCGATCTTGCCGAGGTTCGGCGCGACCTGGTTGTGGACATAGGACACGACAGCACCCTGCTTCACTTCCACGATGGCTGCGCGGCGAAGCGACTGATTCTCGCCGATCTTGGCGATGTTGTCGGTCAGCTTCTCCTGGACGGTGCCGCCGCCGGGATACTGGGCCGCGCCGAGCGCTTCGACGTCGGTGCCGTTGTCGAGCACCAACTTTGCGGCGTTGCGGACGAACTCCTGGAAGATTTCGTTCTTGGCGACGAAGTCGGTCTCGGAATTGACCTCGACGAGCGCGCCTCGAGTGCCTTCGACGACGGCGCCGACGAGCCCTTCGGCGGCGGTACGGCCGGCCTTCTTGGCCGCAGCCGACAGACCCTTGGCGCGGAGCCAGTCGATCGCGGCTTCCATTTCGCCGTTGGTCTCGGCGAGCGCCTTCTTGCAATCCATCATGCCGGCGCCGGTGCGCTCGCGTAGTTCCTTCACTGATGCGGCCGTGATCTCAGCCATTGTTCTGTCCTTTCACTCCCCTCCCGGCACGGGAGGGGCTGGGGGAGGGAATGTCGGTATTGAGAGCCTGTCGGAACAGGCCCTCCCCTGACCCCTCCCGCTCGCGGGAGGGGAATTGCGTTAGGCTTCCAGCGCTACCTCAGCCGGCGGCTCGGCCATTGCGCCGACATCCTCGCCGCGCGCGGCGGCATTGCCGGTGCGGCCCTCGCTCGCCGCCTGGGCGACCGCGTCGGTGTAGAGTCGGATCGCGCGGCTCGCGTCATCGTTGCCCGGGACCGGGAAGGCGATGCCGCTCGGGTCGCTGTTCGAATCGAGGATCGCGACGACCGGGATGCCGAGAACATTGGCTTCCTTGATCGCCAGCTCTTCCTTGTTCGTGTCGACGACGAACATCACGTCCGGAAGGCCGCCCATGTCGCGGATACCGCCGAGGCTCTTTTCGAGCTTGTCGCGCTCGCGGGTGAGCTGGAGGACTTCCTTCTTGGTCAGGCCGGCGGTGTCGCCCGATAGCTGCTCCTCGAGGCTCTTCAGCCGCTTGATCGAGTTGGAGATGGTCTTCCAGTTGGTCAGCATCCCGCCGAGCCAGCGGTGGTTGACGAAATGCTGGCCCGAAGCCTGCGCGGCTTCCGCGATCGCGTCCTGCGCCTGGCGCTTGGTGCCGACGAACAGCACCTTGCCGCCGCGAGCGACGGTCTGCTGGACGAAGTCGAGCGCGCGGGCGAACAGCGGCACGGACTGCGACAGGTCGATGATGTGGACCCCGTTGCGGTCGCCGAAGATGTATGGCTTCATCTTGGGGTTCCAGCGGTGGGTCTGGTGGCCGAAATGCGCTCCGGCCTCGAGCAATTGCTGCATGGTGACGACCGTGGCCGCCATAGTCATTCTCCTTCCGGTTCTGCCTCGGCGGAGCCATGTAACCGGCCTTCCGGCCGGCACCGGCTATGTCAGCTCCGCCTGTGGGATGGGGGCCAATTAGCGAAAGGTGCCCGACCTTTCAAGGGCTTGGCGTCGTCTCCACGGGAGCGCTTGACAAACGAGAACAAAGCAGGAACATTGTGCCGCTCGAAGGAGGCTGAACGTGATGACTGCAGCTCTGGGCACCCTGCCCTTCCTCGCCGTTCTGTGGCTGGTCGTGGTGCTCGGCGCCAAGGTTCTTGAGGAAAGCGGCGGCAAGATCGCCGCTGCCCTCAAGGGCGTTCCGTCACGCGAACCGACGATCATCGCCGCTCGTCCGCGGAGCCGAGCGCGCGCAGTTCAGGTCAGGAGCGCGGAGCCGCGCTGGCGCGCCGCCGCTTGACCCTGGCGTAGCTCGCGAGTGCGAACGGGATCATCAGCAGGTAGATCACCGAGACGACCAGCAAAGTGTGCCACGGCGCCGTCAACAGCGCCGCACCGAGGACTGCAATGCCGGCAAGCGCAAGCAGGCGCCAGCTGCTTCGAATCCGGATGGACGACCAGCTGTAGGTCGGAATGCTGGAGATCATCAGCAGCGCGACGAACAGGACCCACGGCATCACCACGTACCAAGCCTGGAACCAGCCGCTGCCCGTCACCAGCCACAAGAAGATTGGGATGAAGGCGAGGCCCGCGCCCGCCGGAGCGGGCACTCCGGTGTTGAATCCGGCGGATTTGTGCGGCTGCTCCGCTGCATCGATCCGGGCATTGAACCGGGCGAGCCTCAGCGCGCAGCAGACCGCGAGCGCGAGCGCTGCCGTCCACCCGAACCTCGGAGCAGCGTGCAGCGACCAAAGGAACAGTATCAGCGCGGGGGCGGTGCCGAAGGCGATGTTATCGCTGAGCGAGTCCAGCTCGGCTCCGAACTTGCTGTCTGCGCGAAGCAGGCGCGCGATGCGGCCATCCATTCCGTCGAGCACGCCTGCAATTACGATCGCGGCGAGCGCCTTTTGCCACTCGGTCTTGATCCCGAAAAAGACGCCACTGAGGCCGCAACATAGCGCCAACACCGTGATCGCATTCGGGACCATCGCTCGGAACGGGATCCGGCGCGGACCCGCGTCCTCGTTCATTGGCTGACGCCCGTCAGACTCGAATCGACCCCCGCCTCGGCGATCACCGTCTCGCCCGCGATGGCGCGCTGGCCGAGCAGCACTCGGGGCGAGGTTCCGGCGGGCAGATAGACGTCGACTCGGCTGCCGAAGCGGATCAGCCCGATGCGTTGGCCGGCTTCCACGTCGTCGCCCTCGTGCACGAACGAAACAATCCGGCGCGCGACGAGGCCCGCGATCTGGGTGAAGGCGACTTTGAGGCCGTCGGCGCCTTCAATGAGGAAGTGCTGCCGTTCATTGTCCTCGCTCGCCTTGTCGAGGTCGGCGTTGACGAACTTGCCCGGCACATAAGCGATGCGCTTGATCCGGCCGCTGATAGGCGCGCGATTGATGTGCACGTCGAACACGCTCATGAAGATCGAGACTCGCGTGCATTCGCCCTCGGGGAGCGCGTCGGCACCGCGCAGCTCGGGCGGCGGCGCGACCCTCGCGATCATCGTGATCAGGCCGTCGGCGGGCGCGACGATCAGCTTGTCTCCATCGGGCGTGGTGCGGATCGGATCGCGGAAAAAGGCCGCGATCCAGATCGTCAGGCCGGCCAGGACCCAATCGAGCACGTGCACGTGGAGCAGGAAGGCGAAGAAGGTGACCGCCGCAGCGCCGACGACATATTTGCGGCCGTCGGGATGGACCGAGGGCCAGCGCCACTTGACCGTCGTCGTGGGCAGCGGCGAGTCATGCTTGTCGAGCGCTGGCATCCGCGTCCCCTTAAAGGGCGCATTGCGGCGGCACAACGGCGCGGTTGCGCGCGCTCGGAGCGCATCCTAAGGCGCCGCAAACCCCGCAAAATCGCAGGAAAGCTGAATGGCCAAGATCAAGGTGAAGAACCCAGTCGTGGAGCTCGACGGCGACGAGATGACCCGCATCATCTGGCAGTGGATCCGCGAGCGACTGATCCAGCCATACCTCGACGTCGACCTCCTCTATTACGACCTGTCGATCGAGAACCGCGACGCGACCGAGGACCAGGTGACGATCGACGCGGCCAACGCGATCAAGGAGCATGGCGTCGGCGTCAAATGTGCGACGATCACGCCGGACGAGGCGCGGGTGAAGGAGTTCGGCCTCAAGAAGATGTGGAAATCGCCCAACGGTACCATCCGCAACATCCTCGGCGGCTGCATCTTCCGCGAACCGATCGTCATTTCGAATGTCCCGCGATTGATTCCCGGCTGGACCGACCCGATCGTCGTCGGCCGCCACGCCTTCGGCGACCAGTATCGGGCGACCGATTTCGTCGTTCCCGGCCCCGGCAAGCTGACGATGAAATGGGTCGGCACGGATGGGCAGGAGCTGGACTTCGACGTGTTCGATTTCCCCGCCTCCGGGGTCGCGATGGGGATGTACAACCTGGATCCGTCGATTCGCGACTTCGCCCATGCCTGCTTCAACTACAGCCTAGGCCGGAAATGGCCGCTCTATCTGTCGACGAAGAACACGATCCTGAAAGCCTATGACGGCCGCTTCAAGGATATCTTCCAGGAGATTTATGACAGCGAATACAAGGATAAGTTCGCGAAAGCTGGCATCGAATATCAACACCGGCTGATCGACGACATGGTTGCGTCCGCGCTCAAGTGGAGCGGAAAGTTCGTCTGGGCCTGCAAGAATTACGACGGCGACGTGCAGTCGGACCAGGTGGCGCAGGGCTTCGGCTCGCTCGGCCTTATGACCTCGGTGCTGATGACTCCCGACGGCAAGACGGTCGAAGCCGAAGCGGCGCACGGCACCGTCACTCGCCACTACCGCATGCACCAACAGGGCAAGGCGACCTCGACCAACCCGATCGCCTCGATCTTCGCCTGGACGGGTGGTCTCAAGTACCGCGGCAAATTCGACGGAACCCCCGAGGTCACGAAGTTCGCCGAGATCCTCGAGCGGGTCTGCGTCGAGACCGTCGAGGGCGGTCAGATGACCAAGGATCTCGCGATCCTCATCGGGCCAGAGCAGCCCTGGCTTACGACCGAGCAGTTCTTCGAGGCGATCGTGAAGAACCTCGAGGCCGCGATGGCCGAGGCGGCGCAGCCCGCCTGAGCCCCGCATCCGGCGAGCGGATGTGCTCGCGCCGGACGCCAAGCCCGACCAGTCTCGCCGGAATGCGACGGAGCAGCGGTATCCGGTGGAACAGGCCGAGCACGAAGGGAACCTTGTCCAGCTTGGCCTTGCGCACCACCAGCGGCGTCAGCACGCGGTTATGGACGATCTTCTGTGCGCCCTGGATGACCCGCGTCGGGAATAGCCGTCGTTCTTGAACCTTCTTAAGAAGCGGATCGACGTCCTCGCCCCGCGCTAGAGGAGCCGCGAGGATATTCGCGGCAGCCACTGCGTCCTGGATCGCGAGGTTGATCCCTACACCCCCGACCGGGGACATGGCGTGGGCGGCGTCGCCGATGGCGAGAAGGCCGGGCCGCCACCAGCGAGTCAGCCGGTCGAGAGACACCGAGAGCAGCTTCACCTGGTCCCAGTCCTTGAGTGTATCGACGACGGGAGCCAGCTCCGGCGCGGCGCGCGCCACGTCGCTTTTGAACGCCTGCAGTCCCTTCCTGCGGATTTCGTCGGCCGCGCCTTTGGGAACGACATAGGCGCACTGCCAGTAGTCGCCGCGATCGAGCTCGACGAGGAACGTACCCGCCCCGAAGGTGCCTCCGGTCTGGTTGGTGGGGGTCTTCTCCTTGGGCAGCCGGAACCAGAGCACGTCGATCGGTGCTCCGAGATCCTTCTTCGGCAGGCCCGCCTTCTCGCGCAGGATCGAGCCCCGCCCGTCGGCGGCGATGGTGAGGCGCGCCCTCACCTCCTCGCCGTCCTTGAGCCGCACGCCCGCGACGCGGCCGTTCTCGATGATGAGGTCGACCGTTTCGGCCTGCATCCGAAGCGAGAAGGTGGGATAGTGCTGCGCCTCCCGTGACAGAAAGTCGAGGAAGTCCCACTGCGGCATCAGCGCGACGAAACGGCTCTCGACCGGAAGGTGGCTGGTATCGGCAAAGGTGATCTGCCGGTTGGCGACGCGTGCCGTCAGGGTACGGATCTCATCGTGCGGGCGCTTCAGGAAGCGATCGAGTAGCCCGAGCTCGCGAAGCAGCTCGAGCGTGGAGGGGTGGACCGTGTCGCCTCGGAAATCGCGGAAGAAGTCGGCGTGCTTCTCCAGCACCTGCACTCCGCAGCCGGCGCGGGCGAAGAGGAGGCCAGCCATCACGCCGGCCGGCCCGCCCCCGGCGATCACGAGGTCGAGGGAGGTGTTTGTCTTTGCCGCCATGACGTCGCCTCTACCGCCGTTCGCGCGAATAGCGCAAAGTCGCGTTCATGAGCCCCGGCTTTGCCACGTCCGGCTTCAGCGATGCACTGGTCATCCTCGGTGCCGCCGGGATCGTCATCCCGGCCTTCGCTCGGCTGAGGATCAGCCCGATCATCGGCTTCATCCTGATCGGAATCCTGGTCGGGCCGGCGGGGCTGGGCGCTCTCGCCGCCCGAAATCCGTGGCTCAACTATCTGACCATCTCGAACGCCCAGCGGGTCGAGCCATTCGCCGAGCTGGGGATCATCATGCTGCTGTTCTCGATCGGGCTCGAACTGTCGCTGCGGCGCTTGTGGTCGATGCGCAGGATCGTCTTCGGCCTGGGTGCGGCGGAGCTTGCCGCCAGTGCGCTTATCATCGGCGGCGGGCTGCATTCGATCGGTCAGGGGCTTCCCGGCTCGGTCGGACTCGGTCTCGCCCTCGCCCTCTCGTCGACCGCGATTGTCCTGCCGCTGGTTGGCACGCAGTCGGCAGTCGGGCGCGCGGCGTTCGGAATGCTGCTGTTCGAAGACGTCGCCCTGGTTCCGATCGTCTTTGCGCTGGGTGCGATGGCGCCGAGCGCAAGTGCCGGCGTGGGCCCGTTCGTCGGAACCCTGTTGCTGGGCGGCGCCGTCGCGCTCGGGCTGCTGTTCGGCGGCCGCCTGCTGCTGCCAGGACTGTTCGCCCAGGCGGCGCGGACCAAGAACCCCGAAGTCTTCCTCGCCGCCTGCCTGCTCGTGGTGATCGTCTCCAGCCTGGTCACGTCCGCGATCGGATTTTCGGCGGTGCTCGGCGCGCTCATTGCCGGAATCGTCATCGCGGAGACCGAATATCGCGGTGAGGTCGAGGTGATCACCGCTCCCCTCCGCGGTCTCGGCCTCGCCATCTTCCTCATCACGGTGGGCATGCGCGTAAAGCTGGGGCTCGTTATCGCTTATTGGCAGAGCATTGTCGCCGCGCTCGCCGCGGTGCTGCTGGTCAAGGCGCTCGTCACCGCCGGTCTATTGAAGATTTCCGGGAGCCGGACGGGCGTTGCCGCCGAAGCCGGCGTGCTCATGGCATCGCCGTCCGAAACGACGCTGATCGTGCTCGGCTCCGCGACCGCGGCCCAGCTGATCCGGCCGGAAACGGCGGCATTCTGGCAAATTGTCACGGCGCTCGGGCTGACCGTCACGCCGCTGCTGGGCATGTTCGGACGTTTCGCGGCGCGGCGCATCGACAAGACCGGCGATGCGGAGCTTGGGCGGGTCCTCCAGGACGGCGGTGCAGGAAAAGTGGTGATCGTCGGCTTCGGCCGGATCGGGCGGATCGTCGCCGACATGCTGACGACCCACGACAGAAGCTATGTCGCGGTCGATGCGAATGCGGATGCGGTGCGCGAGGGCCGAAGCAGCGGCTATCCGGTGCTTTTCGGCGACGTCTCCCGCGGTACGCTCGTCCAACGGCTGAAGGTCGGAATCCCGAGCGCGGTCATCCTGACGATGGACGATCCCGTGCTCGTATCGCGCCTGACCAAGCGCCTGAGGTCGGCGTTCCCCGACATCCCGATCATCGCCCGGGCTCGCGACACCGCGCAAGCCGCGACGCTGTACAAGGCAGGAGCGAGCCAGGCGGTGCCCGAAGCCGTCGAAGCCTCGCTGCAGATCGCGGAAGCCGCGCTGGTCGATCTGGGCGTCCCGATGGGCCCGGTGATCGCCTCGATCCACGAGAAGCGCGACGAGATCCGCGCCACGATCAAGGCCGAGGCGGAACTGGAGGAAACGCCCCGCTTCGGTTCGCGGCGGCTGAGGGACGCTCAGCCTTCGGGCGAAGGCTCGAACCGGAGCACGCCGGCGACATAGGTCCGGTGAGCCGGATCGTCGCCGGGATGGCGGCTGCCGTCGAAGACGACCACCTCGCCAAAGTCGAACGGCGATATACCCTCGAGGCACGCGACGTTGACTCCGAGCTGGTTGGGGTTCGAGCGGCGCTTGTGGTGCGTGTAGATGCCGCAAGTGGAGCAGAAATGGTGCTCGGCGGTGTTGGTATTGAAGCGATAGGTGGCGAGCTTGTCCTCGCCTTCCGTGATTCGAAATGCATCCGGCGTCGATGTCACTGCAACCGCTCCGCGCATCCGGCAGATTGAGCAGGTGCAGCGACGTGCAGACGCGAAGCCTTCGGTCAGGGTAACGGCGAACTTCACGGCTCCGCAGTGGCAGGAACCGTTGAGGGTCAGCGGCTCGGCCGACCTGGTGTCGATCAAGCGGCGACCTTTTCGAGCGCGTCCTTGACCGCGTCGAGTGCTTCCTTGGCTTTCGACCCGTCAGGACCGCCGCCTTGGGCCATGTCCGGGCGTCCGCCCCCGCCTTGACCGCCAAGCGCCGCGACAGCCGCCTTGAGGAGGTCCACGGCGCTGACCTGTCCGGTGAGGTCGTCGGTCACGCCGACTGCGACGCTGGCGCGACCTTCGTTGACCGCGATCAGCGCACCGATTCCGGAGCCCAGCCGCTTCTTCATTTCGTCAACAGCGGCGCGCAAACCCTTTGGGTCTAAGCCTTCCACGACCTGACCGATGAACTTGTGGCCGTTCACCTGCTCGGGCTCGGAACCGGCGGACCTGGCCGATCCGCCGCCCATTGCGAGCGCCTTCTTCGCGTCGGCAAGCTCGCGCTCGAGCTTGCGGCGCTCCTCGACGAGCGAGGCAATACGCGCGGGCACCTCATCCGGCGCCGCCTTCAGCGTCGCGGCCGCCTCCCGGAGCTTGCTCTCACGGTCGGAGAGCCATTTGCGCGCCGCTTCGCCAGTCAGGGCCTCTATCCTCCGCACGCCAGACGACACGGCGCTTTCCGAGACGATCTTCAACAGCTGGATGTCGCCGAGCGCGCGCACATGCGTGCCGCCGCAGAGCTCGACCGAATAGTCGCCGTCGCCCTCACGGCCCATAGAAAGCACGCGGACCTCGTCGCCGTACTTCTCGCCGAATAGCGCCATTGCGCCAGCGTCCATCGCCTCGTCGGGCGTCATCAGGCGCGTCGTGACCGGCTGGTTGCCACGGATCTGCGCGTTCACCTCGGCCTCGACCGCATCGATCTCGTCGCGGGTCATCGCCTTCGGATGCGAGAAGTCGAAGCGAAAATAGTCGGGGGCGACGAGGCTGCCCTTCTGGGTGACGTGGGTACCGAGTCGGTGGCGGAGTGCCGCGTGAAGCAGGTGCGTTGCGCTGTGGTTGGCGCGAATGCGATCGCGCCGTTCGCTGTCGACTTTCTGCTGGACGGTATCGCCCACCGACAACTCGCCCGCGACGACCTTTGTCCGAAGCACGTGGAGCTTGCCCAGCGGCTTCGACGTATCCTCAACGTCGCCCCGGAAACCCTTGAGCGTAGAGAGTTTACCTGTGTCACCGACCTGTCCGCCGCTCTCTCCGTAGAACGGCGTCTGGTTGAGCAGGATGTCGACCGTCTGGCCGAGTTCCGCATTGTCGACGCGGGCTCCGTCCCTGACGATCGCGAGAACGACGCCTTCGCCTTCATCGCCGGAATAGCCGGTGAACTCGGTCGGCCCATATTGTTCGACGAGATCGAACCAGATGTCCTCGCTCGCCTTGGAGCCGGAGCCCTTCCACGCGGCGCGCGCCTTCGCCTTCTGCTCGGCCATCGCGGCATCGAAGCCGGGTTGGTCGACCTTGAGGCCCTTGCCGATCAGCGCCTGCTCGGTGAGGTCGAGCGGGAAGCCGTAGGTGTCGTAGAGCTTGAACGCGACTTCGCCCGGCAGAGTCCCCCCATCGGCGACATTTACGGTCGCTTCATCGAGCAGCTTGAGCCCGGTCGCCAGGGTCCGGCGGAAACGCGTCTCCTCCTGCTGGAGTGTCGCCTCGATCAGCGGCTGTGCGCGGACCAGCTCCGGATAAGCGGCGCCCATTTCGGCGACCAGCGCCGGCACCAGACGCCACATCAGCGGCTCCTTGGCGCCGAGCAGGTGGGCGTGGCGCATTGCGCGGCGCATGATCCGGCGGAGGACGTAGCCCCTGCCCTCGTTGGCCGGCAGGACGCCGTCGGCAACCAGAAATCCGCTTGCGCGCAAGTGGTCGGCAATGACGCGGTGGCTCGCCTTCGCCTCGCCTTCCGCCTTCGTCTGAGTCATCGCCTCGCTCGCGGCGATCAGGCCACGGAACAGGTCGATCTCGTAATTGTCGTGGACGCCCTGGAGAACCGCGGCGATGCGCTCCAGGCCCATCCCGGTGTCGATGCTCTTCTTCGGCAGCTCAGATACGATCTCGCCCGCCGCTTGCTCATATTGCATGAAGACGAGGTTCCAGATCTCGACGAAGCGGTCGCCGTCCTCGTCCGGGCTTCCTGGCGGCCCGCCTGCGAGGTGCTCGCCATGGTCGTAGAATATCTCGGAACAGGGCCCGCATGGGCCATCGTCGCCCATCGACCAGAAATTGTCCTTGGTCGGGATCTTGACGATCCGGCTGTCGGGAAGACCGCTGATCTTCTTCCACAGGCCGAACGCCTCGTCATCGGTGTGATAGACGGTAGCGGTCAGCCGGCCGGGGCTCAGCCCCCACTCCTTGGTGATCAGGTTCCAGGCGAGCTCGATCGCGCGGTCCTTGAAATAATCGCCAAACGAGAAATTGCCGAGCATTTCGAAGAAGGTGTGGTGGCGGGCGGTGTAACCGACATTGTCGAGATCGTTGTGCTTGCCGCCCGCGCGGACGCATTTCTGGGAGCTCGTGGCGGTCTGGTACGGCCGCGTCTCGAGCCCGGTGAACACGTTCTTGAACGGCACCATGCCGGCGTTGACGAACATCAGCGTCGGGTCGTTGTGCGGCACCAATGGCGCCGACCGGACCCGCGCATGGCCGTTCTTCTCGAAAAAATCGAGGAAGGAACGGCGGATGTCGTTCGTCGAGATCATGGCAGCGATGTAAATGCGCTGCTGCACTGCGGCAAGGACGGGCTTCCCCGGTGGGTCTTGGCAGCCGCGGCAATTTCGCTAGTCAGCTTCAATGGCGCGCCGCAATTCCACTATTCCAAGGTATAAGCGCCGACACAGAGGCTCGATCGTGGGTCGGATCCTCGGATGGATCGTCAAGCTGGTCCTCGCCTTCATCGTCATCTCGGTCCTGTGGGTGCTCGCCTACCGCTTCATCAACCCGCCGATCACGGCGACCATGATTGGCGACATCGTCGCGGGCCGCGGCGCGCACAAGGAATGGATGCCGATCGGGCAGATGGATCGCGACATGGTCCGGGCGGCCATCGCCGCCGAGGACAGCAAGTTCTGCAGCCATCACGGATTCGATGTAGAAGCCATTGAAGATGCGATGAAACGCAACGCTTCGGGAGGCCGTATCCGGGGCGGCTCGACGATCAGCCAGCAGACCGCCAAGAACGCGTTCCTGTGGCAGGGGGGCGGCTATGCCAGGAAAGGCGTCGAGGCCTGGTTCACCTTCCTGATCGAGCATCTGTGGGGAAAGCGTCGGATCATGGAGGTTTACCTGAACCTCGCCGAGACCGGAATCGGCACCTACGGCGTGAACGCCGGGTCGGAACGCTATTTCGGCCACGACGCGAGCGCGATGAGCCCAACCGAGGCGGCGCGCATCGCGGCGGTGCTCCCGCTGCCGAAGAAGCGCGGCGCGATCGCGCCCAAGGGCTTCACCCGCCGCTACGGCAATATCATTGCCGCGCGAATCCCGATCGTGGCTCGCGACGGGCTGGATGCGTGCGTGTACAAGGGCGAAGCCGTGCCCGTGAACAAGGCCCCGCCGCCGGTGAGCAAGGCGCCGCGTCCGCAGCCGGGCGAGGAATATGAAAGCCCGAAGCCGGTTCCCCCGCTTCAGAACGCGACCGAGCAATCGCCTCCGGCAACGGAACCGCAGGCCCCCCTGCCAACCAACGAAGCGACTCCTCCTCCGGAGCAGCCGCAGGAGCCAACCAACAGCTTCTGACGGAAGCGGCGAACGGTGGCCTCAGCGAGGCTCTCAACAGGAACGGCGCCCGTGCCCCGACCGTTGAATCGGGCGAATTTCCAGCAAGGAGGATCATATGGCCACGCGCACCCAAAGCCGTTCGTCCAACCGCAGCAGCTCCAACGAAAGCCGCAGCCGTCCCGGCGGCGACCGGAGCGCTTTTTCATGGGGCGAAGGCGCCGCTCCGATCATCGCTGCAGCGATCGGTGGCGCGGCAATCGGCTTCGCTGCCAATTACGGCCGCAAGGCGCTGATGCAAGGCATGGAAGCCTCGATCGGCGATTGGGACGAGATTCTCGCCGCGGAGCATGACGAGGCGCTGGCGATTTTCGACAAAATGCTCGCGACCGACCAGACGCAGACGTTCAAGCGCAAGATCTTGTTCATGAAGCTCTGCCACGCGCTCGACAAGCACGCCCACGCCGAGGAGATGGTCGTCTACCCGGCGCTCCGCGAGGACGACGATTTCGCCGACGCCGACCATCTCGAAAGCGAGCACGGTTACATCAAGACGTTCATTTACGAATTGAGCGAGATGGGACCGGACGCGCCCAACTGGCTGGAACGCGTGCGAGAGTTCCGTCAGCTCGTCGCGGAGCATGCGCACATGGAGGAAGAGCAAGTCTTCCCCAAGTTCAAGAAAGACATGAGCGAGGAGCAGAACGCGCACATCACGAGCCTCGTGAACCGCGACGGCTTCTGGATGGCGTAACTTCTAGCCGACCAGGGCCAGCCTCGGCTCCTGGGTCGACAAGTCGACGCTGCCCTCACCGGTGATCCGTTCGATCCGGGCCGCGAGCTCCGCGTCCAGCGCGCACGCGCGGCTCGCGACGATCTTGGCGCTGCCGCCCGAGGCGAGCGGCACGACCAACATGACCTTCCCGTTCCCGCCGAGCGCCGACGCCAGCTCTCGCACGACCCGCTCGATGGAGTCGGGGTCGGCGGCATGGATCGTCATCTGGAGGCGCGTGCGCCTGGCGAGGTCGCTCAGCGGCTGGATGCGCTTGATCGTGACTCGCGGAGTCTCGTCGCCCGCGCGGCGGTCGAGCTCGACGGTGAGGAGGCCGCACTGGCCGGCCTTGGCGGCGGCTTCGAGCGCCGCGGTCGCTTCGTCGTCGAACGCCGTCGCCATGAACTGACCCGAGCTGTCGCTAAAGGTCGCCATCATGTAGCGGCGCCCGCGGGCCGAAGTTCGCCAGCGGGTGTCCTCGACCAGGCCCGCCATCGTGGCGCTGACCCGCTCGCCCTCCGAGATGCGGACCTCGGCGACCTCGGCGAAGGTCTTGACCTTGTGCGCCGCGAGCAGGTGCTTCGCGGCGTCCACGGGATGCGCGGAGAAATAGAAACCGAAGGCGTCCCGCTCGGCGGCCATGCGCTGCGCCAGCGTCCATGATGCGTCGCGGGGGAGATGAATCGGCGCGGATTCGGCGGAATTGACGCCGAACAGGCCGGCTTGGCCGGTCTCGCGCTGCTCGTGCGCGCTTGCCGCGTGGGCGAGGATGGTCTCGGCGCCGGCGAAGACAGCGGCACGCTCGGGCTTGATGCTGTCGAAGGCGCCGGCGCCGGCGAGGCTCTCGAGCTGCCGTCGGTTGAGCAGGCGCGGGTCAATCCGGGCCGCGAAATCCTCGAGGCCGGCGAAATGTCCCCGGCCCACACGTTCCTCGACCAACGCCTCCATTGCTTTTTCGCCGACGCCCTTGAGCGCGCCCAATGCGTAGCGGACCGCACCATTCTCGACGGTGAAGGAAGCGCTGCTGGCGTTGATGTCCGGCGGCAGGCATTCGACGCCGCCGCGCCGCATGTCCTCGACGAACATCGCGAGCTTGTCGGTGAGCGCGATGTCGAAGCTCATCGACGCCGCGTAAAATTCGGCCCGGTGATGCGCCTTCAGCCACGCCGTCTGGTACGTCAGAAGCGCGTATGCGGCGGCGTGGCTCTTGTTGAAGCCATAGCCGGCGAACTTGTCGATCAAGTCGAACAGCTCGTTCGCCTTGGCGGCGGGGATGTCGTTATGCTCCGCGCAGCCCTTCACGAAGGTTTCACGCTGGGCATCCATTTCCGACTGGATCTTCTTGCCCATCGCGCGGCGCAGGAGATCGGCGCCGCCGAGCGAATAGCCGGCCAGGATCTGGGCCGCCTGCATCACCTGTTCCTGGTAAACGAAGATGCCGTAGGTCTCTTTGAGGATGCCTTCGAGCAAAGGATGCGGATATTCGATCGACTCCTCGCCGTTCTTGCGGCGGCCGAACATCGGGATGTTGTCCATCGGCCCCGGCCGATAGAGCGCGTTGAGCGCGACGATGTCCTCGAAGCAGGTCGGTTTTACCGCCGAGAGAGTGCGCCGCATGCCTTCGGACTCGACCTGGAACACGCCGACGGTGTCGCCGCGCTGGAGCAGGTCGAAGACTTGCGGATCGTCCCACGGAAGCGCTCCGAAATCGACGTCGATTCCCTGCTCCGCCAGCAGGCGTTGGCCTTCCTTGAGGACGGACAGCGTCTTGAGGCCGAGGAAGTCAAACTTCACCAGCCCCGCAGCCTCGACATATTTCATGTCGAACTGCGTCACCGGCATATCGGAACGCGGGTCGCGGTAGAGCGGCACCAGCTCGTCGAGTGGACGGTCGCCGATGACGACCCCCGCGGCGTGCGTCGAGGCGTGGCGCGGAAACCCCTCGAGCTTCATCGCCAGGTCGAACAGCCGCTTGACGTCGGGATCGTCCTTATATTCGGAGGCAAGCTCCGACACGCCGTTGAGTGCTCGCTCCAGGGTCCAGGGATCGGTTGGATGGTTCGGGATCATCTTGGCGAGGCGGTCCACCTGGCCGTACGGCATTTGCAGCACACGCCCGGTGTCCTTGAGTACCGCCCGCGCCTTGAGTCGCCCGAAGGTGATGATCTGAGCGACCCTGTCGCGGCCGTAGCGGCGCTGGACGTAAGCGATGACCTTGTCGCGATGGGTTTCGCAGAAATCGATGTCGAAGTCCGGCATCGACACGCGGTCGGGATTGAGGAAACGCTCGAACAGCAGTCCGAGCGCGATCGGATCGAGGTCGGTGATTGTCAGCGACCATGCGACAACCGAACCCGCGCCCGATCCGCGACCCGGCCCGACCGGAATGTCGTTCGCCTTTGCCCATTTGATGAAGTCGGCGACGATCAGGAAATAGCCGGCGAAGCCCATTCCGGTAATGATCTCGAGCTCATAATCGAGCCGTTCGCGATAGCCTGCCTTGTCCTCTTCCTGACGGCCGGCGAGCCGTCGTTCGAGCCCGGCTTTGGCGTCTGCGGACAGCTGCTCGTCCTCGTCATCACCCAACCGGGGAAGGATCGGCCGCCGTTTCGGCGCGGCGACGGCGCAGCGCCGGGCGATGACTGCCGTGTTGGCGAGGGCTTCGGGAAGGTCGTCGAACAGCTCGGCCATCGCCGCGCCGTCCTTGAGCCATGCATCGGCCGACGAGCCGGCGCGATCGGCGCTCTCGACATAGGCCGAGCTCGCGATGCACAGCATCGCATCGTGCGCGGCATGGAAGGACGGATCGGCGTAAGCCGCCGGGTTCGTCGCGACCAGTGGAAGATGTCGGTCGTAGGCAAGCTCAAGCAGCGCAGTTTCCGCTGTTTCCTCAATGGGGTCGCCGCGCCGTGCGATTTCGATGTACAGCCGGCCCGCGAAGAGATTCTCCAGTCGGTCGAGATAGGCCTTCGCCCTCTCCTTCTGCCCATCGGCAATCAGCCGCGCGAGCGCACCCTCCGCGCCCGAGGTCAGCGCGATCAGGCCTTCGTTGAGACCATCGAGCAAGGCGAACGGGACGTGCGGCTCCTGCTCGATCGGCCGATCGAGGTGTGCCGCCGACACCAGCTTGCACAGGTTCGCATAGCCCTGCTCGTCCTTGGCGAGCAGCACCAGCCAGTCGATCCCGCCCTCGCCGCCGAGCTCGGGCGGCCGAGCCACCGCAAGCATCGCGCCGACGATCGGCTGCACCCCTTTGCCGATGCACGCTTCGCTGAACGGCATTACCCCGTACAACCCGTTGCGGTCGGTGACGGTGATCGCCGGAAAGCCGAGGCTGGCGGCCCTGCTGGCAATCGTCTTGGGCTCCATCGCGCCTTCGAGCATGGTGAAGGACGAGAAAACGCGAAGCGGTACGTACGGCTGAGTCACGGCTAGATTATGGGATGTTTGCCGACGCCGCCGCAAGGAACGGGCCGAACTTATCCCCATCTATCGGGCCGGGCGCCAGGTCCCTTTCATGATGTCGCGGATTTCCCGCATCCGCCCGACATAGGCGCTGCCGATGCACGAGCGGTTGGGACAGCGATCGCGATAGCCGATGAAGCGGCTCCGCGTAGAGCGAAGCCAGGCGCGCTGCTCGGGCGTCGCCTGCTGCATCGCCTGCGCATATTGCGCGGCCATATTCCGGTCGAGCGCCGCCAATCCGGCGTTGGAGCACACCGCGATCTCGCCTTTCGTCCGGGCCTTTGCGCAATTGAAGCTCGGATGCGTGCCCGCGGGAACAGCGGGCGCCGGTGGACTCGCTGGTCGCTGTTCCGGCCTCTGCGCAGGCGCCTGGGGCGACACGGCAGGAGGTTGCTCAGTCGCGACTCCGTTCGTCTCGACGGACGCCGTGGGTGCAGGCGCCGGTGCGCCCTGCGCGGGCGCGGCTTGGCCTGCGCGCGCCAGGGTCGCGAGCGGGGCGATCACCGCATCAGCGTTGCGCAGAAGGACGACATTACCGCTGCCGTCGGCAGCCGGCTGGATCGTGTAATCGACGTCCGAGCTCAGCGTGTGGCGGCCGCCGACCACGCCCACGCCCGGCGGAAGGTCGAGCGACAGCGATCCCGAGCAATTGACCGCGCCGGTCGAGCTGTCCTGGCTTTCCATCACCGGATTTTCCATCCGCACGACCGCGTAGCGCGATAGCTCGTCGAAGGCGGCCTGGTCGCTCCCGCGCAGCTGTGCCGCGCGATGGAACAGCTCGCGCTTGATGAGCTCGTAGGTCTCGTTGCTCGCACACAGCTTCTCGGGCGACGCGGTCTTGGCCTGGTGCAGCTGCTGCTGTGGTTGGTTTTGGCCAAGCTGGTTCTGGGTGAGCTTGTCCTGCTCCGAATTCCTGCTGGCGGCGAAATAAGCGACGAGCATCAGCAGCACGATAAGCGCACCGATCAGCGAGAGCGTCGTCCAGTTGGGAGTACGCACGGAACGCCGAACGTCGCTGCGGCGCTCCGGGTCCATTATTGGAGGCGCCCTTCGTGCAGCCTCACCACCCGGTCCATCTTCGCCGCCAGGCGCTCATTGTGGGTGGCGACCAGCGCGGCGCTGCCCTCCCCGCGAACGAGGCTGAGGAACTCCCCAAGAACGGCGTCGGCGGTGTGTTCGTCGAGGTTGCCGGTCGGCTCGTCGGCGAGCACCAGCGGCGGCTTGTTGGCGAGCGCTCGGGCGACCGCGACCCGCTGCTGCTCCCCACCCGAAAGCTTGGATGGACGGTGATCGAGCCGCTCCGACAGGCCCAGGGCGCTGAGCAATTGCCTCGCCCGCTCCCGCGCTGCCGGTGTGTCGGCGCCGCGCACCAGCTGGGGAAGAACGACATTCTCGACGGCGTTGAATTCGGGCAGCAGGTGATGGAACTGATAGACGAACCCAAGCAGCTCGCGCCTGAGGCGCGTTCGGCCTTCATCGTTGAGCGCCGAGGCTTCCTCGCCGTTGAGGCGGATGGAGCCGTGGAACCCGCCCTCAAGCAGACCGACAGCCTGAAGCAAGGTGGATTTACCCGACCCGGATGGGCCGAGCAGCGCGACGATTTCGCCCGGCTGAATTGCCAGATCGACCCCACGCAGAACCTCGATCGTCACGTCGCCTTGCGTGAAGCTGCGCTTCAGGTCGCGCGTGACGAGGACGGGGTCACTCATAGCGCAGCACCTGCACTGGGTCCGTGCTCGCCGCCTTGTAGGCCGGGTACAGCGTCGAGAGGAAGGAGAGGACCAAGGCGATGAGGATGATCGCAGCGATCTCGACGGGATCGGGCTTGGCCGGAAGGTCGGTCAGGAAGCGGACCGACGGGTCCCACAAATTCTCGCCGGTGATCGCCTGGATGAAATTGACCACGTCCTGCCGGAAATAGAGGAAAATCGCGCCAAGGATGATTCCGAGCACGATTCCGAGCGAGCCGATCGTCACGCCGACGGTCATGAAGACTTTCATCATTCCCTGCCGGCTCGCGCCCATTGTCCTCAGGATCGCGATGTCCCGCGTTTTCGCGCGCACCAGCATGATCAGCGACGAGAGGATGTTGAACACCGCGACGAGGACAATCAGCGACAGGACGACGAACATCGCCACCCGCTCGACCTCGAGCGCCTGGAACAATGCCGAGTTCATCTGGCGCCAGTCGGTGATGAAGCCCTTGCCCTGAACGACCTTCTGTAACGGCGCGACGATTTGCTGGACCTTGTCGGGATTGGTGGTCTGGATCTGGATCATGCCCACCTGGTCGCCCATGAGCAGCAGTTCCTGGGCGTCCTTCATGGGCATGATCACGAACGCCTTGTCGTAATCGTAGATGCCGATTTCGAATATCGCGCCGACCGTATAGGTGACCTCGCGCGGGACCGTCCCGACGACCGTCGAGCGGCCTTCGGGGTTCCACAGCGTGATCTGGCTCCCCGGGGAAGCGCCAAGCGTCTCGGCGAGCCGCGAGCCAAGCGCGACATTGCCGCTTCCCGGCGTGATCGAGCGGATGTCGCCGGCGAGGACGTTCCCGGTGATCGTCTTGTTGGCGCGTATGTCCTCGACCCGCATGCCGCGCACCAGCACACCTTCGAATCGGCCGTTTGCGGTCGCCATCAGCGGCGTTTCGATGAACGGCAGCGCCGAGGTGACTCCCGGCGTCTTGCGGGCGGCGGCGGTGATCTGTTCCCATCCCGACAGCCGCCCATCATAGCCTTCGACCACCGCGTGACCGTTGAGCCCGACGATTTTCTCGAACAGCTCCGCACGGAAGCCGTTCATGACGCTCATGACGATGATCAGCGCCGCGACTCCGAGCGCGACGGCAATCAGGCTGATCGAGGCGACGAGAAAAATGAACCCCTCGCCCTTCCCCGGGAGCAGGTAACGGCGGGTAAGCATCCGCTCGGCGCGGTTGAGGATCATGCGGTGAGCCTTGCGAGAGCGCTTTCCACGCTCAGCTCCTCGCGCTCGCCGGTTGAACGGCGCTTTAACTCGACCGTGCCGCTCGCGATGCCGCGCGGACCGATGATCACCTGCCAGGGAAGGCCAATCAGGTCCATCGAGCCGAGCTTCACGCCGCCACGCTCGTCGCGGTCGTCGTAGAGGGTTTCGACGCCTGCGCCGCTTAGCTGCGCGTAGAGCGTCTCAGCCGCGGCGGCGCTTGCCTCATCATCCGCGCGCATTGTCACGATTCCGACGCGCCACGGGGCCACCGGCTCGGGCCAGACGATTCCGGCGTCGTCATGGCTCGCCTCGATGATCGCCCCGACGAGGCGCGAGACGCCGATCCCGTAGCTGCCGCCGACCGGAGCCACCGGCTCGCCGCCGGGGCCGCTGACGGTGAAGCCGAGCGGCTTCGTGTACTTGTCCCCGAAGTAAAAGATATGCCCGACCTCGATCCCGCGGGACTGGCGCAGGTCGCCGGCGAGCGTCGCCTCGCGCGCTTCGTCGCGCTTCTCGTCGGTTGCCGCATAGTCGGCCGTCATCGAGTTGACGAACGCCTGCAGCGCTTCGGGATTGTCGGCGTCGACCGCATAATCCTCCGCCGGCCGAAGCGTTTCCCAGCTTTTGTGGAAGAACACCTCGCTCTCTCCCGATGGCGCGAGGATGATGAACTCGTGGCTGAGGTCGCCGCCGATCGGGCCTGCATCGGCCTGCATCGGGATCGCGCGCAGGCCCATCCGCGCGAACGTACGGAGATAAGCGACGAACATCTTGTTGTAGCTGACGCGCGCGCCGGCCTCGTCGAGGTCGAAGCTGTACGCGTCCTTCATCAGGA
>Ga0134128_10002492_pt1 | contig 22775 bp, 25 predicted proteins | sample KB31754_FD_96462 | JGI IMG/M metagenome (GOLD analysis project Ga0134128, IMG submission 96462) | Terrestrial soil microbial communities with excess Nitrogen fertilizer from Kellogg Biological Station, Michigan, USA - KB3-175-4 | ecosystem: Environmental > Terrestrial > Soil > Unclassified ... | reverse complement strand
TTCCCGCCATGGCATCTTCATACACGGTGGAAGATAAGATCAGCCGGGTGCATTTAGCGGAAGAGTTCTGCCACATACGGCTTTTTGACGAAATGTTGCGTACCTGCGGTCTCGATAAAGTGGAATGGGTGCCTTTGGATCCGATCAAGGAAAAGATTTACGAGCAGTTTCCCAAATTTCCGGAACTTTTGATGGCCCCTCCCGCTTTTGTGACTGAATTGATGGGGGTAACTTTTTATTGCCATTTATACCGACTGTTCGATGAGGTATTGGTCGAGGAACCCGAAGTCTGTCAGCGGCTAAAAGAACTGTTGGATGAAATTACCATTGATGAGGTAGCGCATGTAGGGCAGCGCAGGAATTTTATCGGGCCGATAGGTATGAAAATATCGAAAGCATTGCTTGAGCCGTTTTATAGACTGTTTTTTAACGATATTCCTGAAATCAGGCAGCTGCTCAATGTCAACCGGATGATCAAGGACGGTATTACCTTTGATTTCAATCAATTGCCCGTATATATAATCCAGCGCAGCTGGGTGCCCTCATACTGCAAAGCCTGAACAGTGGTATCCTTGCTCGCCTTGTCTGATGCGCAGCGCCTGGATTCAGTGTTGCACTGTGCAGCAGATTTTCGTGCCGGTCTAACTGCATGAGCTTCAAGATCCTACTTTTGCTTTGGCATCTGAAGCAAGGCAGCCGACTACTGCAACACATTATGGAGGGCGGTGAAAATCGCTGACGACCTTGATTATTGACAGAATAACCCGGGATTTGAGCGGTGCGGCGTGGATCTTCACCCGGTTGCCGAACGACGGTTCGCCGGCAATGTACATTCACCGCTGCATTCAGCGCGAGGTCTGGAGCAAGGAGGCACTCGGCGATCGGATCATCATGCGTGTAGCGTTGCCGTTCATGCCGTTCATACTTGCTGTGCTGGTAGCGGTTTTCACAGCGATCAATGGGCGCGCTATCAAGAAGCGGACGGGGAAAGGGTTGATCCGGCAGATCCGGGAGCAGGTCGGGCTTGCGATACGCTTTGCGATTCTGCCTCCATGGTATTACATTTTCGAACTGCATGACGATGACAAGAAACTGCGTGCAGGAGAGTATCTCAACAGGCTTGAAACAAAAGGGGGACTCTATCGCTTCCTACGCGATAACAACGGTGGTCTCCCTGTTTCCGCGGAACGCAGCACCGGCTCCATAAAGGATAAGGCACGCTTTCGTGCCCGCTGCCGCGAGCATGGGATCAAAACTGCTCCCGTTTTTTTTTATATCGCTCAGGAAAAGATTACGGCGGTTGATTGGAGTTCGTCGGAGCCATCGGCACTGCCCGAATTACCCGAGTGCGATCTCTTCATAAAACCGGTGTACGGTCAGGGCGGGAAAAAGGCCACGCGCTGGGAATATATCGGTTCCGGGTACTTCCGTCATAATGACGGCGGGGTTGCTACCGGAAGTCAAGTGTTGGAGCGGCTGCGGCGCGCATCGCGGCACGGAGCTTTCCTGGTGCAGCCGCGGCTTGTGAGTCACCATGAGATTGCCGATCTGGCCAACGGGACACTTTCCACCGTGCGCGTGATGACATGCCGTAACGAAAAGGAGGAGTTCGAAGTGACCAATGCGGCTTTTCGCATGGCGCGAAGCAAGCTGGTCGTCGTCGATAACTTTCACGCCGGGGGTATTGCAGCCAATGTCGACATTTTCACCGGTACGCTGGGAAGGGGCACACGTGGGGCCTGGGGAGCCACAGCCGACGGATGGTATGAGCAACATTCAGAAACCGGGGCGCAGATCCTGGATCGCAAGCTGCCGTGCTGGGTTGAGTTGGTCGAGCTGGTGCAATATGCGCATGGCGCCGCGTTTTCCGATCAGGTTGTCATCGGATGGGATGTTGCGCTGCTCGACAGTGGGCCATGCATCATGGAAGCCAACAAGGCGCCCGATCTGGACATTATCCAGCGGGTGGAAGGCATGCCCCTGGGCAATCAGCGACTGGGAAGACTTCTGGCATTCAATCTGATGCGTACCGTCGAAGCGCAGCAAGCACTTGCAGCCGGCGCTCGAAAGAGTGCCGATCGGCCCTCTAACATTACAGATTTGTAATCCTTGTGACATCGTTATGTCAGAATCTCCTCCTTATACTTTTGATGGCTATTAAAAACACCAATAACCGATACCAGATATAGGCGTTGGAATCGAAATTGTAATGGAAGGAGTTGATGTAACGGTATTTCGAGTTTTGAAACAATTTGCCTTCTTGAATGCGTTGATCGCTATCCCCCATGCGATTAGATTTTTCTGCTTGAGAAGTCCGGCTATGTCTGCCTGGAGATAGCTTGGTCGAGACCTGTTCCTGGCCTGACTCACAGAAAAATTGTGTCGATCAACCGCACCATTCCCATCACACGGGTAAACAAATATAAAATGGCTATAGTTCCTTTCACCGATCAAGCCAATGTTCCCGATATTGTTCTATCACCGTCGTTTCAGGTTGTTGAGGATTCATTAAAAAAATTTTCACTGCCATGTTTTCATGATCCCGGACGAGTCGAGGAATATGTTGATTTATTCTCTCTGCGAACGTTGTGTAAGGCATTGGAAGCAGATCGAGCAGAGAGCAAAAACTCTGCGTTCGAAAAATCTGTCTCTCCGTTTGAGGAAGCGCCCTTTGAACCCAAATATGATGATTTGTGTCGGCTTCACTGGATCGCGTTAAATCGTAAAGTCATTAATATTCTCGAGCTTGGCAGCGGTTATAGTACAGTGGTCCTCGCTGATGCGATGCGCATACTTAAAAAATACTTCGGTAATTGGGCTAAGAAATCTATACGTAGCGACAATCCCTTTCATGTGTATGCCGTGGAAGAAGAGCAGCGTTTTCTAGAAATCACCAAATTAAGACTCGGATCAAAACTTCAACCGTTTGCCACCGTTTCGCGTAGCTCTGTCGATGTTCTAATTCACGACAATAGGATTGCAAGCGTATATTCAAAACTGCCCAACATATCCCCCGATTTCGTTTATCTCGATGGTCCTTCCCAGTTTGCTACTACACAGGAAATAAACGGTTTCTCGTTTAATAGCAAAGCAAGAATGCCAATGTCCGCAGATATTCTGAGAGTTGAGTTTTTTTTCGAACCGGGCACGCTTATTCTGGTAGACGGCAGAACGGCTAACGCTCGTTTCTTGAAATCATATCTACGTCGAAACTGGGCTTATCTGCATGACCCGATCGGAGATATTCATTACTTTGAACTGCAGGAAGAACCGCTTGGACCTTTTAATAAGCTGAAGCTTGAATTCTGCTTAAATGGAAACTGGCTTATCAGCTAAATCATCAACTATGAGAAATTCCGCTTCAACCCTCATCATCCCAGTCGAAAATCAGGTGCGCGAGCTGGATGGAAAGCTCCTGCTGTCCTGTGTAGCTGCAGAGCGCGGCTTTCCGGTGATTATTGGCTCACGTGCGTTCATTCATTTCGAAGTGGCGTCGTTTCCACGGGGTGTGTACTTGGCGAAAAGCATGCGCAGTCTGAGCAATTCGATGTTCAGGATCCTGCGCATGCTTGGGCATGAGATTGTGGCATGGGAAGAAGAGGCATTGGTTCATCCTCCGGCCGAAACCTATTTCAACCTGCGACTGTCCCCGACGACGATCAGTAATGTGTCCCACGTATTCGCTTGGGGCCAGGAGAACTTCGATTTGCTCCAGCAATACCCGCAACTGCCCAAAAAACTACCTGTTCACATTACTGGAAATCCACGCGGAGATATATTGCGGCCAGAAATGCGGCCCTACTTCGACACGGAGGTAGAAAAACTACGTAAACTTTACGGGGATTTCATTCTTGTTAATACCAATTTTACCGAGGTAAATCCCTTTATTCCCAGTATTGGCTTATTCGTGCCAACAAAAGACGGGCATAAGACGTCCCGACGTGGTCAAGCCGGAATTGGAGTGAGCCGTGAATTTGCCGAAGGACTTTGGAATCATAAACAAGCAATACTGGAAGATTTCAAGCAGCTCATTCCGGCCCTCGAACAGGCTTTCCCCCATCTGATGATCGTGGTCCGGCCGCATCCAAGTGAAAATTTCAAGGTGTACAACGATATTGCCGCAAAATGCAAACGGGTCAAAATCATTAATGAAGGCAACGTCATTCCCTGGCTTCTGGCTTCGAAGACAATGGTACATAGCGGGTGTACAACGGGCTTGGAGGCGTATGCGCTTGGGGTACCGGCCATATCATACCTTTCCACATTCAATGAATTCTATGATTATGACTTCCAGGGCCTTCCTACCAAGCTAAGTTATCAGTCCTTCAATTTTGAAGAATTACAGAACACTTTGACTCGAATTCTTGAGGGTAAGCTCGGTCCCCCCGGAGGTGAGGAACGCAAGACGCTTATCGATTACTATCTGGCGGCCCAGAATGAGCGCTTGGCTTGCGAGCGTATTGTCGATATCCTCGAGGATAGCGGCTATGCTGAAAACCAGCCACCCGCCACATCCATGGGAACATATGCCCAAGGATGGGCGTTCGCGAAATTAAAGGCTTCTGTCACAAAACTGAACATGCGGCGTCCCGGCCCCAACAGACTTTCATATCACGACCATCGCTTTCCTCAACTCTCTGTCACGGAGATTGAGAAAAAAGTTGCACAGTTTGGCCGCTTATTGAATCGTTTCGGTAATATTCGCATTAAGCAATATTCAAAACATCTGTTCAAAATCCAAGGCTAGCGGCTCTCTGAAGTGTGCCTTTACCACTCTTTTCAAAAAACTTTTTAATCCCCATGATTAGTGTAGCGATCCCAGCCGATAAGCGTGGGGACTTGATATTTATTTTTGACATTGCTGCTGTAGTTTTGGGCACATCCTGGATTGAACGGCATTTCACTTTGGATCGCACATGGAAGGGAACTGACCATGCGGCTTCTCTGGAACCGGATGGTTTGCGCAAGCTGGTACGGGATGTTCGCAATGTTTCCAATACCTTGAAGGTCAAGGAAAATGAAATGACAGAAATCGAGTTTGTGCAGCGCGATAAACTGAAACGCGTGCAAGGGATTCACTTGAGCTGATGTGTCAAGTAGTGTTCACGCCTCTATCTGCGAGTTCCTTACAAGGCAAAGTTTTTGGCGTACTCGCAGCGGGCCTGGGAATTTTTACGTTAGAACATCCCATCCATGTCAGTCGCTTGATCTGACATCCAAACAATTCGCATTTCTATTGCTGTTAATGCGGACGCACGGAACTCCTGCTGAATTGAGTTTGCCCACGGATCAAAGAGCGGGGTTCCCGGATGAAGTCTGAGAGGCTGTTGTTTTTCCTATGCAGCGCGCCGGGAGAAATCCTTAAGGCGAAAACCGAGCAGCCATAAGGTGACAAAGTAACTTGCCGCACCGATTGTCACGACTCCTGCCAGGCGTATCCCTCGCACTGCCGCCGTATCCGTCAGCCAGGAAATATCGCTGCCTGAAGCAAACCATAATATGGTTCCCATCGCCGCCAGCGCTACCGATATCTTCGTCATAAAAATGCCCCATCCTGGTTGAGGCTGGTAAATCCGGTGGCGCCGTAATTTGTAATAGAGCATGCCCGCGTTGATACAGGCGCCTAATCCAATAGCAAGCGCCAGCCCCGCGTGTTGCAGCGGTATGATGAAGGCGAGATTCATCAACTGGGTCGCGACAAGCGTGATAAGGGCTATTTTTACCGGTGTCTTGATGTTTTGCCTTGCGTAGAAACCAGGTGCCAGCACTTTCACCAGAATCAGTCCCAGCAGACCCACGCTGTACGCGACGAGAGCATTGCGTGTCATCCAGACATCGTTGGTCGAGAACTCGCCGTGATGAAACAGTGTCGTGATAAGCGGTGTGGCAAGCAGCGCCAGTGCCAGCGCTGCGGGTAGCGTCAGCAGCATGGTCAGGCGCAGACCCCAGTCAAGCAGCCGGGAATATTCATCCGTGCTGTTGTCGGCATAGTGCCGCGACAAGGACGGCAGCAGGACCGTCCCGAGTGCAACACCCAGCAGACCGGCGGGAAACTCCATTAGCCGATCGGCATAATAAAGCCAGGAAACGCTGCCTGTGACAAGAAAGGAAGCGAATATCGTGTTGATCAGCAGACTGATCTGGCCGATGGACATGCCGAAAACCGCCGGTCCCATTTGCTTGAGAACGCGCAAGGCACCATTGTCGCGGGATTTCAGGCGTGGACGCGGCATCAATTTGAGGCGCATGAGGAACGGTACCTGGAAGGCAAGCTGGAGTATGCCTCCGATGAATACCGCCCACGCCAGCGCCAGCACTGGCGGGTTCATCAGTGGCGCCAGCCACAACGAACAGCCGATAAACGACAGGTTGAGCAGGGCCGGAGTCAGCGCAGGCACCGAAAATCTGCCCCAGGTGTTGAGTAGGCCGCCCGCCAGCGACACGAGCGAGATGAACAGGATGTAGGGAAACGTGATCCGCAGCAGTTCCACCGTAAGCTCGAATTTCTCCGGGCTTGCCGTGAATCCTGGCGCACTTATATAGATGACCAGCGGCGCGGCAATAACACCCACCAGCGTGACCGCAAATAGCGCAATGAACAGCAGCGTTGCGACATGACTTACCAGTTCGCCCGTATCTTCGGCGGTGCGGCGATTCTTGTATTCCGCAAGTATGGGTACGAATGCCTGCGAAAATGCGCCCTCGGCAAACAGGCGGCGCAACAGGTTGGGAATACGAAATGCCACAAAAAAAGCGTCGGTTTCGACACCTGCGCCAAAAATGCGGGCAATGATGACATCTCGCGCAAATCCCAGAATGCGGGATATGAATGTCATCCCGCTGATGGTGGCGAGGGCTTTGAGCAGATTCATGGATGCGTATGTTAACTGAATACTTGAGGTTTAGGGTTGCTTCACCATTATTGACCCGGTCAGAAGATATTATGAATCCCGTCATTCCGGGCCTGACTCGGAATCCAGCAAGCCGGAATCCAGCCTACGTCCAGCAATGTCGTGCTTTGAGCATCACGGTGATACCGGCTTCAGCCGATCTCGCGTTCGTACTGTTTGCTCGCTGACTCAATAGTCGTTCGGTTTTCTTGCAATCGTTCGCAAACACCCGTATCATTCAAAAATTTTCTGTAAAGGGTAATCCGAGGAATTTTCATGGCCAACAGCGCACAAGCAAGAAAACGTGCTAGACAGAATATCAGTCATCGTAATCGCAACATGAGTCTGCGCTCGGAATTGCGCACAGCGATCAAGCATGTAAGAAAGGCAATCGGATCGGCCGACAAAAATACTGCCCAGGCCGCATATCAGATGTCTGCTGGTACCATAGATTCGATTGCGGACAAGGGAATCATTCACAAGAACAAAGCAGCCCGTCATAAAAGCCGTCTCTCGGCGGCGATCAAGGCGATGGCCTGATCGTTCAAACCTCAACAAAAAGCCTGGGAAGCACCGGGCTTTTTTGTTGGCGCTCCTTTTGTCAATGGTTTAGCACAAACCCGATCCATGCATGGGTACGCGGAAATCTCCGGCTTGAGCAGGAAAGGATCGGTTTCGGCTGGATGGAATCCGCGTTAACAGCGCTTATTTAGACTCAGCGGAATTATGTATCGGAAGCGAGGGGGCATCTTCTGGTCCTTCTGTATCAGAAGCTTTCGCCTTCCGGTTTCCGGCCGCCTCTGTCAGCGTCGATACCAGGTCCATCGGCACTGGAAAAATAACGGTATTGGATTTATCGCCCGCAATTGTCGTGAGCGTCTGGAGATAGCGCAGTTGCATGGCGCCGGCCTGCCGCGAGAGCGTTTCTGCCGCCTGCATCAGTTGCTCGGATGCCTGTAATTCACCCTCTGCGTGAATCACCTTGGCGCGGCGCTCGCGTTCCGCCTCCGCCTGCCGGGCAATAGCCCGTATCATGGATTCATCGATATCCACATGCTTGATCTCGACATTCGAGACCTTGATACCCCAGGCATCGGTTTGAATGTCCAGCACCTTCTGGATATCCATGTTGAGTTTCTCGCGTTCAGCCAGCATTTCATCGAGTTCGTGCTTGCCCAATACCGATCGCAACGTGGTTTGTGCGAACTGACCGGTGGCAGCAAGAAAGTTCTCCACCTGGATGATGGATTTTTGCGGATCCACCACACGAAAATATACCACGGCACTGACTTTCACCGAAACGTTGTCGCGTGAAATGACATCCTGGCTCGGTACGTCCATCACTATGGTACGCAGGTCAACTTTCACCATTTTCTGGATACCGGGAATGATGATGATCAGGCCCGGCCCTTTCACCTTATAGAAGCGCCCGAGCAGGAACACGACACCGCGTTCATATTCTCGCAAAATCCGGAATATCGAGAATAGTGCGAGGATAAGAATGAGGGCGAGCGTGCCGAATACCGAATTGGCGAGCATAAGTGTCTCCTGGTTATTTTTCTACTGCGATTACGTGCAGGACGAGGCCGTCGATTCCTGTCACGCGCACCTTCTGGCCCCGAACCAGTGGTTGGGCAGAATGCACGGTCCACAACTCACCGCGAATACGCGCCATGCCCTCGCCGGAAGTGTCTTCCAGCATTTCTCCCAATGCGCCAACCATATGCTCCTGACCACTCATCAACGGTTTCTGGCGGGACTTGAGCGCCATGCCGATTACGGAAACCAGGAAGAGGACGCTGGCGAAGGCTACTCCTCCGATGAGAGGCCAGGGGATACCGAAACCGGGTGCATCGCTGTCAATCAGCATCAGGGAGCCCACGACGAAAGCGATAATTCCACCGATACCGAGAGCGCCGAAGCTGGGCAAGAACACTTCAGCCACCATGAATCCGATACCGAGCAGGATCAAGGCAAGTCCGGCATAACTCACCGGCAGTAACTGGAAGGCATACATGGCGATAAGCAGACAGATGGCGCCTGCCACACCGGGCAGCACAAAACCGGGGTTGGCAAACTCGAAGAACAGCCCGTAGATGCCGATAAGCATCAGGACATAGGCAACGCTTGGATTGGTGATGATAGCGAGCAGCCGTGCGCGCCAGTCGGGTTCCACGACTTCCACGGTGGTGGAACTGGTATCGAGTGTACGCTCCTGGCCGAGTACGTTCACTTGCCTGCCATCGAGCTGCTTCAACAGATCCACAGTGTCGGCAGCGACATAATCGATGACTTTGAGGTTCAGCGCTTCGGAGGCCGACAGGCTGACTGCTTCGCGGACGGCTCTTTCCGCCCATTCCACATTACGCCCGCGCATCTGCGCAAGGCCGCGTATGTATGCCGCAGCGTCATGAACCATTTTGCGGGACATTTCATCCTTTATGGGAAGCTTGTCCTCTTTCTCCGGATTTTGCTCGCGGTTCTCCCCTGATTTCGGTTTGGCCCTGGGTTCAGGCTCTGATCCTGGCAAGCCGCCAATTTCTATTGGCGTTGCAGCCCCCAGGTTGGTGCCCGGCGCCATCGCGGCGATATGGCTTGCATACAGGATATAAGTACCGGCACTGGCTGCCCGAGCCCCACTCGGTGCCACAAAAGTTACCACGGGCACGGGTGAAGCCAGGATGCCTCGTATGATCTGGCGCATGGAAGTGTCGAGTCCTCCGGGCGTGTCCAGTTGTAACACGGCAAGCAGCGCGTTCTCGTTCGCTGCGCGTTCCAGCCCTCGCTGGATGAAATCGGCGCTGACCGGAGCAATGGGACCATCGACTTTCAGCACCATGACAGGGGAAGCTCGAACAATTGACGACAGCAGAAGCGGTATCACCAGGATACCGGCAGAAAGAGTTCGAATGAGGAGTTTCATTTATTCAATATAGACTGTTTCATCCGTTACAAATTCGCCAAAAAAGCTTGACAGACGCTTGCAATGCCCTTTGTTTTGGCGCATAAAGCGACTTCCATATTAAAAGCATTTATTTCATTATTTCATGAAGAGACCGGTAAGCAGAATTCTCGTTATCAATGATGAAAAACTGATACTCAAGGAACTGATAAAAGGGTTGAACGCCGCGGCCAAGTCCCTTGAAAACCCTTTAGGTATTACGTTTTCAGGGGTCACTACTGCGCGCGAGGCGCTTCAGGCCATTCAGGATGATGGCGACATTCAGTCCGTGCTGGTGGACGACACGCTCTATACGCTGAAAAATGGCGAGAAGGGTTCCCGCATCCTGCAAATGACGGCGCTGAAACTGGTGCAGGAAATAACCCGTTTCCGCCCCGAGCTGGATATCTATATCCTGATCGCGCAGGAGAAAGAGGATGAGGTGGTGAATGCGCTGTTTTCTGAAACCGTTGATGGTTATTTCTACCGGGAAGAGCGCGATTACCGGGGCATGTACCGGATTTTGAACGCCCAGCTTCAGGAAAAAGCGCGCACGCCTTTTTACGATCAGCTCAAAAATTATGTATTGATGGCAAAGGATGCCTGGCATACGCCGGGACATTCTTCGGGCGATTCGTTGCGGGACAGCCCCTGGGCCAGCGATTTCTACCAGTTTATCGGCGAGCATATTTTTCGGGCGGATCTGTCGGTGTCGGTGCCCATGCTCGATTCGCTCATGGAACCTTCCGGCGTCATTGCCGAAGCGCAGAAGATTGCGGCAAAGGCGTTCGGCGCCCGCCGCACTTTTTTTGCCACAAACGGCACCTCCACCGCCAACAAGGTGATATTCCAGACGTTGCTCGCCCCCGGCGAAAAGCTGCTGCTGGATCGGAACTGTCACAAATCGGTTCATCACGGGGTCGTCTTATCCGGCGCCCATCCAATCTATCTCAACTCCTCGGTAAACAAGAAGTTCGGGGTTTATGGGCCGGTGCCCAAGCAGACACTGTTCAGGGCAATCGAAGAACATCCCGATGCCCAGGCGCTTATACTCACGAGTTGCACCTACGATGGTTTCCGCTATGACCTGCCTCCGATCATCGAGGCCGCGCATGCCAAAGGCATCAAGGTGATCATCGATGAAGCCTGGTACGGCTTCGCCCGCTTTCATCCGGCTTTCCGTCCCACTGCCCTGGAAGCAGGCGCCGATTATGCTACTCAAAGTACACACAAAGTGCTGTCGGCTTTTTCCCAGTCCAGCATGATCCATATCAATGATCCCGAATTCAACGAGCATCTGTTTCGGGAAAATTTCAACATGCATACTTCCACCAGCCCGCAGTACAGCATGATTGCAAGTCTCGACGTGGCGCGCAAACAGGTGGTGATGGAGGGATACAAGTTGCTGTCGCGCACGCTGGAACTGGCGAAGGAAGTGCGCGAGCAGATTAATTCGACCGGCGTGTTTCGCGTACTGGAACTGGCGGATCTGCTGCCTGACGAGGTGAAGAACGACAATATCCAGCTCGATTCGACCAAGGTGACGGTTGATATCTCCCGCTGCGGCTTTACCGTGGAAGATCTGATCCGGGAACTGTTCGAGCGATATAACATTCAGGTGGAAAAATCCACTTTCAATACGCTCACTCTGCTGCTGACCATCGGCACCACGCGCAGCAAGGTGTCGCGTCTTTACGATGCTCTCATGCGCATTGCACGCGAAGGTAGAGCCCCGCGAAGACTCTACCAGATTCCGGAGCTTCCGGGATTTACCGAATTGAAGTATCTGCCGCGGGATGCTTTTTACTGTGGTGGCGAGATCGTCCCGTTGCTCGACGAGCAGGAACGGGTAAACGATAGCCTGAAAGGGAAGGTCTGTGCGGACCAGATCACGCCTTACCCGCCGGGTATTCCCGTGCTGGTGCCAGGCCAGACCATCACGCCCGAGGTGGTGCAATATCTAATCGGCATGCTCCGGTCGCAGAAACGGGTAGAAGTGCACGGGATCGTTTATGACGGCTATCTGCCGTGTTTGAGATTGCTGAGCGATGTCGAGGAAAAGAGCTTGAAAAAGCTTGCGAAATAGGTAAAACTAAAGGATTACACAGAATAAACCATAATAAATTCCACCACGTCGCACGGCGGCTCATGCCGCCGTGTTGCATTCTGATCTGGCAAATTTACCTATGTCGAATTTGATGAATACCTACCTCCGACTACCCGTTACATTTGCGAGGGGAGAAGGGGTGTGGTTATGGGACGAGGAGGGCAAGCGCTATCTCGATGCGCTTGCCGGAGTAGCGGTATGCGGGCTGGGGCATTGTCATCCCGTGTTGGCAAAGGCGCTTTGCGAACAGGCAAATACCCTTATCCATACTTCCAATCTCTACCATATCAGGAAGCAGGAACAGCTGGCGACGAGATTGACTGCGCTCTCGGGCATGGAGAATGCATTTTTCTGCAATTCAGGGGCCGAGGCCAATGAGGCAGCGATCAAGCTCGCGAGGTTGTATGGACATGGGAAGAATATCGATTTGCCGACTATTATCGTCATGGAAAAATCCTTCCACGGACGCACCATGGCGACCCTGACTGCAAGTGGCAACCGCAAGGTGCAGGCTGGCTTCGAGCCGCTCCTCACCGGCTTTGCCCGGGTTCCCTATAATGATCTCGAGGCAGTGGCGCAGGTTGCGGAACACAACAAGAACGTCGTCGCTATCCTGGTTGAACCTTACCAGGGGGAAGGAGGGGTCAACGTGCCGCAGGCAAGTTACCTGCAAGGTCTTCGCCACCTCTGTGACCAGAACGGCTGGCTGCTGATGCTGGATGAAGTGCAGTGTGGAATCGGCCGAACCGGCAACTGGTTCGCTTTTCAATACAGTGGCATCACACCGGATGTCGTCACGCTCGCCAAAGGTCTGGGATCGGGTGTGCCCATTGGCGCTTGCCTGGCGAAAGGTATTGCAGCAAATGTCTTCAAGCCAGGCAATCATGCCTCCACTTTCGGTGGAAACCCGCTCGCCTGCAGTGCTGCGCTCGCCACCCTCGAGGTAATCGAGAAAGAAGACCTGCTGCGCAATGCAATGGAAGTGGGCGATTTCATGCGCAGCCTATTCAAGGCGCAGTTGGCGGACGTGCCGGATGTAACTGAAATTCGCGGCCAGGGCCTGATGATAGGCATCGAGCTTTCGAGACCGTGCGGTGAACTGGTAAAGGAAGCTTTGAAAAAAGGCCTTCTCATCAATGTAACCTCCGACAAGGTAGTGCGTCTGCTACCGCCGCTCGTGATTCAACGAAGCGAGGCTGAGCAGGTGGTCAACACTTTATCTCCCATTGTGAAGGAATTTCTGGCGGCTTGAGTTTTTGCGCTCATAAAAAGTGGACAGTTGAAGTCATCCGGGCCTAAGTTTTCGCAATGGTCTTCGCAATGGACCCGCTCCTGACACCAAAAATATGCAGATCAAGCATTTCCTACAGTTCAACGATTTTTCCCGGAAGGAATTCGAGTATCTGTTCGAGCGCACGCGCTGGATCAAGCAGGAGTTCAAGCAATACCGGCGCTACTGGCCGCTGGAAGACCGTACTCTGGCCATGATCTTCGACAAGCATTCAACCCGCACCAGGCTTTCGTTTGAAGCGGGCATGCACCAGCTGGGCGGGGCGGCAATCTATCTTTCCACTCGTGATACCCAGTTGGGGCGCGGCGAGCCGGTTGAAGATGCGGCACGGGTGATTTCGCGGATGGTGGATATCGTCATGATCCGCACCCATGAGCATGATATTGTCAGGCGATTTGCTGCGCATTCACGTGTCCCGGTCATTAACGGACTGACCGATGAATATCACCCCTGCCAGATCATTGGGGATATTTTTACGTTCATCGAGCACCATGGCAGTATTGCCGGCAAGACAGTGGCGTGGATAGGGGACTCCAACAACGTTTGCAATACGTGGCTTCAGGCAGCGGAAGTATTCGATTTCAACGTGCATGTCTCCACTCCGCGAGGTTATGAAGTGGAGCCCGAACGGGCCGGTCTTTACGGGACAAGCCACTATGAGGAGTTCGCCGATCCACATGAGGCAGTAAAAGGCGCAGATCTCGTTACCACGGACGTCTGGACCAGCATGGGATTCGAGGCCGAAACCGAGGAGAGAAAAAGGGACTTTGCGGATTTTCGGGTGGATGAGGAAATGATGTCGCACACCCGCAAGGATGCGTTGTTTATGCATTGCCTGCCTGCTCATCGCGGCGAGGAGGTGGCGGCGGAAGTGATAGACGGACCGCAATCGGTGGTATGGGACGAGGCGGAGAACCGGCTGCATACGCAAAAGGCGCTGATTGAATACCTGTTGCTCGGAAGACTGGATAACGCCTGATAGAGCAGGATTTTCAATATGGGTTATTCGGCGAAGTCCAGCCGACATTTTTTTATTAATGAGACAAGCATGGGAAAAGAAAACAAGGCGAATGCCGCTGAGATTAAAAAAGTAGTCCTGGCATTTTCCGGGGGTCTGGATACATCGGTAATCCTGAAGTGGCTGCAGGATACCTATCGGTGCGAAGTTGTCACCTTCACCGCTGACATTGGCCAGGGGGGGGAGGTGGAACCTGCCCGCGCAAAGGCGAAGCAGCTTGGCGTGAGGGAAATTTTTATCGATGACTTGCGCGAAGAATTCGTGCGCGATTTCGTCTTTCCCATGTTTCGCGCCAATACCATTTATGAAGGAGAGTATCTGCTCGGCACCAGCATAGCCCGCCCGTTGATTGCCAAGCGCCAGATCGAAATCGCACGGGAAACAGATGCGGATGCTGTGTCGCACGGCGCGACCGGGAAAGGCAATGACCAGGTACGTTTTGAACTCGGTTACTATGCGCTTCAACCGGATATCCGGGTGATTGCTCCGTGGCGCGAATGGGATCTTACGTCCCGGGAAAAGCTTCTGAAATATGCGGAGCAGCACGGAATTCCGGTGGAAATGAAGAAAAAGGAAGGCTCTCCCTACAGTATGGATGCTAACCTTCTGCATATTTCGTATGAGGGACGTATTCTCGAAGACCCTGCGCAGGAGCCGGAAGAGTCGATGTGGCGCTGGAGTGTTTCACCGGAAAAAGCACCGGACAGTCCAGAATATATCGACCTCGAATTCAGGCAGGGCGATATCGTTGCATTGAATGGGGAAGAGCTTTCACCGGCGCGCCTCCTCGCCAGACTCAATGAACTGGGGGGCAAGCACGGGATAGGGCGCCTGGACCTGGTCGAAAACCGGTATGTCGGTATGAAATCCCGAGGGTGCTACGAGACCCCCGGCGGGAATATCATGCTGCGTGCCCATCGAGCCATGGAGTCCATTACACTGGACCGTGAAGTCGCACATTTGAAAGACGAGCTTATGCCGCGCTATGCCGAACTGATTTACAACGGCTATTGGTGGAGCCCCGAACGCAGAATGATGCAGACGATGATCGATGCGTCACAGGCCCATGTGAACGGCTGGGTGCGGGTGAAGCTCTACAAGGGTAATGTGATTGTCGTGGGGAGGGACTCGAAAACGGATTCGCTGTTTGATCCTCATATTGCAACCTTCGAGGATGACCAGGGTGCGTACAATCAGACGGATGCTGCCGGTTTCATCAAGCTGAATGCACTCAGGATGCGGATTGCCGCCAATTTGAGAAATCGCAAATATTGAGCCGGTGAGGAAACAATACGAACCGAACGTCATACCGGCAGAAGCCGGTATGACGCTCAAAGCACGCTATTATGGGTTTGGGCCGGATTCCGGTTTCCTGGATTCCGGGTCAGGCCCGGAATACGAGATTTATAGTATTTTCTGGCCGGATCAATAATAGCGCTGGAATTACCAGCAGTTAATGGAACAACCAAAGGTGTTATACAAGTATCATGCAATCGGGGGCGAAGCCTGGACATCCTTGATGATGGATGAAAGCTGAATGAGATTCTTTTGAGAAGATTGATATGCCGTCATTCGATATCGTTTCCGAAGTCGACAAGCAGGAAGTTAGAAACGCAGTCGACCAGGTGAATAAGGAAGTGGGCACGCGCTTCGACTTCAAGGGTTCTGACGCCCGCGTGGAACAGGCGGATTACACGCTTACTGTTTTTGCCGACGATGAATTCAAGCTGGACCAGGTGTTCGACATCCTGACCGCCAAACTGGCCAAGCGGAATGTCGATGTGCGCTCTCTGGACAAAGGTCAGGTGGAAAAAATCAGTGGCAACAAGGTGAAGCAGTTCGTCACGGTTAAAACCGGCGTGGAAAGCGAGCTGGCTAAAAAAATTATCAGGCTCATCAAGGACAGCAAACTCAAGGTGCAAGGCAGCATTCAGGGAGATACCGTGCGCGTTTCAGGTGCAAAGCGGGACACCTTGCAAGAGGCCATACAACTGGTCAAGAAATCGGTCACGGATTTTCCCCTGCAATTTCAGAATTTCCGCGATTGATCAGTGAGTAATCCCGTTGATCCATTTTGCATACAAGCGATCGGCTACCTGGTTTAACGCCAATATCCGGCTGGACAAATCCGCTTGCATTGCCTCTGCGGGCTGCACCGCAGGGCCTGGGCTCGAAGCAATTTCCTCCGCACCGTGACTGCCCCAGGCTTTCACCATTTCTTCGGTCATTTCCACATGGCATTGCAATCCCAGGTGTTTGTTCAGTACGAATGCCTGATTTTTACACCAGGGGCTGGAAAGCAGCAGCGTGGCGTTATCCGGAATGGTAAAGGTCTCACCATGCCAGTGGAACACCTCGCACTTTGACAGATTTCCAAACCACTCCCGCGTTGCCTGATTATCGGCAGTGCTTACTTCACCCCAGCCGATTTCCTTGACCGCGCTTTTGGAAATCACTCCTCCCAGTGCCTTCGCCATTAATTGACCACCGAGACAGTGTCCCAATACAGGAATGTCGTTCACCGCTGCCTGGTGGATCAACAAAAGTTCATTCCTGATCCAAGGCAAATCGTCATTTACACTCATCGGACCGCCCATGAATACCAGCCCACTGAATTGATCCGCATTGGCAGGTACGCTTTCACCGGCATCGATTTTTATGAGTTGCCAGGGAATGGCATGGCGATCGAGAAACGTGGCAAAATAGCCCGGCCCTTCGATTGGAAAATGCCTGAAGATTGCGACCGGCTTCATGGATACGCTTGCACTCCGCTGGCTGGCGAGTAGGAATGAGAGGAAAGGGAATCTAGATGCTTAGTACCGGCCGGCGTGGCGCCACGGAGCTATCTCTGTATCCGCAATCACTCTCTGGCCGGTAACCTGGATGCCATCAAAATCTGCGCTTTCGCGTGCGCCCACGAGGTAAGTTCCGGTCTTAACCAGGATTTCAACCTGTCCATTCGCTACCGCAACGCTGCCGCCACCGGTGCGCTTGCTGGCACTGAAACGGGTGCCGATGTCCCTGATGTAGGTGGTGCCCACCTTCAGATTCAGTTTTCCGGGCTGGTTGCCCCTGACATCAAAAAAGGCGTTGCCCCGCAACAGTTCAATCCCGCTGGGTTCGGTATTGGTGACAGCAACACTGCTGTCGGCATCGAGACTGATCGCGATATCGGGCGTTGCAAGAACAGTGAGTCGCTGGCCGGGAATGGTTTCATGGAGACGCGTCTTTATCGGCGCGGCAATGAACCAGGATAACAGGGCGAGCCCTACGGCGGTGGCTACGATGGAGCCATGCACCACGAACGGTAGCCACCACCGGTCGCGGATTATGTCAGGCATGCAACCATACCCTCGCAATGACGAAGCGTTTGCCGGTGTGTCTGTCAGTGCTTGAATTGACCGTAATTGATATTCCTTCCGCAGCCGTGCTTCGGCAATTGTTATTTTTTTGAAGGGTCGGTAACGAAACCTATTCGCACCAGTCCCGCCTTTGCTGCAATCGACATCACCTGAGCTACATTCTCGTAGTGGACATGCTTGTCGGCGCGGATATGAAGCTCGATATTGGGATTTTGCCCTACCGCCTCAGTGAACCGCGGCGCCAGTTGATCCATTGTAACCGATTCACCGTTCCAGTAAAGACTGGAGTCGTCACGCAGTGCGAATTCCACGTGCTCCGGTTGGGTGATGTTTGGGCTGCTCGATGCCTTCGGCAGGTCGATTTTAACGGAATGCGTAAGCAACGGCGCCGTAATGATAAAAATCACCAGCAGTACCAGCATCACGTCCACCAATGGCACGACGTTGATTTCAGCCATCGGTAGCTGACGGTTACTGTTGTTCATGCTGCCGAACGCCATTACAGCCTCCTTTCGCCGGGTGCCGCTGCGGGGGAAACCAACGGAGTAACCACCCGCAAGGAACGCTCATCGCCGGGAGATCCGCCTGTTTTTGTTCCAACCGTGATCAGGACGAAAAGATCATGGGCAAAGGCATCAAGTCGCGCCAGCCAGATACGATTGCGCCGTACAAATGTGTTATAGGCCAAAACCGCGGGAATTGCCACCGCCAGACCGAGCGCTGTCATGATCAACGCTTCTCCCACGGGACCTGCTACCTTGTCCAGCGTACCCTGGCCGGATAATCCGATTTGAATCAAGGCGTGATAGATGCCCCATACCGTGCCAAACAAGCCGATATAGGGGGCAGCCGAACCTGCGGATGCGATCACGGTGAGACCATTTTCCACCTGCGCTGCTTCCTGATCGAGGCCATTGCGCAGTATGCGGGTAATGAATTCGCTCGCACCACCCGCTGCCGCGAGATTTTGCAATCCATGTTTCTCCGAATCTGCGGCTGCGTTCATTGCCAACCTGGCAAGTTGCGCAAAGGCGTTGTCATCCGAATCCTCTTTCAGCGTCGAATTTACTTCCTGCAACGAACCCGCGCTCCAGAAACGCTTGAGAAAGGCGTCAGCCTGCTTTCCCACCATGATATTGGAGATACCCTTGGTCAGTATGAGATACCAGCTTGCTACAGAGAGCGCAAGCAGCAGTATGAGCACCGTCATACCGACGCCATCGAGTTGCGCCAGAAAGTTTGAAAATCCGAGACCTGTTTGCATTAGGTTAATCTCCTTGGAGTACAAAGTTGAAGGGTTGCAGGGCAACAGCCCGCACCGGTTGACCATTGCGTACGGTGGGTGTGCAGCGCCAGGTTTTGACAGCGGTCATGGCAGCTTCGTCCAGCCGTTTGAAACCACTGCTGTTCACTACGTGTGCCACATTGACGTATCCTTTTTCATCCAATTCCACTCTTAATACGAGCTTTCCTTCCTCGCCGAGCCGTTTCGAAAGCGCCGGATAAGTCGGCGCATTCAAGTGAGGGCACGCGACCGATAATTCCGAGGAAAGCGAAACCGGGCCAGCCGGCATTTGCGGCGCAGGGGCTGCTGCCACTGCCGGTTCGGGTTCGGCTTCAGGCTCGGCTTCGGGTTCAGGTTCCGGTGGAGGAGGCGGCGCGACCGGCTCGCTTTCGGTCAGCGGCGGCGCCTTTGCAACGAGTTGCTGAGGTTGCGGTTTCTTTACAGGTTTAGGTTTAGGCTTCGGCGGAGGAGGTGGCGTTTCAGGCTTGGCCTCTTCCTTCGGTTGGGGCGAAGGAATGAAATTTACTATCAGTGTCGCTAATTGTTCCGGTGGGGGAATCAGCTGTTGTTTGAACAGGAAATAAAGCAATCCGGCGTGGATCACAACGACGAACATCAAACCAGACAAGGATATGCTGTTGTGCTTCAAGTTCATTGCCTGCCCTGGCATCTCAATGCTTTCCATTCTGCTTTCCATTCGCGGTATCGACAGTATTTCGCGCCAGCCATTCCTCGACGAGCGACTTGTTGATCAGGCCCATCCTGACCGTGCGCTGGTGTTTCTGATCATAGAAATAAGTCCGCGGTACTTCGCCGTACCAACGGCCGTCGATTTCCTGGCGCAAGCGTTCCGGCATATCCTCTGCGAAAACCCATTGTTCGAACTTGGCCGTTCCATAGTTTGCTGCCCGGTCAGCGAGTTGAGGCATCTCATCGATCGTATCGGTAGCAATCAGTACCACATCCAGTCCGGGGTGACTCTTTTCAAGCTCGCTCAGCATTTTGAGTTCAGTGGGGCAATACTGGCAATCGAGGGACCAGAGGACGAGAATGAAAGGTTTGTTCGTCCGGGATGCAAGCACTTGCTCGAGGCTTCCCGATGTAAAAGGGCGAATACTTTCCGCCGCGGCGACAATGCCGACAGTACCGAGGAAGAATATCAGCACGAGCGCCATCCGAAGCACAAGACTGCCATAGCTACCGGCCAGCCCGTTGAGCGCCGGGGCAGATTGAAGTTTTAGAGTACCAGGCATTGGTAATGTAAATCTAATTAAGAATCACTTGCAATCAAGGCGGAATTGTACCACTAACAGGCGACTGCACAAATATTCGAACGCAGTTTCAGAAGTTTTGGTCAACTTTTCCCAACTTTGGGAAGGAATTTTACGATGACCCCGCCGCCATGATAGGCAGGAAAAAGGATTACCGCAATGTGACAAATTGTCGCAGGAGCAGAGGATAGTCCCTCCGAAAACCTCCTTTCTTCATGACTCAAATGCGACGCCTGGCTCCCCGCGATATGGAGCATGGGATCATGAAGACCATATAGGAGCATACGAATAAACTTCATCTGGCATTATCTGCTTTATTAAAACAGCTATAGTAACCCGCCAAAAGTTTGCTAACATTGCCGCCGGTGAGGAGTTTGCTCCTGTTCTTTCATCTTCCGAGAGGCGAATCGTCCTGGCTACAAAACAGGAATTTTCGAATTTTCTGGCTGAAATCGAACGGCGCGCCTATAAGCAAGCTTTGTTTGCCATACGCGATGAACATCTTGCCCTGGATATTGTTCAGGATTCGATGATGAAGCTTGTCGAGAAGTATTCGGCCAAACCCCTGGAAGAATTACCTCTCCTGTTTCAACGCATCCTGCAAAATACCATCCGGGATTTTTATCGTCGACAGAAAACGCGCTCCCTGTGGACGACGCTGTTTTCGGCATTCATTCCTTCCGATCATGAAAAGGAAAGCGAAGATTTCGATCTGCTGGAAACTTTGCAATCCGATGCGTCATCATCTAAGGTTAATGATCCCCACCAGCAACTCGAGCAGTCGCAACTTATCAATCTGCTCGAGAGGGCTATTGAAACCCTACCGGCACGTCAACGCGAGGCTTTTCTACTGCGTTACTGGGAGGAAATGGATGTTATGGAAACTGCGAAAATTATGGGGTGCTCTGAAGGGAGTGTGAAAACGCACTGTTCCCGTGCAACCCATGCACTTGCCGCAATGTTGAAAAAACATGGAATTGGGCTATGAGTGAAACTGATGTAGGGAGGGAAGTGGCGCGGTTGCTGGATCGCGGACTCGATGACATCAAGCAGGGCACATTGAATCGTCTCCAGTCTGCGCGCCGGGCTTCTCTGGAAAATTACTATGTGGCGGAAACAGTCGTCCGGCTTGGCCAGAGCGGGCAGGTCGCTTCATCGCGAGGTGGGCATCATGGTCATTCGCGGGCTGGCAAGTTATTATCGGTGATAACATTGTTGCTGGCTTTGGCGGGGGCCGTTTATTGGCAGAATTTGCAGCAGAGTGATGAGAATGAGGAAATCGAGATAATGCTGCTCGTGGATGATCTGCCGATAGATGCTTATCTGGACGATGAGCTGGGTGAATGGTTAAATCAGTCATAGCCATCACATCGGCGCTGTGCCTGTTACTTTCGGTCCCGGTTGAAGCAGTTCAACCTGCCTGGGAAGAATTGAAGCCGCAACAAAAGGAGGCGTTGGCTCCGCTCGCGCAGGAGTGGAACGGGATGGATCCTGCAAAGAAGAAGAAATGGCTGGGCATTGCCAAGCGCTATCCGCATATGACGCCCGAAGAGCAGCACCGGACCCAGTTGCAGATGCGGGATTGGTATTCGCTGACCCCTGAACAGCGGGAACTGGTACGTGAGAAGTATAAAACCATCAAGAAATTACCGCCGGAAAAGCGCCAGGAAATAAAGCGCAAATGGCGTGAGCATGAGCATCAGCAATGAAACATCCCACTTTAGCAGGCGATTCAACAGGCAGGCAGACAGGCAGACCTGCCTCCCGGTTTTCTGAGTTGTTTTCTGTTTTTTCTCAATACTGCACTGCAATAAAACCAATACGAAAGCCTTCCTGATGGATTTCCCGACACCATGAAAATCTCCGCACCGGGACTGGGGCGGAGATTACTGAGTATGCTGTACGAATCGCTGATTCTGGTTGCGGTTCTGTTTATCGCCAGTTTCGTTTTTCATCTTGTCTTCCGGGATACCAGTTCCGTTTTTTTCCGACCCGCATTCCAGCTTTACCTGCTCGTGGTCGCAGGTATTTATTTCATCTGGTTCTGGACCCACGGTGGACAAACATTGCCCATGCAAACCTGGAAGCTGCGTGTAATCAGCGCCGACGGAGGTCACCTTAATCTGAAGCAGGCACTCGCACGCTATCTGTTTGCCGTCATCGGCATCTTTTTGTTCGGCTGCGGGATATTTTGGGCGTTATTCGACCGGGATGGGTTCTTCCTGCATGACCGGCTTGCGGGTACCCGGATCGTGAAGATCGAGCAGTGAGAATACCTGGTAGAATCGAATATGGGGCGGAGGCCGCGGCCAAAGCCGCGGCTTCAAGGTCGCTCCGGATCAGGCCTGGAACTGAGGCGTATCTGGATCAGGCATTGAGGCTACGCCGTTCCTCCCACTGTCAGCCCATCTATGCGAAGGGTTGGCTGACCCACGCCTACCGGCACGCTCTGGCCTTCCTTGCCACAGGTGCCCACACCGGGATCAAGCGACAGATCGTTACCGATCATCGAAACGCGGGTGAGTATATCGGGACCGTTGCCAATCAGGGTGGCGCCTTTCACCGGATACGAAATTTTTCCGTTTTCGATCATGTAGGCTTCCGCAGCCG
>Ga0134128_10002491_pt1 | contig 22777 bp, 21 predicted proteins | sample KB31754_FD_96462 | JGI IMG/M metagenome (GOLD analysis project Ga0134128, IMG submission 96462) | Terrestrial soil microbial communities with excess Nitrogen fertilizer from Kellogg Biological Station, Michigan, USA - KB3-175-4 | ecosystem: Environmental > Terrestrial > Soil > Unclassified ... | reverse complement strand
TGTGGGTCGGCGGCAGCCGGATGCGCTGGTCGACGGCCGGGTTACTGAGTTCAAGAGCCTCAGCCGGGGCGCGAGTGATGCGACGGTCAAGAATCAGTTGCGGACCGCTAAGGGCCAGGCGCCAAACGTGGTGCAGACGCACGTGGCAGCGGCCGTTTTTCCGCGACGGCCATCCGTTTGAGGACGACACAGCTTTTGCCGTGTCGCGGATCCGCGCGCTGGCTCTGTGAACCTGCAGGAGCATAAGCGACGCAACTGGGGACGCAGGATTCTCTCGCCTCTGCAACTACGACCACGCAGACGAGCCCATCTGCCCCGAACCCACCGGAGACAGCCCCGGCAAGGCACCACCTGGCACGCCGCCTTCGCTGCTCTCGGCTCCGGGGACGTAGCCGACCTGCGCGGCCTGTCCGACGCGATCTGCTGAACCTCCGCGACCGACGCCGACGTCGACGTATTCTCCGGTCGCGAAGACGAGGTGCGGGTGGAAATGAGCGAGCAAGGTTGGCGAGACTTTCTCGCCTCAGATGCTGTCGGCGACTGGGTTGTGCTGCACGGCGGAGCTACGGCGGTATACCCGGTGCCGTCACTCCGCGACGCGGCACGGCTTGCTGATGCGGTAGCGCAGGTGCCCGGCATCGAGGACGCGGATGTGCGTATCACAGTCGCCGCTGACCAGCTCACGGTGCGGCTGACGCGCGGTGTCTTCCAGTTGGAGCCCCTGCACATCGAGCTTGCGCGAGCCGTCTCCACGGTCGCGAGACGGCAGGGAGCCGTCGCGGATCGCAGCCGGGCGCAGGAGGTCCAGTTCGCCATCGCGGCCCATCCAGAATCCGTGGACCTCGGCTTCTGGCGGGCCGTCCTCGGGTACGCGGAACTGGCCGAAGACAACGCGGTCGATCCGCTCGGCCATGGGTCGACGGTCTGGATGCAAGATCTCGACGAGACCAAGCCGCTGCGGCACGCGATGCACGTCGACGTGTCGGTTGCCCGGGAGCATGTCCAGGCCCGCCTGGCGGCTGCCCTTGCCGCAGGGGGTCGCATCGTCCGCCAGTGGGATGACCCCGAGGCCTGGACACTCGCTGACCGCGCCGGCAACCGCGCATGCCTCTGCGCATGGCCCGACGGTGCCACTGGCTTCTAGCTGACCAGCCTTGCGGCCGATCTCGGTTCCATTCGGTGCCCGGGCCCCGGTTTCCGCTGTACCTGCTCGGGCACAAGCTGCGGGAGTTTTATCCGTAGGTCCCGATCGGCGACCACCTGCGGACTGGCGTGGCCGTGTTCTCCTCTCGACCATGTCGCCTTCGGCATCACGGCGGACTACCGAGCCGTTTCCAAGCCCGATCTGCGGGTGCTGACCGAGGGAATCAAGAGCGGCTGCGATCACCCGCGTCGCGTTCTCCGCCGACCCGACGTAGTCGAGTTGGACATCGGCAGAGTGGTCACCTTCAAAGACACCGGCTTCTTTGTCAAGCGCCGGATAGCTGGTCACCTCTGACGGCAGCCAGACGTCCGGTGCGAGCACATGGCCAGGCCGGCTCCCGGCAACCGAGCCCTGCACCCAGCGAAGCAGGTCCGCCGGATTGCCGACGGTGGCGGACAAGCATGGATTCCAGCGACTCAGGCGTCGTCAGCAGCACGTTGGGCAGGTCACGCAGCAAGCTGGCTCGCGCACCGGTAGCCACGTCGCCGTGCCACAGCCCGACCCGCCGCCCCAGCCACCCGGCGTAACTCTCGAGCTTGGGGGCGAGCGCGGTGATCGTGATCAGGCGGCCTAAGTCGCCAGCGACCCGGCGTTGCGTGCTCCGTAGAGCAATCCGCGTACGTTCTCGCGGTCAGCCAGGGCCGTGATCGCGGACTCGATACGCTCGACGTCGCCTGATCCAAGACAGCGGCCGGCGTTGTCGCGGAACTTGATCGCGAGCTCGGAATCGGAGAGCGGTCGCTGCGGGCCGCCGCGGTTGACGTCTACTCGCTCGATCAGGGTCTGCCCGCTCGTGGTCGTCGCGGTGAGCACGGCCGGGAACTGGCTCGGGAAGATCTCGTCGCATCGGTCGTCGGCCACGACTTCCACCTTGGCCATCAGCTTCCGGCGGTCAGGGTCACGCGCGAGGTCGTCGGTGAAGTCGTCAAGCCCTAGGCCGAGGCCGTGCCCGCCGTACAGTGCGGCGGCGACGGCGTAGGGTCCGCTGAACTGGGCCTGATACCCGGTGTCAGGCCGGCGCTTGATCTCGATGGGATCACCGATCGTCCGCAACGGCGCTTGCGCGACGCCGAGCTGAAGGCTTGCGATGTCCGCGGGCTTCAGGCCCCTGGCGCGGAGGGCGAGTCCGGCGTCAATAGCGGCATGGGTGAAATGGTTGGCGGGATAGGGCTTGAAATTGATAGCGGGTACGTTCCACCGCTGGCCCAATCCGTCGGAAATCGCACCGGCATCGAACTTGCCGTCGAGAAGCGCGGTGAACAGCCCGAAGCGACCCTCGAGTACGGTCGGCGGCCCGGTGAAGCCGAGCTGGGCCAGTTGCCCGGCGCTGACCGCGGCGTGCGCGGCCCAGCCGCAGTGCAGCCGCTTGACGTTTCCGCCGGTGCGGTTCGACTCGATGATGCCGCTGGCCATGCTCGCGGCGATGCCCATCGCGCTGGCGATCGCGGCACTGCTAAGTCCGATCAGCGCGGCGACGGCACCGGCCCCGGCGATGGCTCCGCATATGGAGGTCGCGTGCTGGCCCTTGTCGAAGTACGTCGAATTGCGGCCATTCACGTCATAGCCGGCCATGCCAAGCCGTACGCAGGCCTCGAGCCCGACCGCTATGGCGGCGATCAGCTCGCGGCCGGTCGCGCCGGCGTGCTCAGCGGCGGCGACGCACGCCGGGACGATGGTGGCGCTCGGGTGGAGCACGGAAGGCAGATGAGTGTCGTCGTAGTCGAGCGAGTGCGCCAGCGTGCCGTTGACCAGAGCAGCCCAGGTGGCCGGCACAGGCTCGGCCACGCCGACGGCCGTTGCCTGGGCGGCGCCGCCCTGGTTCAGCACGAACTGGGAGATCGCGGCGCTGGTGTCTAGGTCGCAGGCGGCGAGACAGATCCCGATCGTGTCGAGAACCCGCTGGCCGACGCTGGCGACGACTTCGTCGGGCAGCTGGTCGAAGGCTGTCGCGACCATGAAGTCAGCGAGCTGCTCGACTAGGCCCCGCTCGGCCAGGCCCTGCCCGCTCACGAGGACGCCGCGACGACGGCGAGCGGGCGCACGGGCGAACCGGTGGCTCCGACTAGCGGCAGCGGTGAGAGCACGAAGAGGAACTCACGGACCTGACGGGCCGCGAGCCGCTCGAGGTCGAGCATCTCGATGATGTGGATGCCCGCTTCGACCAGCAGCACGCGGTGCGCGGGAAGCAGAGCGTGGCCAGCGCCCGGGGCGAGACGCTCGAACGCGATCGTGTCGGAGCCGACCGCTCTGGGCGCCAGGGCCGCCAGCCACTGCGCACCGGCCTCGCCCGGTCCTGGTACTCCGCTCGCCTGTCCAAGGTAGCCGACGCGATCGTCGAAGTGCCGCCCCCAGCCGGTGCGCACCAGGATCACCTCACCGGGCTGCGGAGCGCCGATCCCAGAAGCTGCCGCCTTGAGATCCTCAGGAGTCACCTCGTACCCAGGAGGACATGACTCGATTCCGAGTGCGGCGGGCACGTCGAGCAGGATGCCCCGGCACAGCATCGGATCAACGGTCTCGATGCCGAGCTCGGAGAATCGTCCGCCAGCCTGGGCGGCGGCGGCGTCAATTCCGCCGTGCAGCTTGCCCTGGTAAGAGACGTGGCACAAGGCGTCAATGTGCGTGCCGACGTGGCCCCCGGTGACGATCAGGTCGTTGGCGGCCGACGAGCCATCGGCGCGGAAGTGATCGCCGTGCCGCCGGGGGAGCGCATGCCGAAATTCCGGGTGGTTCGGTGACTGCGCCATTCCGGCGAACATCGGCCGGCCGAGGTCGAAGATCTCGGCCGGAACCGTCAGCGCCCGCAGCCAGGGATCTGGGTGCTCAGGCAATGATCTGTCTCTTCCTCAGCTCAGCCAGCTCTCCGGCGTCTAGCCCGAGCTCAGTGGCCAGTACCTCGTCGGTGTCCTGCCCGTGTCTTCGGCCCGTCCACCTGATCTGGCCGGGAGTGGCGCCGAGCCTGAACATCACGTTGGTCATTCGCATCGCTCCGAGTTCGTCGTCGGGAACCTCAGGGAAGATGTGGCGGTACTCGGCCTGCGGATCAGCCATCAGGCCGGCGATGTCATAGACGGCGGCGACCGCTGCCTGAGCCCGGTCGAATTCCTCGAGCACGACCGCGCAGGTCCGCGTCGCGACCCATTGCGCCACGTAGCCGTCGAGCAGGTCGGCATGAGCCGCGCGGCCGGCGCCCGTGGCGAACCAGTCCTCATCGACAACTTCGGGGTGACCCACCAGAGCCATGACCCGGCGGGCCACGCTGGTGGCGCTCGTCGAGACAGCCACCCATTTGCCGTCGCAGGTCTGATAGGTATTGCGCGGAGCGTTGTTCGTCGAGCGGTTACCTGTCCGCTTGGCGATCTCGCCAAGCTGGTCATAAGCACTGGCCTGCGCGCCGAGAACCGAGATGAGGGGTTCAAGAATGGCCAGGTCGACGACCTGGCCGACGCCGCTGCGGGTGTCTCGCGCGTAGAGCGCCATCATCGTGGCGGCGGCTGCAGCGATCCCGGCGACGCCATCGGCTAGGCCGAAGGGCGGCAGGGTCGGGGGGCCGTCCGGCTCGCCGGTCATCGCGGCAAACCCGGACATCGCCTCGATGAGCGTCCCGAACGCCGGGCGCTTCGAATACGGGCCATCTTGTCCGTAGCCGGTCACCCGGACGATGACCAGGCCAGGATTGGCCGCGTGCAGGGCAGGGACGCTGAGCCCCCAGCGCTCCAGCGTGCCAGGGCGGAAGCTCTCCACGAGCACGTCGGCGCTGGCCGCGAGCCTGAGCAGCAGGCCGGCGCCGGCCTGGTCGGAAAGGTCGAGTGCTATGCAGCGCTTGTTGCGCCCGACCGTCTTCCACCACAGCGGCACGCCGTTCTTTGACCGGCCGTGACCGCGCAGGCTGTCCGCCTGCGTCGGATGCTCGATCTTGATGACGTCGGCACCGAAATCGCCGAGTAGCTGCGCGGCGAACGGGCCAGCGAAGACGGTCGCGCAGTCGAGGACGCGGACGCCGCTGAGAGGTCCGTCGTCGGCCACCGCATCACTATCTTTCCGCTAGGAGGAACGTCGTTCCCGGTCATAGTAGCCCAGCTGGCTACATAGCGGCAGTAGGCGTGGTCCTCAGCGGTTCGCGACCGATTTCCCGGCGACGTAGCCGAGCTGGTGCGACAGACCCTGGGTCGCCGTCAGCAGCAGCGCTGCCGCCTGCTCGCTTTCGTCGCGGAAGCGCTCGAGCGGACCGGAGACCGAGATGACGGCGACCAGGTGCCCGTCCCGGTCGAAGATGGGGGCGGCCACCGAGCCGGCGCTCGCGTCCCGCTCGCCGAACGAGCTGGCGTAGCCCCGCTCCCTGACCTGCTCAAGCTGCGCGCTGAGCGCGTCTGGCTCAGTGAGAGTGGCGGTGGTGAGCCTGACCAGGTCGTGAGTCGTCAGATACTCGGCTCGCTCGGCGGCCGGCAGGAAGGCGAGCATCGCCTTGGACGACGCTCCGGTATGGAGGGGAAAGGGGCGCCCGAGCTGGACGACCATACGCACATCCCGGTCGGGCACCACCTGATCGATGTAGACCCGGCTCCAGCCAACCCTTACGGAAAGGGTCGCGGTCTCACCAGTGGCCTGCACCAGGCCCTGGAGGATCTCGTGACCGAGGGCGCGAACGTCGAGGCGATCGAGGTAGGCCAGCCCCAGGTACATCGCGCTGGTGCCGAGCCGGTAGCGGTGCGACTTGCCGTCGAGTTCCACGAACTTCTGGGCACGACAGGCCGTCAGCACCCGGTGCACGACCGCTTTGGACATGCCAAGCTGCTTGGAGATCTCGGTGACACCCAGCGTGCTCGCAGTGGACTCGCCGAAGAGCCGCAGCACCTCGAGCGCACGCTCGATCCCGTTGACACTTGATGATGACGCGGCGTCGCCGTCCGGCTGGGCTGACATGAGGTCAGTCTAGGGATGAACCAGGCCAAGAATTCTTCTGGCGGCGCGAACCACGGCTTCGTCCACCATGTCGCCGCCGGCGGCCACGATGACGCCCGTTCCCTCCGAGGTAGCGGCCTCGAAGCGCTCGATGATGGCGCGGGCCGAGTCAACCTCGGCTTGCGATGGCGTGAAGATCTCGTTCACGATCGGCACCTGCGCCGGATGGATCGTCGCCCGGCCGCCGAAGCCGAGCCGCCGCAGGCGCGTCGTCGTGGTGCGGAACCCCGCAGGGTCGCGGAAATTCGTGGAGACCGGGCCGATCGGTGCCTCGATTCGCGCGGCCGCGGACGCGACGACGACCTGGGTTCTGAGCGCGACTAGCTCAGCCTCGTCCGGCCCTGGCGTCATGCCGAGTTCGGCGAGCAGGTCGGCCTCGCCGATCTGGAGCCGGTCGACTCGCCTGGCCTGCGCGACGTGCGGGGCGTCCAGCCAGCCTTGCGCCGATTCGAGAATGGCCGACAGGCGCAAGGCACCGGCCTTCAGCCCGGCTCGCGCCTCCGCTTCGTCGACCAGGTCGGCGAAGTGCTCGATCTCCGCTGCGCCCTGACATTTGGCCAGGCAGATCCCGGTGACGCCAGGCGCGACAGCGACCTTCAGGTCCTGCGCGGTGACCGTGCCGGCGCCAGAGCTGAGCGGGTTGACGCGCACCCAGATCTCGACCGGCGCGCCAGTCGCCTGGCTCTCCAGCCAGCGAGCGACCACGCCTCTGGCTGCCTGCTTCGCCGAGGCGGCCACGCCGTCCTCGAGGTCGACGATCAGCGCATCGGCGCCTCGGCCGGCCGCTCGGGCGAGCAGGTCCTGCCGATCACCAGGCACGTACAGATAGCTGCGGGCGCTCAACGAGGTTCGCTCCTGCCGACGGGGGCTTCGATCCGAATCTACAAGGCTTCGTTGACCTTCTGCGATGAGTGGGTGTATATATCACGGATACGCCGTTCCGCTAAGCGGGACAGACGGGAGCCTTCATGTCGAACCCGAAACCCTCGGTTGATCTGTTGCTACGCGGAGTCGTCGTCTCGATGAACGCCGAACGCGACGTCTGGTGGGATGGTTTCGTCGCCGTCACCGACGGCAAGATCGTCGACGCCGGGGATGCGTCGGCGTGCCAGTACGAGGCGAGCGAAGTTGTCGGCGGCGCCGACACCCTGATCATTCCCGGCCTCGTCAACACCCACGACCACCTCGTGCAGGGCTGCATGCGGGGCATGGCCGAAGGCACCACGTTCCAGGAGCGGCTGTTCGGGTTCTACTACCCGATGACGGCCGCGTGTGACGAAGAGCGCTCGTACTGGTCGGCGCTCTCGCCGCTGGTCGACCTCGCATTGAGCGGCGTCACCACGGTGGCCGACGATCACTTCACCCACCTGCACAAAGACTCGATGGATGGCGTCTTCCGCGCCATCGACACCGTCGGCCTTCGCGCCCGGGTGTCCAGGCTCGTGATCAACGAGCCCGGGGTCGTGCCTGAGAACCTGCGGGAAACCATCGACACCGGGCTCGCGGAGACCGAGCGGCTGCGCAAGCGCTGGCAGTCACCGCTGGTGAATGTCACAGCCGGCACGGTCGGGATCACCTATGTCGATCCGGGCGACCTGCACCAGCTCTTCGACTGGACCATCGCCAACGGCGAGCAGTTCGACATCCACGTGCCCTCCATGATGGACAAGGTCTACCTGGAGAAAAGGCGGGGGTGGAGCGGCGGCTCGTTCGAGTGGCTCGACCACGAGGGAATGCTGGGTCCCAACGTCATCGGCATCCACGCCCAGCGCCTGGCGCCGGGCGAGCACGCGCTCGTCGGGGAGCGGGGTGCCTCGGTGTCGATGGTGGCGGACATGGAGGCGCTGCTCGGGCTCGTCCAGTTCGACGCCGGCAGCTACCTGAAGCACGGCGCCACGGTCAGCCTCGGCCTCGACGGCCCGGTGGTCTCCTACGGCCAGAACCTCTGGCACACCATGAAGAGCCTGATGATCGCGCAGCGGCTGCACGATGCCGCCGACCGGCTGATCAACGGCGACCGCGACTGGGACAACAACCTGATCTTCGGCAGCGCCGAGCAGGCGCTCGAGCTCGCGACGATCGGCGGCGCGAAGGCGCTGATGATGGATGACCGAGTCGGCAGCCTCGAGCCGGGGAAAGACGCCGACGCGGTCGTGATCGACCTCAGCCGTCAGACCACGCTCGCGCCCTACGCCGGGCTGATCCCCAACCTCGTCTACTCGGGCGGCCCCACCGCCGAGGCGCTGACCCGCGTGCTCGTGCGCGGCAAGGCCGTCGTCGTCGACGGCAGCGTCGTGGGGATCGACAAGGCGCAGGCGGTGCGGCAGGCCGAGAAGACCCAGCGCGACCTGCTGGAGGAGACCGGCTGCGGCAGCTACGTCCGCAAGGGCAGCCCCTGGAACTGGCATGGCGCCCCCGCCGCCGGCTGACGCGCCCTCCGTGCGGCTGGCGATGTGATGGCGCCGACGGGGGCAATACCGGCCGGTGCGGTGCCGGCAAGTGCGGTGCCGGCCGGTGCAGGGGTCCAGAGCTGGGTCATCCTGGGGGCTGGCCGGGTCGGGCCGACGCACGCGCATGCGCTGTCGACCTCAGCTGACGCCGCCCTGCTCGGCGTGGTCGACCCCGATCTCGATCGCGCCCGCGCGCTCGCGCAGGCCTACGGCACGGTGGCCTGGCCGGACCTGACGGCGATGCTCGGCGAGGTTCAGCCTGACGCCGCAACGGTCGCGCTGCCGCACGATCTGCACCTGCCGACGATCAGAGCGCTGACCGAAAGCGGCGTCGCCGCCTTGTGCGAGAAGCCGCTCGCGCGTACAGCCGGTGAGTGCCAGGAGATCGTCAGCCTGGCGGCCCGGTCGGCGGTGCCGGTGGGAACCGTCCTGAACATGCGTGGCTACGGCTACTCGCGCGCGATCCTGGCGCTGACTCAGTCGGGGGCGCTGACGCCGCGCCGGATCCAGATCACGGGCCGGATCCCCAGGCGTCCGCCTGCTGACTGGCTGTCAGACCCGGCGCGGGCCGGCGGCGGCGTCCTGCTCGAGGTCGGCGTCCACTACCTCGACCTGCTGCAGTGGTGGCTCGGCGAGCCGCGGGAGCTGCGCTGCGAACTCGAAGGCGAGCCGGTCGAGCACACCGTGCGGGCAGGTCTGGAATTCGGGGGCGGCTGCGCCGCCGAGCTGAGCCTGGTCGGCACCGACGGCGAATACGTGCCGGTCACGATCAGCATCCAGGCCGACCAGGGTCAGGCGACCGTCGAAGGAACTCGCCTCACCACGGACGTCAGCGCCCTCGCCGACCGCGTCAGCGCGGAACCCAGCCCGACCCAGGCCGGGCCATCGGACGCGCTGCCTTACGGCCACGGTCACGTGACGGTCATCCACGAGGCCTGCGCCGCCCTGCGACGTCGATCCAGCTTCCCGATCTCCGCTGCGCAGGGTGCCAGAAGCGTCGCCCTGGCGGCAGCGCTCTACGGACTAAGCACCAGCCCACACAGACCAGAAAGGTCACTGAGATGACGAGAACGAGTGACGGCGTGGGTCGCGCACCCATGCAGCGACGTCAGTTCCTCAAGGGTGCCGCGTTCGCTGGTGCACTAGCCGCGTCGCCAGGCCTGCTCGCTGCCTGCGGCTCATCCTCGAGTTCCGGCTCGGGGCCGAGCGGCGGCGCAGGCAATGCGAGCAGCATGAACTACGGCATCGCGCAAGCGCTTGACGTGACGGCCGACCCGCTGCAGAAGACCGGCGCCAACATGAGCTACGCGGCCTGGGACTCGCTGACCTATGTCGCGCCCAAGGCGCCCATCGCCCCGCTGCTCGCCGAGTCGTGGAGCCGGGTCAGCGACACGGTGACCGAGTTCAAGCTCAACCCGAAGGCGATCTTCTCCGACGGCACGCCAGTGACCTCGGCTGACGTGGCCTTCAGCATCGAGGCCATCCTCTCCAACAACTACCAGCTCGCCCCCGACATCGCGTCGATCAGCAAGGTCACGCCGGTCGACGCGCACACCGTCAGGATCACCACCAAGAGCCCCGACGCGCTGCTTGAGAAGCGGCTCGGCCTGGTGTTCATCGTGCCGTCGGCGTACTACAAGAAGCTCGGCCCGGACGGATTCAGCGCCAAGCCGATTGGCAGCGGGAGATATCTCGTCACCAACTTCGTCGCCAACCAGAGCGTCAGCTTCGAGGCCAACCCCAAGTCCTGGCGCGGCCAGCCGGCCACGCCGAAGGTGCATTACACCGAGTTCGGTAACGAGTCGGCCTTCCTCGATGCCTTCCTGGCCGGCCAGATCGACGTGGCGCAGGCATTGCCATCGACCGGAATCCCGCAGCTGCACCGCGACTCGAACGCGATCACGAACCTGGCGCTCGACGGCTCGGCCGTCGTGATGGGCCTCGACACCACCAAGCCGCCGTTCAACGACGTTCGGGTCAGGCGCGCGGTCAACATGGCGATCAACAACCAGGAGATGATTGACAAGGTACTCAATGGCGCGGGCCGCCCGCTCGGGTCTCAGCTCCCCGGGCCGGACACCGTTGGCTACGACCCGAACTTCCAGGCTTACCCGTACGACCCGGCAGGCGCCAAGGCACTGCTCGCCTCGGCTGGGCTGGGCAAGGGCTTCAGCACCACGATCGCCGGGCTCGACGTGAATACGCCGGCGATGCAGGCCGTTTCCGGCTACCTCCAGGCGATCGGGATCAAGGCAACCGTGCTGACCCTCCCGTTCCCGGTCTGGGTCAAGCAGTTCGTCGGCGGCAGCCCGTATGGCCTCTACACCACCGGCCTGTATCAGGGCCCGTTCTACGACGCCGACTTCGCCTTCCAGTGGGCGACGATCGGCTCGGGCCAGAAGGGCGGCCACCCCAACTGGATCAATCCGCAGTGGGACAGCATGCTGTCAGCCGAGCGCGCCGAGCTTGATGCGGCCAAGCGGCTGAAGCTGCTGCAGCAGATGTCCGCCTATCTTAAGGACCAGGCGCGCTACCTCTTCCTGTACGAGGAGAAGCTCGTCTACGGGATCAACAAGCAGGTCAAGAACTTCGACCCGTCGACCGGCCTGTACATGCTGGTCGACACGGCAACCAAGCCTGCTTAATGACCGCATCCTGGCCGAGATTCCTCGTGAGCAGAGCGCTGCAGCTCGCGGCGCTGGTGGTCGGAGCTGTGTCACTGCTCTTTATCGCACTTCGCCTGTCCGGGAGTCCGGCGGCCGTTCTGTCAGGTCCGAACGCGTCGCCGGAGGTGATCCACGCCACCACGATCCGGCTGGGCCTTGACCGGTCGTGGGGCGTTCAGTATCTCGACTTCCTGCGCAGCGGCTTCCGGCTCGATTTCGGCAATTCCTTCGCGAGCGGGACGCCGGCTTTCAGCGACGCCATCCACAGCCTGCCAAGCACGCTGCGGATCATGGTGCCCGGACTCGTCCTCATCGTCGTGCTCGGCGTCGCCGTGGGACTGGCGGCCGCCTTGTATCCGAGCCGCCGGTGGCCGCGTTTTCTCGAGGCGTCCGCCTTCGGCCTGCAGGCGCTGCCGTTCTTCTGGCTGGGCATCGTCCTGGTGCTGCTGCTGGCGATCGACACGCAGGTGCTGCCCGCGACCGGCAACTCCGGCTTCAGCTCGACGATCTTGCCGGCGATCGTGCTGGCCACGCCGCAGATCGCGGCGGTCGCCCGGCTGCTGCGCGGCGAGTTGCTCGACGCGCTGTCCGAGCCCTATGCGGTGACCGCACGCTCTAAGGGCGTGAGCCGGCGCCGGCTGCTGCTGCACCACCTCGCGCCGAACGTGCTGCCGACCATGATCTCCTTCCTGGCGGTGATCTTCGCCTTTACCCTCGGGGCCGTGGTGGTCGTCGAGCCGCTCTTCAACTACCAGGGCCTCGGGAGCCTGCTGGTCAACGGCGTGCAAGAACGCGACTTCCCGGTCGTAGAGGCGGGGGTCTTCCTGGTCGCGATCCTGGTCGGACTCACGAACGTGCTCGCCGACGTGGTGTCCAGGCTTGTCGCACCTGAGATCGGAGAGCGAGCCGCATGACCAATCTCACGGTCACGCTCGATCATGAGGCCGCTGCCGAGCTTGACTCCAGCCTGCACGGTGATCCCGGCCCGTCCTCGACCGTCCTGCGCCGGCTCGTCGCCAGCGGGCGGGGCAAGCTCGCGATCGTCCTGCTCGCGATCCTGCTGATCATCGTCGTCTTCGGCCCGTTGCTCGCGCCCGACGATCCGACCACCCAGAACCTCGCTGTCGTGAGCCTGCCGCCCTGGCTGTTCGGCGGCACGACCGCGCACCTGCTGGGCACTGATCAGTACGGCAGGGATATCCTCAGCCGGCTGCTCATCGGCCTGCGGCCCTCGTTGCTCATCGGGCTTGGAGCGTCAACGGTCGGTGCCCTGATCGGCCTGACCTTCGGGATCCTGGCCGGCACCTCGCGCCGGGTGCTCGGCCCGCTCATTCTGCGGCTGGCCGAGCTTGAGCTCGCGCTCCCGTTCTACGTCGTCGCGATCGCGGTGGTCGCCTCGATCGGGCCCGGGCTGCTTCAGCTCTTCATCCTGCTGACCTTGTGGGGCTGGCCGACCTACGCTCGCACGATCGCCAGCCAGGTATCGCGGGTGCGGACGCTCGACTTCGTCTCGGCGGCCAGGCTGGCCGGCAGCCGGCCAGCTCAGATCATGCTCCGCCACGTCGTGCCGAATGTGCTGGCGCCGACCGTAGTGCTGTGGTCAGGGACGATCGGCTACGTCATCGTGGCCGAGAGCGCGCTGGACTTCATCGGCCTCGGGCTGAAGCCGCCGGCGTTCTCGCTCGGGACGATGCTGACCGATGCGGAGACTCAGCTCGGCAACTCCTGGGCGATCGTGATCTTTCCCGGCCTGCTCCTGGCACTTTTGATCATCGCCTTCAACGTACTCGGCGACGCGGTGCGAGACGCGCTCAACCCTGAGGTGAGCGAGGGAAAGCGGACCGGCCGCCGCAAGCGCCATTCCGGCGGCAACGCCATGAAGGAGAACGCCACCTGATGCGCATCGCTCTGCTCGTGCCAGGGACCACCACCGAGAACCTTCAGGCAGTCACCTCCGCTGAGCTGTCGGCGCAGGCGTCGCTGAGCTCGCAGACCGTCGTCGAATGCGTGCCGCTTCGCACCGACCTCGAGTTCACCGGGTCCTTCTACGAGGACCTGGTACTCGAGATGTACCTGGCCGACGCGGGGATTCCAGCGCCGGAGCATGGCTTCGACGCGGTCGTCATCGACAGCGTGACCGACGGCGCGATGCAGGCGCTGCGGGCGCGGCTGTCGATCCCGGTCATCGGATCAGCGCAGGCGTCCTACGTCACGGCGCTCATGCTGGGCCAGCGCTTCTCCGTGGTCACGACGTGGGCGGGCTGGAATCACGCGCACGAGCGAAGCCTGGCCAGTTACGGACTGCGGCACAAGTGCGCGTCGATCCAGGCGCTGTATCCGCGCGACCAACTGGCGCAGGCGCGCGCCTGGCGACCGCAGGAGCAGCCGGAGGTGCTGGCCGGCGCGATCAGCCGGGCGCTCGCCGACGGCGCCGACGTGATCGTGCTCGGGTCAAGCACCATGCGTGGCGCCACCGTGCTGGCCGATACCGGGCCGGCCGGCCTGCCCGTCATCGACCCCGGCGCCGTGGCGCTGAAGCTCGCCGAGACGGTGCTGTCGATGGGGCTCTCGCACTCCAAGGCGGCCTATCCGGCGCCGAAGGAGTTGCTGGATTACCAGATCTTCTCGCTGCCGACGATCACAGGGGCATCAGAATGAGGATCAAGTACATCGTGCCTTACCCGGTCGATGCCGCCGGGCTCGCGCTGCGCGCGTCGCAGATCCCGGCCACGGCGCTCGACCCGTCGACGGAGGTCGACGTGGTCACCGTCCGCAACGTGACGCTGATGGGTCCTCGGCATTACGCCGACCTCATCTTCGACATGTACATCACCGAGGCCGGCCTCGCCGCGCAGGACGAGGGCTACGACGCGGTGGTGATGGACACGCTCTCGGACTCCGCGCTGTTCGCGCTGCGCTCCCGGCTGTCGATCCCGGTGATCGGACCGGGGATTGTCGCGTTCGCGATGGCCGCGCTGCTCGGCAAGAGATTCGCCATCATCACCATGCGCGATATCGGGGCCGAGATCTATCACAAGGTGCTGTCCCAGTACGACCTGGGCAGCAAGTGCGCTGGCGTGCGGATCGTCGACGTGCCGTCGAACGTCACGGCGCTGCTGACGGGCAAAGAGCACACCTTCGGCCTCTTCCTTGAGCAAGCACAGCTCGCTCTCGATGAGGACCGGGCCGACGTGCTGATCGTCGGATCGACGACGATGCACCAGATCGCCGACTACCTGCGGGAGCGACTCCCGGTACCGGTCATCAGCGGCGGCTCGCTGGCGATCAAGCTGGCCGAGACCATCGTCAACCTGGGCCTGTCGCACTCTAAGGTTGCCTTCCCAGCACCAGAACGACGCTACGACGACGCTTTCCTGGCGCTCGTCGGCCTCGAGCCGCGCGATGATCATGCCGGCTCCTGATCTGAGCAAGCTTCCGCTCGCCGGCCTGCTGTCACTGACCGGGCGGCGAGCGGTGATCACGGGCGGCGGCGCCGGCATCGGGCGAGCCATCGCCGATCGCTTCGCCCAGGCCGGCGCCAGCATCCTGATCGCCGACCTCGACGCCGCTGCCGCGTCGCAGGCAGCGGCAGCCATCCGCGCTGCGCACGGCGTCGCCGCCAGCGCGGTCGCGGTGGACATGGCAGCGGCGGGGGCGGCGGCCGAAGTGGTGCTGGGGGCGGAGCGCGACCTCGGCGGGCTCGAGATCTGGGTTAACAACGCCGGCATCTGCGAGCCGCTGCCGTTCGCGCAGATCGATGCGGAGCGCTGGGACCGGACGCATCACCTGGACCTGCGCGGTGCGTTCCTGGGTGCGCAGGCGGCCGCCAGTCACCTGATCGCCCGGGGCAGCGGTGGCGTCATCCTCAATCTGGCGTCGATCTCGGCGTTTCGCGGCCGGGCCGGTCATGCCCACTACGTCGCGGCCAAGCACGGCGTCGTCGGGCTGACCAGGAGCCTGGCCACCGAGCTCGGTCCGCACGGCATCCGGGTGGTAGCGATCGCGCCGACCCTGGTGGCGACCGAGGGCCAGCAGCGTAATGCCGCAGCGGCGGCCGCGCAGGGCAGCGACCTCCAGGCCGCTATCTCCGCCTCGATCCCGCTCGGCCGGATCGCCGTTCCCGACGACGTCGCGCGAGTCGCACTCTTCCTGGTCAGCGACCTCGCCGCGTTCGTCACAGGAAGCACGGTGCGCGTCGATGGCGGTGCCTCAGCGTGACCACCACCCCCAGCCGGCGGCCGGCCATCACCCTGGAACGAGCCTTCGACGTGCTCCAGCTCATCAGCCAGTCCAAGTCGCAGACCCTGGGCGTCACCGAGATCGCCGCGAGGCTCGGACTGTCTAAGACCGTCGTGCAGCGGCTCCTGGTCTCGCTGACCCGCCGAGACCTCGCCGTCCAGGACGCGACGACCCGCCGCTACGCGCTCGGGCCTGGCGTTCTGCTGCTGGGGGTGAATTACCTTGAGCACGCTGACCTCCGCGCCCTGGCCAGGCACGAGCTCGAGGCGCTGTCGGCCGGCTACGACGAGACAGCGACGTTGTCGATCCGGGTGGACGACACCAGGATCTACCTCGACCAGGTGACGCCGTCGCGCGAGGTGGTCATGTCGGTGCGCATCGGCACCCGCTATCCGCTATACGCGGGAGCGTCGTCCAAAGCCATCCTGGCAATGCTGGCCGACGCCGAGATCTCGCAGTGCCTGGACGCCGCTGCGACCTCGGCCGCAGCCGGGGCCGTCGACCTCGCCGCCCGGCGGACCGAGCTGGCATCGATCAGGAAGCGGGGCTACGCGGTCTCCTTCAACGAGCGCGAGACCGGTGCCGGCTCGGTGGCCGCGCCGCTGCTCGACCTTCGCGGCAATCCCGTCGGCGCGATCAGCCTGTCCGGGCCAGTCGAGCGGATCGTGCCTCGGGTGGACGAGCTGGCGCCGGCCGTGCAGGCATCGGCTCGCCGGATCTCAGCGCTTCTCGGCTACCGGAGTACCGACGATGGGGCATGACATGGCAGTAGCAGGCGGACCATTTCTGCAGGTGCGCGGGCTCAGCGTCCGGCACCGCCCGACCGGCAGGCGGGTAGTGCAGGACGTGGACCTGGCCGTCGCGCCGGGCGGCAGCCTCGGCCTGGTGGGTGAGTCAGGCTCGGGCAAGTCGATCACCTGCCTGGCGATGGTCGGCCTGCAACCGCCGTCGATGGACGTCACCGGCAGCGTCTCGATCGGCGGGACCGACACGGTCGGGCTGCCCGAGCGTCAGCTCAACGACCTGCGGGCCAGGACCGCACGGGTGGTCTTCCAGGATCCGTGGGCGTCCTTGAACCCGGCGCTGCGGATCGGTGCCCAGCTGACCGAGTCCGTCAGGCTCGCGCGGCCGATGAGCATGAAGCAAGCCCGCGGTGTAGCGGTCGAGATGCTCACCAGGGTCGGCATCGCCGAGCCTGAGCTGCGGCTGCGCTCCTACCCGCGTCAGCTGTCCGGCGGCATCTTGCAGCGGGTCGTCATCGCGATGGCGCTGGTCGCCCAGCCGAGGCTGGTGATCTGCGACGAGCCCACGACAGCGCTGGACGCGACGACGGAAGTCCAGGTGCTCGAGCTGCTGAGAGAGCTCAGCCGTGAGTACGAGTTCGCGCTGATCCTGACCACGCACGATCTGGGCATCGCGGCCGAGTACACCGACCGGCTCGCGGTGCTCTACCAGGGCAAGGTGGTGGAACGCGGCGACACGATCGGCTGCCTGCGCACGCCGCATCACCCTTACACGCTCGCGCTGACCGCCGCCCTGCCGGGAGCCAGCAGCGCCGCCCCCCGCGAAGACCTGCCGGCGCTGGCGTCAGGAGCGCGGAGGCCGGCCGGTCAGGCCGGGTGCTCGTTCGCGCCGCGCTGCGCCTTCGTGCACGAGCACTGCCTGCAGGCCGCACCGCCCCTGATCCCGGTCGAAGGCACGGCCGACCGCGCCGCCGCCTGCTGGCTGCCGGCGATCCCCGCCGTCGCGGGCACAACGAAAGCGGGTTCGCAGTGACTGATCTCAAGGAGAGCGCCGAGCCGGTGCTGCGGGTCACTGACCTGACCAAGCATTTCAAGGTCGGCCGGCGGAGATCTCAGCAGACGGTCCGCGCGCTCGACTCGGTCAGCCTCGAACTCGGGACCGGCCAGACAATCGCGCTGGTCGGCGAGAGCGGCTGCGGCAAGAGCACGTTCGCGCGGACCGTCACCCGCCTGTACCGGCCCACGTCAGGCACGATCTCGGTGCGCGGGCACGAGATCGCCGACCTTAGCGACCGGGATGTCCGCTCGATCCGGCCCCACATCCAGATGATTTTCCAGAACCCCGCGACATCGCTCGACCCCCGGCTGCCGGTGCTCGACTCGATCCTGGAACCACTGCGCAACTTCCCCGAGCTCACGCCCAGGGACCGGCGCCGGCAGCGGGCTCAGGAGCTGTGCGAGCTGGTCGGGCTGCCGCCGAGCGTGCTGACTAGCTATCCGCGCCAGCTCAGCGGCGGCCAGCGCCAGCGGATCGCGATAGCCAGGGCGCTGGCGCTGGCGCCGGCGGTGATCGTCGCCGACGAACCCACCGCCTCGCTTGACGTGTCGACGCAGGCCCAGATCGTGAACCTGATGCTCGCGCTGCAGCGATCGACCGACGTCAGCTACCTGTTCATCACGCACAATCTGGCGCTCGCCCGGCATCTGAGTCATCGCGTCGCCGTGATGTATCTAGGCCGCATCGTGGAGTTCACCGATGCCGCCGAGCTGTTCGAGCATCCGATGCATCCCTACAGCGTGGCGCTGCTGTCCCGGTGGGTAAACACAGCAACCACCGAGCTGTTCGCCGCCGGGCCAGCCGATGCCAGTCAGCAGGCGCAGGCCAGGCGCCCGATCGTCTTGCGCGGCGAGGTGCCGTCACCCGCCAGCCCGCCGAGCGGGTGCCATTTTCGCACCAGGTGCCCTATCGCCGCCGAGATCTGCGGCACCGAGTATCCGCCGCTGCGGGAGCTGAAGCCCGGCCACCAGATCGCCTGTCATTTTCCCGGCAAATTCGCCGCTAGCGGGACGGGGTCCTAGATGGAGTTCGCAGCCGACGCTGTCGCCCTGGTCATTGGCGGCGCCTCAGGTATCGGCGCGGCCATCGCCCGGCGGCTCGGCGCCGAAGGCGTGCCGTTGATCGTCGCCGATCTGGACCTGGCCGCCGCGACCGGGCTGGCGAGCGAGCTGGGCGGCGATGCTCGGCCGGTAGATGTCACCAATCCGGCCTCGGTGGCCGCGCTCTTTGACGGCCTTGACGTGCTGCCCTCGCTGCTCGTCCACTCGGCCGGCGGCGCTACCCGGTACCCGGCCACCGAGATCGACGAGGCCACCTGGGCCCAGAGCTTCCAGCTCAACGCCGGGGGATTCTTCCGCACCGCCCAGCAGCTAGCTCGCCGCCTGATCGCGGCCGGCCGCCCTGGCTCGGTCGTGCAGATCGCCTCGGCGCTGCACGAGGGACCAGCACCCGGCCTGGCGCACTTCGCGGCGGCCAAGGCCGCGAGCGTGACCCTGGTGCGCTGCTTCGCCAGCGAGTGGGCCACCCACGGCATTCGGGTCAACGCGCTGACGCCGGGGCCGATCGACACGCCGATGACCCGCCGGGCCTGGAGCAACCGCACGGCCCAGGAGCAGGCCAACTTCGTCGCGCGAATCCCGCTGGGCCGGGTCGGTGATCCGGCCGACGTCGCATCGCTGGCGACCTTCCTGCTCGCGCAGGACGCCCGCTGGATCACCGGATCGGTGTTCGGCCTCGACGGCGGACTCGCGGTCGGCCCGAACGGAGTCAAGGGATGAGCGAGCAGGCCCGCAGCTACTGGCATCCGGTCTGCGCGGCCAGCGAGCTGGCCGGCCAGCCGCTCGGCGTCACGCTGCTGGGCGAGGCGCTGGTCGTGTTCCGTGACGAGGCGGGTGATCCGGTCTGCCTCGATGACCGGTGCGCGCACCGGGGCGCGGCCCTGTCGCTCGGCCGGGTCATCGGAGGTGCGGTGACGTGCGCCTATCACGGCTGGCAGTATGACTCGTCTGGCCAGTGCGTCAGGATCCCGCAGTTCCGTGCCGACGAGCCGATCTCGAGCCGGGCCAGGGTGACCCGCTACCAGGCCGCCGAGCGCTACGGCCTGATCTGGGTGCTGCTGGCCGCCGAGAGCGACGCCGGCATTCCCGCTCTGCCCGAGTGGGACGACCCGGCCTATGAAAAGGTCGTCTGCCGGCCCTATCAATGGCAGGCGAGTCCGCCCCGGATGATGGAGAACTTCACCGACTTCGGGCATTTCGCCACCGTGCACGCCGGCATCCTCGGCAATCCGCTCGACTCAATACTCGCTCCCTATGACGTCAGCGCCGGCGACGACGTCTTGCGGTACACGATGACGCTGCCGATGCCGCGCCGGAGCCAGCAGCAGACCCTGGCCCTGGCCCGGGCCGCGATGACCGGCATCGACGCGGGCGACCTGCTCGACTTCGGCGCCGTCGAGATGATCGACCTGGAGTTCAGGTACGAGCTGACGCTCCCGTACACGGTCGTCGTGCGCCGGGTCAGCGCCGACAAGCTGGCGCGGATCACCTACTTCGCGGTGCAGCCGGTGTCTGAGAATGCTTGTCGCGGCTACGTCGTGCTGTGCGTGCCGCCATCGGAGGCAGCGGGCAGGCCCTGGGACGACTACGCGGCCGGGCTGGTCGAGATTCAGGATGTCGTCCAGGAGCAAGACCGGCGAGTCGTGGAGTCGCAGCGACCCGAGCAGCTGCCCGCTGACCTGTCGGCCGAGCTGCATTTCCGCTTCGATCGCCTGGCCGTCCGCTACCGGCAGGGCCTGGCCAGGCTCGGCATCACCTGATCACTGCGCAGCGAAGGCAGCGGCGATCGCGTCGCGGTCGGCGCCAGCGGACAGCAGTAGCATCAGCAGCAACCTGGCCTTGCGCGCGTCCAGGTCGCCGGCCCAGATCAGCCCGCTGGCCAGCAGATGGGTCTCCGAGCCATGGAATCCGTAGGTGCCCTGCGACGGCCCGCCAGCGCCGCAGCGGCTGGCCAGTACCACGGGCTTCTTCGCGGCCAGCGCGATCGCCGCATCCGCTGCCTGCTCTGACAGGTGACCGACGCCGAACGCCGCGACGACAACGCCGTCGTAGGGCTCGGTAACGCGGTCAGACAGCAAATCGCCGGCGTCGTCGAAGGTCGCCTCGACCAGTGCGACGCGGGCAGCTCGCCCCGATGGCGGATCAAGCCGGGCTGACGGCCGCTGCGGCCGCAGCCGGAGAACGGCCCTGCCCTCCTTGACCGAGCCAAGCGGGCCGGCGGCCGGCGAGACGAACGCGGCCGGGCTCTGGCTGTGCTCCTTGCGCACATACCGGGCGGCATGGATCTGGTCGTTCATCACGACGAGTACCCCGGCGTCGCGGCTCACCGGGTCGATGGCGACGGCGACGGCCGCCGCCAGGTTAGCCGGGCCGTCCGCTCCCGGCAGGGCCGGGCCGCGCATCGCCCCGGTGATCACCAGCGGCTCGCTGTGCCGCCACAGCAGGTCGAGCAGGAAGGAGGTCTCCTCTAGGTTGTCGGTTCCCTGCGTGACGACGACCCCGTGGGCGCCGCCCCTGACCTCGTCGCCGGCCGCCTTCAGCAGCGCGAGAAGGTCGTCGATGGTCAGCGAGGCGCTCGGGCGGTTGACCAGCGTCCTGGCCACGACGTGGATGCCGTCGCGAAGGCTTGGCACCGCCGCTACCAGGTCGTCGGCGGTCAGCATCGGCACCACGCCAGGGGCGGTGTCGCGGGACGACATGGCGATCGTGCCACCGAGGGCAAGCACGGCAACGCGCGGTGTGACTGACACGGACGACCCCCTGCTCTGGGTGGCGGGGCATAGCTGCCGCGAATATTTCAAAATAATGCCGTGACTGCTACGCCGCCGTGCTTCGGTGCGCGCCTGCGCCGGGCAGGAACCGGCCGTTTCGGGAGCCGAGCGGCTTGCCCGCCTCGGCGATCAGCTCGCCGCGCAGGTACGTGCGGACGACGGAACCAGTGACCTCGCGGCCGGCGTAGGGCGTCCAGCCTGCCTTGGACAGCACGTCCTCGTTACGCAGCACCCGCCGGTGACCGGGGTCGACTAGCACGATGTCAGCGTCCGCTCCCGCTGCCAGCTGGCCTTTGCGTGGAAACAGGCCGTACTTGCGGGCCGGAGACGTCGAGTAGACCCGCACGATATCTTCGAGAGAAAGCTCTCCGCGACTCACCGCGTCGAGCAGCAGTGACATGGTCGAGTCGAGCCCCGGAAGTCCGAAGTGGACCGACCAGATATCGCCGTCGCACTTGTGCGCCAGTGTCGACGGCGCGTGGTCGCTCGACATGTGGGTGAGCGTGCCGTCCCGCAGCAGCGACCACATCAGCGCTTCGTCGTGGTCGTGGCGAGCGCGGGCAGGCGGCGTGAACTTGCGCAGCGCCCCGAGCTCGTGGAGCTCGGTCTCGCGCAGCAGGAAGTACTGCGGGCAGGCCTCGGCAGCGAGGGCGGCGCCGAGCGCGCGTTCCCTGGTGATCAGGGCGGCGGCGGCGGGGTGGCTGACGTGCGCGATGGTGGCCGCAGCGCCGGTCAGCCGGACGAGGAGCGCGGCGACTGTGACGCCAACTAGCTCGGCCTCGCGGCTGCGCCATTCGCCGATGATGGCGTTGTCATGGCGGCCGGCTGCCCTGAGCACCCGCTCGGCGTCTTCGGTGATCGACTCGTCTTCACAGTGCATCAGGGTCAGGGCGCCTGTTGCCGCGGCAGCGTCTAGGTGGGTCAAGACCTGGGCCGCGCTATGTCCTGGCACCCCGTGCGTGGTGCAGGTGAAAAGCTTGAAGAAGGCGACGCCGGCGGCCCAGAGCGCGGCGACGTCCTGGCCCCAATCTGGCCAGGCGTGCGCGGCGAGTCCGTAGTCGACTAGGGCGCGGTCCCGCAGATGGCTGCGTTTAGCCCGCAGGTCGTCGGCGGTGCGGATCGGGTGGCCGTGGGTGTGTTCCAGGATCGTGGTGACGCCGCTCGCTGCCGCCGCCGATGTGCCGGCGATGAAGTCTTCCCGGTCGGGGGCGCCGGGGTCCATCAGGTGGACGTGGGTGTCGACCGCGCCGGGCAGCACGATCAGGCCGCTGGCGTCGACGGTGCTCCTGGCGGTCGCCCGCTCCGGGCCTACGTGAACGACGCGCCCGTCGGTCACCAGGATGTTGGCCTGGCGGCGGCCGGTGGCGCTGACCACCGTGCCGCCCTCGATGGCGAGGTCGACCTCAGCCATCGAGGTGCACGGGTCGGTGCAGGTACTGGCCGTGCGGCTGGCCGGTGACGACGCCTTCGCTAAGCACCGGCTGGCCCCTGACGAAGGTGTCGGTGATTGCGGCGGTGAGCTCAAAGCCCTCGAAGGGGGTGTACTCCTGGGTCGACTCCGAGTCCTGCGCGTGCACCGTCCAGCTTGCGCAGGGGTCGACGACCGCGAAGTCGGCGTCGTAGCCGG
>Ga0134128_10002490_pt1 | contig 22785 bp, 18 predicted proteins | sample KB31754_FD_96462 | JGI IMG/M metagenome (GOLD analysis project Ga0134128, IMG submission 96462) | Terrestrial soil microbial communities with excess Nitrogen fertilizer from Kellogg Biological Station, Michigan, USA - KB3-175-4 | ecosystem: Environmental > Terrestrial > Soil > Unclassified ... | reverse complement strand
TTCACAAGCGAGACGAGATAACGAGATACAGTTGCATGTGTTCTGGATCGCAACAAACGACAAATTAGCCAAAACAGACAAGAAGCTGTTCTTACGAATCGGTATCTCGTTTACCCTTTCTCAACCTCTCCAGGATGAGATTGGCATCCCCGATGGACGGTCCCCAACCCTGCATCCGCGGTTTGACGAACTGGAACTCCGGGAGCGGGCGATGACCGTTTGCGACGCTCAAGCGTGACTTGAACGGTGCGATCTGAGGGCGCCTCAGGTATGGTCCACAGGACAGTATTGGTGTCTACACGGTAATCCCATGACCAAAGGCGGGCGACCCGACGAGCCAGTCGCAGTCGCTCGTGCTCTTCGTGTGCCAGCCGTTCCTTATCCGCCAACATCTCACCCAACTAAGATGCGGCAGATTATTCCTGAAAGATCTCTCATCAAGGCGCGCCACGGGATCTGGGAAAACTTGCGCTGCCACTCCCATGTGTGCGGTGTGCCCGCGATCCAGGAGCAAATTCGTAACGATGCAGGCTCGCGTTTGTTTGCCACTCCTCGGGTAACCGCCAGAGCCGTTTCCGGATCGCTTCGCGTGTGGTCGGCAATACTGAAGGAATGGCCCGTTCATTACCGGCTTGGAAACCTTATTCCTGCGCTGCTTTTGTCGTAACAGACTGATTCAACTCACGCTGCAGCTGCAGCAATTTCACTTCGGAAAACTCACCTCCCCCGAGTCTCCGCAACAATCTCCGGCACTCCGGTTCCTAATTTTAGCCAGGGTGTTTCGTAGTCCGTATCGAGGTAAGTGTTCCCCCGCTAGGACCTGGTTGATGATTGCCGCTCCCACAAAGCCGGTGGAGGGAGTTACCTGGGGGCAGACCTCCAGACACAGGCAGCAGGAGATGCAGCGCGACAGCGGATACATTTTTTCCTGCGTTCCAGGATCGATTCTTGGTCCCTGTCCTAAATCGTAGGTGCCGTCCAGCGGCACCCAAGCCTTGACTCGTTTGAGGTTCTCAAACAGCACGCCGCGGTCCACCACCAGGTCCGGATCACGGGGAATCGAGATAAAGGCTCCAGCCGGATTGGCTTTTCGAGCTTATGTACGAGAGCAGAGCACGCCATGGCCGCTTGGCCATTGATCAGCATTGCACAGGACCCGCACACCTCTTCCAAACAATTGGATTCGTAGGCCACGGGCGTGGTCGCATTGCCAAGCCGGTCGACCGGCTTTTCCGCGATGTCGCGCAAGGCAATGATGACATTCATGCCCGGCCGGAGGCGCAGATCGAATTCTTCTCAATGTGATTTTGCATCGGGCGTGGCCTGGCGCTTGATGATAAAGAGAACAGTCTGGTCGGCCATGATTTACTCCTTTTCGGTTTACTGTACAAGCCAAACCGAAACGCCGTGAGCATGACGAAGGATATGTTCCGCGAGATCTCCGCCCGTTATTTCGCGCAACCAGGAATGGGCGGTGTGCCCGATCACCAGTGTGTGGCAGCCTTTGGCGCGTGCTTGTTCCAAGAGTGTGCCCGCCGCGTTGCGGATCTCAACCGGATAGGAAAAATCGATGTGAATACCGTTACGCACAACTCCCGCTTTGTGCAGCACCTTGGCGGCCTCTTCCAGAGCCGGTTTGGCGGATTCGCGGGCCGATGCGATCCAGTTTTCCTGGTCGCGGCGGAGCTCCGCTTCCAGCTTTTCCTCGAGCTGACTATCTTCGGCGCCGCCAAATTCAAGCAGCGCGGGAGGCAGCGGAGGTATCAGGCGGAGAAGGTGAATTCGAAATCCGCGACGATGGCCCAGGAATTTGCCGACGTACTGAACTGCCCTCTTGGAACTGGGAGAGTTGTCGACCACCAGCAAAAGACTTTCGACTTCCGGCTCCGGTGAAATCGCTTTTGCTGCATTCGGAGGAAACGGTGCCATGTCGCCTACGGAGGTCCGCAGATTTGTTGCCGCATCAATGCAACTTGCGTCGCTCTGCGATCTTATCCTCATTATACTGCCTGTACGCATCTGGGCGCATCCCAATTACGTTACAGCCATCGGCCATGACACTCTGGGCGCTGGGCATTTACTTCGTCGTTGTCTTTCTCCTCGTTATCGCGATGCTGGTCGTGTCTTACCTGCTGGGCCAGCGGCATAACGAGCATGCAACCGGGTCTCCCTATGAGTCCGGAATCGTCTCGGAAGGATCAGCGCACGTGCGCGTTTCCGCTAAGTTCTATCTGGTGGCAATGTTTTTCGTGGTGTTTGATCTGGAAGCCGCGTTTATTTTTGCCTGGGCAATCGCGGGCCGTGAGGCGGGATGGCCCGGCTACTGGGAGATTGTGATTTTCGTGGGCGTGTTGATCGCCACTCTGGTTTACCTGTGGCGTCTTGGCGCCCTCGATTGGGGGAAATCCGGCGTCATTCGCGATAAGGGAATCGTGTGTTCGGATGCAGTGGTCACTAACGAAACCGAGCGAAACACAGCGTGTGCTGGAGGCCGACACCGGGCCTTTTGAAACCGCCGTGCGGCGCAGCCTTGTAATGTCACGTCTGCAGGACATGCTTGCCTGGGGCAGGAAGAATTCGATTTGGCCCTTTAATTTTGGCCTTTCCTGCTGCTATGTGGAACTTGCAACCAGCATTACCAGCAAGTATGACGTGGCTCGCTTCGGCGCCGAAGTCATCCGCGGCACTCCGCGCGAAGCCGACCTGATGGTGATTGCCGGCACCGTCTTCATTAAGATGGCGCCGATCATTCAGCGCCTTTATGAACAAATGATGGAGCCACGCTGGGTCATCTCCATGGGTTCATGCGCCAATTCCGGCGGAATGTACGACATCTACAGCGTGGTTCAGGGTGTGGATAAGTTTCTCCCAGTCGATGTTTACGTGCCCGGGTGCCCTCCGCGGCCGGACGCATTCATGGAGGGGCTTCTGTTGTTGCAGCATGAGGTCGGAAAGGAGCGCAGGCCGCTGACGTGGGTGGTTGGACCGCAAGGGGTGGAGCGGCCTCCCATGCCTTCGCTACGTGATCTGAAACGAGATCAAAGACGGAATGCCACCGTGCTCCGTCCACCAGACGAGATTTGAAAGAGGAACACTTGCCGGCAGTACAAGCCAATATCATTGAGGAGGTACAGGAAAAATTTCCTGAACTTTCCTTTGTTAGCCCACCGGGTCGCGATCAGATTGCCACGCTTTGGGTTTCGCCCAATGATTTGCGCGAGCTCCTGCGGTTCCTGAAAACCGGGATTCCACAGCCGTATGCCATGCTTTACGACCTTACTGCCATTGATGAGCGCGCCCGTGTGAACCGTGAAGCGCAGCCGCTCAGCGATTTCACCGTGGTTTACCACCTGTTTTCATTCGAACGGAACCAGTACGTCCGGGTGAAGGTTGGGCTGCGCGAAGACCGGCTTACGCTCCCCACCGTCACCAATCTGTGGCCTTCGGCGAATTGGTACGAGCGCGAGGTATGGGACATGTTCGGCATTATCTTTGAGGGTCATCCCCACCTCGACAGATTGCTGATGCCCAGAACATGGGTGGGGCATCCCCTGCGCAAGGATCACCCGGCGCGCGCCACCGAAATGGGGGCTTTCCGCCTGCCGCAGGAGAAAGAAGATCGTGAACAGGAGGCATTACGATTCCGTCCCGAGGATTGGGGCATGCATCGCAGCCACGGTGGGACCGACTTCCTCTTTCTGAATGTGGGTCCGCAACATCCCGGCACCCACGGCGTACTGCGGATCGTGTTGCAACTGGATGGGGAAGAAATCGTGGATGCTGTGCCGGAGATCGGATTCCATCATCGCGGCGCGGAAAAAATGGGCGAGCGCCAAAGTTGGCATACCTACATTCCTTACACTGACCGGATTGACTATCTCGGCGGGGTCATGAACAACCTCGCTTATCTGATGGCGGTCGAGAAGTTGTGCGGCATCGAGGCTCCGCCGCGCGCACAGGTGATTCGCGTGATGCTGGCCGAGTTGTTCCGGATCATCAGCCATCTTGTGTGGTATGGCACTTTCGCGCAGGACCTGGGGCAGATGTCGCCGGTATTTTATACCTTCAATGACCGCGAACGGGCTTTCGCGCTGATTGAAGCGATCTGCGGCGCCCGCATGCATCCCAATTGGTTCCGCATTGGCGGCGTCGCCCAGGATCTGCCGCGTGGCTGGGACACGATGATGCGCGATTTTCTGGCATATTTCCCGCGGCAGCTGCGCGAGTACGATCGTGAGGTGCTCGCCAACCGGATATTCAAGGCGCGCACGGTGGGAGTGGGCGGATGCACGACGGATGAAGCAATTGCTTGGGGGATTACCGGCCCCAACTTGCGCGCCACCGGCTTCCCCTGGGACTTCCGCAAGAAGCAGCCTTACTCTGGATACGAGAACTTCGACTTCGAAATTCCCATTGCCCGAACGGGCGACTGCTACGACCGCGCTCAGGTACGCGTGGAAGAAATGCGGCAGAGTCTACGCATCATCCAGCAATGCGTGAACAACATGCCCGAGGGTCCGTACAAATCGCCGAACCCCTTGGCCTCGCCGCCGCTAAAAGAGCGGACCATGCATGACATCGAGACGCTGATCGCGCATTTTCTCAGTGTGGGGTGGGGCCCGGTGATCCCGCCCGGAGAAGCTCTGGGCGCCATCGAAGCGACCAAGGGCAACAATGGCTACTACCTGGTAAGCGATGGAGGAACGGCCTCGTATCGCACGCGCATTCGTACCCCTTCCTTCGCTCATATACAAACACTGCCGTTACTCTGCCGCGGCCGGATGATCCCGGACCTGCTGGCTATTCTGGGCAGCCTGGATTATGTGCTGGCTGACATCGATCGTTGAAGGAGCTGAAACATGCTATCGCCGGAAGAGCGGCAGGAGATCGAAGCGGAATTATCGCGTTTCCCTCATAAACAGGCAGTCTGCATTGACGCCATGAGAATCGTTCAGCGCCATCGTGGCTGGGTTTCGGATGAAAGCATTCGCGATATCGCGGAGCTGCTGGATCTTTCGCCCGATGATCTGGATGGCATCGCCACCTTCTATAACCTGATTTACCGGAAGCCCGTGGGCCGGCACGTGATCCTGCTGTGCAACAGCGTGAGCTGCTGGATTATGGGCTATGAGCGCCTGCGCGACCGGCTCTGCCGGCATATGAACATTGAACTCGGCGAAACCACCAGCGACGGGCGCTTCACTCTTTTGCCGATCGTATGTCTCGGCGCTTGCGATCACGCCCCGGCGCTTATGATCGACAATGACCTGCATGGCGACCTTTCGCCTGATTTCACGGATCGCATTCTGGAAAAGTATCTCTGATTATGCCCGCAGAGAAGCCACTCACGAAGGATATGAAGCCAGATGGCGGCATGCTCACGTTACAAGAATACGAGCGCGTTGGCGGCTATCGTGGCATTCGCAAGGCCCTGCAAATCGCCCCGAAAGAGATCACGGACGTAGTCACCAAGTCGGGGTTGCGCGGCCGGGGAGGCGCCGGATTCCCCACTGGCTCGAAATGGAGCTTTGTTCCTCTCGGAGACGATGTCCCTCGTCCCAAATACCTGGTAGCGAATGCGGACGAAATGGAGCCGGGTACGTTCAAGGATCGCTACCTGCTGGAAGGCAACCCTCACCAACTGCCGGAAGGGATGATGATCGCGGCCCACGCCATCGAGGCCGGTATCGGTTACGTGTTTTTGCGTGGTGAGTACACGCTGGCCGCGGAGCGAGTCTCGCGAGCCATCGCGGAGGCTTATGCGGCCCGTCACCTGGGGATAAAGACGTTTGGGTCAGAGGTGGATCTGGAGATTCATCTGCACGTCAGCGCCGGCCGTTATATGTGCGGAGAAGAAACGGGTCTGCTGAACGCGCTGGAGGGGAAGCGCGCTAATCCGAGGACCAAACCGCCGTATCCGCAGGTATCGGGCTTGTTCGGTAAGCCGACGATTGTGCAGAATGTGGAGACTCTCGCAAACCTCCCGCACATCATCAACAACGGGGCTGATTGGTTCAAGGGGCTCAGCCGCAGCGCCGACGCCGGCACCAAGTTGTATGGCGCGAGCGGCAAGGTGAAGCGGCCCGGCCTGTGGGAATTGCCGATGGGAACGAGCATGCGCGAGCTTCTGCAGGACTATGCGGGCGGCATGCGGGATGGGACGAGGTTTCGCGGCGTGCTTCCTGGAGGCGCTTCCACCGATTTCCTCACCGAGCAGCATCTTGATGTCAAGATGGACTTCACCGACGTGGCCAAGGCGGGCAGCCGCCTCGGGACGGGAACCATGATCGTGCTCGATGACCAGACCTGTCCTGTGGGAATGGTATGGAATCTCGAGGAGTTTTTTGCCCAGGAATCCTGCGGCTGGTGTACCCCGTGCTGGAGCGGCTTGCGTTGGGCCGAGCGCATTCTGGGCGCGTTCGAGGAGGGCCAGGGCAAGGAATCCGATCTGGAGAAACTGGACTGGATCACCAGGTTTTGCGCTCCGGGCAACACATTCTGTGCGCTGGCGCCAGGCGCGGTCGAGCCATTACAAAGCGCCCTGAAATATTTTCGCGAAGATTTCCTGCGCCACGTTCGGGAGAAGCGCTGTCCATGGAGATAGGTATGGCAACCATCTACATTGACGACAAGCCCTATCGGGCAGACCCCCAGCAGAATCTCCTGCATGCCTGCCTGTCGCTGGGCTTCAATCTGCCATACTTCTGCTGGCATCCAGCCCTGGGCTCGGTGGGAGCGTGTCGACAATGCGCGGTCAAACAATTCCGCAATGCAGAGGACAAACACGGGCGGCTGGTCATGGCCTGCATGACGCCCGCTGCGGACGGGGCACGCATTTCCATCGACGATCCTGACGCGCTCGTCTTCCGCGCCGGCGTGATCGAAGGCATGATGCAAAACCATCCCCACGATTGCCCGGTCTGCGATGAAGGCGGCGAATGCCACCTGCAAGACATGACGGTGATGACCGGTCACGAGTACCGGCGGTACGATTTCCGCAAGCGCACCTTCCGCAATCAGTATCTCGGGCCGTTTGTGAATCACGAGATGAATCGCTGCATCCAGTGCTACCGCTGTGTGCGCTTTTACCGCGAGTACGCCGGGGGAAGGGACTTCAACGTATTTGGGATCCGTAATCTGGCCTATTTTGGGCGCTATGAAGACGGCGTACTGGAGAGCGAGTTTGCCGGCAACCTGGATGAAGTATGCCCGACTGGTGTGTTCACCGACGCCACGCACAAGCAGCACTACACCCGCAAATGGGATATGCAGTTCGCTCCTTCCTTATGCGTGCATTGCGGACTGGGCTGCAACACCAGCCCCGGAGAGCGTTATGGCATGCTGCGTCGGATCGTAAACCGCTATCACGGAGATATCAACGGCTACTTCCTTTGTGATCGCGGGCGCTACGGTTACGAATTCGTGAATAGCGAGCGCCGGCTGCGCACCCCACGACTGAAACGCGAAGGAAGATTGCAGCCCGTCAGCAAGGCAGAAGCGCTTGAGCAGGTACGGGGATGGCTGTCTCCGGGATCGAAGGTGATTGGGATTGGATCCCCACGAGCGTCGCTGGAGGCGAATTTTGCGTTGCGCGCGGCGGTCGGCGCGGAAAATTTCTTTGCCGGGCTCACGGAAAATGAGCTGCGGCTGCTCAATCTGGTCCTTGCGATTCTGAAGAGCGGCCCTGCTCCTGCTGCATCCCTGCGGGAGGTTGAAACCTCCGATGCCGTGCTGATCATGGGGGAGGACGTAACGAACTACATACCGCGAATGGCCTTGAGCCTGCGCCAGTCAGTCCGGCAGCAGCCGATGTCGATGGCGGACAAGTTCAAGATTCCGCGCTGGCTGGACCACGCGGTGCGAGAAGCGGTTCAGGACGACAAGGGACCGTTGTTCATTGCCAGCCTGGCCTCGACGCGCCTGGATGATGCGGCCACGGCGACGTATCGTGCCGCCCCCGATGATCTGGCGCGGCTCGGCTTCGCAGTGGCTCATGCCTTGGACGAGAATGCTCCAGCCCCTCAGCAGTTGCCGCCGGAGGTCGCATCTTTGGCCGCGCGGATCGCAGAGGCGCTCCAGAGCTCGCAGAAGCCGCTGGTTGTTTCGGGCGTGGGCTGCCGAAACGAATCTGTGGTGAAGGCGGCGGCAAACGTTGCGCGTGCGCTCAAGCAGCGCGGGAAGGCAGCCCGCATTGCATTCGCTGTTCCTGAGTGCAACAGCTTGGGATTGGCGCTGCTAGACGGCCGTCCGCTGGAAGAAGCTTTTGCCGCGGCGCGGACGCAATCGGTGGATACGGTGATCGTACTCGAGAATGACCTTTATCGCCGGGCGCCAGCAGCGCAGGTCGATACACTTTTTGAAGCTGCCAGACACGTCATGGTTCTCGACCACCTGGAGAATGCCACCACCAAGAAAGCGGAACTGGCCTTGCCCGGAGGAACCTTTGCCGAAGCCGACGGGACGTTCGTCAATAACGAAGCCAGGGCGCAACGTTGCTTCCAGGTATTCGTGCCACCAGGCGAAATCCAGGAGAGTTGGCGCTGGCTTCGCGACCTCATGACGGCTGTGGAGCGGCGCGAATTCGCGCTCTGGCAAAAGCTCGATGATGTGATAGCTGCGCTCGTCCGCAGCACGCCAGCCCTGGCGCGAGTGGCGGAGGCAGCGCCTCTTTCGGGTTTCCGCATGGCGGGAGAAAAGGTTCCACGGGAACCACACCGCTACAGCGGCCGCACCGCCATGCTGGCAAATATTAATGTTAGCGAGCCCCGGCCCCCCGACGATCCGGATTCGGCGCTCTCGTATTCCATGGAGGGCAGCCCAGACCAGCCGCCGTCAGCCCTTATCCCATTTGCATGGTCGCCTGGCTGGAATTCTTACCAGGCCTGGAACAAGTTTCAGGAGGAAGTTGCCGGGCCGCTACGCGGAGGCAATCCGGGGGTGCGCCTGATCGCGCCAGCCGCTTCCGCCGACTATTTCCGCGAGGTGCCTCCCGGATTTCAAGCGCGCGATCGCGAGTGGCTGATCGTGCCGCTTTACCACATCTTTGGATCAGAGGAATTGAGCGCCTATTCTCCGGCCGTGAACCAACTCGCCCCTCTCCCTTACTTTGCGATGAATGACCAGGATGCAATGAAGCTAAAACTCCGGCCCGAGCAACGGATTATGGTCATCATTGATGGGCGCACGTATGATTTGCCGCTGAAGGTCCGCGCCGATTTGCCGGCGGGTGTTGCCGCGCTCCCGGCTGGAATCCGGCCAATCCAAGCAATCAACTTCCCCTGTTGGGCCAGCATCGCAGGTGCGTCGTGATCAGCCCTCACCCAATTGCCTCGCTGATCGGGATCTTGATCGGCGCGCTCAGCATTGCCAGCGGCCTCATCTGGGTGGAGCGGCGTCTGCTGGCGCTGTGGCAGGATCGTTACGGGCCGAATCGCGTGGGACCCTTTGGGCTGCTCCAGGTGCTGGCGGACACGATCAAGCTGCTTGCGAAGGAAGACTGGGTGCCGCCGTTTGCCGATAAGCCAGTGTTTATCCTGGCCCCCGCCATCATCATGCTGACGGTCCTGATGTCGTTTGCGGTACTGCCCATCGCCCCAGGGATCATCATCAGCGACCTGAATATCGCGCTGCTGTTCTTTCTGGCCATGTCTTCGCTCGGGGTTTACAGCATCGTGCTGGGAGGCTGGGCCTCGGATAATAAGTATTCGTTGCTAGGCGGGCTGCGCGCCGCCGCGCAGATGCTCAGCTACGAAGTTTTCATGGGACTGTCGCTGATGGGCGTGGTCCTGCTGACAGGATCCTTTAGTTTGGCGGATATCGTCCACGCGCAGCGGAAGATCTGGTTCGTGGTGCCCCAATTTCTGGGATTTGTCCTCTTCCTGATCGCCGGCCTGGCCGAAACTCGTCGCCTGCCCTTTGATCTGCCGGAAGCGGAAAGCGAACTGGTGGCCGGGTTCCATTCTGAATATTCCGGCATGAAGTTCGGCATGTTCTTCGTGGGCGAATATCTCGGGATCACGCTGATCTCCGCCATGATCACCATCCTGTTTTTCGGCGGATGGATGGGACCGGTGCTGCCGCCGCTGCTCTGGTTTTTCATCAAGAACTTTTTTTTTGTCGGACTGTTCATTCTGATGCGCGCCTCGCTGCCGCGGCCGCGTTTCGATCAACTGATGGCCTGGGCCTGGAAACTGATGCTGCCGCTGGCCCTGGCTAACCTGCTGGTGACTGGGGCAGTAGTGCTGGCGTTTTTCCCGCTCGGCGCAAGGTGAACTATATGTTCAGTGTCATTCGAACACTTTGGGATGTTTTTCTGCACGGCTTTCGGCCTCGTGTTACCCGGCAGTATCCGGAGCAGCCGGCGTATCTTCCGCCACGCTGGCGCGGACGTATTGTCCTTTCCCGCGATCCCGAGGGAGGCGAGCGCTGCGTCGCCTGTTATCTGTGCGCTATCGCCTGCCCGGTGGATTGCATCGCGTTGCAAGCCACGGAGGATTCCTCCGGCCGACGCTACCCGGAGTTCTTCCGCATCAACTTTTCCCGCTGCATCTTCTGCGGCTACTGCGAGGAAGCCTGCCCGACTTACGCCATCCAGCTCACGCCCGACTTTGAAATGAGCGAGTACAAGCGGCAGAATCTGGTTTATGAAAAAGAAGATTTGCTGATCAGTGGACCCGGCAAATACCCGGATTACAACTTCTGGCGCGTGGCGGGCGTGGGGATCGGCGGCAAAGAGAAGGGCGAGGCTGAGCGCGAGGAACCGCCCACCGACGTGCGCCAATTGAACCCTTGAGGAGCCAGCGTGAACGTAATTGCTTTTTACATTGCGGCAGTCATAGCCATTGTGGCGACGGTGCTGGTGATCACGCTCAAGAATGCCGTCCATGCGCTGCTGTATCTCGCCGTTTCGCTCATTGCAGTGGCGGTGATCTTCTACGACCTGGGCGCCCCCTTCATCGCCGGCCTGGAAGTGATCGTCTATGCGGGTTCCATTATTGTCTTGTTTATCTTTGTGGTCATGATGCTGAACCTGGGCAAGCGGGCGACCGCGTCGGAAGCGGCTTTGCTCAAGCCGGCGATGTGGATCGGCCCGGTGGCGCTGGCCGCCATCCTGATCGGCGAAATGGCGTACCTGCTGGAACATGGAGCCATGGGGGTACCCGCCGCCAGCGTTGTTACTCCCCGGGCGGTGGGAATCGCTCTATATGGCCCTTATGTGATCGGAGTCGAGTTGTCGTCCATGCTGCTGATGGCCGCTCTGGTGGGCGCCTATCACCTTGGCTGGCACAAGCAACCGAAATTGGAGATTCAAGATGTCAGTCGTGAGTACGGAACAGGCACTGATGCTGGCCGGGATTCTATTCGCACTGGGAGTGGTCGGCCTGCTGGTGCGGCGTAATCTGGTCTTCGTCCTGATGTCCGTCGAGATCATGCTCAACGCCGCCGGCCTGGCATTTGTCTCAGCCGGGGCGCGCTGGGCGCAGGCCGACGGGCAGGTCATGTTTATTTTTATCCTGTCCATGGCGGCATCCGAGGTCGCGGTTGGACTGGCGCTGGTATTGCAGCTCTATCGGGAGAAACAATCGCTGGATCTCGACTCAGTGGATGAGATGAAAGGATAGAGTGTTCAAGCTTCTCTTTCTCGTGCCGGCAATCCCATTTGCCAGCTTTCTCTGGCTGGCGACCGTGGGACCGCGGACTTCGCGCAGAGCTGTTGCCATTGTGGGGGTGGGCTCTATCGCCGCCTGCGCTCTCCTCTCTCTGCTCCTTACTGGCTCATATCTCGTTTCTCCGCCGCTGGGCGGAGCGTACACGCAAGTATTGTGGACCTGGATCGCAGCAGGGGGATTCACACCCCAGATTGGTTTGTATCTCGACGTCCTGTCGCTCGTCATGATGCTGGTGGTGAGCTTCGTCAGCTTCGTCATACACCTGTATTCGGCGGAGTTCATGCTCGGGGAAGAAGGCTACAGCCGGTTCTTCGCCTACATGAACCTGTTTGTGGCCTCGATGATCACCTTGGTACTGGCCAACAATCTTTTGCTGCTTTATCTGGGGTGGGAGGGCGTCGGCTTGTGCAGTTATCTGCTGATCGGGTTCTGGTACCAGGACTCGGTGAACGGAGCCGCTGCGCAAAAGGCGTTCATCGTTACTCGCGTGGGCGATACCGCCTTCGCCATTGGTCTTTTTCTGCTCTTTACGCATCTCGGTACTCTCGATATACAGGAGCTCATGCGCCGGGCATCGGAACAGTGGTCGACCGGATCAAGCCTGGCGATCACGGCTGCGGCGCTGTTGCTGGGAGGCGCGGTGGGAAAATCCGCGCAACTGCCCCTGCAGACATGGCTTCCCGATGCCATGGCCGGACCGACGCCGACCAGCGCGTTAATTCACGCCGCCACCATGGTTACCGCAGGCGTGTACCTGATTGCCCGCACCCATGTGCTGTTTTCTCTGGCGCCCCCGGCCCAATTCGCGGTAGCCGTTGTCGGAGCAGCTACCCTGCTGCTGGCCGGCTGCAGCTCGCTCGTCCAGCGCGATATCAAACGCATCCTCGCCTACTCAACCATCAGCCAGATTGGCTATATGTTCCTGGCGCTGGGAGTGGGCGCATGGTCCGCGGCGATTTTTCACCTGATGACGCATGCATTCTTTAAAGCCCTGCTGTTCCTGGCGGCGGGCGTGGTCATCCAGGCGTTGCACCATGAGCACGATATTTTCAAGATGGGCGGCTTACGGCGGGATTTGCCGTACGGATTCTGGGGATTCGTTATCGGCGGCTCGGCGCTGGCCGGCCTGCCTCTCATTACTGCGGGTTTCTACAGCAAGGATTTGATCCTGTGGCATACCTGGAGTTCGCCGCAGGGCAGCATCGCCCTGTGGATAGCGGGCATGATTGGTGTGTTCCTCACCTCCCTCTACATCTATCGGCTGATTTTCTTGGTGTTCTACGGCGACAAGAAAATGGAGGTAAGCCATCGTTCACACTGGCGGATCAAACTGCCAGTGGTGGCACTCTGTTTCCTTTCCATCGTCGGGGGATTCGTCAATATGCCAAGGGCCCTGGGCAATGTAACCGCATTCACCGATCTGCTGCATGCATCGTTGCCGGAAGCGCTGGAGGCCAATAAGGCCGGAATGACGGAAGGTCTCTCTGAGGGCCTGGCCGCGATCTCGTTCGGGTGTGGCTTGATTGCTGCCTATGTATTGTTCTTGCGCCGGCGCAGCATTGCGAACGCTTTGGGAGCGAGCAGCGCCGGACGCGCCATTCACCGCTTCTGGTTCGCGGATTGGGGCATGGACTGGATCTATGACCGCGCTTTTGTCCGGCCCGTGATTTGGTTTTCGACCATCGATCGTAATGACTTTATAGACGCTTTTTACGATGGTGTTGCCGGCCTTACCGAACTCTCCTGGCGCGCGCTTCGCGCCACCGAGAGCGGGCGGGTGCGCTGGTATGCGGCCTGGATCACCGCGGGCACCGTCATCTTCGTCGCTATCGCATTGTGGATATGATTCTGCTCTGGCTCATCGCGGTTTTGCTCGTTGCCGGCTTGCTCGCATGGTTCGCTTCGTCGTGGAACACCCATGCGCCCCGCTGGATCGCCTTGGTTGCGACCGCCGCCGATTTCGTAATCACGCTTGGGCTCTGGGTATCTCACTATAGGCAGCTTTCGCTTCTGCCCAATAAGACCTGGATCGAGGAGGTGGACTGGAATTGGATCTCCTCATTGGGCATACATTTCCATCTGGCCCTGGATGGTCTTAGCCTGCTGCTCCTCATGCTGGCGTTTTTCCTGGGTATCGTTTCCGTACTGGTGTCCTGGCAGGAAATTCGCGAGCGCGTCGGATTCTTCCATCTCAACCTGCTCTGGGTCCTGGCCGGGATCACGGGCGTCTTTCTGGCGATAGACCTCTTCCTCTTTTATTTTGCGTGGGAGTTGATGCTGGTTCCCATGTATTTCCTGATTGCGCTTTGGGGGCATGAGCGGCGCCAGTACGCCTCCATGAAATTCTTTATCTTTACCCAACTGAGCGGGCTGCTGATGCTGATTGCCATCCTGGCGCTGTACTTTGCTCACCACGCGGCGACCGGTGTTTACACGTTCGAGTATGAGCAACTGCTCGGGATGCCGCTTTCGTCGACGGCCGCGTGGTGGGTGATGCTGGGGTTCTTCGTTGCCTTCGCCGTCAAACTTCCGGCCGTTCCGGTGCATACCTGGCTGCCGGACGCCCACACGGAAGCGCCTACCGCCGGCAGCGTTGTACTGGCAGGACTACTGCTGAAGACCGGGGCCTACGGCCTGCTGCGTTTCTTGGTGCCGTTATTCCCCGGTGCTGCGCGCCAGTTCGCGCCCATCGCCATGATTCTGGCGGTGCTCGGGATCCTCTATGGCGGATTGCTGGCTTTCGGGCAATCCGATTTCAAGCGCCTGGTGGCGTATACGAGCGTCAGCCATCTGGGGTTCGTATTGCTGGGCATTTTTGCGTGGAACGAGCTTGCTTTGCAGGGCGCTCTGGTCACCATGATCGCGCACGGCATCAGCACCGGTGCGCTGTTCGTCATTGCAGGACTGCTCCAAGATCGCATGCATACCCGCGACATGGACCGGATGAGCGGATTGTGGAGTACGGTTCCGCGGCTCAGCGGCGCCGCTCTGTTTTTCGCGCTGGCGTCGCTGGGGCTACCCGGGCTGGGGGATTTTGTAGGCGAATTTCTCGTGCTGCTCGGGACTTACCGAGTCAGCCCGACGCTGGCAGCTTTGGCCTCGGTTGGCGTGCTGGTTGCTACGTTTTATGCTCTTCGCCTGGTACAACGTTCTTTCCACGGTCCTAACCTGCGGGAATGGAAACTTCTGGACATCGGCGCGCGCGAAAGGTTGATCCTCGTGCCCATGATCACCGCCCTCTTATGGCTCGGCCTCTATCCCGTGCCGGTATTGAACACCTTCAAACCCGCAATGAGGGCTCTGCAGCGCAATGCCAGCAAGCCTGTGGCGATCTTCCAGGAGGCAAAGTGAACGGAACCGATGCCGTTGCTCTGCTGCCGCTGATTCTGCTCGCAGGCACACCGGTCCTTGTTATGATGGGCATTGCCGTTCGCCGGAGTCATGGGCTCACCCTGGGCCTGACGCTCGCAGGATTAGCAGCGGCTTTTGGATCGATCTGGATCGCGGCTCCGCTTGCCCGACGGCAGGTCACAATCCTGCTGGTGATCGATAACTACGCCCTTTTTTATTTCGGCTTGTTGATAGCCGCCGTTTTTGCGATCGCCATCCTCAGCTACGATTACCTGAAAAAGCACGATATTCACCGCGAGGAACTCTATATCCTGCTGTTGATTGCCACGCTAGGGGCCGCTGTCCTCGTGGCGAGCAGCCATTTTGCATCGTTCTTCCTAGGCTTGGAGACGCTCAGCGTTTCCCTTTACGCTATGGTCTCTTATCTCCGCCCGGCTTGGCGGACGCTTGAGGCGGGCATCAAGTTCCTGGTTCTCGCGGCGGCTTCGGCGGCATTCCTGCTGTTCGGCATGGCGCTCATCTATGCCGATGGGGGAACAATGGAGTTTGGCCGAATGGCCCAGGTCTTCGTGGCGGGAGGTCCGACCCATGCCGTATTCGTCGCCGGCCTGGCGCTGATCGTGTCGGGCATCGGATTTAAACTGGCGGTTGTTCCTTTCCACCTCTGGACGCCGGATGTCTACCAAGGCGCGCCTGCTCCCGTGACGGCTTTCATCGCGACCGTGTCCAAGGGAGCAATGTTCGCCCTGCTGCTGCGTTATTTCTACGGTTCGCGGGTCGCAACCAGTCGCGAGATTGTTCTGGTCTTTACGGTTGTCGCTATCGCATCCATGCTGGCGGGAAATGTGCTGGCGTTGATGCAGGATAACGTCAAGCGCATTCTGGCCTATTCATCGATTGCCCATATGGGCTATCTCCTGGTCGCGCTTCTGGCGAGCGGGCGATTCGCGATAGAGGCGATCACGTTCTATTTGGTCGCTTACTTCATTACCACCCTGGGCGCGTTCGGCGTTGTCAGCACGCTCTCCAGCAGCGCTCATGAGGCGGACCGCATCGAGGACTACCGCGCTTTGTTCTGGCGGCGCCCAGCGCTGGCGGCGGTATTTACGATAATGCTTCTCTCCCTTGCCGGCATACCCGTAACCGCCGGGTTTATCGGCAAGTTTTATATCGTGGCGGCGGGAGCATCGTCCGCGATCTGGGCCCTGGTCATCATCCTGGTCGTAAGCAGCGTGATCGGATTGTTCTATTATCTGCGCGTCGTTGCCGCCATGTATGAGCACGCTGATTCTCCAGGCCCCGCCGAACGCCCGCGAATCTCTGCTGCCGCAGGCGCCGTGCTGGGGGTGCTGAGCGGCCTGCTGCTATGGTTCGGAATCTATCCGGAGCCGTTGCTGCGAATCATCCGCGCGGTACTTCCGACGTAGAGGGTCCGGGTTCGGGCTTAATGGATCCCGTCAGTTCCACCTTCAGCTGGAGCCCGCACGCCTTGAGCCCGCCTCGCGACGTAATTGGTCTGATCAGACCGGGCAAACTGAGCGAGGTCGCGGTAAGCGAATTCAGTTCATTGTGCCGAAGCGTTTCACGGGCGACATGATTGCAAGACCATCAGGGCTGCCTACGGTCCGATTGTAAGGAAAGGTCATTAGATTTCCATCACAATGTTTCACTCGCTACCCTTTCCTGAACGTGGGTTCATGATGGGGAATCCCCGCTCCGTGCAGACGGCAAGCATTCTCAACCTGAGCCACTCTGGTTGCTATTTGCAGGCTGGAGAGATGCTGCCGCAGCGTGCGACGGTTCAGGTGCGCTTCCCGCTGCCCAGTGGGAAGATTTGTGAAGCTTCACGCCGCGTCGTCTGCCCACGCTTCTGGACGGGCTCACGTTCGTTTTACGGACTTCCCTTCAGAAGAGAAACACGATTGTGAGGCATGGTTGGACTCGACGTTGGCCGAGTCAAGCTCCTTTGTCCCTCCCTTGGAACAGACAAATTGCCGCACTCGTCGAGTCTAGCAGGTTACGGAAAACTCACATTTAGTTCGGGGTTGGAGCATCTAATCAGCAAACCCTCGGAGGTAATTATGCGTTTACTGCTGCCTTGCCATTGAAGGGTTTGTGAGAGATCGAAAGATACGGTTCTGCTGACAAGCAGCTGTGCTGCTGTAAAGTTAGAAACAATTCTTAGACCAAGCTCGGCCGATCAATCGACTAACTGCGACAACGATTTCCCCACACGCCAAAGTTCATGATAAACCGAGAGACAACCCCGGATTCGGCTAAAAGAAGGCAACCACTTGTTAAGCGAGGCATCAAAACGGCGGAAAGTCATACCAATAAGTGCGGTTCCGGGTACATGAAATGACCAGTCGATGATCACACCATCTCGGCACGGATTGCTGGCCTTATGTGTCTTGAGCTTGCCTTGGAGAGTTGCCGTGATCAAGGACCTTCTCTCACGTTGGCCGGTGATGCGCCAAATTAGAAATTTATCAGACGGAACTGGCCCCGAAGCAATGACTGAAAGAACTCGCGATCTAAAGCCTCGTACGCTCGGTGCCAAGGTCGCGCGTTCAGTGTGCCCGTACTGCGGAGTCGGCTGCGGCCAACTTGTTTATCACAAAGATGGCAAGCTGATCTCGATCGAAGGCGATCCAGCTTCACCGGTGTCGCGCGGGCGTCTCTGTCCCAAGGGCGCCGATACTTTCGAGCTCCATACCCATCCGGGGCGCCTGAAAAAAGTGAAATATCGCCCGCCGTATTCGCGGGACTGGAAAGAACTCGACCTCGAAACGGCGATGGACATGGTGGCCGATCGGGTGTGGGAATCGCGCGAGCGTACTTTTGTCGAGAAAGAGAACGGCGCTGCTGTGATGCATACTCTCGGCATCTGCCACCTCGGCGGAGCCACGATGGACATCGAAGAGAACTATTTAATACGCAAGCTGTTCACCGGCGGGCTGGGCATGAATTGCATCAGCAACCAGGCGCGAATATGACACAGCTCCACCGTACCCGGTCTGGGTACGTCATTCGGGCGCGGCGGCGCTACCACGGCCCCACAGGATCTTTCAAACTCCGATTCTATCCTTATTATGGGATCCAATATGGCGGAAAATCACCCCGTGGCTTTCCAATGGGTGATCGAGGCCCGTGAAAAGAACAAGGCGACGGTTATTCACGTCGATCCGCGTTTTACGCGCACGTCTGCCATGGCGGACATTTGGGTTCCCCTACGCTGTGGGACCGATCTCGTGTTCCTCGGCGCATTGATCAACTACGTCCTGGAAAAGGAAAAATATTTTCGTGAATACGTTGTGCATTATACGAACGCGCCCACTCTCCTGCGTGACGATTTTCGTGACACGGAAGATCTGGATGGTTACTTCTCCGGCTGGGACTCGGATAAACAACTTTATGATCCCACGACATGGCTGTACCGGGGCTCACCGGAAAAGGGTGCGCTTTTCGGGGGACCGCTGCCCCATGTTGAAAGAGACCAACTGCAGGGCGGGCATGAAAAGCGCGGGGTAGTAGGCCCGGGTCAGACCGCCGAGGACGTTGAGCAGGATCTCACGCTGCAACACCCGCGGTGTGTTTTCCAGGTATTGAAGCGCCACTTTTCGCGCTATACACCCGAGATGGTAGAACAATGCTGCGGTGTGCCTGGGCAAACTTTCATGAAAGTTGCTGAGGCCTATTGCTCCGCATCCGGTCCGGACAAAACCGCGGCCATGTGCTATGCCCTCGGATGGACGCAGCACTCCAAGGGCGTGCAAATCATACGCGCCGCGGCGATCTTACAAATGTTGTTGGGAAACATGGGGCGCCCGGGCGGAGGCATTATGGCCCTGCGGGGACATGCCTCGATTCAAGGTTCCACCGATATAGCCACGCTATATGACATTCTGCCCGGTTACCTGCCGGCGCCGACGTTCAAGAAGGACGCTGGCAGCCTGCAAGAGTACATCGCCTATAACAAGGCGAAGACCGGTTTGTGGTCGAACTTCGACAAGTACTTCATCAGCTTCCTCAAGTCGTATTATGGCGATTCGGCAACGCCGGAGAACAACTTTTGCTTCGATTATCTACCGCGCGTTACCGGAGACCACTCACACTTCGGATTCTGGCTAGACATGGCTGACGGCAAGGTGGAAGGTCTGTTCCTGATGGGACAGAACCCGGGGGTGGGAGCCCCTAATGGACGTTTGGAACGCAAAGCGTTGGCCAAGCTGAAGTGGTTGGTGGTTCGCGACATGGTGGAGTGCGAGCCAGCTTCCTTCTGGTACAACTCGCCGGAGGTGGAGCGCGGTGAGCTTAGTCCAGACACGATTGCGACTGAGGTATTTCTGTTCCCTGCGTCCGGCGTGTCCGAAAAATCGGGCACCTTCACCAACACCCAACGCCTGCTGCAATTTCATGAAAAAGGAGGTGATCCTCCGGGTGACTCGCGCAGCGATACGTGGTTCATGGTTCAATTGGGCCGCCGGCTGAAGGCGAAGGCTGCGGCCAATCCGCTACCGCGAAACGCTCCGTTAAATGCTCTCACCTGGAATTATTCAGTGGCTGGGAAGCAGGCCGAGCCTGACGTCGAAGAGGTCCTTCAAGAAATCAATGGCTGGACGACCGCTGATCGCCGGCTGATTTCAAGTTACACAGAGCTAAAAGCCGACGGTTCGACCGCCTGCGGCACCTGGATCTACTCCGGTTGTTATCCGGAGCGCGGCAAGAATCTACCGGGTCAGCGGCAGTCACGCGACCTCTACGGTCATGGATGGGGCTTTTCCTGGCCATCAGATCGCCGCATCCTCTACAACCGCGCCTCGGCGCGGCCGGATGGACAGCCGTGGAGTGAGAGGAAGAAGCTGGTTTGGTGGGATGAGCAAAGCAATCAGTGGACTGGTCTGGATGTACCGGACTTTTATCGAGACAGACGTCCCGACTACAAGCCTCCGGAAGGAGCAGTAGGAGATGCTGCCCTGGCTGGCGACCAACCTTTCATCCTGCATCCCGACGGTGTCGCATGGCTCTTCGTCAGCGTCGGATTGAAGGATGGGCCTTTGCCCGCACATTACGAGCCGCTGGAGTCGCCCGTTCCCAATCCTTTGTATGCGCACAGCAACACGAATCCAGCCGCGATCAAGAGAGAGCGTTCCGACAACGCATACGCACGATCGCCCGGGGATTCGCGGTTCCCGTATGTCCTCTCGACTTATCGTCTCACTGAACATCACACAGCAGGCGGCATGACGCGAACTCTGAGCCATCTCGCAGAACTCCAGCCTGAGCTGTTCTGTGAAGTGTCACCAGAGCTGGCGTCTGAGACTGGTTTGCAGCACGGCGCCTTCGCAACCATCACCACACCGCGTGGGATTGTCGAGGCGCGAGTGCTGGTGACAAACCGTTTGCAGCCGTTGTCAGTTGCAGGTCGTTCTATCCATCAGATTGGTATTCCATTCCACTTCGGCACCAACGGGTTGGTCAAAGGTGATTCAGCCAACGACTTGCTGCCGATTTCCGAGGAGCCAAACGTTCGCATCATGGAATCCAAGGCGCTGGTGTGTAACATCATTCCCGGCAGGCGTCCGCGTGGAAAAGCAGCGCTAGAGTTCCTCGCTAAAAAAATGGAGGCGGCATGAGCACTATCAATTGATTTTAGAGCCTTCACTCCGCCAATCAACCGCATCCCTGAGCCGGTTCAACGTTGTGTATTGATGGCGAGGCCTGCGAGTTTTTTCAGGTTGCCGAGGTCAGAACCGGGCACGGAGCCTGAGCTGCAACTAAAAAGGTTACTTCCGGAGGAAGATGAGCTACCAGGGGCTTGTCTCTTTGGATCGATAATACGATCAGATCGGCGTTTCGTTCTCCAGCTACTTTGATAATTGTTTCCGCCGGGGCGCCAAACTCAACTGCGAGTTCCGCTTCCCGCGAACGATCGCCCGCGGAGAGAGAAGAACTGAGTCGAGACATCGGCCCTTCAGCTTTCGTGGTTTGAGAGATCCGGTCCGCCCTGCTCAGGATCTGGTCCTGGACAACGTGCATTAGAATAATGTGGGCTGAGAAGGTTTTGGCGAAAGCCCACGCGTATTTCAGGGCCCCTATTGACCGTTCAGAGAAGTTCGTCGGGCACAGAATTGTCTTCAATGTGAACTCCTCAACAGGCAACGAGGACTCTGGCGTGACAAGAACGGGGCAGCGGGATTGACGGGCGAGCTTTTCCGCAACAGACCCGAGAAGGAATCGTTTTATCGAGGCGTGCCCTTGCGTACCAACGACCAACAGTTCGATGGACTTTGCCTCCGCTAAGCGCAGTAGCACTTCGCTCGGAGGCCCTTGCTCAAGAATAATCTGAGTTTGCAGGCCGCTGAATCTGGAGCTTATCTCTTCCAGCTTTCTTCTCGCATCGGCAATTGTCCTTGTTTTTGCCTCCGCGAGGAGCTCGGGCGGAACATTCGCGTACATTGAGTCCGCAATAGCATGGACGACAAACAACCTGGCCTGAAATCGTTTGGCTAGAGCCGCAGCACAGCGCAGAGCAGCTTCACTCCACGGCGAAAAATCTGTCCCTATAAGAATATTTTGGAGATCCATCGCACCCCCTAATCAAGAGCCGCTTCATTCAGGTACGGATCAAACCGTGCAAAACATAAATTGCAAAAAGCCCTCCTAGTGCTTTGATGTGCCGGAACGACACGGCGGTCACGCAACCCCGCCAGTATCGAAGAATAACTCGGTACTGGGGCTGGCTCGTCCATTCCGCAACTGCGTACCTGATAAGGGTGAGTAGAAGTTAAGCTGCTTCAGATTGCGACACGAAACCTTCGACAAATCGTTCTGCGGTAAAGTTTTCGAAGCTGCTAATTACCCAATCTGCGCCATAGTTCTGCAAATTTCCAGACCGCTGACGGTCGATCCCCAGCACCAGCCCAAATCCACCTCTTCTTCCGGCCTCAACGCCGGAAATTGCGTCTTCCACTACGGCGGCATTACGTGGCTGAGCATTTGGGTTAAGTTCCTTGAGGCACTCAACAAAAATATCCGGCTCAGGCTTCCCTCTAAGATTTAGGGATTCGCTCACAACTCCATCAACGACTGCATCGAATAGGTGGCTCAGCTTGATAGTTTCGAGTATTAGCCGAGCATTCTTACTCGACGACGCAAGTCCGGTCCTCACCCCGTTAGATCGCAACTCGCGCACAAACCGCACAGCCTCGCGATCCACATCTACTCCGAATTGCTGCAGCTTCCGCCTAAACAACTCATTTTTCCGTGTCGCTAGTCCCCATACGGTTGTGGCGTCGGGTGAATCCGAGGGGCTGCCAAGCGGAATCTCGATTTTGCGCGCGGAAAGAAAGCTCAAAATGCCATCAAGCCTGGGCTTGCCATCTACATATTGGCTGTAATCGAAATTGACGTCGAAAGGTTGAAAAACTTCACCGTGCTTTTCGCTTTGTTGCCGGAGAAAGTTGTCAAAGAGTTCCTTCCAAGCCGCCGCATGGACTCTGGCGGTGAATGTAATCACCCCGTCCAGATCGAGAATAACCCCTTCCAGTCTTCTGTGTGTTGGCATATATTCCCTCAGGTGACAGTCTGCTTGCTCCGATGAGCGCTAACCAGCAAGACTGGGCAACCGCTGGTCTGGATCACAACTCGTGTAAGGCTGCGCCGGGAGCGCTGCCAGTCTCCAGGGTTACCCATCACTACCAAATCCGCCTTCTGACTGTTGGCAAGGAGCGCAATTTCAGACCCTGGCTGCCCTCCTTTGACG
>Ga0134128_10002489_pt1 | contig 22797 bp, 25 predicted proteins | sample KB31754_FD_96462 | JGI IMG/M metagenome (GOLD analysis project Ga0134128, IMG submission 96462) | Terrestrial soil microbial communities with excess Nitrogen fertilizer from Kellogg Biological Station, Michigan, USA - KB3-175-4 | ecosystem: Environmental > Terrestrial > Soil > Unclassified ... | reverse complement strand
TGGTGCCCGGGGCCGGACTCGAACCGGCATGGGGTTGCCCCCGAGGGATTTTCTTACCAACTACAGCTTTCGCTGCTGCGTGCCGCACGATCGTTTGAATCGCGGCGCCGGCGCACATTTGTGGTCTGGACTTTACCTTCACCCTGCCGCGGGGCTTTTGGGCCGGACGGTTTAGGCGGGGGCCGTCAAGTCTCTACACTTTCCGCGAAGCAGTAGCTGCTCGCGGCTTAGCTCGGTATTGCAGCCACCGTGACGTGCTGCTGGTCCACCGAATTTGACCCCATTCACGCCGGGCGTTTCCGCGCCGGGTGCTCAAAGCTCTCAAGTCCCTTGCGTCTACCGATTTCGCCACCCGGGCATCGGGTGCGGGGGGATTCTAGTCGATCTACAGGTGATAAGCTTCTGAATTGGCGACCCTTCTCAGTGACCGTAGACATGTCCGACTTCTGTCTCGAGGGAGAGAACGTGCACCTGTGGCGCGGCGATCATCACGTCCTGCGCGGGGTACGGTTTCAGGTAAGAGGAGGGGAGTGTCTGCAGCTGACTGGCGCGAACGGCGCGGGCAAGACGACACTGCTGCGCACCGCCTGCGGGCTTGCGTACCCGGAAGGCGGAGAGATCACCTGGTGCGGGGAGAGCATCCGCAAAGACATGCAGGCCTTCCACGCGCAACTCGCTTACCTCGGGCACGAGCCGCCGCTCAAGGCGGAGCTGTCGGCGCGGGAAAATCTCGAATACTGGGTGGGCGTGCGACGTCTATTGGCAGATGAGGAGCTTGAACATGCGCTCCAGCGTGTCGGCGCGCAGCAGTGGGCAGACCGTCCGGTGAGGACGCTTTCCGCTGGACAGAAACGCCGGGCAGCGCTGGCGGGACTCACGCTGATGCGCGTACCCCTCTGGTTATTGGATGAGCCGACGACCAACCTCGATGCGGAGGGCCAGAGGCTCGTGGGCGCGCTCATCGCGGAGCACCTGCAGGCCGGCGGCCTTGCGCTCGCCGCCGTGCATCACGAGCTCGCAATGACGGCTGGCCAAGGGCTGCAGCGCCTGGAGCTGACAGTTGCGTGACTCCGGCACCATGGGGACGGCATTGCGACCGGCCTTCGCCGCGGGAGGCATGGGGGGGTCGGCCGTACCGGCTCTGGCTGCCGCGCGCCTGGTGCTTGCCCGTGATCTCAAGCTCGCCTTCCGCAAGCGCAGCCAGCTCGTGCAGCCACTTGCTTTCTTCGCCATCGTCACCACGCTCTTTCCGCTCGGGGTCAGCCCGGAGCTGCCGGTCTTGCGGCCGATGGCGGCGGGCGTGGTGTGGGCGGCCGCTCTGCTATCCTCGCTTCTCGCACTCGAGCTGCTCTTCCGCGATGACGCGCAGGACGGGACGCTCGAGCAGTACGCGCTCTCCGGACGCTCGCTGACATGGCTGCTCGCCGCGAAGACGGCGGCGCACTGGCTGCTGACCGGAGTGCCGCTGGCCCTGATGGCACCGCTTGCAGGGCTGGCGTTGGGAGCGCCCGGGGCGGCGGTGCCGGGCATCGTCGCCTCCGTGGCAGTGGGCACTGTAGCGCTCAGCCTGATCGGCTCGATCGGCGCAGCGCTCACCTTAGGGATCCGGCGCTCCGGGGCGCTGCTGTCGCTCCTGACCCTGCCGCTCGACATCCCGGTACTCATCTTCGGTGCGCGCGCGACGGAACTGGCGATCGGCGGGCAAGCCTATGGGGTACCTGTGCAGCTACTCGCGGCGCTCGCGGTGCTGGGCCTGACGCTCGCGCCGCTCGCCGCCGCGGCGGCAGTACGGATCAATCTGGAGTAGGGCTCAGAAAGACGATGGCCTGGACCTGGTTTCACCGACTCGCTTCGCCGCCACACATTTATCGTATAGCCGGGCGCCTCACACCGTGGCTGGGATGGCCGGCCGCCGTGCTCATCGGGGGAGGACTCATCGGCGGGCTGGTGCTCGCGCCGCCGGATTATCAGCAGGGCGACGGGTTTCGCATCATCTACGTACATGCCCCGAGTGCCTGGATGTCGCTGATGGTCTATACGACCATGGCGGTGGCAGCCGCCATAGGGCTCATCTGGCGAATGAAGGTGGCACACGCCGTGGCGGCGAGCTGCGCGCCGATCGGTGCGTCTTTTACCTTTGCGGCGCTCGTCACCGGGTCGCTGTGGGGCGCGCCCATGTGGGGCACTTACTGGCAGTGGGACCCGCGGCTGACTTCGGAGCTGATCCTGCTCTTCCTGTACCTTGGCTACATGGGCCTGCGCTCAGCCTTCGATGACGTTCAGCGGGCGGACCGCGTGAGCGCGGTTCTGGCGGTGGTGGGTGTGGTGAACGTCCCGATCATTCATTATTCGGTGGTGTGGTGGAACTCTCTGCATCAGGCGCCCTCGGTGATGAGGCTGGGAGCGCCCACCATGCCGCCCTCCATGCTGGTTCCTCTGCTCATGATGTTGCTCGGATTCACGCTGTTCTTCGGGGCGCTGTTGCTCGTCAGACTGCGCGGCGAGGTACTGAGCCGCGAGCGCTCGGCCAGCTGGATCCGCGAGGCGCTGCATCCATGAAGGCGTTCCTCGACATGGGTGGCTATGCGGCGTATGTCTGGCCGTCGTACGCCCTTACGCTCACGGTGATGGTCCTCAACATCGTCGGGGCGCGGCGGCTGCTCAAGCGCTCGCGCAAGGATGCACTGCGTAGACTTATGATCGGAGGCACTGAATCATGACCCCACGACGGCGCCGGCTGGTGCTGGTGCTCGGCATTCTGGCGGGAGTGAGCGTAGCGGGCGCACTGGCGTTGAACGCCTTCCGCCAGGACGTCACCTTCTACTTCGTTCCCACGCAAGTGGCGCAAGGGAAGGTCCATACCGGCCAGGAGTTCCGCATGGGCGGTCTGGTCGAGAAGGGTAGTGTCAGCCGCAAACCCGGCAGCATGGAGGTGCGATTCACCGTGACGGACATGCAGCATCAGATACCGGTCGTGTATGACAAGGTTCTCCCCGACCTGTTCCGCGAGGGCGCGGGAGTGATCGTGCATGGACAGATGCAGCCCAACGGTACCTTCGTCGCGGATGAGGTGCTCGCGAAGCACGATCAGTATTACCGGCCGCCGGGCATCGGACCGAAGCTCGACACCCGCCATGGCGCGCCGCGCGATGCGGCGCTGGAGCAGGGACAACCCACTGCGCGCGCTGCTCCCTCACAGCTTCCGGAGCATCCCTAGATGATTCCCGAGCTCGGCCAATTCGCGCTGATCCTCGCGATGCTGCTTGCGGGTCTGCAGGCGTTCTTCGGCATTGTGGGACCGGCGCAGAAACGCGACCGTTGGATCGCCGCGGTGACACCGGCCGTCTCCGGCCAGTTCGTCATGGTCGCAACCGCGATGGGATGTCTCGTCGCATCGTTCGTCGCCAACGATTTCTCGGTCGCCTATGTCGCGGAGAACTCCAACTCCGCGCTGCCGCTCTTCTATCGGGTCGCAGCGGTATGGGGCTCGCATTCCGGCTCGCTCATCCTCTGGATCTTCCTCCTCGCCTGTTGGACGCTGGCGGCTGCCTTCGGCACTTCGAGGCTGCCGAAGCCCTTCGCCTCGAGGGTGCTCGGGGTGCTCGGGCTCATCAGCTTCGGGTTCCTTCTCTACACGCTTGCCACCTCGAACCCGTTCCTGCGCCTGGATCCGCCCTGGCCCGACGGTGAGGATCTCAACCCGATCCTCCAGGATCCGGGGCTCGCCGGGCATCCGCCGATTCTCTACACCGGCTACGTAGGTCTCGCGGTCGCATTCGCCTTCGCGGGCGCGGCCATGCTGGAAGGGCGGCTCGATAAGGACTGGGCCCGTTGGACGCGACCCTGGACCACTGCCGCCTGGGCGTTCCTCTCGTGCGGCATCGCCCTCGGCAGCTGGTGGGCGTACTACACCCTGGGATGGGGAGGTTTCTGGTTCTGGGATCCGGTGGAGAATGCGTCGTTCATGCCGTGGCTCATGGCCACTGCGCTCATCCACTCGCTCGCGGTGACGGAAAAGAGGGGACTCTTCAAGAGCTGGACGCTGCTGCTCGCAGTGCTCGCTTTCTCACTCAGCCTGGTGGGGACGTTCCTCGTGCGCTCCGGCGTGCTGGTCTCCGTCCATTCCTTCGCGGCGAGCCCGACCCGAGGCACCTTCATCCTCGCCTTCCTCATCGTGATGATCGGTGGTGCGCTCGCACTCTATGCCTGGCGGGCACCGCTCCTGAAGTCCGATGCCGGCTTCGAGCTCACCGCGCGCGAGTCGTTCCTCCTTTTCAACAACATACTGCTCGTGACCGCCTGCGCGACGGTGTTCGCGGGCACGATGGCGCCGCTCATCTCCTCGGCGCTCGGGCTCGGCAAGCTCTCCGTCGGGCCGCCGTACTTCAATCCGACATTCCTGCTCTCGATATTACCGCTGCTGGCGCTGCTCTCAGTGGGCATCCACGCCCGCTGGAAGCGGGGCAGCCTCGGTGACCGGGCGCGCGTCCTCATCCTGACTCTGATCGTGGCGGCGGTGATCGGCTGCGCGATCGTCTTCGGCCTCTTCACCGGCGGCCGGGTGCTCTCGCCGATCGGTGTGGGGCTCGGCGTCTGGATCATTCTCTCCTCCCTCATCGATCCCATCGACCGCCTGCGCCGCCACATCACGATCCCGCGCGCCGTGCTCGGCATGACCATCGCGCATATCGGACTCGGCCTCTTCGTCATCTCCATCACCTCGGTGGAGGCCTTCACGGCCGAGAGCGACGTGGCGCTCGCTGAGGGCGCGACGGCGAAGCTCGGCGCCTATGAATTCCGCTTCGAAGGCGTGAAGCCCATCGAGGGACCCAACTACAGCGGTGTCGGCGGCACGGTCATCGTGACCCGAAACGGCGCGCCCGTCGGCGTCATGCGTCCCGAGAAACGCGAGTACTGGGTGCAGCACACGGTGACCACCGCCTCTTCCATCCGCATGTACCGCACCAGCAACATCCTCATCGCGCTGGGCCAGGACTTGGGCGGCGGCCGCTGGAGCCTCCGGCTGCAGGTGCGGCCGCTCGTGACCTTCATCTGGCTGGCGGCCTTCATCATGGCAGTCGGAGGGATGGTTGCCATCTCGGACCGCCGTTACCGCTCTGCCAGGGTCGAGGCGCCCGCGGTCTCTCCGGTCGGGGCGGTCACGCGAAGCGAGGCGGGATGAATCGCTTCACCATTCCGCTCGTCGCCTTCGTGCTCCTCGTGGCCGTGCTCGCGATCGGCATCAGGCAGTCGCCCGAGAAGGACCTCATTCCCTCACCGCTCATCGGCAAGCCGGCACCCGATTTTTCGCTGCCGAGCCTGACCGATCCCGGACAACGGGTGAGCTCCACCCAGCTGCGCGGACACTGGTATCTCTTCAATGTCTGGGGCACCTGGTGCTACGCCTGCCGCGATGAGCATCCGATGCTGCTCAAGATCCGCCAGGCGGGCGTCATTCCCGTCATCGGCCTCGACTGGAAGGACGACCGGGGCGATGCGCTCTCGTTCCTCAAAGATCAGGGCGATCCCTACCAGAGCATCGCCGTCGACCACGATGGGAGTGAGGCGATCATGTGGGGCGTCTACGGCGCACCCGAGAGCTTCCTGGTCGATCCGCAGGGCATCGTCGTCAACAAGTTCATCGGCCCCATCACCGAGCAGCAGTGGCAGCAGCAGATTCTGCCGCGCCTCTCGATGAGTGCGGCGCCGGCCTCTGCCGCGAGCTCGTCGTGAGAGTGGAGAGGAGCTGCCTGCTCGTGGCCGCACTCGTGGCCTCGCTCTTCCTCTGGGCCCGCCCGGCCCACGCAATCGCCCCGGAGCAGATGCCGACGCCGCAGCTCGAGGCGAGATACCTCGCGCTCATCCACGGCTTTCGCTGCATGCAGTGTCAGGACGAGTCGCTCGCCGACTCGCCGGTGAATCTCGCGGCCGACATGCGCCGCGAGATCCGCGACATGTTGCTCGCCGGCAAGTCGGATGAGCAGATCCGCGACTTCATGGTCTCCCGCTACGGCTACTTCATCCTCTTCAAGCCGCCCTTCGTGCTGAAGACCGCGTGGCTCTGGCTCACTCCCGGCGTGCTGCTCCTGGTCGGAGTCATTACCGCCCTGACGGTCATCCGCAGGCGCGCGGCGCTCGCCGCGACCGACCTCGAAGACAACGACCTGACGGATGCCTAGCGGATGATCGTTTTCATCATACTGGCCGGCGCGCTGGCCGTGCTCTGCGTGGCCGTGATCGCCGTACCGCTGCTGAAGCCGGTGCCGTCGAAGACGGCATCGGCACGCTGGACGGCGCTCGCCGCCGCCGGTGTGTTGGTCATCGGGTCCACGGGTCTCTATGCCGCCTGGAGCAACTGGTCGTGGCTGAAGTCGCCGGGCGTAGCATCGCCGGAGGGAATGGTCGAGCGCCTGCTGCACCAGCTCAATGATCACCCCGACGACCTCTCCGGCTGGCTGATGCTCGGGCGCTCATACGTGACCCTGCAGGAATATCCGCTCGCCGTGCGCGCCTACGGAAGGGCGGACCGACTGGCCGGCGGCCACAACGTCGAGGCGCTCATCGGTGAGGCCGATGCCCTCATCCAGATGGATGACTCACAGATCGAGGGCCAGGCGGGCCAGCTCATCGAGCGGGCACTCGCGATCGACCCCACATCGCCCCAGGCGCTCTTCTTCGGTGCAGCCGCGGCGCTCCATCGGGGCGAGCTGCCGCTCGCGCGCGCGCGCTTCTCCAAGCTCCTCACGCTCAATCCACCCGCCCGCGTCCGCGCGATCCTCGAGCAGGAAATCACCGGCATCGATCAGAAGCTCGCCGGCCATGCGGATCCTGCCCCCACTAAACCCTGACTGACCCAACGGAAGTTGTAGGAACCGGCCCTGCATTCGGATAACAGACCGGAAGTGGGCTTGCGCCCGGCATGCCTCTTGCTGAGTCTCTGATTGCTCGCTGGCCGGGATCTTCTGAAGAAGTCCCTGGGCCGCACATCGATTGCTGCCGCTGTGGTTGCCCGCGAGCCCCATTCGAACCCAGCATGTGTGAGGAGAGAAGTGATGGCTCAGGTATCAGGTCATGACGGTCGCGGCTCGGAAGGCCGGACGTCCAATCGCGGATTCGCCTCGATGAACACGGAGCGGCAGCGGCAGATCGCCAGCATGGGCGGTAAGGCCGTCCCCGATGAGAAGCGCAGTTTCTCGCAGAATCGCCGGCTCGCCGCGGAGGCAGGGCGCAAAGGTGGTCAGAGCGTCCCCGGCGCGAAGCGCAGTTTCTCGCAGAATCGCGAGCTGGCTGCGACCGCGGGCCGCAAAGGCGGACAGAGCGTGCCGGATGAGAAGCGCAGCTTCTCGCAGAACCCGGAGCTCGCGGCCGAAGCCGGCCGCAAGGGCGGGCAGGCGAGCCACGGAGGCGGCGGCAGCGAGGGCCACCGGGGAGACTCGAGGTCCTGACGGAGACCGTTCCCTAGGGATCTGGGAGCGCCGGCAGCCATCGAGCTGTCGGCATTTCCCTGCGCCTTCTTGCAAAGATTGCCCTTTCGATTGCAGTTCTTACCGACTCGCTTGCGTCCAAGGTCCTTTTCCAGGGCACCTTGACCCCCGCACGCGGCTGGACTATGTTCCGGCCGACAGAAAACTAGGGGAGCCCCGTCAAGGGGCTGAGAGGCCAATGGCGCCGGTACGGCGCGGCGTGGCGACCCTCCGAACCTGATCCAGTTCATGCTGGCGTAGGAAAGTTCTTTTCCCGTCCTTTCTCACGACGGCCTGCTGGATCTTCCGCGGTCCCACCGCCCCAGGAGCATCCAGATGAGTGCCGTTCCGCTGACCGTCGTCTCCGAGTCGCTCCCCGCTTCCCGCAAGGTCTTCGAGGCTGGCCGCGTCCATCCGCAGGTGCGTGTGCCCATGCGGGAGATCTCGCTCCACCCGTCCGCAAATGAGCCGCCGCTCCTCGTCTACGACTCCTCAGGCCCCTACACCGACCCGGCAGTGCCGATCGACATCGAGCGCGGCCTGCCGCGCCTCCGGGAAGCCTGGATCACCGGCCGGGGCGATGTGGTATCCGGCGCGGGCCGGCCCGTGCAGCCGCAGGACAATGGCCTCACTGCAGGCGGCGCATCCGGCACCCCGCCGTTCCCGGTGACCCGCCCGCCGCTCAGGGCCCGCGGCTCCGCCGCCGTCACCCAACTCGCCTACGCCCGTGCCGGCATCGTGACCCCGGAGATGGAGTTCATCGCGATCCGCGAGAACCTCGGCCGCGAGCGCCGTCGCGCTGCCGGCGCCCGTGACGGCAACTCCTGGGGCGCATCGATCCCGGATTTCGTCACGCCGGAGTTCGTGCGCGCCGAAGTGGCCGCGGGCCGCGCCATCATCCCGGCCAACATCAATCACCCGGAATCCGAGCCGATGATCATCGGCCGCAACTTCCTGGTGAAGATCAATGCCAACATCGGCAACTCCGCCGTCGCCTCCTCGACCGCCGAGGAAGTGGACAAGATGGTATGGGCGATCCGCTGGGGCGCGGACACCGTCATGGATCTTTCCACCGGCCGCAACATCCACACCATCCGGGAGTGGATCCTGCGCAACTCTCCGGTGCCCATCGGCACCGTGCCCATCTACCAGGCGCTCGAGAAGGTGGGCGGCATCGCCGAGGATCTCACCTGGGACGTGTTCCGCGACACACTGATCGAGCAGGCGGAGCAGGGCGTCGACTACTTCACGATCCACGCGGGCGTGCGCCTGCACTACGTGCCGCTCACGGTCAACCGGGTCACCGGCATCGTCTCCCGCGGCGGCTCGATCATGGCGAAATGGTGTCTCGCGCACCATCGCGAGAGCTTCCTCTACGAGCATTTCGAGGAGATTTGCGAGATCTGCCGCGCCTATGACGTCAGCTTCTCCCTCGGCGATGGCCTGCGTCCGGGCTCGATCGCGGATGCCAACGATGCCGCGCAGTTCGCGGAGCTCGAGACCCTGGGCGAGCTCACCCGCATTGCGTGGCAGCGGGACTGTCAGGTGATGATCGAAGGGCCCGGCCACGTGCCGATGCACAAGATCAAGGAGAACATGGACAAGCAGCTCGCCACCTGTGGCGAGGCGCCGTTCTATACCCTGGGACCTCTCACCACCGACATTGCTCCGGGCTATGACCACATCACCTCGGCGATCGGCGCGGCGATGATCGGGTGGTACGGCACCGCAATGCTCTGCTACGTCACGCCCAAGGAGCATCTGGGGCTTCCTGACCGCAACGACGTCAAGACCGGCGTCATCACTTACAAGATCGCAGCGCACGCAGCGGATCTCGCCAAAGGCCATCCCGGCGCGCGCGATCGTGATGATGCGCTGTCGCGCGCGCGGTTCGATTTCCGCTGGAGCGATCAGTTCAACCTGTCCCTCGATCCTGACACCGCCTGCGCCTTCCATGACGAGACGATGCCGAAGGAGGCGCACAAGGTGGCGCACTTCTGCTCCATGTGCGGCCCGAAGTTCTGCTCCATGCGCATCTCCCATGAGGTGCGCGCGGAGGCAAAGCAGCAGGGCATGCAGGAAATGGCCGAGAAGTTCCGCGCCTCGGGGAGCGAGATCTACGTGCCCTCCGGCGAGTCGGCGGGCTGAAGTGCGCGCCATCGTCCTCGGTGCGGGCGTGGCCGGGCTCGCCTGCGCGGTGGATCTCGCCGAGCGCGGCGTGGCGGTGGAGGTGTTGGAGCGGGGAGAGCGCTTGGGTAACACCTCCTGCTCCTGGTACGCGGGCGGCATGCTCGCGCCGTGGTGCGAGCATGAAAGCACGGAGCCGCTGATCGCCGCTCTCGGCATGGAGAGCCTCGAGTGGTGGCCCGCGAGATTTGCCGGCACTGTGCGGCGCGGCAGTCTCGTCGTGGCCCACGGACGGGACGCCGGCGAGCTGCGGCAATTCGCGCGGCGCACCGAGCACTATCAGTGGCTCGAGACGGACGCCTTGGCGGCGCTCGAGCCCGATCTCGCGGGCCGCTTCAGCCAGGCCCTCTACTTTCCGGAAGAAGGGCATCTCGATCCGCGAGCCGCGCTGGCTGCACTTGCCGACAGGCTTGCGGCACTCAGCGTCCCGATTCGCTTCCGAGTGGGCGTCGAGACCTCCCGCGAGGCGGCGCTTGCGGCGGAGGCGGAGGGGTCTGCCGTCGTCGATTGCCGCGGTCTCGCAGCCCGCGATGCGTTGAAGGATCTTCGCGGCGTCAAGGGCGAGATGCTGGTCGTCAGACTCCCCGATCTCAACCTCTCGAGACCCATACGGGTACTGCATCCCCGCGTGCCCGTGTACGTCGTGCCCCGGGGGGATGGCCACTACATGATCGGCGCGACCATGATCGAGAGCGATCAGCCGACGCGCATCACCGCACGCTCGATGCTGGAGCTGCTGGGAGCAGCCTACGCCCTGCATCCGGCGTTCGCAGAGGCGGAGATCGCGGAGATCGGCACGGGTGTGCGACCGGCCTTTCCCAACAATCTGCCGCGCGTGTGCCGGATCGGCGGCACGGTATACGTGAACGGTCTTTATCGCCACGGCTTCCTCCTTGCCCCGGCGCTTGCGCGCCGGGCTGCGAAAGAGGTGCTCGCGCCAAGTCATTCTGAGGTGACTCATGAGGATTCTGGTCAACGGCGCTTCGCGTGAGGTCGGGGCGGCGGATCTCGCCGCAGCCCTGGAGGAGCTCGGCTACGCCGGTGCCGTGATTGCCACCGCGGTGAACGGCGAGTTCGTGCCGGCCGCCGACCGGCAGGCCTCCCGGCTCACCGAGGGCGATCGGATCGAAGTCCTGGCGCCCATGCAGGGCGGTTAGGAGCGTGACCATGTTGCGACTCTATGACACGGAGCTGCGCTCGCGGCTGCTGCTCGGCACCGCCCGTTATCCGTCGCCCTCGATCCTGACAGAGGCCGTGAAGGCGAGCGGCGCGCAGCTCGTCACCGTGTCGCTCCGACGGGAAGCAGGCGGCGAGCGCGCGGGCCAGGGATTCTGGTCGATCATCCGCGATCTCGGCGTGCGTGTGCTACCCAACACCGCGGGCTGCCATTCCGTCAAGGAAGCCGTGACCACCGCGCACATGGGACGGGAAGTCTTCGGCACCTCCTGGGTGAAACTCGAGGTTATCGGAGAGGACGAGACGCTGCAGCCGGACGTCTTCGGGCTCCTCGAGGCGGCTCGCATCCTCTGCAAGGAAGGCTTCGAGGTCTTCCCGTACACGACCGAGGATCTCATCGTCGCCGAGCGGCTGCTCGAGGCCGGCTGCCGCATGCTCATGCCGTGGGGCTCGCCGATCGGCTCGGGGCGCGGCCTCAACAATCTCTTCGGTCTTCAGGCCCTGCGCGCCCGCTTTCCCGAAGTGCCGATGGTCGTCGACGCGGGGATCGGCGTGCCCTCGCATGCCTCCCAGGCACTCGAGCTCGGCTTCGATGCCGTCCTCATCAACACGGCGGTCTCTCAGGCGCGCGATCCGGTTGGCATGGCTGGCGCGTTCGCGCAGGCCGTGGCGGCAGGCAGAGCTGCATACCTCGCCGGACCCATGGAGCCCCGCGACCTCGCGGTGCCATCTACCCCCGTCATCGGGAAGGCATTCCTCGGATGAGCCTGCCGCGTGTCTATCCGATAGTCGACAGTGCAGCGTGGATACGCCGCCTGCTGCCCGCGGGCGTGCGCCTGGTGCAGCTTCGGATGAAGGATCGCATCCCCGAGGAGTTGAGAGCCGAGATCCGCGAGTCTCAGGGACTCTGTGCGCGCGCCGGTGCGCAGCTCGTGCTCAACGATCATTGGCAGCTCGCGCTCGATGAGGGCTGTGACTTCGTGCACCTGGGCCAGGGCGATCTCGACACGGCGGACGTGCCCGCGCTCCGTCGCGCGGGTATCCGGATCGGCATCAGCACCCATGATGAGGCCGAGCTCGCACGCGCCCTCGACTTGGAGCCGCAGTACATCGCGCTCGGACCTATTTACCCGACACTGCTCAAAGTGATGGCCTTCGCCCCACAGGGGCTCGGGCGCATCGGTGAGTGGAAGCGCCGGATCGGCACCATTCCGCTCGTTGCGATCGGCGGTATCACGCTCCAGCGTCTACCGGGTGTGCTCGCAGCAGGAGCCGACTCGGCGGCAGTCGTGACGGATATCGTCAGGAATCCTGATCCGGAAGCGCAGATGGAAGCCTGGGTCAGCCAGGGCGCACTCGCATGACCGACCGCTACGCGCGCCAGAGGGTGTTGCCCGAGATCGGCGTCGAAGGCCAGGAGCGCCTCGGCGCGGCCACCGTACTGGTCGCGGGCGCGGGCGGACTCGGCTGCCCGGTACTTCAGTACCTCTGTGCCGCAGGCGTGGGTAGCCTCCTCATCGTCGATCACGACAGCATCGATGAATCCAACCTGCACCGCCAGCCGCTCTACCGCATGAGCGATCTCGGCGAGCCAAAAGCGCGGGCCGCGGGCGCTGCCATGAGACTGCTGAACCCGCACGTGCGCGTAGAGGAGGCCGTCGAGCGGCTGACACCGGCCAATGCGGCCGAATGGGTCTCGCGTGCCGACGTCATCGTCGATGCCGCAGATAGCCTCGCACTCACTTACATTCTGAGCGATGAGTGCTTCACTCAAGGCAAGCCTCTCGTCAGCGCCTCGGTGCTGGGACTTTCCGGCTATGTCGGCGCCTTCTGCGGCGGCGCGCCGAGCTATCGCGCGGTCTTTCCCGAAATGCCTCGCCAGGCCGGCTCCTGTGCGCAGTCGGGTGTGCTCGGCACCGCCGTGGGTGTCATGGGCACGCTGCAGGCGCACCTGACTCTGGCGATTCTCCTGCAGCTCTCTCCGAGTCTCGGGCAGCTGGTCAGCGTGGACTTTCGCACCCTGCGCTTCAGCGGATTCTCGTTCGCCTCGGCACGCGAGCCAGCGGGACCGACCCTGCGTTTCATCGCCCCCGAAGAGGTGCGCGAGGCCGATCTCGTGATCGACCTGCGTGGCCTCACCGAAGCCCCGGTGTCGCCGTTCCCTGGAGCGCTCCGTGTCGCCGTGGATGACATCGAGAGAGCAGGGCTTCCTGACACCTCAGCCTCGCGCATCGTACTCTGTTGCCGGTCAGGGATCCGCGCCTGGCGCGCCGCGCAGGCCCTGCGGCGCGTTGGATGCGCCGATCTGGCGCTGATCGCCCTGGGCGATTGAGTCGTGAGCAGGCGCCCCGCAGTCCTGGTGATCGCGGGGTCCGACTCGAGCGGCGGCGCCGGCATCGTGCGCGACCTGCGCGTGCTGGCGGACCTGAATGTGGAGGCGCTTTGCGCCGTCACAGCGGTGACCGCTCAGACACACGGCCAGCTGATCAGCGCTCATCACATCCCGCCCGATCTCGTGCGCGCCCAAATCCGCACAGCACTCGCATCCGCTGCCGTCGGCGCCATCAAAATCGGCATGCTGGGAACGGCCGCGACAGTCAGGGCTGTGGCCGAAGCTCTGCCTCCTGCAGACACGATACCGATCGTGCTCGATCCGGTATTGCTTTCCTCATCCGGTGGCGTGCTGCTCGATGAGGCGGGGCGGGCAGAGATGATCGCGCGGCTCTTCCGGCGCGCGACCGTGCTGACACCCAACATCCCGGAAGCCGCGAGTCTCTGCGGTGCGTCGCCGGCCGCGAGCCCGGAAGCAGGGGTGGCGCAGGCGCGGGCACTCCTTGCGACCGGCGCGCGCGCGGTCCTGCTCAAGGGCGGCCATGGCGAGGGCCCCGAGGCGGTGGACCTCCTTCTCTGCGCGGACGAAGAGCCGATATGGCTCTCCTCGGCGCGCATCGAGGGCCGCTGCCGCGGTACGGGGTGTGCACTCGCCTCGGCCCTTGCGGCCGGCCTCGCGGGGGGCTCATCGGTCGAGGCAGCCTGCCGGGAAGCCAGGCAATACGTGCTTTCCATGCTGGCCGCGCGAGCCCCCTGAGGCGGCACTCGCCATTTCGATGATGGTTCCTTATAGTGAGCCGGTCGCCGACAGGAAAGCATCTGTCATCGAGACCCGGCCGATGGCTTTTGACATAAGGCTCGCTGCGCTCGTTGTCGCAACCGCAGCTCTGGGGGCTTGCTCCGCCCCGCTCAGCGTCAATCTGACCGATACGCCCGTCGACGACGCCACCTCGGTCGTCATCGACTTCACCGGCGTCGACCTGCACAACACCAACGGGAGCACGTTCAGCGTCAAGTTCCCGAGTCCCCTGCAGATCGACCTGCTGACGCTGCAGAACGGGCTCACCGGAGCGCTGCTGCAGAACGAATCCGTGCCCGCGGGCAAGTACGACTCGATACAGCTCCATGTGCTCGCCGACAAGGACACGCAGGGGGAGTCGTTCATTACCCTCAATACCGGCGCGCAGTTTCCCCTCTTCATCCCGAGCGGATCGGAAACGGGACTGAAGCTCCTCACGCCTTTCACGGTGACACAGGGTAAGCCGCTGCAGCTCCTCATCGAGTTCGACCTGCGCCAGTCGGTCACCGGGACCGATGGGCAGAACTACCTGCTCGTCCCGGCGCTGCGCCTGGAGGATCAGTCGCAGGTAGGCGTTCTCACCGCGAGCGTCGATCTCGGCGCGATCGCCGCCCAGCAGCTCGGCCCCGGAGCGCAGCTCGCCCAGTGCGATCCCGGCGTCTTCCTTTTCTCCGGCGCCTCGGCGACGCCCCAGAACGGCGGCGGCGCGGATCTGGCCGACTTCCAGCCGGTTCAGGTCGGACAGTCCTCGGTCTCCTTTTCTTTCGTGGCGGCAGGTACCTACACGGTGGCGGCGACCTGTAACTACGGCCTCTACGACCCTGCGGCGACACCGGGGCAATCCGGCTACCAGCCTCTGCATTGGATCATCGAGGACAGTGTGTCGGTGACGGCCAACTCCACGACGCTCGTCGCTCTGCCGTCCCCGACATCCTCCAACCTCGTCAACTGACCGGCGGCAATTGCGTTGCCGCACGGTTAGGCTATATTCGCATCACAACAGAACCGAGAGCTGCCGCACGCCTACCCAAGGCTGACGGCGATATCGTCTCGCACCGGAGGAGTTCACGGATGTCGAAGCTCGTACGATCGCGCACTGCCCGCTGGGTCCTGCCGCTGGCGGCTCTCACAGCCCTGTACGGCTGCGGTGGCGGAGGGGGCTCCAGCATGATGGGGACCTCCAGCCCCACGGGCACCGGCGGCTCCACCGGCACCGGCGGCTCCACCTTCACGCCGGGCGTTTTTCAGCCGTCGTCGAAATTCCAGGCGCTCTGCGCCAAGCCGCGCGCGGGAACCTCGGACCGCCAGGGCTCGACCCTCGATGAGAACAACTGGCTGCGCTCGTGGACGCATGAGCTTTACTTCTGGTACAACGAGGTGCAGGACGTCGATCCTTCGACTGTCAGCACCACCGCGCAGTACTTCCAGCTGATGAAGACGATGCAGACCACGGCTTCGGGTGCCCCGAAGGACCGGTTCCATTTCACCTACCCGACGTCGGTTTGGGATGCGCTGTCGCAGCAGGGAGTGGAAGTCGGGTACGGCCTGCAGTTCGAGATCATCCAGGCCACCCCGCCGCGAAGCGTCAAAATAGCCTATCTCGAGAGCAATCTGCCGACCACGACGGCCTCACAGAGCCTCGTACGCGGTGATACGGTACTGACCGTGGATGGGGTGGATCTCGTCAACGCAACGGACCAGACGAGCATCAACACCCTCAACGCCGGCCTCTCTCCGGCCAATGCCGGTGAGAAGCACACCTTTACCGTCGAGGACCCGGGCTCGAGCACGCCACGGACGATCACGCTGACCTCGGTCAACGAGACCACGACGCCGGTTCTGCTCGAGAAGGTAGTCACCGGTCCCAGCGGCACCGTGGGATATATCCTCTACAACGATCAGGTCGCCACGGCGGAATCCGAGCTGATCGCCGCGATCAACGACCTGAGGTCCAAGGGGGTCACGAACCTCGTTCTCGACCTGCGTTACGACGGCGGCGGCTTACTCGACCTCGCGAGCGAGCTCGGCTACATGATCGGCGGCGCCCAGACCGCCGGCCAAATATTCGAGCAGCAGCAGTTCAACAATCAGTACAGCACCACCAATCCGGTGACCGGGCAGCCGCTCACTCCGACGCTCTTCCACAACACGACTCAGGGTTTCTCGACGACGGCCGGGCAGGCGCTGCCGACCCTCAATCTGATGCAGGTGGCCGTGATCACCGGCCAGGACACCTGCTCTGCGAGCGAGTCCATCATCAACAGCCTCGAGGGCGTGGGCGTCACCGTCTACCAGATCGGCTCCAGGACCTGCGGCAAGCCCTATGGCTTCTATCCGCAGGACAACTGCGGCACGACCTACTTCTCGATCGAGTTCCAGGGCGTCAACGCCAAGGGATTCGGGGACTACGGGGACGGCTTTTCGCCGGCGAACACCACCCCTGCGGCCGGCGTGTCCGTTCCAGGCTGCTCGGTCGCGGATGATTTTGATCACGCACTCGGCGATACAGCAGAAGGGCGGCTCCACGCGGCGCTGGCGTACCTGGCCAACCCGCAGGCCGCTACCTGCCCGACGCCTCCGACCGGTAACGCGCCACAGACAACGCTGACACAGCGCGAGCTTCTCGATCGGATCTTCGTCCGCTCACCCTTGAGGCAGATGCGCATTTTGCGCAGGTGATGGCCCCATGAAACGCTGCCTGGACCACCGCCGGCCGCGAAAGCGGGTCTCGCGGTGGGCCGGGACGCTGTTGCTGTTTGCGGTGATAGCGTTACCTGCCTGCGGCAGCTGGCCCTGGGTGCGCGAGCAGCCGGCGGTGATCGCACATTCGACCGCTGCGAGCCGCGCGGACCTCGAGCAGGCCGTTTCCCAGGCTTTCGGCGGCGCGCCGATCAGGCTCGCGGACGATGCGCTGACGCGCGACAGCCTGCTGCTCGTCGGGCGAGCACAGGCGCGCGATGCGCGCGGGCTGCCGTTGAATGGCCGCGAGCTCGAGCGGCCGCAGCATTTCCGCCTCTTTCGGCGCGGCTCGCGCTGCGTCCTGCTTCATGTCGAGACGGGCAGATCGAGCAGGCTCATGCATACGGATTGCAACGTGTTGCCTGGTGGACACAGTCCTGACTGACGCTAAAGGACGACAGCTTGCGACGCGGGTCACATTTGCGATGAGATATGTCATCCGCCGGCATTTTCCGGTCCAGCGGCGGGAGCATCAGTCTCCCGTCTGGAGGCGTCATGAAGACGATGAGCGGAAACTTCCGCAACCCGCGCCTCGGGTTGTATGTTGGTCTGGTGCTGACACTGCCTGCATCGCTGGCGTTGGAGGGCGCAGGGCTGCGGCTCGCGCTCGATCCTGACTCCCATCTCCCCGGCGCCGCGATCGTGATCGGGGCGGTGATCTGCCTCATCGGCGCGGTGCTCCTCGGGATCACCGCGCGGCGCGAACATGCCGCTTCGCGGGTGCCCCCGGTGCAGCCCGCCCGCAGCCGGACCGGCATGCCCCGGCCCCGCAGCGGGGAAGAGGCCGTGGCTCTCGCGCACGCACAGAAAATGGAGGCGCTCGGTGTCCTCGCCGGCGGCGTCGCCCACGATTTCAACAACCTGTTGCACGTGATCCGCAACTCCCTCGACATCCTGCAGCGCCAGGGGCCGCAGCCCGACGCGGGCCGCTATCTCGACATGATCCGCCGCAACACCGACCAGGCCGCGGCGCTCACGCGCCAGTTGCTCGCGTTCTCGCGGCGCCAGCCGCTCGAGCTGCGGCCGATCGATCCCAACGGCCTCGTGATGCAGGTGACGGAGCTCCTGCGCCACTCGCTCGGGGAGCGGATCACGATCGAGACCGTGCTCGGCCGGGAAGTGTGGGATGTGGCGGCCGATGCCGGCCAGCTCGAAACCGCGCTCCTCAATCTGGCGATCAACGCGCGCGATGCGATGTCGCAGGCGGGCCTTCTCACCATCGAGACGGCGAACGCCATGCTGGATGAGACTTCCGCCACTGTCAGGGGACTGCGCAGGGCGGGTCAGTACGTCATGATCGCCGTGTCCGATACCGGAACGGGCATGCCGCCCGAGGTCGCGGCCCGCGCCTGCGAGCCTTTCTTCACCACCAAGGGGCCGGGCCACGGTACTGGCCTCGGGCTCTCGCAGGTGGCCTGCTTCGCCCAGCAGGCGGGCGGCCACGTGCGGATCTCGAGCGAGCCGGGCAGGGGGACGACGGTGCGGCTCTACCTGCCCAAGTCCGGACCGTTTCCTCGGGCGCTGCCGCTCGCACGGCCGGGTCAAAAGGGTGGCCGTAGGCTTCGCGGAGGGCTCAACCCGCGCGAGCGCGGGCCGCAGAGCCCTGCCACCCGCGCCGATGCGCTTCCCTGTCCCTTGCGGGTGGTCGGCGCGAACCGGGAGGGATGAAGCCCGAAAGGGCACACCGAATAATCCAGCAGCAGGCTTGTAGCCCTCGCCGCGCATCCCCAGAATGAAGGCCGGAACCCCGGCCCATGCCGGCTGCCCAAATGGCTCGGACCGCCTGCGGGTCCCGGACTCGAGAGCTTCACTGCCTATGCCAAAGCGAATCACCCTGTCTCTCGGCGCCCTGCTGATCGTCGCCTGCACGCTGCCTGCACTCGCGGCCGATGCAACCCCGGACCAGGTCTATCAGGCGGCCCGCAGCGGCAATCTGGCCGAAGCCCAGCAGATGATGGCGCAGGTGCTGCGCGATCATCCGCAAAGCGGCCGCGCGCATTTCGTGGCTGCGGAAGTCGATGCCCGCGCAGGCAACTACGGGCTCGCCCGCCAGGAGCTCAAGACGGCCGAATCGCTCGACCCGAGCCTGGCGTCGAAGGATCCCCGGGCCGTGCGGGAGCTCGAGCAGCAGCTCGGAGACTCGCGTGCCTCGGTTCTCAGGCAGCTGGCGCCGGTGCGCGTCATAGGCCATTCCTCGAGCTTCGGGCTCTTCCTCTTCCTCATCGGCGCGGCCGTAGTGCTCTGGCTGGTGCTGCGGCGGCGAGCGGCGGCCATGGGATACCCGCAGTACCCCGGCAGCGTTCCCCCCGGCGTTCCGCCGGGAGGGTATGGGCCGGGCGGTTACGGTCCTCCCGGTTATCCGCCGGGCGGCTACACCCCCGGAGGCGGCTCCGGGATCATGGGCAGTGTTGCCTCGGGTCTCGCACTCGGCGCCGGTGTTGCGGCGGGTGAAGAGCTGGTGGAGCACATGACGGGCGGCGGCAGAAGCGCCGGCGGCGGCGGCCTGGTTCCACCCGCGGAAGCCGGGCAGATGCCCGATCCCAATGCTGACATGGGCGGTCAGGACTTCGGACTCGATGACCCCGGCTCATGGGACGACGGGAGCGGCGGCGGTGGTGGCTGGGACGACGGCGGAGGCGGCGGCGACGGCGGTGGATGGACCTAGGCAGGCGTCTTCTGCCGCATCCAGCGCCTTGCCAGGGGCTCGACCGTCGTAGCCTGAATCAGGATGCTGAAAATCGCGACCATATAAGTGGCGGTGACGATCAGCTCCTTGGCATGCCCCTCGGTCAATGACAGGGCCAGCGCTATCGCGAGTGCTCCGCGCAGTCCCGCCCATGTCATGAGCTTCACCGTGTGCGGCTCGAAGCGCTGAAAGCGGCGCAGCACGGCGACGGGCAGACCCACACTGACATAACGCGCCACCAGCACGATCGGCAGGGCTGCCGCGGCAGGGATGAGATAGTCCCGAATCGTACCGGCGACCGCGGTCAGCTCGAGGCCCACCAGGCCGAAAAGAATCAGGTTGAGAAGATCGTCCGTGAGCTCCCAGAACATGAAGAGCCGCTCGCGCGTCAGGTCCGACATCGCATACTCGCGCCCGCTGCCGACGACCAATCCCATCACCACCGCGGCTATTGGGGCGGAGACTCTCAGTCCGTCCGCTGCCGCATAGCCACCCGTGGCCATGGCGAGGGTGATCAGCGTCTCCACGGTGTAGCTGTCGACGCTACGCAGCAGCAGCAGGCCGACATAGCCGATCGCCAGTCCGAAGAGCGCACCGCCCACGATCTGTTGGATGAACATCACCGCCACGCCGGCGGCTCCGGGGAAGGGCACCATGGGCCCGGCGCCGTGCATGCTGCCCGTAATGCCGACCAGCACCACGAAGAGCACCACTCCGGTGCCATCGTTGAAGAGCGCCTCGCCCGTGATCTTGGTGAGGAGTGAAGGCGGGACGCCCGCCTGTTTGAGCAGCCCCATTGCGGCAATCGGATCGGTCGGGGAGATGAGCGCGCCGAAAATAAAGCTCTCGAGGAGCGAGAGCGGCGTGCCGAGCACATGCGTCACCCAGAAGAACGCAAGCCCGACCAGCACGGTCGAGATCACGACCCCCACGGTCGCGAGCAGAATCACGAGCCACCGGGCCCGAGCGAGGCCGATCACGTCGAGGTGCAGGCTCCCGGCAAAGAGCAGCAGCCCGAGGAGGCCATGGAAGACCAGATTCGGGAAGTCGAGCCTGCGTACGGCGAGCTGGCCCCAAGCGGCCACCTCCGGCACGACCTGCCCCACGGCCACGGTCGCCACGGAGATCAACAGCGCCACCGCCGTGATGCCGACCGTATCCGGCAGGCCCACGAGCCTGGAGTTCGCATAGCCGCTCAGGGCGACTATGGTGATGACCGCGGCTACGACCGTGAAGATCGGCATGGCCGGACAAGATATAGGTTCCCGGGCGATGCCGTCGAGGCGGACACTGTGAGCCATCTGCACGACGACGCGCGGCCGGCGTTGCGCGTACACTACGGATACCTGGGGGTTCCGGAACGCCCGAAAGGGGACGAGCGACAATGGCCGACGAGCGTCGTAAACGGCTGTTGGACCAAGTATTCAGCCACCGGGCTGCACTGCAAAAATACCTGCGAAAGTTCGTCGGTGGAGCGGAAGACGTCGACGATCTGGTGCAGGAGGCTTACGTGCGGGTGTGTGCCATGCCCGCCGGACAGGTCGTGGAATCGCCGCGGGCGTTGCTCTTTCGCATCGCCCATAATCTCGCCGTCGACCGTGCCCGCCAGAGGGTGAGCCGCGCTACCGACGCGGTAGCGGATTTCGAGCCGTTGAACGTCTTTTCTCAGGAGGCCGAGCCCGATGAGCAGGCCGACCTGCGGCGGCGATTCGAGTCGTTCTGTGCGGCGGTTGACAGCCTGCCGCCGCTTTGCCGCCGGGTGTTCGTATTGCGCAAGGTGTACCAGCTCTCACACGCCGAGATCGCCGAAGTGCTCGGACTCTCGCACAGCACGATCGAGAAGCACGTCGCCAAAGGGCTCGTGCGCTGCCGCGACCGGTTGCGCAGCCTCGGCCTCCTCGAGGGGTTGGAAGTTGACTCAGATGAGCCGTTGCGGCGGCGGGTCAGGGACGGGGAATCGAGATGAGCCAGATCGTCAGACTGAAGACGCGCACCCAGATCGAGAACGAGGCCGCCGTTTGGACCTGGCGCCTCGATTCCGGCGGCCTCGCTGCCGGCGAGCGTGACCAGCTCGAGGCATGGCTCAGGGAGGACCCCCGGCATCGGCGCGCGTTCGAGGAACTGAGCCGCACCTGGAGTGTGCTCGACCGGCTGGCTGAGCGGGAGCCGGATGAGGACTTCGCCACACCCGTGTGGCAGGACCCCCGCCCGGTTGTGCTGGAACCTCCGGCGCGTGCACCGCGGAGGTGGACAGGGTACTGGGGAGCGGCTGCGGCCGCAGTGCTCGTGGCAGCGCTCGGGACCGCTCTCTGGGTTGCACGGCGCCCCGGCATGCAGGTCATGGCGACGGCGGTCGGTCAGCATCGCCACGTGAAGCTGGCGGACGGCTCCCAGATAACACTCAACACCAACACGCTGCTCGCGGTGAAGCTCACTGCGCAGCGCCGTGATGTCTATCTGCGCAGGGGCGAGGCGCACTTCGACGTCGTTCATGAGGGCGCACGGCCGTTCTTCGTGCATGCGGGCGATGCGCTCATCCGTGATGTCGGAACACAGTTCGAGGTGCGCGTCAATTCCGACCGGGACGTCGATGTGCTCGTGAACGAGGGACGGGTAGAGGTGCACGGGCCCGCAGCCAGACCTCAGGCAGAAAACGCAGCCGCCGCTGCAGACGGCGAGGACGGCGGCTGGGTGAGGGCGCTGAGCGCGGGAGAGCAGCTCTCGATCGCCGGACCCGATCTCAGGGTCATGGCGGTCAGTCCGCACCAGGTTGCCGATGAGCTCGCCTGGCGTGACGGGGCGCTGGTCTTCGAACGCGAGCCGCTTTCTCAGGCGGTTGCCGAGGTCGGGCGCTACACCAGCGAGCGCATCGTTCTCACGGGACCCCAGGTTGCATCGCTGCGCATCAGCGGGCGCTTCCGGACGGATGACGTGCCCGGGTTCTTTCAGGCGCTGCAGGCCGCTTTGCCGGTGCGGGTGAGCCGGGCGAGTCCGCGGGTCGTGTACATCGCACCGCGCTAGGCGGTGCCCCCTTAGCGCCCGGGTACGCACGCCGCGGCCGTGGCGTGCCCCGCCCGTGGCGGCCCCGCCACGGACCGATCTCCTCAGATCCCTCGTCCGCGGGCGCGTACTCACGAGGCTCACATCCTCGCGTGGACTAGCGTATTTTTGTCGCACTCTCATGAGCACCCTGAGCACGGTCCTTCGCGGCTGGCCCGCGACGGCCCTTCTGCTCGGTGGTCTGTTCCTCGGGCTCGCCTGTCCCGGGGCCCGGGCTGCCGATGCTCCAAGACGATTCGATATTCCGGCGGAGCCGGTCGACGTGGCGCTGAACGAGTTTGCGCGCCAGGCCGACGTGACCCTGCTTTTCTCATCGGCCCTGGCCGCCTCGGCCCGAACGCCCGGCGTGCACGGCA
>Ga0134128_10002488_pt1 | contig 22803 bp, 21 predicted proteins | sample KB31754_FD_96462 | JGI IMG/M metagenome (GOLD analysis project Ga0134128, IMG submission 96462) | Terrestrial soil microbial communities with excess Nitrogen fertilizer from Kellogg Biological Station, Michigan, USA - KB3-175-4 | ecosystem: Environmental > Terrestrial > Soil > Unclassified ... | reverse complement strand
GAGGCCCTTCCCGGCCTGCCCCGCCAGGCGGGGAGCGGCCGGACTCACGACGACGATCGCCGGCTGGTCAGGGCGTCCAGGACGCCGCGCCAGTCAAGCTTGCCGCCCGCCGCCCTGCCCACAAAGGCGCCGATGGCGACAAAGAGTGCCCCCACGATGAACCCCCAAAAGCCGAATTGAAAGCCCATGAAGGCCAAAAAGGCGCCAAACGACGCGCACACTACTGTCAGGTTCATGGCCGGTCCTCCGGGTCTGCGGGTGTTGCCTTGGCGGCGGCTCCGAGCCGTTCGGCGAGGCGGGGACGGGGAGCGGACTTCTCCGTGTCGGGGGCAGCGACGTAAACGTCCGTGATCTCGATGTTGACCTCAATGACGTGGCGGCCCACCAGCTCCTCCACGGCCTGGTAGACGGCGGCCCGGACGGTGCCGGCGAGTTCCTGCAGGGGGTAGCCGTACGCGGCCATCAGGACGATGTCCACGGCCACCTCGGTCTCCCCAACCTCCACCCGGATTCCCTGGGTCAAATCGGTTGCCCCCACCACGTCCCGCAGGGCGCCAATGGACCTCGAGGCGCCCGTGCCGAGCGCATGGACCCCCGCCACACCCCGGGCGGAAACGCCGACCACCTTTGCCACCGCGGTGTCGGAAATGACCGTGCGGCCCGGTGCGTCAATGGCGCGGGGCGTTTCCGTGACGGCCAGAGGCTGGTCCTGCGCATCCATGTGAGCCCTTTCTGTTTCCCTTACCGTAAGCCTATGCATCCAAAAGATGGGGGGCAACGCCGCGGACTCCGGCTTCAGGCAGGCTTCAGGCAGGCTTCACTCGGGGCGGGGGCGTGGGAAACGTCACAGGGAAGCGGCGGGCAAGACCGCAAGTTAAAGCAGAAAACCCCTTATTGCTAAGGGGTTTTATGTGGTGGCTCCGACCGGCGTCGATCCGGTGACCTTTCGATTTTCAGTCGAACGCTCTACCAACTGAGCTACAGAGCCTTGGTGAACTGCGAAAGCCTTTGTCACCAGATCTCCTAAAAAGATTCCAGGAAACCTCAGCGACCCTGACGGGACTCGAACCCGCGACCTCCGCCGTGACAGGGCGGCGCGCTAACCAACTGCGCTACAGGGCCTTACTTTAATTGCTATTTTTTGTTGCCAATTTCGCGTTTAGCGCGAAATTCACGAGTAATATCGTATCAGCCTTTTTTGGACCAATTGACCACCACTCGCAAAGTACCCCCAACGGGATTCGAACCCGTGCCGCCGCCGTGAAAGGGCGGTGTCCTAGGCCGCTAGACGATGGGGGCATCGTCACCGACGTCCAGCTCACAGTTGCCTGCGTGCTGTCCGCAGTGGACTTCAAAAACTATAGGGCCTATTTGTCCAGAACACAAAACGAGCCGCCACCGGGTGGGCGGGCGGCAATCACTAGGCTGGAGCCATGAGCAAGAACCCCCTCGCTTCCATCCCGTCATTTGGCCCATACCGAATGGAGCCGGAGGAATTTGACGCCGCCGTGGAACAGGCCATGGCTTCCATCCCGGCGGATATCCGCAATCAGATGGACAATGTGGCCATCTTCGTCGAGGACGACTACGTGCCGGGCCCCGACGAGGACCCCGGCACGGTGCTGCTGGGGCTCTACCAGGGCACGCCGCTGACCGAGCGGGACAGCTGGTGGGGCGCGGGTTCGCTGCCGGACCGCATCACCATTTACCGCCAGCCCATCCTTGACATTTGCACATCCCGCGAGCAGGTGGTCCATGAAGTTACAGTCGCCGTGGTGCACGAGATCGCACACCATTTTGGCATCAGTGATGAACGGCTGCACGAGCTCGGATGGGGATAGCCGGCCCGGCCTCCGGGGGCACGGCCCGGTAAATAACAGCCATGTGGTTACAGCAATGTTGTTTATGTTGCCTGTGTTACTGGTGTTGCCAAAGCAAAGTCAATGGCCGTAGTGTCAGCTTTGCCGTGCACATTTGCCGTGCAATTGCACCCGCAATTTTGTCGGTCATTGATCCGGGCTGAATCCGGGACTTGCCCGTCAACCGGTAGTAAAGGATTTCAAGGATGAGTTTGCCCCGCCTGGTTCGTGGAACCACAGTTCTTGCCTGCGCTGCATTTGCCGCCACTGCCGTGGTTGCCCCTGCCCACGCTTCGGCACCGGCTTTTGTCGCTGCGCCGGCCTTCTCCGCCTTGATGTCCGTTCCGGCCTCCCCGGCCATTCCGAGCACCGATGACATTGCCCAGGCCAAAAAGTCCGAGGCTGCAACGGCCGCCGAATCCGCCAAGATCGACGCCCTCCTGGGCTCAGCCAATGAGCGCCTGCAGGGCTCCCTGTCGGGAACCATCCGCGCCAACAGCGCCTACACCGATGCCCTGGTGGCCCTGGACCAGCGCCGCACGGAAGCCACGCAGGCCAAGGCGCAGGCCGATGCCGCCGCCAAGCAATACAAGACGGCCAAGGCCCACCTGGGCACCCTGGCCGGCAACCTTTACAAGACCGGCGGCATGAACCTGGACGTGCAAGCGTTGATTGGCAGCACCAGTGCCGACAACGCCATGTACCAGGCTTCCACCCTCATGGCGCTGTCCACCGACCGCGCAAACACCTTTGACACCGCTGCGGCAGCCTCGGCAAGCTCGACGGCGTTGCAGGCGCAGGCTGCCGCCGCCCAAAAGGCAGCCGACGACGCCGCCCGCTTGGCCGAGCAGTCCAAGCTGGCCGCCCAATCTGCCACTGACGCCCTGGCCGCCGTCGTGAAGGAAAACCAGGCCCAGCGGGACGTTTTGCTCAAGCAGCTGGCCAGCCTCCACAACACCACGGTTGCCCTGGAAGGCGCCCGCGTGGACGGCCTCGCCAAAAAAGCCCAGGAAGCGGCGCTGCAGGCACAGATTGCGGCCTCAACCAGGGCCCCTGCGCCGGTGGCCCCCGCCGCGCCCGCCGCGCCAGCGCAAAACACTCCCAGCCAGCCCCAGCCGGCACAGCCCAAGCCCGCCGCACCGCCCGTTGCACCACCGGCCGTGCCCGTTGCACCACCGGCGCCGCCCGTTGCCCCGCCAGCACCCCCGTCTGTTCCGCCAGTGATTCCGCCGGCGCCTCCGGTGGCCCCGCCCGCGCCCACCCAGCCCACAGGCTCCTATATCCAGACCATGGTCAACTTCGCACTGTCCAAGTCCGGCACCCCCTACGAGTGGGGCGGCACCGGGCCTGTGGGCTATGACTGTTCGGGACTGGTGCAGCAGGCCTTCGCCGCGGCAGGGGTGTCCGTGCCGCGCACCGGAACGGCGCAGTTCTGGGCGGCGCCGCAGCGCGTGCCGCTGTCCCAGATGCGCTATGGCGACCTGCTGGTCTTTGACGAATCTTCCCCCGGTTCAGGAAGTTTCGGCCACATTGCCATCTACCTCGGCAACGACCAGGTGGTGCAGGCCCTGTCGCCCGGCTTTGCCACAGGCGTCTATTCGATCTCCAGCATGCTCCAGTTCGGTATGACGCTTTACCCCTACGCAGCCAGGTACTAAAACCAGCTCAGGCCTGGAGCAGCGGCCCAAACGCGGAGCGGTCGTTCTGGCGCGGATCCTCGCGGTCCCGGACCACCATGACGGGGCCCTTGGCATGGTGCCGCACGCCGTCCGTGGTGGAGCCGAGCATCATGCCGGCAAACCCGCCGCGCCCGCGGGTGCCCATGACCAGCAGCTCGGAGGTCTCGGAGGCCTTGACCAGGACGTCGACGGCGGAGCCCTCCACGAGCTTGACCTCAACGGGAAGCTGCGGGAAGTGGGCCCGCAGCCACTTTTCGCCGGCGTCGAGCTGGATCTGGATCTCGGCAAACAACGCCTCCCGGTCCACGGGCGCCGGCATCCAGGCAAGTGAGCCGGTGTAGGGCTGCACGGCGCAGATGATGCGCAGGGCAAATCCGGAGCGTTCGGCCTGTTCGGCAGCCACCAGCACGGCGTACCGGGCCTGGTCGGACCCGTCCACACCCACCGTGATGACCTTTTCTATTGCAGGCATCGGGGACGTGGGCGGCTGGCCTTCGCCCAGTCGCGGGGCACAGCTGAGGGGCACCGTGACGGTGGGGCACTTGGAGTGCGCCGGGAGTGCGGAGCTGACACTGCCCAGCAGGCGGCCGATGAAGCCGCCGCGGCCGCGGGTGCCAAACACCAGAAGCTCGGCTGTTTCGCTCATTTCCAGGAGCACCCCGGCGGCGTCGCCGTTTTCCACCCTGGCGTCAATGTCCAGCTCGTCATGGGCAATCTTGGCTGCAGCCTCGCGCAGCACTGCCTAGGCACCCTGGCGGATCACGTCGTCGTCAACCGTGGCATAGCCGCCGTCCAGGCCGGAGGCGGCAAAGATGGGAACAGTGTAGGCGGTGACCAGATGCAGCGGAAGCTTGCGCAGCTTGGCCTCCCGGGCGGCCCACACCAAGGCGCAATTGCTTTGCTCGGATCCGTCAATTCCGACCACAATTCCAGTCGGGGCGGGGATGGGGTCGGGCTGGGCAACAGGGAATGACTCCTGTGGATCGCTCATGCTGCGCCTCCTTGTTTTCCTGTGCCGCCGGGGTCGCAGACTCCTGTCCGCCTCCCCTTCGCGGCCTGTACCAGTGACTATTGTCGGTTGCGGAATCCACGTCAAGTTCCACCGGCGGCGTGTGGGATTTGGGCTGTTTTGCGGCCCCCTGCAAGGCACTTTCGGCGCCCCCATGCCGTGTGCGGCTTTGTCCAATCGAGTGATTTTTTGAAATGCTACCCAGCGGTCAAAATGTTGGGTAGTGTTCGGATTGGCGCCGCTGCCCGGCATGTGCCTGAAATCACATGCGGGGATCCGGCCCGCACCCAATCAGCTCCATGGTTCGGCCCTGCTCCGGGACGGGCCACCACCGAAGTTCTCCTACCGTTCGAGGAGGCATTCTGCCATGCTGGCCACGCTTGACCCTGCCCTGACCACTCCTGGTCCCGCACTGAGTCCCAACCACCCGACCGACGAACTGCGGCCCGCTGAGGCCACCACCACCCTGGTGATCGGGTCAGGCTTTTCGGGTCTGGCCATGGCGGCCGAACTCAACCGGCAGGGCATCAAGGCCATCGTGGTGGACTGCTTTTGCCCCACCAACCCCAATTCCCCGGCGCCGCCCACGGGCAACATCAGCCTTGACGCCATGGCGGAGCGCTCGGAAATCATGAGGCTGCTGGAGCACTACGCCCGGCGCCATGAACTGGACATCCGCCCTTCCACCTGCGCCACGGCGCTCCTGCACACCAACCGTGAAGAGCCGAATGAACGCCAGTGGTCCGTGCAGACGGCCAACGGCACCGTCACGGCCCACAGCATTGTGTTCACGCGCGGGGCGCTTAACCAGCTGCGCCGCATGTTGCGCGAGCTCGGGGTGAACACCGGCCACGATTTCACTGCGGCCCTGCATTCCGTGGGCCTGTATTTGGTGGGCGTGGGCGACCTGGTGCTGCCGAGCACCCAGGAAATCCTGCACCAGGCCAAGCGGGCGGGCGCGTCCATCGCGCGCCGCGTGGCCTTGCGCGAAGGCACGCCCGCCGCCGCCACTGCCTAGCGGCGGCGCCACTGCCCAGGCCTCGGCTGCAGCCCAAGCGGGCCCCCGGCAGCTATTCGGAAGCCTTGAGACGCTTGCGGGCCACCACGACCATGGCAACCACCACAACCACCAGCACGCCCATGAGGCCAAACACGCTCCACGGAACGCCTCCCCCATCGGGGGCCGCCTGCGCGGCCGCCGCGGACGGCGCCTGGACCGATTCGGCCGGTCCCGCCACGGCCCCGGAGCCGGCAGCGGCGGCCTTCGCCGTGAAGGTGAACTGCCCCTCCACGGGGTGCGAGTCGGAGGAGACCAGGCGCCACTGCACCGTGTACTTTCCGGCCGGGGCACCGGGCTTGACGGCCTGCGTGGCCACGTTGTCCAGCACGGACACCGCCCCTTCGGACCAATTGGTGCCCGCGGCATCCAGCACCTTGACCTCGGCACCAATCGCGGCAGGGGTGTTGCTCATGGTCAGGGTGACAACATGCGGGGCAGTCGCCACGGAGGAACCGTCGGCCGGGGAAGTCGCCTCCAGGGCGTCGTGCGCCTGGGCCGCTCCGGAGCCGCCCAGCAGCGCCAGCAGGACGACGGCGGCACCCGCCAGGGCGCGCCACAAGACCTTGGTGCCGCCCGGCACCGCCGGAGGTGTCATGTTCGTCTCAAAAACCTGTGGCCGGGAGAGCGGTTTCACGTGCTGTGCGTCCTTGCGGTAGGGGAATGGGCTTCAATCCCAGACTAACTGAGCCAGGTGGGAACATCCTGCGTAAAGACGCCACCAAGCAGCCCGTCACCTGCCCTGCCACAGCGCGAAGGCGCCAGGGGGCAAGCAGGGTGGGGACCGGCGTCGTGCCTTGGCATGCGTGCCGGCGCAGCCCCGGTGTGACGCGCCGTGACCCGTTAGTATTTCTCCTGGTGGCTTTTTCGTCTCTACACTTCGCCCGGGAGGGCATTCAATGGCAATAAAAACGGCAGCCCGCATGTCTGCGGTCGACAAGTACTTCATGATCACCGAGCGCGGTTCAAACTATTCGCGGGAGATTCGCGGCGGCTTCGCCACGTTCTTTGCCATGAGCTACATTGTGGTCCTCAACCCGCTGATCCTCAACGTGGCCGACTCCTCCGGCGGCATGCTCGGCATTGAGCGCGTAGCCGCGGCGACAGCCTTTGTGGCCGGCATCCTGACCATCCTCATGGGCGCCTGGGCCAAGCACCCCTTCGCCCTGGCCACGGGGCTCGGCGTCAACGCGTTTGTGGCCGTGACCATTGTGGCCAACCCGGGGCTGACCTGGCCTGACATGATGGGGCTGGTCATGATCTCCGGCATCACCATGTTCATCCTGGTGCTCACCGGCTTCCGCACCGCCGTGTTCCGTGCCGTGCCGGAGAGCCTGAAGACGGCCATTGTGGTGGGCATCGGCATGTTCATTGCGCTGATCGGGCTGGTCAATGCCGGCTTTGTGCGCCGCATCCCCGACGTGGCCGGCACCACCGTCCCCGTGGGGCTGGGCTTTGACGGCAAGCTCGCCGGCTGGCCCACCCTGGTCTTTGTGGTGGGCCTGGTCCTGACCATTGTGCTGGTGGTCCGCAAGGTCCGCGGCGCCATCCTGATTGGCATCATCGCCTCCACCATTCTGGCCAACATCCTGGAGGCCGTCTTCCACATCGGCCCGTCCTTTGACGGCAAGGTCCACAACCCCGCCGGCTGGTCGCTGGTGTCCCCCGAAATGTCCAAGTGGAGCCTGCCGGACCTGAGCCTCATTGGCCAGTTCAACCTTTTTGGCGCCTTTGCCCACCTGGGCGGGCTCGCCGCGGCACTGCTGGCCTTTGTGATCCTGTTGAGCATCTTCTTTGACGCCATGGGCACCATGGTAGGGCTGGCCGGGGAGGCCGGGACCCTGCGCGCGGACGGCACCATCCCCAACGTGGACCGGGTGCTGCTGGTGGATGCCTTTGGCGCGATTGCCGGCGGCGGCGCGTCCACGTCATCCAACCAGATTTTCGTTGAATCCGGCGCCGGAATCGGTGAAGGCGCCCGCACGGGCCTAGCCTCCATCGTGACGGGGCTGCTGCTGCTCCTGGCCATGTTTGTCACCCCGCTGATCAAGCTGGTTCCCTTTGAGGCCGTGGCTCCCGCCCTGGTGGTGGTGGGCTTCATGATGGTCTCCCAGGTGGGCAAGATCGACTGGGCGGACTGGGGCCTGGCCATCCCGGCGTTCCTGACCTTCACCCTCATGCCGTTTACGTACTCCATCGCCAACGGCCTGGGCGCCGGCTTCATCGCCTACGTGCTGATCCGCCTGTTCCAGGGCCGCGCCCGCGAAATCCACCCGCTCATGTGGGCCGTGGCGGCGGCGTTCGTGCTGTTCTTCGGCATCGGCACGGTGGAAGCCTGGTTCGGGATCAAGTAGCTCCCCCGCCCCCTTCCCCTGCCCTCCCCTCCGCCGAGCGGGCACTTAACGTGGATGTTTTCGCCCAACATCCACGTTAAGTGCCCGTTGGCGCGTTAATCTGTGATGTCAGACGGCGGCCTGCCCTTCCGGGTGGCAATCCCGGCGCGACTGCGGTTGGCTGGAACCATGGACTTCACCTCACTCACCGTTGACACCCCCGCCTCCGCCTGGACCGGAAGGAACGACGGCGACGGGCCGGCGCACCGGCGCTGGTGGCAGGCAGTGGCCACTCCCCCGTCCGGTACTTCCGATGCCACCGCGTCAGCGTCCTCCGCGGCCCCCGCCGCACTGCTGGGCTTTCGCTCCGATGAGGGTGTGCGCCGAAATGCGGGCCGCGTGGGTGCCGCAGCCGCCCCGGCCGCGATCCGCGCCGCGCTGGGCTCGCTGGCCTTCCACGGCTCCCGGGCTGTCACCGACGTGGGGGACGTGGTGGTGGCCGGCGATGCCCTGGAGGAGGGCCAGGCGCGCGCCGGGCGCGCCCTCACCGCCATGCTCGACGCCGGACAGCTCACCTTTGTCCTGGGCGGCGGGCACGAAACCGCCTTTGCCAGCTACCTCGGTGTTGCCGGGACGGCGGCAGTGGCCAACGGCGCCCGCCTGGGCGTGCTGAACCTGGACGCCCACTTTGACCTCCGGGACGCCCCGGCACCCACCTCAGGCACGCCGTTCCTGCAGATGGCCCGCGCGGAAGCCGCCGCGGGACGCGAACTGAACTACGCCGTCGTCGGCATCAGTGAACCCAACAACACGCGCGTGCTCTTTGACACCGCCCACGAGCTGGATGTGAAGTACCTCCTGGACGAGGACTGCTCGGCGGAGCGGACGGCCGCCTTTGTGTCCTCCTTCCTGGAAACCGTGGACATTGTGTACCTGACCATTGACCTGGACGTGCTGCCGGCTTCCGTGGCACCGGGCGTCAGTGCCCCCGCTGCCTACGGCGTGCCGCTGCCGGTCATCGCCGCCGTATGCCGCCAGGTTGCCGCGAGCGGGAAGCTGTTCCACTTCGACGTGGCCGAGCTGAACCCGGAGTTCGACATCGACGACCGCACGGCCAAGGTGGCCGCCCGGCTCATCGACACGCTGCTGCGGTAGCGGATGCGCGGAACAGCCCCTCTTTCCCGTGTTATTTCTGCGCGTGACCCGGACTTTCGCGGCCGGAACTCGCTAGGCTCAACCCATGGGCCCCGGCCCGGGCGGAAGGAGCCAACTATGAACCACGCCAGCGCGGAAACTGGTGCCCGCACTCTGGTCGACACGGCCATTGCCGAGCTGGCCGAAGGCGAAACGCGGTGGGCGTCGCTTCCCCTGTCCGGGCGGCGGGCCATGCTCGGCGAGGTCCGGCGCCGGGTGGGGGCCCACGCCCGGGAATGGGTGGCGGCAGCGGCGCAGATCAAGCGCCTGCCCGCCGATTCCCCACTGATGGGCGAGGAGTGGCTGTCCGGGCCCTATGCGCTGGCCTCCGCACTCGGGGTCCTGGAGAATTCCCTCGCAGCCCTCGACGCGGGCAGGAGCCCGGTTGAATCCGCACACTTTGGCGAAGCGAACGGCCAGGCCACAGTCCAAGTGGTGCCGCTGTCCGCCATGGATTCCCTGCTGCTCAGCGGTTTCAGTGCTGAAGTCTGGCTGCGGCCCGGGGTCGGCAAGGCGGCCGCCGTCGCCGGCGCAGGTCTCGCCCAGCGGACCCCGCAGGACACCCGGGGCATCGGGGTGGTCCTGGGCGCGGGCAACATCCTCTCGATCGCACCCCTGGACGTCCTCTACGAACTCCTGGCCCACAACCGCGTGGTTGCGCTGAAATTGAACCCCCTGACGGACCCCATGCTGGAGGCTTTCACCAAGATCTTCACACCGTTCATCAACCTGGGCGCCTTGCGCATCCTCACCGGCGGGGCCGACGTCGGGGGTCTCCTGGCGGACCACCCCGGGGTGGCGCACGTGCACATGACCGGCAGCGCCGCAACGCACGACGCCATCGTGTGGGGCACCGGCCAGCAGGCCGCCGACCGCAAGGCGGCCGGCACCCCACGCCTGGCCAAGCCCATCACCAGCGAGCTGGGCGGCGTCTCCCCCACCATCATCATTCCGGGCAAGTGGAGCCGGGCGGACATCACCTTCCAGGCCCAGCATGTCGCCACCCAGCGCCTGCACAACGGCGGCTACAACTGCATTGCGTCTCAGGCCGTGGTGATTTCGGCGGAGTGGGGGCAAAAGCAGGAATTTCTTGCGGCACTCCGCAAAGCCCTGAACACCGCGCCGTCACGGGAGGCCTACTACCCCGGCAGCGACGACAGGATGGCCGCAGCCGCCGCAGCCCACCCCTCCGCCGAACGGCTCGGGAACGCGGGCCAGCGCCTGCTCATCACGGACATCTCCCCCAAGGACACGGCAGCGGTGCTGGAGCAGGAGTACTTTGCCCCCGTGCTTGGCGTGGTGGAAATTGAGGGCACCGGCCGGGAGTTCCTGGACCGGGCCGCCGCCGCTGCCAATGAACGCCTTGCCGGGACCCTGGGCGCCAACGTCATTGCCAGCCCCGGCACCATCAAGGGCCTGGGCCCCTCCTTTGAGCGCTTCATTGCCTCGCTCAGGTACGGGACCATCGGCATCAACGCATGGACCGCCGTCGGATTCCTGAGCCCGGCAGCAACCTGGGGTGGGTTCCCGGGCCACACCCTTGACGACGTCCAAAGCGGCATCGGCGTGGTCCACAACGCCCTGCTGCTGGCCGACACCGAGCGCACCGTGGTCCGCGGCCCGTTCCGGCCTTCGCCCCGGTCCCTGTTGCACGGGGAGTTCTCGCTCACGCCCACGCCGCCCTGGTATGTCACGAACAGGACGGCGGCCGTGACGGGAGAACGGCTGACGCAGTTCGCGGCAGATCCCCGCTGGCGGCGTGTTCCGGCTATCCTCGGATCCGCCCTTCGCGGCTGAACGGGTCAGGTCCGGCCGGGGCCGCGCCGGGTAACGGGCGCCCAACCCCTAATAGGCTTCTGCTGCGACTTCGCCCTCGAGCTCGCGGCCGCCGCGGAACTGCGTCCTGTAGAGGGCGTAGTAGGCGCCGCGGCGGGCCAGCAGCTGCTCGTGGTTGCCGTGCTCCACAATGTCGCCGTCCTCCATGACCAGGATGGTGTGCGCATCGCGGATCGTGGACAGCCGGTGCGCTATGACAAAGGACGTCCTGTCGGTGCGCAGGGCTGCCATGGCGTGCTGGACCAGCAGTTCCGTGCGGGTGTCCACGCTGGAGGTGGCCTCGTCCAGGATTAGCAGCGACGGGTTCGCAATGAAGGCGCGGGCTATGGTGATCAGCTGGCGTTCACCTGCGGAGACTGTGCCGCCGTCGGCGTCGATCACGGTGTCGTAGCCGTCGGGGAGCTGGCGGACAAACCTGTCCACCATGGTGGCCTCCGCGGCGGCAACAATCTCCGCATCGCTCGCGTCCAGCCGGCCGTAGCGGATGTTTTCGCGGATGGTCCCTTCAAACAGCCACGCGTCCTGGAGCACCATGCCCACCTGCGAGCGCACCTGTTCGCGGGTGAGGCGGCGGGTGTCGATGCCGTCGAGCAGGATCCGGCCGCCGGTGAGCTCGTAAAAGCGCATGACGAGGTTGACCAGGGTGGTCTTGCCGGCGCCGGTGGGGCCCACAATGGCCACTGTCTCCCCCGGCTGCACCGTGAAGGTCACGTCCTGGATGAGGGGCGCCGTCTCCGAGTAGCTGAAGGCCACATTTTCAAAGCGCACCTGGCCGTCGGACTGCCCGGGCAGCGCCACGGATTCCTCTTCCGCGCCCTGTTCCTCGGCGTCGAGGATTTCAAAGGTCCGCTCGGCGGAGGCCACGCCGGACTGGATCATGTTGGCGATGCCCGCCATCTCCCCGATGGGCTGGGAAAACTCCCGCGAGTACTGGATGAACGCCGTCGCGTCTCCCAGGGTCATCTGCCCCGTGGCCACCCGCAGGCCGCCCACGACGGCGACAAGCACGTAGGAGAGGTAGGAGACGAACTGCATGGCCGGCATGATCATGCCCGAGACAAACTGCGCCCCGAACGACGCCTTGAACAGCTGCTCGTTGCGTTTGTCGAATTCGGCCAGCATCTCCGCGTCCCGGCCGTAGGCGCGCACCAGCTCAAGGCCTGAAAATGTCTCCTCGACGTGGCCGTTGAGCGAGCCGGTGTGTTTCCACTGCGCCGCAAACAGCTTTTGCGAGCGGGAACCGACCACCCCGGCGATGATGGCGGAAAGGGGCAGCGCTATCAAGGCGATCAGGGCCAGCTGCCAGGAGACGATGAACATCATGATGCCGATGCCCAGGACTGTCAGGGCGGACTGCACCAGCTGCGAGAAGGCCTGTTGCAGCGCGGCCTGAATGTTGTCGACGTCGTTTGTGACCCGGGACATCAGGTCCCCGCGCTGGCGGGTGTCAAAGTAGCCCAGCGGCAGCCGGTTGAGCTTGCGCTCAATGTCCTCACGCAGGCGGAACACCACCCGCATGACGAGGGCGTTGAGCAGGAAGCCCTGGAGCCACATGAGCGTGGACGCCACCATGTACAGCGACAGGACAATGGCGATCAGGCGGCTGAGCTGGACAAAGTCGATGCCCTGCCCCGGAATGATGCCGGTCCTGGCGAGCATGTCGGCGTATTGTCCGTGGCCGGCGGCGCGGGCGGCTGCCACCAGCTGCTCCAGGGGGACGCCGGCCGGCAGCCCCGCGCCCAGGACCCCGTTGAAAATGACGTCCATCGCCGCACCGAGGATTTTCGGGGCGATGACGGTGAGCACCACCGAGAAGGCCACCAGCGCCACCACCAGGGCGAACCGCGCGCGCTCGGGGCGCAGCAGGCCCACCAGGCGCTTGACGGACGGCCAGAAGTGCTGCGCCTTCTTGGCCGGCGTGCCGCCGAACATGTCGCCGTCGGACCCCGTGGGCTGGTACTCGGCTTCCTCAAGCCCGACGTCGGCCGCCTCCTGGGGTGCGTTTGTCTCGGCAGCCTGCCGCTTGCCGGTGCGGGCCATCAGGCCACCCCCTCGATGCTCAGTTGCGACTCGACGATTTCCCGGTACGTGTCGTTGGTGTCGAGCAGTTCATCGTGGGTGCCCGCCCCGACCACTTCGCCGTTGTCCAGCACGATGATGTGGTCCGCCTCGCGGATGGTGGAGATGCGCTGGGCCACAATGATCACCGTGGCGCCTCCCGTGGCTTCGTGCAGTGATTCGCGCAGCCGCTGGTCCGTGCTGACGTCCAGGGCCGAGAACGAATCGTCGAAGAGGAAGATTTGCGGGCGGGCGGCCAGGGCCCTGGCGATGCAGAGCCGCTGGCGCTGGCCGCCGGAGACGTTGGTGCCGCCCTGGGCGATGGGCGCCTGCAGCTGCCTGGGCTTTTCCGCCACGAAGTCCTCGGCCTGGGCCACCCGGAGGGCTTCCCACAGTTCGCCGTCGTCCGCCTCCGGGCGGCCAAACAACAGGTTCGAGGCAATGGTGCCGGAGAACAGGTACGGTTTCTGCGGCACCAGCCCCACCAGCCCGGCCACCTGGCTGCGGTTCAGTTCGCTGACGTCCACCCCGCCGATGCGCACCGTTCCGGCCTGGGGATCGAACAGCCGCGGGACCAGGTTCAACAGCGTGGACTTGCCCGAACCGGTGGAGCCGACGATCGCCGTCGTCGTGCCTGCCCGGGCCGTGAAGCTCACGTTGTTCAGCACAGGACGCTCCGCCCCGGGATAGCCGAAGGTGACACCGCAGAATTCGACGGCGTGGCCCGTGGGAAGCTCCGTGCCCACAGGAACCGCCAGGCTGGGCTGGGCGGAGAGGACCTCGTCGAGGCGTTCGGCGGAGATGGCGGCGCGCGGGATCATCATGACCATGAAGACGCCCATCATGACGGCCACCAGGATTTGCAGCAGGTACTGCAGGAACGCCGTCAGCGAGCCGACCTGCATCTGCCCCGCGTTCACGCGCTCACCGCCAAACCACAGCACGGCGGCCGTGGCCAGGTGGAGGATCATCATGATGAGCGGGAACATCAGCACGAAAAGGTTGCCCACCCGGACGGAAACGCGGGTCAGCGACAGGTTGGCGGCCCGGTACCGTTCGGCCTCAAATTTTTCACGGACGAAGGCACGGATGACGCGGATGCCCGTGATCTGCTCGCGCAGCACGCCGTTGACGTCATCGATGCGGCCCTGCATGTCACGGAACAGGGGCAGCAGCTTCACCACCAGGAAGCCGACGACGGCGAAAAGCAGCGGCACAGAGACCCACACCAGCCACGACAGGCCCACGTCCTCGCGCAGGGCCATGACGATGCCGCCAATGCACATGATGGGCGTTGAAACCATGAAGTTCAATGCCATCAGCACCAGCATCTGCACCTGTTGGACATCGTTGGTGTTGCGGGTGATCAGCGTGGCCGTGCCGAAGCGGCTCACATCCAGAGCGCCCAGGGCGTTGACCCGGTGGTAGACCTCGCGGCGCAGGTCCCGGCCGATCGCCATGGCCGTGCGGGCGCCAAAATAAATGCCGCCAATGGCTGTGGCCAGCTGGACGAAGCACACCGCCACCATGGTGGTGCCGGTGTTCCAGATGAAGCCGGTGTCCCCCTTGGAAATGCCCAGGTCAATGATCTGCGCGTTCAGGCTGGGCAGGTAGAGGGCAGCGATGGTGGAGGCCAGTTGGAGGACCAGCACCGCCGCGATCCACGCCCAGTAGGGACGTGCATGCTGGAATGCCAGTCGGGCGAGTTTCACAGAATTCCCCAATTCGAATAAATGTTTGGTATTCGCGTGACCCGAACATTAAACACGCCCGCCCCCGCTGTGGCAACTGTCACATCGGGGGCGGGTTGGATCCTCACGGGCGGCCGAGCTGGTATTTCCGTAGGCGACGTAAAGGAGACGCCAAAGGCCGCCCGCGGCCGACGCGTCGGATAGTCGCCGAGGGAATGTCAGCTCGGCCGCCACCTACGTGGTTGAATCCCAGCTCGGCAGCCGCCTGGCTAGTTCAGCGAGCCCGTCGCTGATTCGGCCGCCGCGCGGATGGCGCCGGAGCCCACCAGGCTGTCGGCCTCTTCGAGTTCCGGGGAGAGGAAGCGGTCCGGTCCGGGACCCTGGACCGTCTCCCGAAGCAGCCCAATCACAGCGGCGCCGGCCGGGCCGGGGACCAGTTCGCCGTCGGACATGGAGGTGCGCATGTCGATGGCGCGGGTGGCCGTGATCAGCTCAATGGCGAGGACGCGGCGCAGGTTTTCCACGGAGCGGCGCAGCTTGCGGGCGGCGTGCCAGCCCATCGACACATGGTCCTCCTGCATGGCGGAGCTGGGGATGGAGTCTACGGAGGCGGGCACGGCGAGGCGCTTGCAGTCCGAGACCAGGCCGGCCTGGGTGTACTGGGCGATCATCAGGCCGGAGTCCACGCCGGGGTCGCCGGCCAGGAAGGCGGGCAGGCCGTGGCTGCGGGCGGGGTCCAGCATGCGGTCGGTGCGGCGTTCGGCGATGGAGGCGACGTCGGCGGAGACGATGGCGAGGAAGTCCAGCACATAGGCCACAGGCGCCCCGTGGAAGTTGCCGTTGGAGGACACGCGGCCGTCGGGGAGGACCACGGGGTTGTCGATGGCGGCGGCGAGTTCGCGGGTGGCCACCATGAGGGCGTGGTCCACTGTGTCGCGGGCGGCGCCGGCCACCTGCGGGGCGCAGCGCAGCGAGTAGGCGTCCTGGACGCGGTTGTCGCCCACGCGGTGGGAGGCCACGATGGGCGAGTTCGCCAGCACGCGCAGCATGTTGTCGGCGCTGAGGGCCTGGCCGGGGTGCGGTCGCAGCTCCATGTGCAGCTCGGGCAGGAACACCTGGTCGGTGCCCAGCAGGCCCTCGACGCTCAACGCGGCGGTGATGTCCGCCGTCGTCAGCAGCATTTTCAGGTCGGCAATGGCCATGAGCAGCATTCCGAGCATTCCGTCGGTGCCGTTGACCAGCGCCAGGCCCTCCTTTTCGGCCAGCTCAATGGGGGTGATGCCGGCCTCGGCAAGCAGTTCGGGGACGGGGCGGATTTCGCCGTCGGGCCCCGCCGCTTCGCCCTCGCCCATGAGCACCAGTGCGCAGTGGGAGAGGGGTGCCAGGTCGCCGGAGCAGCCAAGCGAGCCGAATTCGCGGACCACGGGAGTGATGCCGGCGTTGAGCACGTCCACCATGGTCTGGACGACGACGGGGCGCACGCCGGTCCTTCCCGAAGCGAGGGTCTTGGCGCGCAGGAACATCAGTGCCCGCACCACCTCGCGCTCCACGGCCGGGCCCATGCCTGCGGAGTGGGAGCGGATCAGGGATTTCTGCAGCTGCGTGCGCATGTCTTCGGGGATGTGGCGGTTGGCCAGGGCGCCAAAGCCGGTGGAAATGCCGTACGCCGGGGTGTCGGAGTGTGCCAGCTCTTCAATGTGCGACCTGACGCGTTCGACGCCGGCCAGCGCCTCCTCGCTCAGCACCACCTTGGCGTTGTGGCGGGCGACGGCGATGACGTCTTCGGGTGTGACCCCGGAGGATGAGAGGGTGACTTCTTGGGACAGAACGGCGGCGGTCATGGTGGTTCCTTTGCGTTGCGGCGGGCTTAAGAGCCACTATTCCGCTTAACGGCGCCAAAGTCTGCAACCCTGCGGCCCCATGTGTCCGGGATTCCGGACAGTGCGCGCGGGGGTGAAACTTCCACCCCCGGCCCGGCGACGACAAGATCGTGCAATTCCCCGCCACCACCCCCTGACGCTCCCTCATCTTTCGCGGTCTTTCCCGCGACGGTCCCTCACGTTTCGCGGGGTTTCCGGTGACGCTCCCTCGCAACTCTCGCGGTGGGTGTTTGCCGCCGCTCGCCTCGCAAGGAAGTGATGGAGCGTCTCGAAAAAGACCGCGAAAGATGAGGGAGCGCCGGGGAGAATTGGACATAAGGTGAGGGAGGATCGGGTGGGGGGTGGAAACGTCCATTCGCCGCCGGTGCACCGGGGCATTTTGCAACGACCGCCCCCGGGCGGCGGCAGGGTCAGCTGCCGGGGCGGCCGTAAATCCGCACCGAAAGCTCGCCCGCCACCTTGGTGACCCGCCTGGCCAGCGCGGGCCACTCCGAGGCGGGCACCTTGGCCTCCAGGAACGTCACGGCCACGGCCGCCACGGGCCAGCCCAGGTGGTCGGTGACAGCAGCCGCCACGGAGCCGAACCCTTCCGTGACTTCGCCGTTTTCCGTGGAGTAGCCGCGCTGGCGGACCTGGTCCAGGTGCGCGGAGAGCGTGGAGTATTTGCCGATGGGGTCCGGAACCTCGGTGCGCGAACTAAACGCCGCAGCGTTCGGATACAACGCGCGGACCTGCGACTTGGGCAGGGCCGCCAAAATGGCGCGCCCACTGGCGGTGAGGTGGCTGGGAAGCCGCACGCCGACGTCGGTCACCAGGGAAGGGCGGTGCTTCGCCCGCTCCTCCACAATGTAGAGGACGTCGCGCCCGTGCAGCACCGCCAGGTGTGCGCTTTCGCCAATGCGGTCAACCAGGGCCTCGAGCAGGGGCCGGCCCAGCCGGGACAGCGGTTCCTGGCGTGAATAGGCGCTGCTGAGTTCAAAGGCGGCAATGCCCAGGCCGTAGCGCTGTTCCTCATGCAGGTGCATGACAAAGCCGCTGGCCTCCATGACGCCGAGCAGGTGGTAAACGCTGGAGCGCGGCAGGTCCAGCGTGGTGGCGATGGTGGACGCCGCCAGCGGGCCCCGCTTGGAGGAGAGCAGCTTGAGGATGCGCAGCGTATTGTCCGCCGCCGGGACCTTGGATGGGGTCCTGTTTGTGTCTGTCAATTTAGTTTTCCGCCGCCTTTCTGTCCACGCTCCGCAGCGCCCGGTCAAAACGCTGGCCCAGGGCCCGGCGCTGACGTCTCCAATCCCAGATTAGCTGGCTTCTCAGGCACCGGCGTCGTGGAGGACCAGGGCACTTTGGCCGAATTGGCGCACCTTGGCGTCGCCCCACAGCTGGGCCGGCATGGCACCCCCCAGGAGCGCGCGCGGCAACCCGGGGCCGTCGCCCAGGGGCAAATCGCTGCCGGCGATGATGATGTTTCCCGACCGCCTGCCCTTGAGCATGGGCGGATCGGCAATGATGGCGGTGTGCCCGAACGCCGCGGCGATCGTGGCCGCTTCCCGCCTGGCCGTGGCCAGCGCCGGCGAGTCTCCGCAGTTCACGATATATACGCCACCGGGAATAAGCACCTTGCGCGCCGCTTCCGTGAACTCCGCCGTGGCCAGCGCATGGGGAGTCCTGGCCCCGGCAAACACGTCCCGGATAATGAGCTCCCGGCTGGCTGGGGCCAGGGATTCCGTAACCTCCCGGGCCTCCCCCACCCGGATTTTCAGCAGCGGTGCGCGGGGAAGGTCGAACCAGTCGCGGACATGGGCCGCGAGCTTTCCGTCAATTTCCACCACCACGTTGCGGGAATTCGGGTAGGCAGCCACCAGGTAGCGGGGCATGGAGCAGGCAGCCCCGCCAAGGCTCAGCGTCCGGAGCCGCGCGTCCGGCGCCCAGCGGTCCGCCACCAGTGCCATGATCCAGCGCATGTACTCGAATTCCAGGCGCAGGGGATCGGCCAGGTCCACATGGGAGCTCTGCACGCCGTTGAGCATGAGCAGCCAGCCATTCGGGTTGTCGCCGTCGGCAATCAACTCCGCCGTGCCGGTGTCGGTGGGGTACAGCCCGGCCACGGGGCCGGACAAAGCGGCGTCCGCCTCAACCACGGCGTTCCTGGGCGGCCTCTGGCGTCCCATCAGGGCGCCACCGCGGCGCGGACCATGCGCACCTCGGGCAAGTTGTGCCAGTCGTCGCCCAAAACATCGCTGGCCCCGTCAAGGGCAAACCCGTTTTTTGCGTAGAACGCCTGGGCGCGCGGATTGTCCGCCAGGACCCACAGGAACGCGGCCTCGCGTCCTATGGCGGCGTCCAGCAGCAGCTGGCCGGCACCGCTTCCGTAGGCGCGCTGCAGGATGTACAGCATGTACAGTTCCACGGGAACGGGTGCGTCGGCGTGCTGGGCGGGACCGCCGGCCGCAAGCCCAAGCAGCCCGCCGCCGTCGTATGCCAGCATGGGAATATGCCCGGCCTCGATCCCCCGGCGCAAGTTGTCCACCCTGCCCGGCAGCGTCTCGCGGCGCATGGCGAAGAACGACGGCGGCAGGTGGCGGCCGTATGCCTCCTCATGGCACTGCAGGTGCAGGCGCATCACCGCTTCGGCGTCGTCAACGGTGGCGGGGCGCAGCTTGATGGTCACCCGACCAGCGTAGCCGAGCCTGCTGAGGCCAAAAACTACTTCACCACCGCAATGGCGAAACCGTCCCAGCCCTTGGAGCCTGCGGTCTGGATGGCAGTGGCCTCGAGGGAATCGCTGGCCCCCATGAAGTCCAGCGCAGCGCGGATGGCGGCGGCGTCAGGATCATCCCCCGGGTCCAGGATGGTGCCCTCCCAGATCACGTTGTCCATGACGATCACGCTGCCGGGGCGGGTCAGCTTCAGCGCCCACTGCAAATAGTTGGTGTCGTTGCCCTTGTCCGCATCGATGAACACGAAGTCATAGGGCTCCCCTCCCGCCAAGGTGGGCAGGGTGTCCAGGGCGGGCCCAATGCGGATGTCCACCATGGCCCCAAACCCGGCGGCGTCAATGTTGCCGCGGGCGACGGCGGCGTGTTCGGGGAGGAACTCGCACGTGGTGATATGGCCGTCGCCGGGAAGCCCGCGGGCCAGCCAAATGGTGCTGAAGCCGGCCAGCGTGCCGATCTCCAGCACGCGCCGAGCGCCTTGGATCCGGGCCAGCAGCATAAGCAGCTTCCCCGCGGTGGGGGCCACCTCGATCCGGGGCATGCCGGCGCGGTCAATGCTGGAAATGACGGCGTCGATGGCGCCGCCTCCCCGCACGAGCGTGGCGGACAAGTATTCTTCGACCTCAGCCCAACCGGGCCGGCGCTGATGCTCAACCATGGCCCCAGCCTAGCGCCCGAGGGTCCCCAGGGCTCCCTCGAGGCGGTCAATCTTGCCCGTCAGCTCGCCGGTGTGGCCCGGGCGGATGTCTGCCTTCAGGACAAGTGACACACGGGAGCCGTAGCGGCCCGCGGCCTCGGTGGCGCGCTTGACGACATCCATGACCTGGTCCCAGTCGCCCTCGATTTCGGTGAACATGGAGCTGGTGCGGTTGGGCAGCCCCGATTCCCTGACCACCTTGACGGCAGCCGCGACGGCTGTGTGCACGGAGGCGTCGTCTCCCGTTCCCGCCGGCGCGCCGGTCGGGGTGCCGCTGGGTGCAACTGAAAATGCCACGATCATGGAAATCTCCTCTTGATTGGTGCTTTCCCTCCCATTATTGCCCCGGGAGTCTTTGCTTCTTCCACTATTCACCAGACGGGCACTCCTACCCATTGGTTGGGGCGCGCATGCCACTATAAGGTTCAACTATGCTTGCCACTTCCCTCGCCACCGTGCTTGGCGCCACAGACCCCGCCCCCTACGGCAGTTCCAGCGTCGATCCGGCCGCCGCCATGGGCCTGATAGCGGCCTTGATGTTCTTTTACCTTTTCATCATTGTGCTGGCATTGGTGGTGGCCGGCATCATGTGGGCCGGGGTGTTCAGCAAGGCCGGGTACGCGAAGTGGAAGGCCTATGTGCCGTTCTACAACCAGTGGATCCTGGTCAAAATTGCGGGTCGGCCGGAATCTCATTTCTGGTTCCTGTTCATCCCGTACTTCAACATTTACATGCAGATTGTCATCCTGAATGACATCGCCAAGGCGTTTGGCAAGGATGCCGCCTTCACCGTGGGGCTGGTGTTCATTCCGGTGGTCTTCGCCAGCATTCTTTCCTACGGCGACACCCCGTACAGGGGGCCGCAGTATGTTTCCGCCGCCCAAAAGCAGTACGCCCAGCAGTTCGCGCAGCAATACGGCCAGCCCTACCAGCAGCAGCCCTACGCCCAGCAGCCGTACGCGCAGCAGCCCTACCCGGGTCAGTCGTATCCCCAGCAGCCCTACCCAGAACAGCAGCCCGGCCAGCAGGACCCCAACGCGCAGGGCCAGAACCCCTACGGCTCAGGGCCAGCCCAGTAGCCTCAGCCCGGCCGCGGCCAGCGCCCCCACCAGCACCACCAGCAAAAACGGGGCCTTGAACCAGAGCGCCACGGCGGCCGCCGCCAGGGCCCCGGCCCGGGCATCAAGCACGACGGCGGTCCCCGTGGCTGCCGCGTTCACCACCGTCAGCGACGCCAGCAGCCCGATGGTCAGGGTGCCGGCCACGCGCGACATTCGAGGATTCGCCAGGACCTTGGCCGGCACCAGGTAGCCCAGCAGCTTTGTCAGGTAGGCCAGCAGGGCCGCCACCAGCACCCAGATCCACAGGTTCATGCGTCTTCCCCCTGCCCCAGGCGGGCCGGGCGCGGCGGCCGGGTGCCGGCGTCGTGCCTGTACGGCTCAATGTCCGGCTCCAGGCCGTCATCCACGTGGCCGGGCGCATGGTCCGGGGTGCGCCCGTGCCGGAACCAGCCGATGAGCCCGGCCACCAGCGCAGCGACCAAAATGGGCACGCCGGGCGGGACAAACGGCACGGCGAGGAGCGTAACCACGGCACACACCACCGCAATGGCGGCCGGCTGAATCGCCTTGATGCGCGGCCAGAGCAGGCCCAGGAATGCTGCCACGGCGGCGCCGTCAAGGCCCCACTGCTTGGGGTCGCCCAGGGCATTGCCAATCACGGCACCCACGGCCGTCATGATGTTCCAAAAGATAAATATGCCAAGACCAGCCACCCAGAAACCGCGCCGCTGCTCCGCCGGATCGGCCTGGCCCGTGGCGGTGGCCGTGGATTCGTCAATGGTGAGGTGGGCGGAGGCAAAGCGCCGCCAGCCGGTGGGCCTCAGGAGGGCGTTGAGCTGCATCCCGTACACGCCGTTGCGGATGCCCAACAGCGCGGAGGCGCTCATGGCCGCGACGCCGGAGCCGCCGCCGGCAACCACGCCGATGAAGGCAAACTGGGAACCGCCGCTGAAGAGCAGAAAACTCAGGGCCATGGTCTGCCAAAACGACAGGCCCGACGCCACGGAAAGCGCCCCAAAGGACACTCCGTAAAGGCCCGTGGCAACGGCGATCGACGCACCGATCTTCGCTGCCGGCGACTCACGTAACTTCATGGACCCATGGTTTCACGTTCTCAAGCCGTCTCATGCAGGGCGTCCGCCGCCCGCACCAGCGCCAGGTGGGAGAAGGCCTGCGGGAAATTTCCGGCCATGCGCGCGCTGTCGGCGTCGTACTCCTCGCTGAGCAGCCCCAGCTCATTGGCATAGCCCACCAGCCGGTCCATGAGGGCCACTGCCTCGGCCCGGCGCCCCGTGTGCGCGTACTGTTCCACCAGCCAGAAGGAGCAGGCCAGGAACGGATGTTCCCCGGGGGCCAGGCCGTCCACGCCGCTGTCCGTGCGGTACCGCATCAGCAGGCCGTGGTGGTCCACGAGCTCGGCCTCCAGCGCGGCAACCGTGCCCAGCATTTCCGGCGAACCATGGTCCACAAAGCCCACCATCGGAATCACCAGCAGCGAGGCGTCCGTGGTGGTGCCGCCATACGTCTGGGTGAAGGTGTTCAATTCCTTGTTGAAGCCCTGCTCCATGACTTCCGTCCGCAGCTGTTCGCGTAGCATCTCCCAGTGCTCCACGGACCCCTTCAGCCCGTGGTCGCGGACGGCCCGGACGCCGGCGTCGAACGCGGCCCACATCATGACCCGCGAGTGCGTGAAGTGCTTCAAGTCGCCTCGCATTTCCCAGATCCCGTGGTCCGGTTC
>Ga0134128_10002487_pt1 | contig 22807 bp, 38 predicted proteins | sample KB31754_FD_96462 | JGI IMG/M metagenome (GOLD analysis project Ga0134128, IMG submission 96462) | Terrestrial soil microbial communities with excess Nitrogen fertilizer from Kellogg Biological Station, Michigan, USA - KB3-175-4 | ecosystem: Environmental > Terrestrial > Soil > Unclassified ... | reverse complement strand
TCGCTCGCTATGACTATGGCCTATCCGGAGAGGAGATCCGCAAGTGGGCCATTGCAGGCGCCATCTCTATCGCCTCACTTCTGGCGGGACGGTATTTCGGCCAAAGGTTGCGCAGGCGATGAATGATCCTCGGCTTTCTGCGGTCTTGGCTTCATGGCCTACCGCTAAAAGAACGTCGCCTTGCGCCTCGCCTGATTGATTCTAGCCCATCGGTGATGAAGAGGCCGCCTTCCTGCGGCTCTTTGTTTGCGCTGCAGATCAACCGCCGCTCGGTTCTTCTATTGGGATGACGAGCCTGGGCGCCGGCTGAGGCCTGATGCTTTGCCCGGGCTGAACGGGATAAGGCAGAGCCAGCTTGAAAGAGCCGCAAAAACCGACGGACTGAGGCATCTAGCTTTTCCAATTGTGCGGCGCGCTCACGGTATGCGGTCGCGATCCGTACCAACCGGCCGCGCGCTTCTCCTCCCATGATTTTGCCGTCGCTAGTACTTTCCCGATCATCAGACATACACGGGGTCAACCCGGTCCCTGCGCCTCTGATCTTCCGATCGTTCGCCCTAGTCCTCGTCCGGCTCGCGCACCACCGGCGGTTCGTCGTCGCGATTCTCTTCTTCGTCCTCGTCCTCTTCCTCTTCGTCATCGTCAGGATCGCGAGGCGGCATCGGATTGCCCAGCATTGCGAAGAGTGGCCAGCCGACGAGATTTGATCGTTCTTCGGGAATACGCAGGATCATGACTAGCTCCTCGGAGGTGCCCCGCGGTAACTATACTCTGCTCCGCGCGATCGATCTCGTTCGTCGCGCAATCGAACCTCACTCCGCAAGCTTCCCGCCTGCCGAGAGGTTCACAGCGCGCTCAGATCGTCGGGCACGTCGCCGAACTTCCGGATCAGCGTGGCGTCCCCAAAATCGCCGGTCGCCGGATCGCCGGTTCGGCTGAACGCGAGCGCGCCGGCGCAGCCGGGTTTGCGCGAGAGTGCCTCCGCGCGCATGACGGCCGCGTTGGCGCTCGTGCATTCCACCGCCTCGCCTGATGCGACACCGTCGTCGGCCATGACGAACGGAAGCGCGACGTAGTAGGTCACCTCCGACACGCCGTGCCTCCTTTCACTTGCCGGTCGCCTGCATGTTGCTGTAGCCGGCGAACGTCATCTCGTTGAGGATCGCGGCCAGAACCGTGGGCGAGGAAGCATCCGCCATGCCGTCGCCTAGGACGATGCGCATCGAGAGCCACTGGCGCCAGTCGACGAACTCGATCGCGAGCAGATCGTCGCTGCCCTTGATCGTGCCGGAGACGTCGATGTAGCTGCGTCTGGCCTCCTGCTGCATCAGATCGAGCCGGCAAGCGTATTCCGTCGGAAGCGGCGTCAGGCCGACGATCTCATTCCAGGCCTCGGCGTGCCCCTTCCGGTTCGCGACCCGTCGGGGGCTTTGTCTCTCGAGTTCGGCGATGACGGCATCGCGATCGAGAGACGCGAATAGGTCTCCGACGGTCATGTCGTCACCTCGTTGCGATCGGCAGCCATCGGTCACTCCTTGCGATCGCTCGCCGGCGAAAGCCTTCCTCTCGCGTATCCGGTCGACACCTTCGCCCGGATCCGCTCGAGCTGGGCTTCGAGGAAATCGTTCGCCACCAGCAGAGCCTTCACGGCCTCTCGGGCGTCGCCGCCGCAGGCCGCGATAGCCTGGTCGGCGGCCTCATCCAGGTCGGCCGTCTGGGGCGCAGCCGCGTCGGGCTTTGCGGACATGAGAGTATTGTTCTCTCTTTGTTCATGGCGAGTCAAGCTGGAGAGGCGCCTCGGCTGCGAATTCGCTGTTGTCGCGCTACACCCACCGCGTCGCCATCGCCATGCAGCGCCTCGATCCAAATCCGCCAGCTCACCCGTGGCAGCCAAATCCCCATAGCGCCCGCCGCACCGCACTACGTCCCTTGCGCGCGGTTTCCTCCCTTGGAGGCTTTCGGACGCCGGCCCGCACAGTCCGCGGCACCGTCAATCATTTGCCTAGTCTCCCGGAGCGGGGTGTTTCGAATCGTTTCCTGTTTTTGTCGACTGTTCGGAGTCAATCGGAAAACACCCCGAAACGCGGATACAGAAAAACACCTGCCGCCGATGCGCTCATCCGCGCGGTCAAGCGTCGAAATCATCATAGCCACACAGCATGGCAGTTCGTGGTTCGATGTCCCGGAGCGCTTCCCCTCTCCTCCCCCACCGCTTGCGAACCCGTACCGGCTAGCCGATCGTCTTCAGCGGACCGGCACAAAGCCTTGGTCCGCCATCTGCCCTCTCGAGACAGACACGCGGCGCCGCCAGCGATCATTTCAGCACCGGCGGCGCTGTGGTTGTGGAGAGTTCCCAGGTTCCTAAAATATCGCGGACGGCCGCGATGCATCCGAGTGCGGCTATGAAGGGTGCCGGTGCCGGCATCGTTCAAAGCTCCTGCTGTGTCTCGTGTCGAAACCAATCACGGGCCTTGCGGGCCGTTCCTAAAGACGGTTCGGGAACCTTGGGGACCGGCCGGTATTGTACCCGGTTCCGCTGAGCGAGGTGTCCCATGAGCGTTAATCCTGTGAGTACAGCAAAGCTTGGCACTCATCCGCTGCACCCCATGTTGATACCATTTCCCGTCGCCTTCTTGGTCGGAGCGTTCGTCACCGATCTCGCCTTCCTCGGAACGGGCGACGGCTTCTGGGCAAGAGCCTCGATGTGGTTGATCGGGGCGGGCATTGTGATGGCGCTTGTCGCCGCTCTGGCGGGCTTTACCGATTTCTTCGGCGAGGCTCGAATCCGGGCGTTGAACGACGTCTGGTATCATATGGTCGGCAATCTCACCGCCGTGATCATTGCAATCATCAACTTCCTGCTTCGCTACGGTAAGGGTGCCGAAGCCGCGATCAAGCCTTGGGGCGTGATCCTGTCGATCGTCGTCGTTGGCATCCTGCTTTTCACCGGCTGGAAGGGCTGGGGGATGGTCTATAAGCACCACGTCGCCGTCCTCGATGCGCCGGGCCAGACCAGTTCGGAGCCGGATATGTCGCATCACGGTGGCTCCGGCCGACACGCCGCTTAGGCGGGCTGATGTCGATCGTGAATGTCGCGGCGGCTTTATCGCCGTTGCTCCAAATCGTCGCCGTGGACCGTGATCTGAAAAACGCGAGAGCGATCCTCCTTGAGCACTTCAAGCCGCCAGTCGTGACCGTGACGCAACGCGCCATCTAGGTCCCGAAGTACGTCTGCAGCGTAGCGTGTGGCGGCTTCCCAAGCGGCCTCCCGGTTTGGCAGCTCCTCTCCCACGTCGTCTACGTGGCTGCGACTCTCGCTGTCGAAGGTGTTAAAAAAATACCGCGGCATCGCAGTCTGAATGCGGCAATCGGGGCAATGTTCCCGTAATGCTAGCCAAGGCACCGGCCCCCGTGCGTTCGCCGAAGGTGATCTTCTGTGTCATGGCGGTACCCATCACCGCAGATCATCCAGCCCCCGCTCCATCGCCGGATGCTTCCGGTTCTTCACCTTTACCCAGTGCTTCGACCGACCCGCCTGATATGGCCGGTCGCGCCGCTTCGATACGAGCCCTTCGAGGCCCATCCGGCATGCGGCGCGGAATAGCTCTGGCCCAATTTCGCCAGCTTCGAACGGCGCCACGAAAATGCTGTCCGGCCGCCGCGCCAGCAGGCGCGCCAGATTGGTTTTGCGCATCGATAGCGGGAGCCGGCGCAGATCATCGCCATCCATCGACAGAATGTCGAAGGCATACAGCTGGACTTCGTGATCATGCTTGCGCGAATGCAGAGCGTTGAAGTCGGCAACACCGTCGACGCCCAGCACCACGGCTTCACCGTCGATGGCGAAACGCTTCTGGCGGTTCTTCAAGGCGCTCTCGACGAACCACGGGTAACGGTCGATCCAATCGTAACCGCCGCGCGTGATCAGCCCGCACGCGATCGCCGTCGCGCTCCAGGCGAAGGCGGTAACCGTCGTATTGATCTCGTGAATCCGGTCGGCGCCGGCCGGCACGATCTTACCGACCGTGGGGAACTCGAATTAGGGCATGGCCGCGATATAAGCGCACACCAGATCCGGTTCCATCCTTTTAAGCAGCAAACCTTTCCGCAAACGGCGTACTGTCTCTCCACGACCAAGGCTCTCTCCAGGCGTCGGCGACCGAGAGACCGATCGCGCTCCCGCCAGTACAGGTTAGGAGTAGCGCCATGCCGGACCAGCAGCGAATTAATTACCCATTGATGCCCGATGCAGAGCACGTGTCCGAAATGCGCCGCCTGATCGAAGAAGCGCGCGAAGTTCTAAAGCAGCCAGCACCGGACACGTTCTTGGGCCGCAAAACTGCGGAGCCCTTCTCCGAGGAGGAGGCTGCATTCCAGATCAACGCCGATTGGAATCCATGAAGTCGAGCACTGAATCCGGCACGTCGCCCTCGACATAGCGGCGGCGAATCTCGTCGGCGATGTCCACGGTCACGTCGCGCGACCAGCCTTCGGTGGTGTTGAAGGCGACGATCCGAACCGGGTGACTGTACTGGCCCTCCAGCAGATCGCGGATCAGCGTCTCGCGGTCGGTGTGCTCGGCATCGGTCTCGCGCCACGCGCAACCGAGCCGCTCTCCGAAGTCATCGAGCACCAGATATGTGTCTTGGTCGGCCCCATGGGGCACGATCGATGGGGAGGTACGCATCACTGGACTCCGCGAACCCAACTCTGTCGAAATGACCGAGGTGATGATGCTAGGAGGGAGCGAACAGCCAGCCAGTTCACATTTTGTCGCAAGAAACAGGCCGCGCGCCATCGCCGTCATGCGCCGTGCAAGTTACCGCCGAGCGACGGTCTCGGGTCGCTCATGCCTTGGCAGGGGCATTCGTCCCTTGCTGCGATGGAGCGAAGCCAAGTTGGAACCTGCGGCGTGCGCGCTCGTTACCCCTGCTTCAAATTGCACGGAGGAACTCCCTCATGATGAAGATCACTCTTGCCGTGGCAACGGCCGCAGCAGTGCTGACGACTGTGCCGCTCGCTGCTCCGATCAAGGCCCAAGGCGTCGATGTTCAAGTCGGCCGAGACCGCGACTATGATAGGGATCGCGACTATCGCTACGACCATCGCCGACACTACGACTCCGACGCCACAGTTGGCATCGGGCCAGGCGGTGTCCGCATCGGCCCGCGCCAGCACTGTCGCATGGAAACTACCAGGGTTGAACGGGACGGCCGCATGATCACGCGCAGGGAACGCCGCTGCGACTAAAGCGGCGAGTTGACCTTCGGAGGTTGCCGGGCCTGGTGTGTCTCTATGCTTGGGCGGGCGAGCGCTGGAGGGGGCCCGTCCGCCCAATACCACTGCCACGGTCGCCGTTGAACGTGGTCCAGATGCCAGCGAAGGCGAATAGCCGTATTTTAATGGGCGAGCAGCGCGATGATCCAAAATCCAACGCCGGCAAACGCGCCCGCAGCGGCAACGATGAACAGCCAGACCTGCCGGGTCAGCACGGTCACACCAGCAACGCTGATTGCGATCTGGAATAGTGTTAACGCCAAGAATAAATTTTGACGCGGCTCGCGCAAAGCAGTGCTCTTGGCGTCCGCTGCACTTACCTGCTGTTCGAGGGCGGATGCTTTCGTTTGGATTTCCTCCTTCTGCTGGGCATACTTTGCAAGCTTCTCGTCATAACCAGAGTGTGCTTCTGTCGGCGTCAACTGCTTGGCTAACTCCATAAGGTGCGACTTGGTGCTGACGGCCTGATAGTAAGCCCATTGATTGGCTGCCTCCGTTTTCTTCAACACGGCTTCGTTCTTGTAGAGAATTGCGTCGTTGGCAATGTGGTTGGCTTCATGCCCAACGATGCCGCCTAGCGTAGCGACTATTGCAGTAAAGATGGCGATCGGTTTTCCAAGCCTTTCGTCGCCATGCTGGTGCGGCACATGCAGTTCTTCGCTCATTTTGAGGATGCCTTCTGCTCGATTGCGGTGTCACCGCTCCCCCGGCCACCACGTAGACGGCGGATCACTCGCGGAGATCTTGGTGCGGGTCGCTCAGGCAAACAGCTCCGCGCCCGCCTGCGTGAACTTCACGTAGATCCCGCTCTCGTGCAGCACCAGCCAGCCCTTGGCGACCGCGAGATCAAGCCCGGCCTTGTATTCCGCTGGCGTGCCCTTGTGCTGAAACATGAATGGCCCGTTGATCTTCTCGATATGGATACGACCGCCGTTCACCGGCTCGACCGCATTGGCCAACTCCATCAGCTTGTGTGCGGCGGCGGCGGGATCGGCGTCGGGGCGGGGTTCGACGAACTTGTTCATGCAGCGACCTTGTCCTCTTTGTCCTCACCACGCATCACGATCTTGAGCGCGTCGTCCGGTAGCGGGCGCTGCAACGCCTTCGCCTCATCCCAAGGCGCGCGCATCCAGACATCGCGCTCCTCGTCCGTCGTCAGGATCACTGGCATCGCCTTGGGGTGAATCGGCGCCACGACAACGTTCGGCACCGTCGTCAAGAAGCCGTAGACCTGATGCGGTCCTGGGATGGGCTTCCACTTCGTGCCTCGGTCGCCGTTGAACGTCGAACGCGAACACAGCGGCCGTTCGCCATCGAGCGCGAACTCAGACCATTCTTTCTTCCACTGGGCTCAGATGCGGGCCTTCGCCTGATAACGACCCGGTACGCACTTGTAGCGCTGGATATGCCAATCGTCGGATCGGTAGATCGGCTGCTCGCTTTTCCACTTCGCCAATGCAGCTTGGCCACCTATCATGCAACTTTGCAAAGTTACTCTACTATCAAGTGACGAGTCCGTGACGACCCTCTCGATGCAATCGCTGCTTTTCAAATAGCAAAGCACCACCACGACAGTGATAAACATAGCAGCTCCCAAAAATTTAGCGCAGTATGAAAAGTGCAGCGTCAGGACCGGAAAGGGCCATCAGACACAAACCACATGCAAAACGCAATCACCCAACACGGAGATTCTGGCCAAGTCTTGCCATTCGAGCGTAAGTTTTACCGCTTGGCGATGGCCGAGCGAACCGCGCCCAATTAAGGGCGCGGCAGCTAAAAACCTCGCGCTCAGCGCTTCGGCAAGGATGCCAATATCGGACCCGCCTCCGCGTCTTCAACGCAAGGCGTCACGGTGAGTTCGAGCACGTCCGCCCCACTCAACATACCACCGATAAATCGCCTTAATGCCCGTAGCCTCGGAGAGAGCAAAGCCGCGGCCATCCATACCGTGCCATCGGCCGAGCATCTTGACGCCTTCCAGCGGGTTACCGCCGGTCTCCAGAAACCTCTTGATGGCGGGATTGAGCTGGCCGGGCGGGAACGTCCAATTCGATATGAATTTCATCACTCGTCATACTACCGGTGAAATAAGTTCAGTCCGCGCAGGGGCGCAGCTCCTAAGATTTTGCTTTGGAAATGACCCCGTTTAGTCGCGGCTGCTCGAAGATCATGGGCAACCGTCTGCGTGCCAACACACAAAATAAGTCTGCACACGAGCAAAAAGGTTCAGGCTGCCGCCCCTTCGCAAGGCACGCTGCAGCGCCTTCCCTCGTCCATGGCCCGCGCATTCTCAGTTCGAGCCTCTTTCGTCCGTCGTCAAGATCACGGGGTATGGCCTTCACAGGTACCGCACTAGACCGTTGAACGAGACACAGCGGACACACTGGTTTCGAGATCAGCACTGCGGCACTTTAGAGTGATTGGATTGCGGATCGTCGATGCGACTCGAAGATCGCAGCCAGCCTTCTCTGAAAGCCTCTGATCTCTTTGAGCACAGCGGTTCGCTCCGGTCCATGTGGAAGCAATTGCGCTCGATCAAACAGGCAGCGAGCAGATTAATGTCGGAGGTGTCGGACTCCTTCCCGCGGTCACTCATTTACCCGCTCCTCAGTTTGCAACGGTGCCGAGATCGCTAAGAATGCCGCTAACTAAATCCCGTTGGGGAAAAGGTCCGGCTGCTCGGGCGAAGAAAGAGCCTGTTTAGCCTCATCATTCACGATGCCATCGCGAATGCCCCTCATAATAACGTAGGGCTGCATCGCCGGATTTGCGAACCTGAATCGATAAGACCGCGCCTCTCCGGTGCGCTCCAAGATTTTGCCGCGCTTTTCTGCGAAGTCGCGCAGTGTGTCCTGAAAGTTCGCAATCTCCATTGGTCGTTTTAGAATACTGGAAATTGGATCGCGAACGGCTGCCGGGGTGAAGTAACCTGCATCATCTGGTCTCGCCAATGCACAGGCGGTCAGCACATGACGGAATAGTGCGCGGGCTTGATTGCTGCGGGTAGCAGCCTCATACGAGTCCTTCAATGTCTGTTGAGACGCTTGGAGCACGGCGTTGATTGCAGCATCAACATCGTCCTCAACGATGGATATCCGTTACAAGCGGAGCCATCTGGTGGTGCTACGACGAAGCAAGATTTCGGCGAACGAGCCGCCGTCGACCTTGGTGGCCGGGTGAACGATGACGGCGGAGCCGACGCAGGGACGGCCGCATTCACATCGAGAAGATCAACGGTCGGCGGCAAAGCGCGCGCGCGCACGATTTTGAATAACGGGGTGTCGGCTTAGCGTGCAAATGCATTGCCGCTCTGGATCGTGCAGCGCGGCGGGGACGTGGTGGCCGAGATAGCTTCATACATCTCGCCGTCGGACCCGATCCAGCGTATCACGCCTCCGGCTGAGTGACCCTCAATGATGCTCGCCGTGCAGCTTGAAAAGCTGGCATCGAAGCTCACAGTGACCTGACGCGCGCCCTCCGCGAATGGCACAACGCCGACAAGACGGTTGCCATGGAAGCTGAAGTTTGCGTGTCCTTCGCCGGGCGCAAGATCCGCACCGCGACTAAACTTCCCGGCGGCGGTCCGCCAGCGCACGAACAGGCGTCCGCTCGACGAGACGTAGATAGTGCGGGACACTTGGGCGCTGAAGCCGTGCTCCTGTCCTTCCGAATTTTTGTTCTCACCCGAAACGGTGTACGAAATGGTGATGGTCTTGTTCATGACCTGCGGCGGGACGGCGGCCAATGCCGGAACAGCGATCGTCGCAACCACCGTCGTCACAGCAAGATGATATCTGAAGCGCATGGATGACCCCTCCATCCATTCCATCATGCTGGCTCGCGCCGAGCAGGACAAGCTCGACTGCGCCGTGTAGCTGCCTATTATCCGGCTCATGATCTGCTGGCACTGCGACGGCTGCCGATGAGTCTGCGAGGCCCATCCCGACCGACCGTGGGAAGGCCCGCGAGCCTGCGGCTGTGGCGGCGCCGGAGTGCACTGACCGGTCTGCAATCCTGCGGACGCGGATCATCCGCCGGCGATGCCGCCGGACTTTGTGCCCGATCTGGCGCCAAAGGACAGTGATGAGAATAGCGACTAGATTCGCAATTTCTCGGCCAAACGCCTATCTTCGGCCTATGCCCAAATTCGAGTTCTGCCTGCCGACCCTCGGCAAGATTGTGCCGTCCGGTCCCGACTGGTTCCACGAGATCAAGTACGACGGCTACCGGCTGCGCCTCGAGCGCGAGGCCGGCCATGTCCGGCTGATCACCAGGGGCGGCCACGACTGGACGAAGCGCTTCCCGCGCATCGTCGAGGCTGCGCTGAAGAACCGCCTGACGCGCTTCGTCATCGATGGCGAAGCCATCATCCGCGGCGTCGACGGCTACTCGGATTTCATCGCGCTGCATTCCGGCAAGCACAACGACAAGGCCGAGCTGATCGCATTCGACATTCTCGCGCTCGACGGCGACGACCTGCGCGAGCTTCCGCTCTCGGTGCGCAAGGCCAATCTGCAGCGACTGCTGCGCCGGCGCCCGGATGGCATCTTCGCCAGCGACTTCGAGCGCGGTGAGATCGGCCCCGATCTATTCCGCGCGGCCTGCCGGATGGGGCTGGAAGGCCTGATATCGAAACGGCGCGACCGTCCTTACCGCGGCGGCCGATCGAAGGATTGGATCAAGATCAAGAACCGGCAGCATCATGGCTTCGACCGCGTCAGGGAAAGCTTCGCGTAGAAACCTTCTCCGATCGATCGACAGCGGACGAGCGTCGCCGGGCCTCGGTTCTCAGCAACAGGACGGCGACGCGCGCATCCGCGCGGCCTTGATCAACGGCGATCAAGGCCCCCGTCCGCGCATCTGCCCAAAGGCCGACGCGCTGGAGATCGAGGCGGCGGCGAAGCGTCGGCTTGCCGACGAATACGACGCAGCGCAGGCAAGGGGCGAGGTTGCCGGGCAAGGTAAACCTTCCAAACGAGAAGGTTTAGCCAAGGTCAATGAAATCGGCCTAACCCACAAGCAAATCCACGAAGCCCGCCAAATCCGCGACGCCGAAGCCCGCGATCCGGGGATCGTTCGCCGCGCCGTCGATGCTGCGGTGAAGGCCGGCAAGGAGCCGACGAAGGCGCGCGTCAAAGCGCGCCGCCTGGGCCCGCCCGGCGTGAACCGGCCAGCCCGCCCTTCACTTCGCCCGCAGATTTTCCGCCGACGTCTTCCCCTTATTCGGGACTTCGTCATAGCTGACCTTGGCTCCCTCGCGCAGATCGCCAAGGCCGGATTTCTCCACGGCCGAGATGTGGACAAACACGTCCTTGCCGCCATTGTCCGGCGCGATGAAGCCATAGCCCTTGGTCGCATTGAACCACTTCACAGTCCCCATCGGCATTGCCGGGTCTCTCCTAAAGGTCTCGGGTTGTTCTTCCAATCAGAAGCCGCCAGGCGCGGCGGACGTCTCCGCCTAACTCTACCGCTCAAGACCGGTTTCTGTCGCTGAATTTCGGCGAGGCCGTGAAGGTTACGCGCCGCCCCTTCGCCTGCCTCTGATTGATCGGTTCGTCACGCCGCCCAACTGGTGAAGAGCATAATCGATAAAATTTTATCGACAATGGAAAGGGAAAATTAACGTTACCCGGCCCACTCCGGCCGCGGTCCAGACATCCCCCACGAACGCGCAAGCAGGATACCAACAAATGTTGTTGTCCGATCGGGCTGCGGGTTTAACCTTTACGGCTGAACTGCGTTGCGGCCGATCGGCCCTCAAATTACTTGATCGAGCGATCATCGCGCGACGAACCTAATCCGCCAGCCTTAGCTGCTCCAATGCAAACCACCTTGACCATCTTCATCCTGGAGGACGAAGTCCTGATCCGGATGATGGTTGCCGAGATGCTGGAAGAGCTGGGACATCGCGTAGTTGCGGAAACCGGGAGCGTGCCCGAGGCGAGATCTCTGGCGGCGAGCGTCGAGTTCGATCTCGCTCTACTGGACATAAACATCAAGGGCGACACCAGCGCCGATATCGCCGCAATCATCGAGAAGCGCGGGCTGCCGCTTATTTTCGTCAGCGGCTACACTACGACCGGGCTGCCGGCGCCATTCCAAGATCGCCGCGTTCTTCGCAAGCCGTTCCCCGTAGAAGCGCTAAAGCGCTCGATCGAGCACGCGATGGCAGGGGCCAGTAGAGGCTCGATTTGAGTGACTGCCAAGAAAAAAAGCCGTCGCTGGGCTCCTGGCGCAGCGACGGCTCTACTCAGAGCGCATGTCCAAGAACAGGGGCCGGACAAAGCCTATCGTGGATGTGAACGGTTAATCTCCGGTTAAGCGCCGGCCATCAAAAGTAGTTCGCCTCGCTCTCGGCGATCAGCGCGTCCTCCCCTGACGACGGCGCCGCGTGATGCGCCTCGTCGAGGATGAACATCGAGCCTGGCCGGAACGGTGCCAGGAGCTCGCGCAGGCCTCCCGTATAGGTCTCGTCGGCGAGGACGCTGTGCGAAACGATGAAGCGCGAACCGACGCTCCAGGGATTGGCAGAAAAGCCACGCGTTCGCCGTGTCTCCAGGAGGTGCTCCCGATCGACGATCGTGAAATCGAGGCCGAATTTCTGCGCAAGTTCATCCTGCCATTGCAGCAACATGGACGCCGGTGCGGCGACCACGATGGTGTCGACACGGCGCCGCAGCAGCAGTTCCCGCACGATCAAGCCGGCTTCGACGGTCTTGCCGAGGCCGACGTTATCGCCAATCAGGAGATTGACGCGCGGCAGCTCGAGCGCTTTGGCGAGCGGCAGCAGTAGGAATCGAGCCGGATGCCGGCGCGGAATGGGGCTTGGAACAGCTTTCGGTCGGCCGCCGTCGCCGTGCGCCATTCGGTCGACCGCTGGTAGGCACCTAGGCGCTGCGGCCCCTCAAATGTCTTGGTCAGTAGCGGCGACCAATCGTTCGGGTCGAGAATTTCAGGCTGATAACACCTTCAACGACCCACAGCCACAACAGAGAGGCACCGATATACACACCGCCATAAGCGGCGTAAGCCCGCCCTGCCGCGGCGGTGTCGACTTGAGTGAGCAGCCAGGCAAAGAGCATCAACGAAACGATGCCGGGCGCCGGCCACCAGCCCGACTTTCCCTCACGAATCCAAACCCAGAAACTGAAACAGCCAGCGATCTCGAAGAACGCGGCGCCGACATACACAATCGCGGTCTTGATCACCGGCACTTCCTTTGACCTACCTTGCATTTGCTGTCGGCCATCGGGTCGGCCATGTCCTTGAGGATCACGCAGTCGGGCCCCGGGCCGCCAGAACAGACCGCGTCGCAGCGCTTGATGAAATCGGCCAGAGTGCGTTCAAGCCCCTTCAGCTCCGTCAGCTTCTCGCGCACCGCTTCGAGATGATCTTGGGCGATTGAGCGCGCCTCCATGCACGATCTGTCGCCATCCTCCGTCAGCTTGACGAGGGAGCGGACCTGTTCGATCGGAAATCCGAACTCGCGGCATTGCCTGATGAAGGTCAGCCGCCTGCGATCATCGTCGCCATAGCTTCGCTGCCCGCCATCATGGCGCGCCGGAGCCGGCAAGAGCCCAATCTCTTCGTAGTAGCGGATGGTGGGCGCGTTCGTACGGGTGTGCCGGGCAAGTTCGCCTATTCGCATGATGCGGAATCTCCCTTCGAAGGGGCTTGAACCTCAAGTTACTTGAAGTCCTATCTTCTGGCCAGCACCGATCGCCAGGAGAAGGAACACGTGATGAAAGCCCCCGACACATCCACGGCGCCGATCGCCTGCACATTGGCTGCGGGCGCATATCAAGAACGCGTCGCTCGGATCGCCGAGCTCAACCGGTCGGCGCTGCGAAGCAGCCGGCGGGAAGGTGCTCGGCTGGTCCTGACCTATGATCCGAGCGCTGCCGTGCGCGTCCGCGAGATGGTTCACCGCGAACGGCAATGCTGCGCATTTCTCGACTTCGAACTACGCGAAGATGAGAACAACGCGACCCTTGTCATCACGGCGCCGGAAGCCGTGCGGGACGCGCTTGACGCCATGTTCGATCCCTTTCTGACCGCATCGAACTCGGCTGGCGGTTGCACATGCGCGCCGGCGGCGTCATGACAGAGGCCGCGCCACCGAAGTCCACCTATCGCGGCGCACCGATCGCCGCATCGGCCGCGGGCCTCGCCGCCACGGGCGCTCTCGCATGCGCCGTGTGCTGCATACTTCCATTCGCCTTGCCCGCGGCTGCGCTGGCGCTTGCGGGCGGCGCGCTGGCCTGGCTCGCAAGCATTTATGAGTGGGCGATCGTCGCGGCAGTCATGCTCGTAGCCATCGCCTGGGTCTGGGTCGCCTTCCAATCGGTTAGAGCGAGGAAGCGCCCAGCAGCGGCGACGGTGCTGGTGATGCTCGCGGCCACGGCGATGCTGGCGCTGGCCTACTCCTGGCCCGTAATCGAACCCATCGTTGTTGCAAAACTCATTGCGCGATAGCCGCACAACGGTGCGGTCGCAAAGCCTCGGCGCGCAATCCGGCTTCGAAGGGCGCGCTCCGGCCGGAAGGAGGAAGAGATGATGATGAACAATGGAGCCGGCGGTCGTTCATGGTCGAGAGCCATCGGCATCGGTGTGGTCGTTGCGGTGATTACCGCGATCGTGATGCTTGCGCTGACCACTGCAGGTGTATCGCCTTTTCCCAAGCCGCCTTCGCTGGCGTTTGCGGAGACCTTGCTTCACCGATCCCTCCCGTTGCCGGTGGGCCTGCTGTTCCACGCCGCATACGTGACGTTCTGGTCGGTAATTTTCGTGCGCTACCTTCCGCAGCGCAATCTCAAGACGGCATTGGCACTCGCAGGAGCGCTCTGGCTGACGATCCTCGTCGTCTTCTTCCCCGTTGTGGGATGGGGATTTGCGGGTCTAAATGTCAGCCCCACGCTCATTCCGGCATCATTCATCCCGCACCTTTTGTTTGGGCTCTTCCTTTGGGGAATGGACCGGTATGTTCCGTACGCGATCTCCAAACATGCGCGCGCTGCTGATCAGTCGTGACTTTGTTTGATGTCGAGCAGCTATTTCCGAAGCCTGTACCGCTTGGATGGCCGCGAAGCGGCCGAGCGCGATCGCTCACGCTCGAATCGCAGCTTTTCCCCTAGCGTTAGCAACTCCCGGTCGTTTTCGACCGAACGACAAGCTCCTCGCATTTCTGGAGGCACTGTGATTATGCCGACTCCAATGCAGCGATCGCCAACGCCAGAGCCCGTTTTGAGCCAATGGTCGGCATAATCCAGAGGTCGGCATAGTAGAGATTGCACATAGTGGCGGCTAGGACCGGAAGAGCGCGAAATAGATCACGTACAGCCAGCCTAGCTAGGATGCCGTGGATGATCGCCCAGAGGATCGACTTGTTGGTGGTGTAGCTGATGGCGATAGCGAGCGCGCTGCCAAACCCTATGCCGTATTTTGTGCCTTCTGATCGCACTACGTAGTAGCGGCTTCCGTTCATGGTCGCTCCCTCATCATCTCTCTCCCGGCCACCACGTCGATGCCGGATCGCTCGCCGAAATCTTTGTCGGCCGTAGCGCCACGAGATGGCTCCGCTTGAAGGGGTAGCCGCGGACCTGCGAGCAATCCTTGCAGCGCATGTAGCGCTCCAACTCATGGATCGGCGTCGTCTTCGGCCGGCGCACGATGTCGAGCGCCACCGTCTGGTGCGTATCGCAGCCAAGGCACCGGACCTCAAGATAGCCGTAGCCGGCATTCAGGGCATCACCGAGCGTCGGTGACGGTTGCGCCGGTCCGCGGTAGCCGAGCATGCGTTGATTCCAGGCCACGCAAGCCAGCCGGTCGGCTTCCTTGCGTGCCTCCTTGGCTCGCTGCGCAGAGGCTCGGATCGAGGCGCCACAGATCGAGTGTCGGGATTTCGTGCTCACGGCGCCATGATCGCGCTGAATCGGCGCGAGGTGAAGCCGCTAGCGGGGGTGGTGGCCGTCGGGATACTGCGCATTTGGGGCGGACATCGGCGAGGCCGAGGAACTTCGGGCTCGCGTCGGCGGGTGGCCGTTCTGGAGCGGCCTTTTTGTCGCGGTCGCCTCGGCGGGGGTGACGTGGCTGGAGAGGCACGGCTTGCCATCGTTACACGGCGGATAAGCGATCGAACGAGGGCGGGGAAAGTCTCGAAACGATCTATGCCTCGACGAACGCGAGCTGTTTCCGAAAAGCGTGTCAGTGATCCGGTGATGCTGCCCGCCGGCAGCAGCACATAGTCCAATAACGCCTTGTTACCCTCGCCTAGCCTTATTGCTGCAATCCAGTCGATGGGCTCTCGACTTCGGCGCTGGGCCGCCCAATGTGGAGCGTAACTTGCGAGCTTGCCAGGGCTCCAGCGAGCAACGCGAAATGCGATGCTAACGCTCTTGTTCACGCAGTTCGGTTTGCAGCAAGAGCTGCCGCTCCGATAAAGTCGCGCTAAGGCTCTAACACAATTGCGGCCAAATGTCTCGCCCGGCTCTCGTCGTAGCAGCGGACGCAATAGTTGCCGCGTCGCTCTCGCGACTTGAGTCACAAGCCGATTTTCTTACCCTCGTTTCATGCGAACTGACACGATTTGCTACGTCAAATGATAGCGGGCGCGAGAATGAAAGGTAGCTTGATAAGATCGAAGGTGGGGCGAAGCGCGGAGCTTGTATCGTTGAGAAGCATGGAGCAGTGGTTGTGCTAATCGTACTTGCGCTTACAAAGTCGTGAATTGAATTTACCATTCACCGGCTCATGCTTTATTTTCGAGCAGGTCGTCTCTTGTATGACTTGAGAAATTTTTTAGAACCGAGCTGGCGCGGTCCTCAACGTATTAGTCAGCCCCATCCTGACATCTTTCAGCTCTGCGGTAGTCGCCGTGCTGCTGGTGCGGTCCACGATCGCTCATCGAAGTTCCGACCCGGCACGCGTCCGATCGCAAAGACTCGTTTGTTCGCGAGGCACATCTTCACGTAAGCTTCTGCGGCCACGCAACGCGGGGATGGCGGCCAATGTCTCGATCTCAGGGAAGGAAGAGACATGCTAAATCGGTCATCTATTTGTATTTTGCCGGTAGCGACTCTCTTCATATGCCCGGTTGTCTGGTTAGCTCCTCATTCCGATCTGCCCTTGAACAATGCGCGTGCCGCGGCATCAACCGCCCTGCCACCCAAGACCGCAGCTTCCGGGGTGAACTACTGGAGTATTGGCTGTCGGGACGATTATTACTATTCGATGGCTATTAACGCGGAGCAGCGGGATTCAGTCTGTACGCATGATGCTCTCACCCAAAATGCTGAATCGGCGCCCCTCGCCGGGAGTAGCGATCCCTGACCTTTAACAGGAGATCAAAAAGTCAGTCATGGGGGACGACCGTATTGCCTAGTCCGAGTGTTGACGATGTCCGATCCACGATTTTTGAATCCGGAGGTAAGTCTCTGCCGAAGCATTAGCTATGCCGGGGGTCTGGTCGCAATTGGAGCGATCTATTTCGCCCTGGCAAAAGGCGGCCTCGCCCTCGCCTCTATTCATCCCAGCGCAACGCCAATTTGGCCGCCGACGGGTGTCGCGCTGGCAGCGGTCCTGTTGTGGGGATATCGGATTTGGCCCGCAATTTTCGCGGCGGCAATGATCGCGAATGCGACGACGGCCGGCTCGGTTGCCACTGCAATTGCGATTGCAACCGGCAACTCTCTCGAAGCGGTTGTTGGCGCTTATCTCATCAATCGCTGGTCGGACGGCTGTAACACATTTTCAACGCCAAATTCCGTCGCAAAGTTTGCTCTGATTTGCGTCGTGATCGCCACCCCCATCAGCGCCAGCATTGGACTGAGCAGCCTGGCAGCGGCGGGGTACATCGAACAAACGAATTTCGCGGACGCTTGGGTCACATGGTGGCTGGGAGACGTAACCGGGGCGCTGGTCATTGCCCCCGTTATCGTGCTTTGGGCATCAAGCCACTATCATGCTTTCAACCGCAATGACTTTTGGGAGACGGTCGGCGTCCTCGCGACAGCGGCGGCTGTTGGACTCATTGCTTTCAGCCCCCTGATCGAGCAAACGCCGAGCCGAGATCCACTGGGTTTTCTTGTGATCTTGCCAATGTTGTGGGCGGCGCTGCGCCGCGGTCAACGTGACACCGCAACGGTTGTGCTGGTGCTTACGGGCATGACGATTTGGGGGACGCTCACCGGGGGCGGCCCCTTCACGACCGCGGATCTCAACGATTCATTCCTGCTGGTGCTGATGTTCTTGATCAGTATTACTGTTCCAAGCTTGTTACTGAGCGCCGACGTCGACGTGCGCAAGAAGGCGGAGGAAAGTCTGCGCCGCGCGCAAATCGAACTCGAACGGAAGGTCGCAGAGCGTACGCAAGCGCTGGAGCTCGCCAACGCAACTAAATCGCGCTTTCTTGCCATGGCAAGTCATGATTTGCGTCAGCCATTGCATGCACTAGGCCTGTTCGTTGCACAGCTGCGCTCGCCGCTCAAATCGAGGGAAAGGACAAAGACGATCGAGCGGGTCGATGCAACGCGCAAAGAAATGGATGAAATGATCAATTCGCTCCTGGAGTTTTCCAGGCTCAATGCAGGGATCCTTACGCCCAAAATAACCGAATTCCCGATAGCGCGCCTGTTGCAAAAAATTGAGACGACGTTTGATCAGGCAACGCGAGAAAAAGGCCTGCGTCTACGCGTTGGGCGAAGTGACGCCTGGGTGCGGAGCGACGCCATGCTGCTCGAACGCATACTGCTCAATCTGGTATCCAATGCTGTGCGCTATACGTTGCGGGGCGGGATCATCGTCGGATGTCGTCGGCGCGGTGAAATGTTGCGTATCGAAGTATGGGATACCGGCCCCGGCATTCCTGACGATCAGAAGCAGAATATCTTCGGCGAGTTCTTCCAAGTTCCTGCCCCCGAACGGAACCGGCACGGCGGCTTGGGACTTGGCCTGGCCATTGTCGACAGACTTCGCCTACTTCTCAACCATCAAATCGACTTAGCTTCGACTATGGGCCGAGGTTCGCGGTTCGCGATCCTGGTTCCGATAGTCGACGAGGGCGTCACGTCCACAGCGCCCGATGCCTCACCTCTCTCAGGAGCTTTTGCGGTCGAAGGCAAGGTAGTTCTTGTTATTGCCGATGCTCCAATTGTGCAGGAGGGAACGGGTGGCTTGCTCGGCAAATGGGGATACTCCGTCCTTAGCACCGGATCCGACGAAGCTGCACTTATGCGAATTACTCAGCGCCAAGAACGCCCCGATATTATAATCTCGGACTATCACCTTGCGAGCGGAAAGACCGGAATCCGCGCAATTGAACAAATCAATGCGGCGTTTGGTTCCCCAATTCCAGCTATTCTGATCAGCGGCGATACGGCAGCTGAACCATTACGTGACGCTAACGAGAGAGGATACATTTTGCTGCACAAGCCTGTTGATCCAATGCGGCTCCGCGCTGTTATGCACGAACTCTTTAGGGATCGTGGAGGATAGGAGACGCCGGGGCAATCTTTATGATTCCGATTTTGGCGGCAACTCCCAACCCATTCTTCCTACCTTTATTATCGCCTCGGTACGACTCGCTACACCGAGCGCCTTGAGAACGACCGTGATGTGGTTCTTCACTGTCGGTACTGCCATATTGAGTGTCTTGGCAATGACCTTGTTGCTTCTTCCCTTCATCAGGAGCGCAAGCACCTCAATCTGCCGATCGGTCAACCCGATACCCTTGAGAGAGCCGCGCGCCGCTGGCTTATCTGTAAGCCGAGGACTCCTCGTTTCCTCCAACATGTGTGATGGAATGTAAACGCCGCCGGAGAACACCAACTTGATGGCGTTGAGTATAACCTCACGTTCTGTAGTTTTCGGGATGAAACCGAGAGCGCCAAGTTTGAAAGCGCGCTTGACTGTGTCTTGATCATCCGATGACGAGAGGATGACGATAGCAATGGTCGCATAGCGCTCACGCAGTTCGCGGAGAACGGAAAAGCCATCTCGATCGGGCAAATGGATATCAAGCAGAATGAGGCTGATGTCCGGATGTTCCTCGACGATGCACATTGCCTGATGGCTGTTCGAAGCTTCAAAAATGACTGCTTCTCGGTTCAGTTGCTTCAGAACAGAGTGCAGGGCCTCGCGAATCAATGCGTGATCGTCGACAACCAGGACCTTCATAAAAAAGCTCTCCGTCATCCTGCACGGAGATCCAATTTAGAAATCATACACCCACCTTCGGGCCTTTGGCGACACGAAGGTGGCCGAGGATTTGGTTCCCGACCCGCCCATCCGCCATCCCTGACCCGGCCAGCGGTTGACCGTTAGGCACTCAAGATGGGAGCCGAAGGGCGTTGTGTCACACAGTACGACAGCGCGATCGGGATAGGGGGAAGTCTCGCGACTTCTCCCCTCCCACGCCACCGTACGTCCGGGTCCGTATACGGAGGTTCGGCAGATTGTGGAGGCCGCTGTACCGCGACGGAAGCCAGTCCGAGTGAACCTAGGAAGGGATTTGGCAGAGCAATATTGAGCGCGGGACCCGCTGCCAGCCGCCAGGGGCCATGTGGGCTTCCGGCGGTTTGCGCCGCCAGAACCCTGCCGACGCCGCGGCGTCGCAGCTCAGCGACGCGAGTTCGTCTACGCTTCCATCGCTTCCAGGCGATGGCGCGCAACCGCCGCCTGATCCACTCGTCAAGTCTGCGCAGCACTGACGGGGTTTGGCAGAAGCGGAAGTAGCCGCGCCAACCGACAAGGTAAGTGAACGGCTCCTTGACGATCTGTGCGAGGCTTTTCCCGCCCGTGCGCCGCGTCAGTTCCCGACCTCTCGCTTTGAAGCGGGCGATGGCCTGCGGCGCGATGCGCCGTCGCGCACTGGACTTGGGCCGCAATGCGACGGGTGAAGCCCGAAGCGTCCCTTAGCGCGGCCATCGCTTCCATCAGGCCACGGCTTTGCTCCACGCTGTCTTCAGACCCCACCTCGCGATCACGCCCTGCGCTTCGCTAAGTTTTCGCAGTCATCAGGCTGGATAGAGGACTTCCACCTCCAATTCATACTCGGCACACAAAAGCGAGCGCGGACCACGAGGGTCCGCGCGAGGGCCTCCCCTTGGCCTATGCGCAATGGTGACATGCCTATGGTGTGGCCTGAGCGACGTCAGATTGAAGCCGAGAGCTGTGCGGTACCTTGATCATAGGACCAAGGGATCTCTCAATATGGACCTCGGGCTGATTTACAAGCTGTGCCGGTTGAACGATGCTCCTCTACGAATAGCCTCACCGCCAAGAGCCTCTGCCAAGCGCCACCTTACGATCGTTGTCGCAATTGCGGTCATGGCTGGGTTTCGGCGTGAATCAGCTCTAGACTGCGCCGTCGTTATGATTCCGCTGGTAGGATGTTTTTCTCGGCATTGGCTTTCCCAACAGGTTCAGAGGGGATTGCAAAAATGATGATGCCAAAAATTGCTGCTGCTATTGTCGGCGCTGCTACCGCTGGCGGGTTTCTCATCACGCTTGCACCGGATTTCAGCGCCGATTTTGCCCTCGCGGTTATCGCGTGCTTTTCATAGCCGTAGAGAGCTCGGCTTCTATCCCTCTTGATCGTTCCTCTTGAAGACTGCTCGCACGCCGAACGGGGAAACCAGATGCATGATCGAACTGCCACCCCGAAGCCATTGGTAAGCGCGCTGTCGGAGCTGAAAGGTTCCGGCCGCGATCTGCGAATTGATGCCTGCCGCGGAATCGCGCTCTGGTGCATCTTTCTCGACCATGTTCCCAACAACGTCGGAAGTTGGCTGACGCCGCGGAACTACGGCTTCAGCGATGCCGCGGAAGTATTCATGTTCGTCTCGGGTATGACCTGCGCACTGGCCTACGGCAAGGTATGGCGCTGCGAGGGCTGGACCGGCGTGATCAGGCGGACGCTGCGGCGAAGCTGGGATATTTACGCCGCATTTCTGCTGCTCACGCTCTCCTGTGCGATCTTGGTTTACCTCGCGGGCGGGGACCGTCTTGCTGACGAGAGCAATACCCGTATTCTGCTGGACCAGCCAGGCGCGACGCTCCTGCACGCGGCAATCCTGCAATACTGTCCGGTAAATACCGACGTGTTGCCGATCTTCGTGCTTCTTCATCTCTTATTCGCGCCGTTGCTGTGGCTGCTGCTGCGAGGGCCGAACGTGATGCTCGGCGCCTCGCTGGCGCTTTATGCCCTGGTGCATGTATTCGGCTGGACGATAGCGGCGTGGCCGAGCGGCCACTGGGCCTTCAATCCCCTGGCCTGGCAGCTGCTTGTTGTACTTGGCGCGTGGTGGATGATCGAAGGCGAGAGAGTGCGGCCATGGGTGACGTCACGCCTGGCGCTTGTGCCTGCCGTTTTCTATCTGGTGTTCAGCCTGATCATCGCATTGGGCTGGAGGATCACACTGTTTGACGGAATAGTCCCACAGGCGCTGCTGAAGCTGTTTTATCCCATGGATAAATCAAATCTCGATCCATTGCGACTGCTGCATTTTTTGGCCCTTGCAGTTTTGGCGGTATGGCTCGTGCCTCCCAATCGGCGAGGGCTGACGGCGACGGCGATGCGCGGTGCGATTCTCTGTGGCAAGAACTCGTTGCCGATCTATTGCCTCGGCGTTCTGCTTACGCTCGTCAGCGTCCTGGCGCTGCTCGATGTCTCGGAAGGGCTGCCGATGCAGATCGCGCTCAGCGTTGCTGGCGTCCTGATGATGGTCGTGGCGGCGATGCTGCTGAACTTGATCAAGATCAAACCGAGTCAGCAGCTGACCGTCGCAGTGCCTACGAGTGTGCGCGCCGAGCAAGAAGGCTGGGGCGCCGTCGGTTGGCGCGCCTGGAGTCGTTTCGCCGAGGGCCACGCGAATTCAGATGGAGCGGCGGCCAGAACCTCGTCACCGATTTCCGGTTTTTGGAGGGGCAAGCCGAGCCAGCTGCCCGACCTACTAGACGAATTTGGTCGGGCTCAAGGCGGATGGGCGTCGCCCAGGCCTCCCGCCATGGCGGCCAAGGACACGACAGCCACTGTTCCAGTCGGAATATAGCTTTTTGAGAAGCTGTCCAGAAAGGGACTCATGACAAGCCTTCGCGTGGTGTGAACATCGTAGGAGTCTCCTACGAGCCGGCCCGGAAATTTTCGGCAAGACGTCGAGCTGCTCAGGGACGTCATTCCTCAGGTCCGACATATGCCGCTTTCCAACTCGGCCGGTCCGAGCCGCGCGCCCATGATAACCGATGTCAAAATCGCGCCCGATCGTTTGGGCTTGGCGCACGGGCCGATGGCATACAGCACATCCCATTCGCTCTCTCTAACGGCAGCTTTGCGCCAGTACCTGCCGATCATCGCAATTCCGGTCGTGGCCCGAAAAGGCCACCCGCTCCGCCTGTTTCCCACGAGGACCTATCTTCCACGGCTATTATGATTGCTATTGCTACCTGCCGCTCTACGTATTCTGCGGACGCCACCTGTTGGCGGCCAGGCTGCGGCCGGCGAGCATGGACGCGGCGGCGGGGGCGGTGCAGGAGG